>ENA-OQIV01000048-OQIV01000048.1-human-gut-metagenome-genome-assembly--contig:-NODE-48-length-100209-cov-21.172253_pt1 | contig 100209 bp, 91 predicted proteins | sample MGYA00242588_ERZ504753 | MGnify/ENA primary metagenome ERZ504753 (study PRJEB26092, sample SAMD00036359) | human gut metagenome | host: Homo sapiens | study: EMG produced TPA metagenomics assembly of... | reverse complement strand
GCCATCTGGGCATGGTGGGAGAACAACAGCTTTACTCCCGAGGCCATCCGCGCCGATGAGTTGCTGGATCAGATGCAGGGGAAGATCAAGTAAGAGTACATAGCACCAGCCCCGGGGAGCCTGATGGTTCCTCGGGGTTGAGTTTGTGTTTTCGACTTCTTTCGACAAAAGGCGTAGCATGATGGGTGAAAGGATGTGTTAGAATGACTGATACACAATTTGACCACTTGCTGCGCCCTCTGGGTATCATTCGCACAAAGAATGATTATTATACTCTCCGGCAGTGTATGACGCTGATTTGCACCAGGCCTGATCGGTTGCGAGCCTTGCAGAAGGAAGTTTATCTGCCTGTGGCGGAAGCTTCTGGTCATGCTTGGAGGGCTGTGGAGAGCGCTGTTCGCAGGACGGCAAAGCTGGCGTGGAAAACTGACCCGGAGAAAGTGCAGGTGTTGGCGGGATACCCGCTGGATCATCGGCCAACGGCGGGACAGTTTTTGGAGATGCTGTATAATGCAGCAGATACTATGTACGAGAAAAAGTAAGATTTGAAAGAAGTATGTAGAAAGAATTGGGGGTGGCGTAAAGGGAAAAATTGTTCGAGTGAGAATGTGTCAGGTGGACCAAACAAAAATAATCCGAACTTGTTTCCGATAGGAGATGGGTTCGGATTATTTGTTTTCTTCGGAAAGTTCAATGCAGGTATCCGTGGAAGATAAAATCCGAAATCATAGATTGACCGACATAAGCTACGACATGATTTCAGGAGGACACAAACATGAAGTACGATGCAAGAGCTTGCCATTTCAACATGGACACCGGCTGCGTGGAGCTGCTGCTCCGGGATGGAAGAAAAATTTCCATCAATTGCACCGGGGTCGAGGATGCGCTGGATGTGACCATGGCGCAGAGGTCAGAACTGGATTATCTCATCTACAATGACCCACTGGCGTATGCCGAACTGATTCTGAACCGTGAGCCGGAGGAATATTTGAGGAATGCAGCAGGAACCCATGGATTAGAAGATTGATAGTAAAACAAAAATAGAGTGAACCCTTGAGTAGGGCGCACCCTATAAAGTTATCTTAAGGGGCTGTTGCAAAATAGCTCTCCGAAAAAATTATGCACAAAACCCGGAATCTTTTCATGGCCAAAACGGCTCAAAAAGGGTTCCGGGTTTCTATTTTTGCACTATTTCTTTGTGCAAGTTGCTATCGCATTTTTATTTTGCAACAGCCCCTTATTTGCACTCTAAATCCTTAATATGGGAATTTAGAGAGATGAAATTTTCGCTATCAGCTTTCATTAGTTCTGAAGCATTATCCCAGAAAGCAAGAGTATAGCGTTTTCCCTCTTCAATAATAGCCTCAGCAACTGGGTAATGATCACTATCACCTACGACTAAAATAATTTCATCGTCTGGTTCGATTACTCCAGTGTACAAGTCTTTCAAAACTTCTTTATCGAATCCAGTATCAACACGTTTCTCTTTATTTTTAGCATTACGCGTTGGAGTGAAAACTTCAAATCCGGCCTTTTTGGCAGCATTCCATAAACTATCATTGTCAGTGGGACGGGAACCATATAATACAGCTCTTTTGATATCTGAAATATCCCCACAACACACTATATCAAGCAGTTTGCCGAAATCATAGGCCCACGGCATATCACAGATTTTATTGTCATGGGCTTCATAAACATCTGCAACCATCCCTTTAGCTACAGCCGAATGATATTTTCCCTCAATCCAAACATTAGAATTATCAACATAAACACATTTTCCCATAGATGGATACCTCCATTTGAATTTTTGACTAATTAATAATAACACCGAAAAGAAAATTTATCAAGATTGTTTTGATTTCCAAAATCCGCTAGATACAAAAACAGGGTGCGCCCCGAAGGGCGCACCCTGCAAAAAGCCACACACGATAAGTAAGACAGGGAGTTCCCCAACGGAAACTTCCTGTTTTTCGTTGTTTGCATGATGAGCCTGCTCTGCCTGCCATGCAGCAAACTCCCGTTGGCCTTCCTCGCTGTTCCAGCAGGCAAGGATGGCCGGGTAGAATGCCCGTGCCAGACGGTCGATGACTTCATCGGGATAAGGGGAAATGTTTGTGGACTTTTTCTTTTTGTTCAAACGCACGCTCCTTTGATCGTCCCACCGTGGCAAAGCCGGGCGAGAAAATCAAAGTTCCAATTTCATATCAGGCGCAGGGGCGCGGATAGTTTCCGCCCTGCACTTGCGGCTGGTGGCTCGTTGATGGCTTACAAGTGCCTGTCGTTATGCCGTTTTAGAGGATTCACCGCTGGATTCTGCAAGAACTTCGTCCAGCGTTTTCAAAAATTCAAGGTGAGGTTTCAAGGCAAAGCGAAGAACTTTGACCTGTTCCGGATGCGTAAGAAGTTTCGGGTTCAAGTCGAACGTAACTTCCCAACTCTTTCGCATGAGAGATTCAGCATTGTGGAGCCGATAGTACAGTTCGAGAAACTTTTGGGGAACATCATAGTTTTCATCAATGGTGTTGCTGGCGGCTTTTTCTGCCTGCTTCACCGTTACTTTGTTGGGCTTGACTTTCTTCGGCTTCGGCACATAATTCTTGATTTCTTTAAAGATTTCAGCCTGCTCTTCGGGCTTGGCCTTGCCGAGATTTTCGAGAAGATAATCGGGAATGTGCAGTTCCTCGCGGAAGAACCGATCACGGAAACCGGGAGACAGTTCATCCGCAACGTCAACGCCGTGGGCATAGTATTCTGCCCGGCGGACTGAACTTGCGCTGCTGTGATTTTCCTGTGCAATGCGCTCACAGGTTTTCATGGGCTTCTGGTTGTGTTCAGATTGAACACTGCCAGATTTCTTTGCAGTATGCTGATTGCCGCGAAATGCTTCGGTGCGCTTTTCAGAGGAATACTGCTTACCCATAAGGAACTTCTTCTGCTCCGGGGTCAGATTACGCCGCCCTAACTGATTCTTGCAGATCCATGCGAGGACTTCCTCTCTGCTTTCAAACGGGAGCGGCATGGTAGAGAAAGAGATTTCGGGATGCTCCTGAACGATTTCATAACGATTGTGACCGTCAACAAGGGTGTTGTTCCAAACGATCAAAGGAGAGAGTAGCTTGCCTTCCTTGAGGATATTTTCTTCAAGCTGCTTAAATTCATCATCGGTCAGAGGGGGAATCTGAGACTGGAACTCCGGGTCAATTTTCAGATTGATCATACGCACACTCCTTTATCTCTCCTGTTGCGTCGGTTCTTCCTCCCGGAAATAGGACGCAACATTCTGCTTTGCGGTTTTCAGTTTGAGCAGTTCTTCTTTGGCTTCCTTGTACTGCTCGTAGAACTTTGCCTTTTCGGATGCCAGTTGCTCATACTCGGCTTCCAGTTTTTTCGGGCTGGGCAGCTTGGTGAGGTTGTTTGCCTTGAAATAGGCTGCTGCCGCCCGGTACGCTGTCAGCTCTGCACGGTGCTGCTCCTCAAAGGCTGCGGGTCGTTTGGCAGTCTTTAACTGCTGTGCGACATTCTTGGTGCTGGTGTAGGCTGCGATGTGATAGCGCAGCTCTTTGTTGGTTTTCATGCGGCCTTCGAGGTCTTTCACCACCGCCAGCGAGTCGTGATACTTGGTTTCCAGTTCGGTGATGCGCTGGTTCAGAGCGTCCTTGTTGGTCAAGCCCTTTTCCTGCAGAAGCTTCACGGTCTGTGCCATAACTTTGAGATTGTGTTTCGTGAGCCAACGCTTATAGCCAATGCCCTTGCCCTCGGTCATCCTCGACTGGATGTCGATCAGTTTCCCGATAGTATCCTGCTTGGACTGTATCTTGGGTTTGCGTTCGGCGTTTGCCTGCAATGTGGCAAGCACTGCCGTCTTATCGAACTTGTCCCCGAGATGTTTCGCCCGGATAAACTTTGTTCTGCCAGAGGGCAGATAACTGAGCTGTCCACGGCTTTCCTTAACCGTGATGCCATACTGCTGCATGAGCCTATCGGAAAATTCTTCAAAACTCGTTGTGCGGTACAACACCGAAGAAATCTGTTTCCGCAAGATGTCCTTTACGGTTTCAAACTTCTTCTGCTTGGGCTGTTGTCCGGCTGCGGTAAGGGATGCGTTCTCACGGTCAAGTTTCAACTGGCCGCGCCTACGCGCCCAATACTCGGCTTCGCTCACACGCTCCTTCGAGCCGTTGAGCAGGTCGATCTGGTACAGTCCGGCACCCTCGCACAGTTCCATGACCTCGACACGCAAGTGCCGCATGGTCTGGGCTGTGCTGGAGTGCTTCATACCCTCGCGCCAGTCGCGGGGCTTCTGCATATAGGGCTTGCGTTCCACCTTGCGTGTTCGGATGCTGCCGATCACGATGTGGACGTGAATGTTTCCCGAATGGTTGTGCCCATCCGGGTGAGTGCAGACGATGGCGGGATGACCGGGAAAGTTTTCTTCGCAGAATTTCAGGCCAAGTGCCTGTGCCTTTTCCATGGTCAAGCCGTTGTCGGTTGCATCTCTGGGGTCAAAGCTGATGATATACTGGTGGCTTTTGATATCACCATGCTGGGTATTCTTACCATACTTTCGGTTTGCCAGCAGACAAGCTGTTGCAAACGAGAAATCGCCACACTCAAGGGTGTCGAGCAGGTACGAATCCCGCAGCTTCGGCTTGCCCTGTTCATCCAGAAGTTGCTTCCCGGTGAACGCATCGTGCTGGTAAATGAGATACGCTTCAATGGCAGAGTAGTCCGAGTTTTTAGAGGCGATATGCTTGAGCGTTGCCATACAGTTCACCCAGAACTTTCTCGGCGTTCAGCCGGAATGCAGTCAGGTCTGCAAGTTCGTCAAGAATTTTCGCCCGCAGTTGTTCGGTGTCTGCACCACTGGAGTTGAAGTGTCGTGCAAGTTGGTTCAAATTTCCGCCCACCCTGCTGCACTGGGCGAGCAAAGTGGAAACAGCGGTCAGGGTTTCTTCGCCGCCGCCTGCAACGATGACCGTTTTCTCGATCTTGACGTTGTGGATGGCGCGGCGGATGAAAGTGGAGAGGGAGAGATTCAGGAGTTTGCAAGTGAGTTCCAGTGACGCTTTTTCCTCCGCTGTCACACGGAACTTGATGACGTGCGTTTTGTTGTTCGGCGTGTCGTGGTGCTGGGGAATGCTAGGGGTCAATTGAACATTCGTTTTGGTCATTGTACCTCCTGTCTGTTCGATAACTCCTCGGTGAAGTTATGTAAGCACGACACGCCGTTCCATTCGTGCCGCAAGGCACGAATGATGAGCAGGGTTTGGGGCAGGCACGCCCCAACAAGATCACTTGGAAAACTCGCAAGAGTTTGAAAAGTGAAGTCCCGGATGGACAGGAAATTTTCAAGAATTGAAAATTTGTGGCCACGGGACGGTTCTTGCCCTCTACCGCTGCGCTCAAAACGCATTTTCAACAAATGTTTCCGAATTGTTAAGGCGCAAAAAATAAGTAAAAGGTCGCTGCTCATGTATGGGAGTCACCGTTTGCTCCGAACGAAGTTCCTGCCCCTGTTTGTGCAGCGGCGTTGACGAAAAGTCGGTATCACGTTCGGTCGGCTCATGCAATTTTCAAGGTTCGGGTATGAAGAATTGCAGGCCGGTCGCCCGGCTGCAAATTCTCTCGGGAAATAAAGAAAACCGCCCCGCAAAAGACCAAAGGATTTTGTCGGAGGAAAGCGGCGGCAAAATGGTTCGGTGCGGTTGCGGGGCGGCTGTTTAGCATACTAAAGTGGCCGGGATGGGTAAGAGAATACCATGAGAGGTGGTATTCTGTCAAGCAGGTAACTTGCAATTTAACAGAGACCACAAAGTGTAATCTTTTCTATTGTTAAAGATGCACGAAGATTTTCTGGACCTGTTACAAAAAGCAGCCACCTAGGCAACGCACAGCATTGCTCGCATGGCTGCGGAAACGGGAGATTTTTACTTATTTTCCAGCTGATCCAGCTTTTTGTAGAGGGCGATCATCTCCTCAACCATCGTCTTGGTCAGCTCGGCGCTCATTAGCTGATCCTCGGCATGTGCCAGTACCAAGCGGACGGTGGTCTCGACGCCCTGGCCCTCAGCCTCGATCATGGCTGCATGGGCGTGGTGTCCTTCTACAAAGTAGCCGTCGGCTTCTTTGAAGAGATTTTCGGCCTCATCGTATTTGCCCTCTTTGGCCTTATAAAGGGCCTCCATAAAGGTGCTCTTGGCGCTGCCAGCTGCGGTGATCAATTGAAAAACTTGCAGCTCTTCCTGTTCCGTCATTTCTGCCATAGTTATATCTCCTTTGTACCGTTTTTACGTATTGTTTATGCGAGGTCTTCGCCGTTGGAAGCGATGACCTTTTTATACCAATAGAAACTGTCCTTGCGGCTGCGGGCCAGGGTACCATGGCCCGCATCGTCCCGGTCTACATAGATGAAGCCGTAGCGCTTTTTCATCTCGCCGGTGCCGGCCGAGACCAAGTCGATGCAGCCCCAGGGGGTATAACCCATCAGAGGGATGCCGTCTTCCTCCACCGCGGCTTTGAAGGCCCGAATGTGCTCTCGCAGGTATTCGATGCGGTAACTGTCGTGGATGGAACCGTCCGGCTCGACGGTGTCCGCTGCACCCAGGCCATTCTCCACGATGAACAGCGGCTTCTGGTAGCGGTCGTAGAGCAGCCGCAGCGTCAGCCGCAGGCCCATCGGGTCCACCTGCCAGCCCCACTCGCTGGAGGGCAGGTAGGGGTTGACCACGCCGGCCACCACATTGCCTTTGGCTTGGCCTGCCTCGGTGGGACGGCCTGCCTGCACCATCGACATATAGTAGCTGAAGCCGATGTAATCCACCGTGCCGCGGCGCAGCAGGTCGAGGTCGCCCGGCTCCATCTGGATAGCTATGCCGTGGCGCTCCAGATTTTTTAGCAGGCGGGGCGGGTATTCGCCGCGGGACTGCACGTCGGCGAAGGCCAACATGGTGGACATCATGTCGTCGGCGGCCTTAGCATCCAGTGGGTGACAGGTTTCGGGGTAGACCACGCCGAACAGGGTCATGCAGCCGATTTTGTTTTCCGGATCGATCTGGTGGCCCAGCAGCACCGCTTTGGCGCTGGCTACAAACTGGTGGTGGGCTGCCTGGTAGATGACCTGCTCCCGGTTTTCGCCGGGAGCGATCAGTAGGCCGGCCGGGTTCCAGGGGCCGAACTCGATGGCGTTGATCTCGTTGAAGGTCATCCAGTATTTGACCTTGCCTTTGTACTCAGTAAAGATGACGCGGCAATACCGCTCGAAGAAATCCACCAGTTTGCGGCTGCGCCATGCGCCGTATTTCTGCACGAAGCCGAGGGGCATCTCGTAGTGGCTGATGGTCACCACCGGCTCAATGCCGTACTTATGACACTCGTCAAACAGGTTATGGTAGAATCGGATGCCGGCGGGGTTGGGAGAGGGTTCATCCCCCTGAGGAAAGATGCGGCTCCACGCAATAGAAGTACGGAAGCACTTGAATCCCATCTCGGCAAAGAGCTTGATATCCTCCTTGTAGCGGTGGTAGAAGTCGATCCCTTCGTGGTTAGGGTAGTAGAGGCCTTCCACCACGCCGTCGGTGATCTGGCGCTTTTTGTCCTTGCTGCCGGCGGTCATCACGTCGGCGACGCTTAGACCCTTGCCGTCCTCGCAGTAAGCACCCTCGCACTGGTTGGCGGCCACCGCGCCACCCCACAAAAAGTCTTTGGGCAGGCTCATGGATTTTGCTCTCCTTTCGTTTTCGGCTTATTCTTGGAACAGTTTCATAAAATGGAGATACTGCCGCCGACTGATGATCCGCTTGACCCGCACTTCGTCGGTGATCAGGGCGGTGGTCAGCTGGTAAAACTTCTGGGTTTGGGCCGAGGCGGAGTCATAGATAGCCACTAGGATCACAAGCTGGACCTTGTTGACCGACCAGAGGACGGGCTTGTCCAGAATGCCGACGCAGACCACGTTCTCATTGACTAGGTTGTCAGCCGGGTGTGGGATGGCCACCAGGTGGCCGAAGTCGGTGCCGCCCATCGCCTCCCGCTCCAGCACCGAGTCACAGAAGCCCTCAGGCAGGGGGTAAACTTTGCCCATCAGCTGACACATCTGCCGGATGACTTCCTCCCGTGTGTTTCCCTGCACATGCGGGAAGAACAGATCGGGCCGATAGTAGTCTTTCAGGAAGTTGACGCTGCCCAGTTCCAGCTGCCTGCGGACCTGCGGCACATCGCTGGCGTCGAGGAAGTTGCCGATCTGGTAGATAGGGACGGCGGTCGCGGTCTGCAGCGGCACGGTAGTAAAGACGTAGTCCACCCGGCTCAAGTCATATCGCTCGAATTCGTACATGCTACACACATCCAGTCGGTCGATGTAGACTCCGAACTCGTTGCGGAAACGGAAGGCCAGCAGTCGGCTGCTAGCCTTGCCCGTCATACAGACCAGAAGGATGTTCTTTTTCTCAATCTGCGCTTTAAGAGATTCCAGTGCCATTTCCAGAATAATGGCAAAGTATCCCGTCTCGGATTCGGGCACTGGCCTGCTATAGAATTTTTCGTACTCAGCCATAGCACGCTGGGCCATCGCAAAGGCGAAGGGGTAGTTCTGCTTGATCTCTTCCAGGATGGGGTTCTCCATCTGGATGCCGTACTTCATCCGTATGTTGAAGGTGACGATGTGGTTGTACAGCGAGATGCGGACGTTGAGATTATCGCGAAAATTAAGGTTGTAGACCCGCTGCACGCAATCCAGCAAGATGGTGGTCAGCCGGTTGACGTTTTCCTGGACCACTGGACTGGACTGGGGATGGTAGCCCTCGCCCAAGCTGCGCCGTCCTGCGATGTAAATGGCAATGTACATCGTCTCGGCCGGTTCCGGCGCAATTTCGATGCCCGCCTGACACAGCCTGTCGGCCAGCATCAGAGCGGCCTGGTATTCAGGCATGGCCTGCACCTGGGCCAGCTCGCCGGGCTTGGCGGCAGCTAGGTGGCCCGCGCCGCTGCGCAGGAAGGCTACATACAGATAGATGACGATGTTCTGAAAAGCTGCCTCCGTAAATTTGATCCGCTGGCGTATCATCATGTCCAGCAGAACCTCGCCGATCCTGGGCAGCATCTCGGCCTGGTCACGCTGGTCAGCAAAGAGGGAGTTTTGAGACTGGACCAGGTAGTCCATATAACAGCGGCGGCGGTCAAATTCACTGCCATGCGCACGCACACCGTGGTGAGGTTTACGCTTCAAGGTAATGTTATACTGCCCCAGAACGAACTCCACCTGCCTCAGCTCGGCCGACAGGGTCTTGCTGGATACATACAACTCCTCGCTGAGGTCATCGAGCTTGAAGTATTCCTCGCCGTCCAAAAAGCAGGCCAGCAGGAAGCGGAAGCGATCCTCTACTGTATTGGGGACGGCGGAGGCCAAAGAGTGCCGGTTTTCGTTGTACCATGTCTCGTAGGCGTTGCGGTCCTCCACTCGGAGGCGGTAGCCGTGGCGTTGGCGCGACTCAACAGTTGCACCGTGACCTTCCAGTTCCGCGCGCAGTTGCCCGATGCGGGTCTGCACAGTACGGCTGCTGGCGCCACTTTTGACAGCCAATGTTTGGGCTGTGAGATAGTCGTTCTCCGACAAAAGAGTGAGCAGGCTCATGAGGTTGCTGTCAAGCATGGCGTTCTTCCTGTTCTTTTTTCACTTCGGCAGCCCGGCGGGCGAAAGTGGTCCGTTCCACGTAGTTGGCAGCCAGCCAATCTTTCAGTTCCTGGCTGCACAGAAAATCGGTCTCCATCGGGCGGATGAAGGTATAGGAAGAATGTTCCAGCAGATACTGGTCCAGCCACCCTGGATGAAAAACCAGCACCGAACACTCTTTGCCGCGCAGCCCGGCCTCGTCCTCAAAAACAAACTTGCGCACATCGTAGAGGCCGCGCTCGTCGAGTCGATAGAAAGCAGAGCACTGGATGCCGTGTTCGACCGACCACTGCGGATCCACCGGGTCGCAGTAGAGCAGGCCATTACGGGCAGCCACATTCTTCAACCCCTGGAAAAAGTTGGGCGACATAACCGCGTGTCCTTCGAAGTAAGCGGGATCCCGCCCGGTGATGGCGCGGAAGCGGTCGAGCTGCGCCTGAATCTCCAGTTCCACTTCTTCCAGGACGATGGTATCCTGTTTTCGGGCGCGTATTTCGCGGCTGGTACAGAATTCGCCGCTGGGCTGTACCAGGGAAGGAATACGGGCCGAATCGGTCAGTGGTCGGCCTACGCAGATATTGGTGTGTTGGCCCACCTCGACGCCGGTGTCCTTTACTAGCGCATAACCAGCGGCTGCATACGGCATATTGGGCATCAGACCGGTACAGGTGATGACCCCGTCTACGATGGCCTTGCGGATGCCATAATTGACCGCCTCACTGAAACCCAGGTCGTCGGCCCGGAAAATGATCTTCATTTTTCCCTACTCCTTTCGATCACGCACACTCTTTTCTGACACTACCAGTGTACCAGTTCCGCGCCGGTTTTTCCACGAAGTTTTTTGCCGCCGTCAAAGACGATAGCCGGCCCTGCACGTCCTTGGCTTCGTCATTTTTGACAGGAAACAGGAACAGGATTCGTCAGTTTGCACCCAAGCGGCGCGGCTTCACGCTTTGTTTGTCCTCGGCCCATAGCAGAGAGCGAGCTTTGCAAAAAAGTCCTCCAGCAAAAAGCGCACGTCCACTGAATCGTAGACCCGGATAGCCCGCCCACTCCCAGGCAGATAGCGCCCACCGTCCGCGAGGACGGGGGCGGGTTCCATGTGGAAATTCTGCCGCCAGTCGCAGCCCAGCAGGGCCGCCACCACCGGCGAATCGCCAAAGTTCCAGCTCTCCCCCTTGCGCAGAGTATACGGCTCGTTGTTGGTGAGGTTATACTGCTCCATCATGTCGTACAGGTAGCGCCCAACTGTTCCGCAGGGGCGGATTTTGTGGGCTATTTCGGCCATCGTCACCTCCACCGTGCCGTAAACATTGACCGGGAGCTGCCAGAGCGTTACCTCGCTGCCAAAGACAGCGCGTGCGGCTGCCAGGTCCTGCTTCATGTTGAAGTCGCAGCCCCCCTTGGGGTAAGGCATACCGCCGATCCAGACCACCGTCATCTTCCCGGCAATGGCCGGGCAGCGGTTGAGAGCAGCGGCCACGTCGGTCAGCGCGCCCTGTACTGTCACATAGAGGGGACGGGGATCGTCACGCTGTGCTTCCTCGATCAGGAAACGGACCCCCTCTGCGTCCGGCGTATCATGCTCACCGGCAAGTGGGGTCGCGCAGCCGCGCAGCATGGGCACGTCAGTCATCCCGGTGGCTTCCATCAGGGCGGTCAGCATCCGGTAGCTGTTCTCCATCGACTGCCGGTCGCCGTGAGTCTTGCCCTCGTAGTGGGCGGCGATCACCCCGCGCACATCGAAGATGGGGGTCAAAAGCTGATGGACAATGGCAAAGGGATCATCCGCCTCGTTGCTGACGTCGCTGGAGATGACAACGCGAATCTGCTTGCCTTGCGGCAGACATAGGCCCATCCGGTCCAAAATTTCTTTGCGTTTCATTGTAATAAGCCCTCACTTTTCAAAATATGATGTTTTACAAGTTGCTGCCGTTCCCGGCAATCACATCCCGGTACCACCAGCCGGAATCCTTGACGGTCCGTTTCAGTGTCGGGTAGTCCACATAGATCAGGCCATAGCGGCAGCTGTAGCCCGCCGCCCACTCGAAGTTATCGAACAGGCTCCAGACCGAGTAACCAATCACCGGGATACCGTCCTCGATCGCGTGGGCCACCTCCCGCAGATACCGGTGCAGAAAGTCGATGCGCTGCGGGTCATGGACTTTGCCGTCCAGCATCACATGATCCAGCCCCGAATAGCCGTTTTCGGTGATAAGGATAGGCAGATGATACCGCTCATACCAAAACTTGCTGGCGTAATAGAGCACCTTGGGGGTGATGTTCCAAGCCGTGGCCGTCTGGGGACTGCCCTGGTAGGCGTATTCGTCGTATCGGGACGGGTCAGGCACCAGGTCCACCGTGCCCTGATAGCAGTTGTAGGCGTAAAAGTCCAGCGGCTGGGAGACAAGCGCCCATTCCGCATCGGTCATGGTGTAAAGCAAACCACCGAATTTATCTGCCGCCCAGTCGGGATAGCGTCCCAAAAAGACGGGGTCTGCCCACCAGGTGTTGGACATGATATAGCCCGGATATTCGGACAGAGATTTTTGCCGGGCTTTCTCCACTTCTTCGGGGGAGTCGTCTTTGGGCAGGCAGCAGTCGCCGGTAGGGGCCATACCCACTTTGGCGCCGGGGCAGTTTTTCCGTAGAATCTTCACCGCCCGGCCATGGGCCAGCAGGATGTTTTTAGTCACCGCCATCATGGCGGCATCGTCGTTGTGCTCAAAGGGGGCGTGGACTCCGGCCACCAGTCCCAGCCCACAGAACATCTGCGGCTCGTTGAAGGTCATCCAGTAGGAGACACGGCCGCTGAGGGCCTTCGAGGCCGCGTCCACATAGTTGGCAAACCATTCGACGATCTCAGGGTTCTTCCAGCCGCCTTTTCGATAGAGAGCAGTGGGAAGGTCCCAGTGATAGAGGGTCACCAGAGGCTGGATGCCGTTTGTCAGCAGCTCGTCACAGAGGTCCTGGTAGAATTTCACCCCTGCCTGATTGACCTGGCCCACCCCCTCGGGCAGAATGCGAGGCCAGCTGATCGAGAAGCGGTAGGCTTTCAGGCCCATCTGTTTCATCAGGGCCACGTCCTCTTTCCAGCGGTGATAAAAGTCGATGGAGGTGTCGGCATTTTCGCTGTGGGCGATGCGGCCAGTGCCGTCATGAACCAGCGTGTCCCAGATGGACTCGCCCTTGCCGTCGGCGTTCCAGCCGCCCTCGATCTGGGTGGCCGCAGTGGATGCGCTCCACAAAAAATTTTCAGGAAATTTCGGCATAGTTCTTTCTCCTTTACGGCTTGCTGAGGAAATGCAGCAGCGCCTCTGCCGATGCTTTGGCTCCGCCCAGGGTCTTCATGTCCGCGCTGAATTGCTCCGCCGCAGCCTTGTAGGAGGGCTCAGTGAGAAGCTTCTGGATGGCAGTTTTCAGCGCCTCGCTGGTGATGGCGCTCTTATCCAGAAAGGCAACGCCCAGCCCCAGTTTCTCGATCTGCCGGGCGGTGATGGCCTGCTCCTCCATCTGCGGGATAGCGATCATGGGCACGCCGTAATAAATGGCTTCGCCGGTGCCGCCCATCCCGGCATGGGTGATAAACACCGACGCCTGAGAAAGGATGTCCAGCTGAGGCACCATCTGGCCGACTTCCACATTGGCCGGGATGTCTTTCAGGCTGGCCGGGTCGATGGAGCCGAGGGCGGCAAACACATTGATATCCAGATCCCGGACTGCATCAAACAGGATGGGATAGTATTCGGGCCAGTTGTTGAAGGCGGTGCCCAGGGAGGAATACAGCAGAGGTTTGCCGTTGTCGGGGGCTTTCCAGCTGCCGAAGGCGGTCCGCTTGCCAATCTGAACGCCGGTGAACACAAAACTGTCATCGAAGCTCTCGTAATTGGGCACCAGTTTTTTCTGCATCATGACCAGGTTGAAATCCCCGTGTCCGTCAAAAATCTCTTTTACGGTCATGACCCGGCAGCCATACTTTTCGGCGTAGCCTGCCGCAATACCGGCGGCAGCCTTGCGCAGCGGATGGTCTGCAGGGCAGCTTTCAAAACCGGCGGCCACCGAATAGCTGTCGTTGGAAGGGTAACTGGTGTACAGCATGACATTGGGCACGTTCAGGTTGTCGGCGGCGATGGTGCCGGCGATGCCGGCAAAGTCGTGGACGATGGCGTCGGGCTTATCGTCATGGAGGGTATCGAGGATGGTGTCGATGTAGGCTCCGGCCTCGTTCAAAAAGAGGAAAGGCACCGCAGCTGCCACACCGCCGTCGTCCTCTTTTTTCTCGCCGTCGTTGTGCTTGTCGTTTTCCGCCATCCAGGATGGGACGGCGACAAACTTTGCGCCGGTGGGTTCAATAATGTTCCGAAAAGCCTCGGTCGTAAAATAAGTTACCCGAACGCCCTGTTTGACCAGCTCGGTGACAAGGGCCAGAGTGGGGTTAATGTGGCCAAAGGCCCCAAGGGATACAAACGCAATGTGCATCGTAGAATCCTTTCATTAAAATCATTAAAAGCAGCCATGCAGGCAGCGCACGGCGTCGCCCACATGGCTGCGGGGAAAAAGAGAATAAGAGAAACGCGCGTTATTGTTCCGCTTCTGCCGCTGCCTTTTCTTCAGCAAGGTACTTCTTATCCTGGATGCGGACAAAGGGCATGAAGATCAGGATGTCGATGATGCAGACCACGACCTCCAGAATGGCGATGGTGAAGCTGCCATTCAGGATACCCGTGACGCCCATCGGGAAGTTAAAGACAGTGACGCCGGCGTATCGAGCGACCAGGCCAGAGGAGCAGGCCAGCCAGCCCAGCAGAACATTAACCGTTGGGGAGATAATCCAGGGGATGGCCATAAAGGGGTTCATAACGACGGGAACGCCGAACATTAGCGGCTCAGAGATGCCGAAGAAGGCGGGTGCGATGGAAATTTTGCCGACGGTCTTAAGCTGATTCGACTTGGAGAAGATCAGGACGGCCAGCGCAAAGGCCGGGTAGAGGACGGCAATGGTCATCGAGTAGGAAAAGGCCATACCGATGATGTTGGGAATGGGCTGACCGGCAGCGTAGGCAGCCTGGTTCATACCGTCCAGACCGAACATGATGGGGCCGGTCGCGCTGGTGAGGAAGCCGGGGTGGATGCCGAGGGCCCAGCATACCTGGCCGATGATCTGCAGGATCATTTGAGAGATGACGTTGCTGCCGATCAACGCGGTCAGAGGAATCTGCAGCAGGTTGTACAGGCAATCAAAGATGTTGCCCCAAGGAGTCAGGCTGAACAGACCGCGTAGTACCATGGCGGCGATTACCACGATAAAACCAGGAATCAGGGAGACGAAGGTGTTCGAGACGTAGTCCGGGGTGCCGGCAGGCATCTTGATGACGATGTTGGCGTCCACGATGGCCTTGTACAGCCGAACCGTGAGGAAAGCCAGTAGAAAGCCGACAATCATGCCGGAGGTGCCCATATAGCTGGTGCTGGGGGTAGTGGTGCCGGTATCCAGAGTAGCGGTGGGCAGCAGGGCAATGTAGACCACCAGGGCCAGGATGACAGCCACCTTGTTGGTGATTTTGAGCTTTTCGGCGTAGGCAGAGGCGACGCCGTAGGTAAAGAAGACGCCCAGCATGTTGGTGGTCGCCGACACGACGGCCGCCAGAATGCCGGAAATGCCGGTGGACTGGATGAAGTTTTGCCAGAAATTCACCGGTAGGCCGCTGAACAGGCTGGCGAACGAACCGATGATGACGACGGGCAGCATACTCATGCAGCCCTGCGAGATGGATTGCAGGTAGATATTGCGGCTGACCTTGTCACTGGCAAGCGTCAGCGTCTCGGAGAAGTTTATCTTTGCCATGATTATTAGACCTCCTCGCCCATCATCTTGCGGGCGGCCTTGAGGACGGCTACGCCGTTCATCATGCCATAGTCTTTCATATCAATGGGGGCGGCGGGGATGCCGGGGCAGGCAGCCTGTACCTCGCCCAGCTTGTGTTTGACCTGAGGTCCGATCAGAATGCAGTCGGCATCGGCAGTCACCTCGCTGGCGGCAGACAGAGCATAGGCCGCAATAGTACAGTCATAACCAATCTTTTTGGCGGCTTCCTTCATCTTTGCCACCATCATGCTGGTGGACATACCATTGCTGCAAAGCAGGATGATCTTCTTCATAATTGATTACCTCCATCAATGAATGATACCGTGCATCCATACAGCCACAGGCTGCTTGAATCCAATACTGTGCGTCCGAGAGCAATATCTACAAAAGATGCTAACGACGAGTTCTTTTGTTTGTGCCCTTTGGACGCATTCAGTGTACCATGTTCCCACAGGAGTGTCCACGAAATAATTTGCGGCAATCAAAAAGGCAAAAGAACTATAAAACAAAGCCTTTTCGTCAATCTGTATGATTTTTATGGTGCTACTTTGGGGGTTTTGACAAGAATTGCTTTATCTGTAGCAGTTTTCTTCTGGATGCTCGCGTTTTCTTCGCTTTTTTTAGAAAAATGTCTTGTAATGCCTCATAAAATATGGTATATATTATACGAAATATACTGTGGCTACATTTATCTCCATACAGAGTGAAAGGAGCCCCCACCATGACCGCTGTGATCTATGCCCGCTATTCATCGGATAACCAGCGTGAAGAATCCATTGAAGGTCAGATTCGGGAATGCACCGCCTATGCCGAAAAGAACGGCATCACCATCGTCAAGCACTATATTGACCGTGCCATCTCTGCCAAGACGGACAACCGCCCGGAGTTCCAGCAGATGATCAAGGACAGTGACAAGAAGCTGTTCGACATCGTGCTGGTCTGGAAGTTGGATCGTTTTGCCCGAAATCGCTACGACAGTGCCCGGTACAAGACCCAGCTGAAGAAGAACGGTGTTAAACTTGTTTCAGCTACAGAAATCATCTCTGATGGGCCGGAGGGCATCATTCTGGAATCGGTGCTGGAGGGCTATGCAGAATACTACTCTGCCGACCTGTCGGAGAAAGTGATTCGAGGCATGACAGAAAATGCCCTCAAGGGAAAGTTCACCGGCGGTGCTATCCCCTTTGGTTACACCATCAATGCTGACCGCCGTTTTGAGATTGACCCGCTGACAGCACCGTTTGTAGCTGAAACTTTTCAACGGTATAACGATGGACAGACTATGCGGGAAATCCGGGACTGGCTCAATGAAAAGGGCATCAAGAATAAGCGCGGTGGGCCAATGACTTTCAATGTCATCCAGCACATGCTGAGCAACCGCCGATATATCGGCGAGTTGAAGTACCGGGACGTCCTGATTCCCGATGCGATTCCACCTATCGTGTCCGTAGAGCTTTTCAACGATGTACAGGAGAAGATGTTGAAAAACAAGAAAGCCCCTGCCCGTAGAAAAGCAGAGGACGACTATCTGCTCACCACCAAGTTGTTCTGCGGCTACTGTGGGGCGTTGATGTTTGGAGAGAGCGGCACGAGCCGGACGGGCGAAGTCCACCGCTATTATAAATGTGCTACTGCCAAAAAGCACAAGGGCTGCAAGAAAAAGACCGTCCGCAAACAGTGGCTGGAAGATCTGGTGGTCAACCAGACCATGCAGCTTGTCAAGGATGATGCCGCCATGGAATCCATCATTGCCAAGGTGATGGATCTGCAAAACAAGGAGAATACCAACATTCCCCTTTACGAGAAGCAGCTCCGGGATGCGGAATCGGGTATCCAGAATATGCTGAATGCGATTCAGGCCGGTATCCTGACCAGTTCCACCAAGGAGCGGTTGGAGCAGCTGGAAGAAACCAAGCGTGAGCTTGAAGCCCGCAGTGCAGAAGAGAAGCTGGCAAAGCCCAAGGTCACGGAGGAGTTCATCCGGTTCTGGTTGCTCCGGTTCCGCAAGCTGGACATGAGCCTGAAAGACCAGCGGCAGGCGTTGGTGGATACCTTCATCAATTCGATTTATCTGTATGATGATAAGGTTTTGATAACCTTTAACTATAAAGAAGGCACACAGACCATCACATTTGAGGAAGCGGCCCAAGCCGCATCAAAGGGAAATGGTTCGGATTTGGATTGCATTCCTGCACCAGAAAGTGCCGTGAAATCGAAAGATTTCATGGCTTTTTTGTTTTTCTGGCAGAGTCTGCACACTTTTGCACATCTCCTGCACACTTTACAAAAAAGCCATGTTATCTTTGAAGTGCCCCCCAAAAGTTAGACAAAAATAAGAATTAAGGGACCTGAACGGTCTGAATCCTGTATTGCACAGGGCTCAGGCCGTTTCGTTTTAATTTGATTCGGCGGTTGTTGTAGTAGTCGATATACAAAAACACCCCATTTCCTAAACAGTATACCATACTGTCTAACAAATGGGGTGCAGTTCAAAATGAGCAGCGGGCTTTTTGATTTATTCGTGATCGATGTTCTCTTTCGAGCGCTTATAGAAGCCAAACACAAGCAGGCCCGCGCCAGCAAACATTAGCAGGAAAACAGGCCACCATGTCTGGCCGGTCTGGATCAACTTGGGCGGTTTTGCAGAAACAGAGGAAGTCTCTTGCGTTTCTTTTATGGGAGATTCCTCTGGATCGCTTTCAGCCGAGCGTTCTTCCGCTGATTCTTCTGTTGATTCCTCCGTCGGTTCTGTTGGAGGTACGCTTGTAGTCTCCTCCGTGGAGGGTGGGTTGGGTTCATTCCCGGTGGTCCCTGGAACAATCGGCGGCGTCACGATCTCCTCTTGCGGGGGATCCACAGGCGGGATGGGGTCAATGGGCTCAATCGGTTCGGGATACAGAGGGCGTTCATACGTATTGGTAATGATGAAACCACCCGCATCGCTGCGCTCAATCAAGGTCTTATAACCGGGCACAGCGTCTTCTGTTACGGAGTAGTTGCCTTCGGGCAGGTCCTCAAAAATATACGTCCAGCCCATATCTGCAGTCAGGTCTGCTTCTTTGACCTTTGCATCGCCGTTCCACAGAGAAACATGGATGCTTGCAGGGCGTTCCCATTTGTAATCGTTGACCCATTTCTTTTCCACCGGGACAGAGATCGTTACAGCGGGAACATCCGGCGTAGGTGTGGTCAAATAGGTATTGGTAATGATGAAGTTTCCGTCTGCATCCTGATAGTAGGTCGCTTTATATCCTTCTAGCGGCTGCTCGGTCACCGTGTAGTGATCCGGCGAAAGCGGAAGATCGGTGAAGGTATGCTGCCATCCATTTTCGCCGGTCAGCTCTGCTGTGCTTACAATATCCCCGGTGTCGCGTTCCTTCAGGTGAATCGTCACGCCGGAAGGCTGGGTGTCCTCATAGCCCGGATTATCCCAGGCTTTTTTTACCGAGATCGAATAGGACAGGGAGGTCGCTTCGCCGATGACCACGCCGCCGTTGGCACCAATACCGCCACCACCGTGCGAAGCCTGATTGCCTGTAATGATAAGCGATCCCGTTGCAGGAATCGACACACCGTCCGAAACAACAGATTTCAACGCCAATCCCTTTTTCTCATTCTGTACCCCTGTCACACGCTTGGCGTACTCAACCGTATTGTATCGGGTTCCCTGCCCGGCTGTACCGCGATTTCCATAGGGAGCGTACAGGAAGCCGTCGCTGAACCACTGGATCACTTTGCCATTGGGAAAATAATCCGGCAGGGTAACACCGCCGTTTCCGCCTGCGCCTGCCGCAACCTCTGGCGAAGCGAAGTCGTCGCCTGCCGATGCTGCCGTATTCCCATAGATCACGGCACCATCCTGCATATACAGCTTCGCATCACCTGTGGGGCAGAACCACAGACCGCCGCCTTGGTCCGCAGTATTCCCCGTGATCAGAGCATTCTCAATGTGCAGGGTCGTATAGATTTCGGTGTTGCCCTCACTGTAGATGCCGCCGCCATCGTAGGCGGAGTTGTTCTCGATTCGTCCTCCCAGCAAAGAGACATAATTCGAGCAGGAGTAAATGCCGCCGCCGGAACAACGATACCCCGATGCTGTATTGTTCGAGATGGTACCGCCGTTCATCGTAAAGGCGGTGCCATGTTCTTCCCTTGGCAATTCATCCATAACTGCCACACCGCCACCGGCTCCGCCGTGTGCACAGTTGCCGGTAATGGTGCCATTGTTCAAAACAAACTCTGCGGAGTACTTTACAAAAACAGCACCCGTAGGTGTGGAGTACGGCGTATACGAGCGGCTTTCATTGTTGCTTAGGGTTCCGCCATTCATCGTAAAACGGGCTTTTGCAGCATTGTTGGAAGCCGTAAGGTAAACAGCTGTTCCACATTGGCCGCTGTTGTTGCAGATGGAGCCTCCATTCATGGTAAATGTGCTTGCACCCAGCAGCAGTACTGCGGGGGAGGAGGAATCGCTGGAAGCGGTATTCGCGATGTTGTCCTGAATGGTGCCCCCATTCATGGTAAACGATGCGCCTTCTGTGACTCGGATCGAGGCGCTGTGTGCACCGCGGATCTTATGGTTCTGGATGGTGCCGTTCTCCAAAATGAGTTCTGCACTTGAGCCGTTGTCCTCAATAACGCCCACGTCGTTCCCTTCCAGAGTGGACTTTTCGATTACAACATTGCCATCTATCGTCGTTTTGCCATGATTAACAAGAATGCTGCCGGTATTGTTCCAGCCGCCCAATGTCAGCGCGCCGGTCAGCGAAAGCTCACCGCCTTCTTCCACCACAAACAGATTCGCAAGATCCTTGTCCTTATTGCCAAAAATGTTGTAGTTCTCATTTGCAGTGATTTCGACCCGCTGCCCTGCGATTATCCTAACGGGTTCATCCAAACGAATGTCTTTTTCAATGGTGACTGGCGTTCCATTTGCCTGATCGACCGCCTGCTGTAAGCTCAAGGCATCTGCTGCAGCGGAGACTTTGTCGTTGTCAGCCGTCAGAGACGGGATGGTATATGTGACGGTAACTCCATCGATTTTCGGGATGGTCACATCCTCCCGACGATTGTTTACCGTGATCGTTTTTAGATTTGTACAACCAGTGAAAGCATTCGCAGGGATATCCTTGAGCCCTGAGCCGATCTGAATGGCTTCGACCTTTTCACATCCACTGAATGCACTCGCACCCAGTTGAGTCAGGCTATCCGGTAGTGCAACGGTGCCGCTCAAAGAGGCCTTATAGAACGTGTAAGTTCCGATGGAATTCAGCGTCTCCGGCAGCGAGATGGTTGAGATCCCCGCCCAGATAAACGCCCAATCCCCGATCGATCTCAGCGTGGGGCAGGTAACGACCGAGGTGATATTAGGATCATAGCAGAATGCATGTCCCGGGATTACCTCCAGATTGCTCAGGTCGATCTCCCCGGACAACGCATCACACCCTTGGAAAGCGGCATATTCCATGGTGGTAACGCTGTGAAGGTCAACCGTCTCCAATGCCGAGCAGCCGTAAAATGCACGGTCTCCAATGGACGTGACCTGACTTAGATCCGGGATCTCCGTCAAGGCTGTATCGCTTTTAAAGGCACTGTTGCCAATGGCTGTAATGGTCCCCTTGGCCGTCACACGCTCCAAAGCGGAGCAGCCTGCAAACATATAGCTGGGGATCGTTGTAATGGAGGCCGGAAGCTCGATCGATTCCAGAGAAGTACACTCGCTGAAGGTGGAACCCTCTGTGATCGCAATGCCTTCCGGGAGCGTGATATCCGTCAGCGCCGATGCGCCGGAAAAGGTGCCCGTCCCTGAGAGTTTTTGCAGGCTGCTGGGCAGATGGATGGTTGTCAAGCTCTTGCAGCCGGATACGACCGATCCCGAAGCAATCTCCTCCACGCCCTCCTCGAAGGTCAGAGTCCTCAATTGCTTCATGTATTGCAGAGTCGCATTGAAAACTTTGACACTGCCCGGAATGGTGATCTCTGTTACATTTTTGAAGCCGGATAATGAGCCCCCAATGTCGGTCAGGGTATCCGGCAGCACCAGCGCAGTATAGTTGTTATTGACCGAAGTTACACTGTTCCCATAGGGTGAGAATCTCAGTTCGGTGACCGTATAGGGGTTCGGCTCCGGCACGCCGTCATCGTCTGTGTAATAGATCGTACTTGGAAGGATGCACTTGGCTTCGCCGGAGGAGGTGGTCAGCTTCCAGATCTTTGCCGTGTGGTCCGTGTAGAGGTCCACCATGTACTCTGTACCAGACGACACATCGGTGTATGCGTAGTCTTCGTGCGCCATGGTTTTTCCGGCAGCCAGCAGCGCAATGTCGTCATCCATTTCTTCTTCTGACGCATCATCGTCATAATAAGAGAACGGATCTTCGGAAGCGATGGCTGCCTCCAATTCGCTGTCGATCTTCGGCGTTTCCTCCCACGAGTCCGGCACATCCTCCTCGGTTTCTGCATCGGAGGGGCCTGCTTCCTCCGGGTTCTGCGTGCCTGACTTTGTTTCTTCGTCCGAGTCTTCCCGATCGTTCCGATCTTCGGCAGCATCCGTGTCTTGCACTTCGTCCTCCGGCTCTGTCTCCTCGATTGAATCGGCCGCCCTATCAATCTCGGTGTCACTCGAATCGTTGGCATCTTCTTCTGCGATGACTTCCGCTGCGGTGTCGTCTACTTCTTCATCCAAGTCAAAGAAGATGATGTCGTCAAAAAGCTGTTCCGAGGAAGAGTAGCCGGAAGAGTAACTGTCGTCTGTGTAGTCGGCAATGTCCTCCCGGTCTTCGACGAAGTCGTCGTTTGTTGCTGCCATTGCAGGGAAAGCTCCCATCGAAATGCTCAGTGCGATACTCGTTGCGAGCAAGCCTGCGAGCAACCGTTTTTTCATTGCGGTATTCCTCTCTTTTGCGTTATCATTGTGTTCGTGTGCAGCAAACCGTATGCCACAAGGAGGAGTATACCACCTCAAAAAAATCGTGCAACATGCCTATATGCAATATTTTTTCATATATAACATATCATCGACTGAAATTAAAAAAAAAAAAATAGCCAACAAACGTCTATTTCACAAAACAGACTTTCGTTGCAAAACTAGGGCGATGAAACGGTAAAAGCAGCATAAAGAGAAACGGCAAAGCAGATAAGAACCGCTTGGTTGCTTTGAAAAAGGCAACAATCAATCTTCCAGCCTGCTGTGGTCACAGCCGAGGCAGAGATAGTGCTCCATATCCCCTTTCAGCACCATCTGTGCGTACTCCAAGGGCTTATTATACAGCAGCCAGTCCAGCTCTGCCCGCTGTGCCGGGGAGTTGCCGTATTCGTCCTCCACAGCGATGCAGTCGATGGCAAGAGTGATGCCATCCTCGAACCGGGCTTCTACCCGGTTGGTGTCCATGTTGTAGCGGCAGGAAAGCAATTTTGTCATAGTCGTATCCTCCAAGACTTGATTTTTGGTGTGCGGTCACTCGAACCAATGCCGTCAAGCCGTTGTCGGATAAGTCGATTTTTCATTTGTCTGAGAGTAAGTGCACGGTTTCTGCACGGTCGGTGTTATCCATGTCCGATGATGTAGGGCGCTGTATTGCATTGCAATCAGTGCCCTTTTTTGCATCAGGTGAGCAGTGCCAAGCGGAGCTTTGCCTTCATTTCCGGGTCGGCATGCTCGATCTGCCTCTGGCGTTTCACCGCATCCTCTTTGGTGGGAAAGCTCTCCCATTTGTCGCAGCTCTTGCCGTGCTCGTCCTGATAGGTGTATTATTTTTCAATTTCCTCTTGCAATTTTCGATTGCAGTTGTTATGATACGGGCAGGGAAAGAATGTGTAAAAAGTATCCTGCACAAGGCTGCAATGCGATTTTTACATGGAGGGGGCAGACGCATCATGTATGTGGATTGGGAGTACTACAAGATCTTCTATTATGTGGCGAAGTATCAGAACTTTACCAAGGCCGCGCGGGTTCTGGGCAACAACCAGCCCAACATCACCCACTCGATGAACCGGCTGGAAAGCCAGCTGAACTGCGTGCTGTTCATCCGCTCCAACCGGGGTGTGACCCTGACACCGGAAGGCGAGATGCTCTACTCCCGCATCGCTTCGGCGGCGGTGCAGATCCAGGATGCCGAGGAGGAACTGAGCGCCAGTGCCACGCTGGAGCACGGAACCATCAGCATCAGCGCCACCGAGACGGCGCTCAACATTTATCTTTCCAAAAAGCTGCGGGATTTCCATACCGAATATCCCGGCATCCGGCTGCGCATCTCGAACCACTCCACCCCGCAGGCGGTGCAGGCCGTGAAGAACGGCGAGGTGGACTTTGCCATTGTGAGCACCCCGGCGGAGATCGAGTCGGGGTTGAAAATGGTGGAGCTGAAGCCGTTTTACGAGGTGCTGGTGGGTGGCAGGACCTTCACCGCGCTGGCAAGTCAGAGCCTGACCCTGAAAGAGCTGCGCAGCTATCCCCTCATCTCCCTCAGCGACGAGAGCGTGACCCGCAGCCTGTACCGGCAGTTCTTCCTGGATCACGGCGCGGTCCTCAAGCCGGATACGGAAGCCGCCACCACCGACCAGATGCTCACGCTGGTCAAAAGCGAGCTGGGCCTTGCCTTTGTGCCGGAACCCATGGCGAAGGAAGCTCTGGAGCGGGGCGAGCTGGTGCAGCTCCACCTGCAGGAGATCATCCCGACCCGTTCGATCTGCCTTGTTTACGACCGCCACCGCCCGCTGAACACGGCGGCGCGGAAATTCCAGCAGATGCTGACTAAGGCAGACCCGCCCCGCCCGGCCGCATCAAAGCAGACCGAGAGCATCTCTTTTGTGTCCCAATAAAAGATGAGGCCGGGCGCTCACGGCACTGCCCTGGCTTCTGCCGGTTCTTCTAAGGCATAAAATAACCCCGGAACGTTTGCTGTGATGCATCGCTCCGGGGTTTTGTGATATTATGGGTTACTGGCCGCAGGAGTGCCCGCCGCAATGATGCTCACCGCAATGGTGGCCCTCGCCGTGGTCGTGGTGGTCGCAATGGGCGTTGGGGTCAAAGCGGAGCTTTCCGGCCAGATAGTCTGCAACTGCCGCGTCTGCCGGGCCGCTGATCCCGCCGAACAGCTGGATGCCTGCCTGTGCAAGGGCGTTCTGTGCCCCGGGGCCGATGCCGCCGCAGAACACCACATTGGCATTGTGCTGGGCCAGAAAGCCCACCAGTGCGCCGTGGCCCTGCCCGTTGGTGGAAACGACCTCGCTGGTCGTCACCTGTCCGTTTTCGACCTCGTAGAACTTGAACTCTGCCGTGTGGCCGAAGTGCTGGAATACCATACCGTTTTCATAAGGAACTGCGATTTTCATGGGGGATGTCTCCTTTTTTCTTTTCTTTTATTATAACATAACACAGGAGACAATAAAACCCCGGAACACGGGGTGATTTTGCGGAGCTTTCCCTGAATTACAGTTCTCCCGTTTTCAGCTTGGCCAGCACCTCGTTCAGGCTGGTGCATTCCATGGTATACAGGCCGCGCATCTCATCGTCGGCGGGGAGCAGATCTGGCACCATGACGGTGACAAAGCCCCCGGCGGCACCGGCGCGAACACCGTTGTAGCTGTCCTCCAGCACCAACGTGCGGGCGGGGGCGGTGCCCAGCTTTTCCGCCGCCAGCAGGAAGATCTCTGGGTCGGGCTTGGAGCGTTTGACCTGCTGGCCGGATACCAGCGCCTTGAAGTAGTGGGTCAGCCCCCAGTTGTTCAGGTTGCCCTCGATGACATGGACCCGGCTGGAGGATGCCACTGCCATGGGGATGTGGTTGGCATCCAGCCAGACCAGCAGCTCGTCCAGCCCCGGCTTTTTGGGCACCGGTTTCCGGAATTCCTCATCGGCCACCCGGTGCAGGCTGTCGATGATGGCGTTGGCATCACAGTCCTCTCCGTAGAACTGCCGCACGATGTTACGAGAAGTTTCGCCCGCCGTGCCGCGCTCGGCCTCGGCAAGGCCCTCCTTGTACTCCAGACCCAGCGCCGCCAGCGCCGGTTCCCAGAACGTGGCCCACATCCGCTCGGTGTCGAACATCAGGCCGTCCATATCAAAAATCACGCCGTTGATCATGGTAGAACTCCTTTTATTATAACCCTCTCCGTCATTGCTTCGCAATGCCACCTCTCCCGAAGGGAGAGACTGTTCTGCCTCTTGGGAAAGGTTTTCGCAAAACCAAAATCTAAAAGCCGTAATGGGCTCCCCCTTTGGGGGAGCTGGCAACGCCATCGGCGTTGACTGAGAGGGCTTATTTTTTTATTCTATCACAATTTGCGACAACTTACAGCCCCCAAACATGAAAGATTTTGCGTTTCCTTGCAAATCCGGCTCATACTACTATAATAGAAAACAACATTCGGCATTTCAGGTGCGGGCGCGTGCCGCGCAAAATCTGCTGTGTGAGATCAGAAAAGAGGGAAATATATCATGTTGGATATCAAGATCACTCGTACCACTTCTCCCAAGGAGAAGCCTCAGGACGAGACCAAGCTGGGCTTCGGCAAGAAATTTACCGACCACATGTTTGTGATGGATTATACCGAGGGCGAGGGCTGGCACGATGCCCGCATCGTCCCCTATGCACCCTTCCCGCTGGACCCGGCCACGGTGGTGTTCCACTATGCGCAGGAGATCTTTGAGGGCATGAAGGCTTACCGCACCGCGGATGACACCATTCAGCTGTTCCGCCCTGATTGCAATGCAAAGCGTTTCCAGGATTCCGCCGACCGTCTGTGCATCCCCAAGATCCCGGAAGAGGATTTTGTGCAGGCTGTTGAGGCTCTGGTGGACGTGGAGCGCGACTGGGTGCCCCATACCGATGGTGCTTCCCTGTACATCCGTCCCTTCATTTTTGCAAACGATGTGGGTCTGGGCGTGCACGCTTCCAAGCACTATATCTTCTGCATCATCTGTGCTCCCTCCGGCGCTTACTACGCCGAGGGCATCAACCCCGTCCGCATCTACGTTGAGGATGAATACATCCGTGCCGCTCCCGGCCTGACCGGCTTCACCAAGTGCGGCGGCAACTATGCTGCTTCCATCAAGGCCGGTGAGCTGGCCGAGGAGCAGGGCTACGCACAGGTGCTGTGGCTGGACGGCGTGGAGAAGAAGTACGTTGAGGAAGTCGGCAGCATGAACATCATGTTCAAGATCGACGGCAAGGTCTACACCGCTGCAACCGTCGGCACCGTTCTGCCCGGCGTTACCCGCCGCAGCTGCATCGAGCTGCTGAAGGATTGGGGCTATGATGTCATCGAGGGCAAGCTGGCCATTGCGGACATCATGCAGGCCGCCCGTGAGGGCAAGCTGGAAGAGGTCTTCGGCACTGGTACCGCCGCAGTCGTCTCCCCTGTCAAGGAGCTGGTCTGGAAGGGCGAGCACGCCTACATTGGCGATGGCAAGATCGGCCCTGTGACCCAGAAGCTGTACGATACCATGACCGGGATGCAGTGGGGCAAGATCCCCGATACCAAGGGCTGGATCGTTCCGGTTGAGAAGAAGTACTGATCCTTCCCGCGCTTCTCTTTGTTCAGAATTTTTGCAAACGCCGCCGGGTGGGAATGCCGCTGGGCGGCGTTTGCCGTATCATGGTTTTGTCTCCCGATTGCTTTTCCGCCTGCACAGTGCTAGACTATGTGCAGAAAAACAGAAACGAGAGGGAACTGGAATATGGTCAAAAAATGGAGCGTCAGCTATCCTGCGGTGAACGGCGTGGAGCAGCGCCGGGTGTATGTCTACCTGCCCACCATGTACGAAGCCGACCCGGAGCGCCGGTATCCGGTGCTGTATATGTTCGACGGCCAGAATGTGTTCTTTGATGCGGATGCCACCTACGGCAAGAGCTGGGGCGTGGCGGATTATCTGGACTACACCGATACCCCGCTCATCGTGGCGGCAGTGGAGTGCAATGCAGGCCCCAACAATGAGCGCCTTGTGGAGTATTCGCCCTACCGCTTTGATGACCCGACCTATGGCCACTTTGACGGCAAGGGGCAGGCGACCATGAGCTGGTTCATCCACCGGTTCAAGCCCTTCATTGACCACAATTTCCGCACCCTGCCGGACCGGGAGCACACGTTCATCGGCGGCAGCTCCATGGGCGGCCTGATGAGCCTGTACGCTCTGCTGCAGTATAACGATACCTTCAGCCGCGCGGCAGCCCTGTCGCCGTCGATCTGGGTGTCTCCTGAAAAGCTTGGCGGTCTGGTAGGCCGCGCAAAGCTGGAGCCCGGCACGGTGCTCTACATGGACTACGGTTCCCAGGAGATGGGCAGCCACGAGGGAATGCGCAGGGAATTTGCCGAGATGTGCAGCAAGATCATGGTCCGGGGCATCCACCTGACCAGCCGCCTGGTGCCCGGCGGCACCCACAGCGAAGCCAGCTGGGAAAAGCAGCTGCCGTTCGTGTTCCATACTTTGATGTACGAGTTGGACTGAACCTCTCCGTCATCCCTTCGGGATGCCACCTCTCCTGGTAAGAGAGGCGCGGAGCGCCGGAGAGGTTTTTTATATAGAGGAGGGAAACTACATGGAAACACAATACTTCAAGGATTACAGCCCCGCACTGGGCCGGGAGATGGAGTGCAAGGTCTACGGCCACGCAGGCCGCCCCATGCTCTTTATTCCCTGTCAGGATGGCCGTTTCTTCGACTTTGAGGACTTCCACATGGCCGGTACACTGGCTCCGTGGATCGAATCCGGGCAGATCATGGTCATCTCCATCGACACCATCGATCAGGAGACCTGGTCCGACACCAGCGGCGACCCCTACTGGCGGATCCGCCGCTATGAGCAGTGGATCCGCTACATCGTGGAGGAAGTTGTGCCCAAGATCCAGTATATCGCCAAGGAGCGCAATGGCTGGGACAGCCTCCCCGGCGTGATCGCCTTTGGCTGCAGCCTGGGCGCGACCCATGCCGTCAACCTCTACCTGCGGTTTCCCTATCTTTTCGATGGTTGTCTGGCCCTCAGCGGCATCTACACCGCAAAATACGGCTTTGGCGATTACATGGACGAGGTGGTCTACCAGAACTCCCCCGTGGACTATATGGCCAACTTCCCCACCGATCACCCCTATATGGACCTCTACCGCAGCAGGAAGGCGGTCATCTGCTGCGGTCAGGGCGCTTGGGAGCAGCCCGATACCACCCGGCAGCTCAAGCAGATCTTTGAACAGAAAGGCATCCCTGTCTGGGTGGACCTGTGGGGCTATGATGTCAAGCACGACTGGGATTGGTGGTATCAGCAGGCCGTGTATTATATGCCTTATATTCTAGGATAAAAGAGGAATCATCAAGCTATGCAGAACTTTATCTTTATCTCCCCCAATTTCCCCACCAACTACTGGCAGTTCTGCCGGGAGCTGAAAAACGACGGCATGAACGTGCTGGGCATCGGTGACCAGCCCTATGATGAGCTGAAGCCGGAGCTGAAAGACAGCCTGAACGAATACTACAAGGTCGGCAGTCTGGAGAATTATGACGAGGTCTACCGTGCGGTGGCGTTCTTCGCCTTCAAGTATGGCCGCATCGACTGGCTGGAATCCAACAACGAATACTGGCTGGAGCGGGATGCGGCCCTGCGCACGGACTTCAACATCAAGTCCGGCTTCCGGACTGAGGATATGCCCCGCATCAAGTACAAGAGCAAGATGAAGGAGTATTACCAGAAGGCCGGCATCGCCACCGCACGTTACCACATGGTGGACGACCTGGAAAGCTGCAGGAAGTTCATCGACGAGGTGGGCTATCCGGTGGTGGTCAAGCCGGACAACGGTGTGGGTGCCTCCGATACCCATAAGCTGTCCAGCGATGAGGAACTGAAGCGCTTCCTGCTCTACAAGAGCACCTATCACCCCGATCTCGCCTACATCATGGAGGAGTTCGTCCACGCCGAGGTCAACAGCTACGATGCCATCATTGACGGCAGCGGCAACCCCATCTTTGAGGCGGGCAACGTCAGCCCGATGTCCATCATGGACATCGTCAACGACAACGACAACTCCATTTACTATATCATCAAGGATCTGCCCGAGGATACCCGCGCCGCCGGACGTGCCGCCGTCAAGAGCTTTGGCGTGAAGAGCCGATTCGTCCATTTTGAGTTCTTCCGCATGACCGAGGATCAGGCCAGCATAGGCAAAAAGGGCCAGCTCGTGGCACTGGAGGTCAATATGCGCCCCTGCGGCGGCTTTACCCCGGATATGATCAACTTTGCCCGCTCCACCAACGTGTACAAGATCTGGGCGGATATGATCGCCTTCGGCGGCACGGATATGCCGGTGGGCGAGCACTACTACTGCCCCTTTGCAGGCCGCCGCGATGGCAAAAACTTTGTGTACAGCCATGAGCAGATCATGCAGAAGTACCAGAAGAATATGCGGATGGTGGACCGCATCCCCGAGGCTCTGTCCGGTGCCATGGGCAACCAGATGTACGTTGCAACCTTCTCCACCCGCGAAGAGATGGAGCAGTTCTACTCCGATGTGCTGGCCGTGAACGACCCCATCAACGCCAAGGTGCAGAAGGAGCTGGCCGAGGTGCTGGCACTGGGCGAGCCCACCACCACCGCCCTCACCGAAAAGCCGAACCTCTCCCCCGCCGTGAGGCCCACCACGGCTGTGACCAAGACCCCCACCCGCGCCGTTACAAAGACAGCACGGAAGAGAAAGTGACCAGAAGCCAGAGAACAGCCCTGGGACGTTTCACATGGGAACGTGCCGGGGCTGTTGTTATATTGCTAAAAAATGGTCGCCTGTTCCGGGCAAAATGTCAAATATCTTCAGATTGGTTGACAAGATGTCCGGAGGGAGGGTAACATGTGGGTGTGAAGCATATTTTTGAGGTGCTTCGGAACAAAAAACAGGAGACTTGTATTATGAGATGGTACAAAAAAGCCGCCGCCGTTCTGCTGGCGGCAGCAATGGCCGTTTCCATGATGACCGCTTGCGGCACAACGGGCGGCGGCAACGGTGGCAATGGCGGGAATAATGGCAGCAAGCCCGGCACGTCTGAGGGCAGCGGCAACGGTGGCAATGGCGGGAATAATGGTAGCAAGCCCGGCACGTCTGAGGGCGGCGATGAAAAACCCGACAAGCCGGGCGCTTCTGTGATCCCTGCTGATCCGGCAAAAGTTACTTGGGACACTTCTCTGACAAAGAAATGTTATAATGCCGTCAGTGCGGACGACTTTAAAGTCAGCGGTCTTCTTGGAGGGGGTGCTTTTGGGTATGCCACTCAGGGAAAAAAGCAGTTTGTGGTTAATCAGGAAGACCAGAATACGATGATTGCTTTCTATACCCCAGATGGAGAGAGCCTTTATTTGACGAGTTATAAACTCACAGCTGACACCACTGTGAATAATCTTACTTGGACGAGTATTGAAGAGTACGGGAAAAGTGAGGGCGCGAACGACGAAAAAATCGCAATAGAAAAACAGGGGATTCTGGATGAACTGAAGGAACCCAAGAATCTGATCTACATTGCTAACAAGGTTGTTCCGCTTACCTTCTCTGCTGAAAACTATACGAATCCTTTCGCTCAGGAGTTCTATCGAGAGAGCATCAAGGCTAATGTGGATGGTGTAGTCTATACATATGAGTTCTACTATGCGGCAAAAGATATGGCGGACGGCAATGGAAAGGTCGTTTATAAAAAGGGCGACATGACCAGCATTCGCCGAGTCAATGGTGGTACATCCACACAGCTGGTTGTTTCTACTCAGCTGTCTCGCTGCGACGCAAAAATGTTCCCCAAGGTCAACTAAAAAACGAGTTAAGGTGTACCTTTGCCCCGGCTGTCCCCCGACAGCCGGGGCTTTTCGTTGTTCCTTTTGGCAAAGTGTGATATACTGTTCCCAAAGAAAGAGAACGAGGTATTGCTGTTATGAAAATTCCTGCAAATGGCTTCACCCATGCCGGCAAGTTCCATGCGGACGACGTGTTTGCAACGGCGCTGCTGCAGATCATCCGGCCGGACATCAGGATCACCCGCGGCTTTGTGGTGCCGGACGATTTCGACGGCATCGTGTATGATATCGGCTTTGGCATGTTCGATCACCATCAGGAGCCCCGCGAGTACCGCGCCAACGGCATCCCCTATGCGGCTTTCGGCCTGCTGTGGCGGGTGCTGGGCCCGGGGCTGGTGGGGGAGCGTCAGGCCCGGCTCATCGATGAAAACTTTATCCAGCCTCTTGATCTGAACGACAACACCGGCGAGCAGAACAGCCTGTGCGATGCCATCGGCTTCTTCAACCCGGTGTGGGATTCCAAGGAGGATCAGGACACCTGCTTCTTCAAGGCGGTGGCTGTGGCAAAGCAGATCCTGGAAAACCAGATCGAGAGCGCGAACGCCGTGAACCGCGCCGACGAGAAAGTGCAGCAGGCCTATAAGAATTCCCGGGACGGCATCGTGATCCTGCCCTGCTACCTGCCCTGGAAGAATGGCCTGTACAAGACCGATGCCCTCTTCGTCATCTACCCCAGCCAGCGCGGCGGGTGGAGCGCCCAGTGCGTGACCGACCACAAGACCAAAAAGCCGAAGCTGCCTTTCCCCCAGAGCTGGGCGGGCCAGCCGCAGGAGGTCATTGAGCAGAAGAGCGGCATCGAGGGCATCAGCTTCTGCCACGCCAGCCGGTTCCTCATCACCGCAAAGGACAAGGAGACGGCGCTGGCCGCCTGCCGTCAGGTGCTGAAAAACAACGGGAGACTGTGATATGAGCGGGGAAGCGGAGAAGACGGAGCGGGCCTATGTCTATATGGTGCGCTGCGCAGGCGGCCAGCTCTACACGGGCTGGACAAATGACCCGGCCAGCCGCCTGCACGCCCATAAGAGCGGGAAGGGGGCCAAGTGCACCCGTGCGCTGGGGGCACAGCGGTTCGCGTATCTGGAACGGTGCACAGACAAATCTGCCGCCCTGCGCCGGGAAGCAGCCCTGAAAAAGCTGACCAAGGCGCAGAAGGAAGCCATGTGCGCCGAATGGGCTGAGAAGAACCTGCCCCGGCTTTCGCTGGCCACCCGGGCCGATGCGGCGGAGATCCTGGACATCTACAACTGGTATGTCCTGCACCACACGGCAACCTTTCAGGTAACGCCCTCTTCCCTGCCGGAGTATGAGGACTGGGTGGACAGCACCCGTGCGCTGATCCCTCTGCTGCTGGCCCGGGATGGGGACGGTAAGCTGCTGGGCTACGCCTGCGCCCACCGCTACCACCCCCGGGAGGCCTACGACTGGGCTGTGGAGAGCACCATCTACTGTGCCCCCGATGCCCGGGGCTTTGGCGTGGGGGATACCCTCTACCGCGCCCTGCTGGATATTCTGGACGGGATGGGTTACTGGAATGTCTACGCCCTTGTGGCAGACCCCAACCCCGCCAGTGAGCGTATCCATGCCCGCCTGGGCTTCACCTGCGTGGGCCGTGAGCCCCACACTGCCTATAAGTTCGGCTGGCTGGGCTTGTCCACCTGGTGGCTGCCCCTGCGCAGGGGCAATGAAAAGCCGGAGCCCACCCACCCGCTGACACAGGAACAGGTGGAGGAGATCCTGGGAAGATACCAGGCATAAAGAAAGCGTCCTTCGGGGCGCTTTTTTTGCATTTCATATATACATTTTGACTGCATAAAATTTGAATATAAACGTAAAGTATTGCATAAACATACAAAGTGTAACAAATCCTGCCGCAAATGCGCGGCATGTTTGGCAGTTTTCAGCATTGACGAAAAAGCCGCGCTGCGTATAATAAAAGCATCAACCGCGAATCAAAGACAGAGGATGCGAAGGGAAAGTGCGCATCAGGATACAAAAGTGTATTTTTATTAAAAGGAGCGCGTTTACCATGAAAAAGGAAAACATCAAAAAAGTCGTTCTGGCATACTCCGGTGGTCTGGATACCTCCATCATCATTCCCTGGCTGAAGGAAAACTACAACAACTGCGAAGTCGTCGCCGTTTCCGGTGACGTGGGTCAGGGCACCGAGCTGGACGGCCTGGAGGAAAAGGCCAAGGCTACCGGCGCTTCCAAGCTGTACGTTCTGGATCTGAAGAAGGACTTTGTGGAGAACTACATCTTCCCCACCCTGAAGTTTGGTGCAAAGTACGAGGACTACCTGCTGGGCACCAGCTTTGCACGCCCCTGCATTGCAAAGGCGCTGGCCGATATCGCCATTAAGGAAGGCGCAGATGCCATCTGCCACGGCTGCACCGGCAAGGGCAACGATCAGGTGCGTTTTGAGCTGACCCTCAAGGCCCTGTGCCCCGATATGGCCATCATTGCTCCCTGGCGTGAGTGGGACATCAAGAGCCGTGACGAAGAGATCGACTACGCCGAGGCTCACCACATCCCCCTGAAGATCAACCGCGAGACCAACTACTCCAAGGATAAGAACCTGTGGCATCTGAGCCACGAGGGCCTGGATCTGGAGAGCCCCGCCAACGAGCCCCAGTACAACCACCCCGGTTTCCTGGAGCTGGGTGTCAGCCCTGAGCAGGCTCCCGACACCCCGACCTATGTGACCATCCACTTTGAAAAGGGCGTTCCCACTGCTGTTGACGGCAAGGAGATGGGCGCTGTGGAGCTGGTGGAGTACCTGAACAAGCTGGGCGGCGAGAACGGCATCGGCCTGCTGGATATCGTGGAGAACCGTCTGGTGGGCATGAAGAGCCGCGGCGTGTACGAGACCCCCGGCGGTGCCATCCTGTACAAGGCCATCAATGTTCTGGAGACCATCACCCTGGACAAGGAGAGCGCACACCTCAAGGAGCAGCTGGCTCAGAAGTATGCCGACATCGTCTACAATGGCCAGTGGTTCACCCCGCTGCGTGAGGCTCTGGATGCTTTTGCCAACAGCCTGGCAAAGACCGTGACCGGCGATGTGAAGCTGAAGCTGTACAAGGGCAACATGATCAACGCCGGTGTCACCTCTCCGTTCACCCTGTACGATGAGCAGACCGCTTCCTTTGGTGAGGACGAGGATTACAATCAGGCAGATGCAGCAGGTTTCATCAACCTGTTCGGCCTGTCCATCAAGGAGCGCGCAAAGCTGTCCAAGAGCTGGCCGAAGATCGAGGACTAAGCGGCTGATCCACCGGGATCACACAAAGCCAACTTTCTCTCCGGTGTGTTTTCTACACTTTCACAACGGAGTTCCAAAACCGGCATAGTTGCCGGCGGCACCGCCGCAGGAGCGTTTTCCCCTGCGGCGGCTTTGCCGTTTTTAGCTGTTTTTATTTACAAGATAAACATCCTCGCCCTCTCAGTCACCTACGGTGACAGCTCTCCCAAAGGGAGAGCCCTTGGCATAGCGGCAAAGTTTCCGGTCAAGCCGTGAAGTTCTCGGTTACGCCAGAGCCTCTCCCTTTGGGAGAGGTGGCATTGCGCAAGCAATGACGGAGAGGGCGAGCCGCCTATCAGAAAAGGAAGAATATTATGGCAGAACAACTCTGGAAGGGCCGCTTCTCCAAGGCGGTCGATTCGCGTGTCAATGATTTCAACTCCTCCATCCGCTTCGACCAGCGGATGATCGCGCAGGATATGCGCGGCAGCGGGGTCCACGCCGCTATGCTGGCCAAGCAGGGCATCATCTCCGAAAAGGACTGCGAGGATATCCTCAGCGGGCTGGCCTCCATTGCCGACGATCTGGCAAGCGGTGCGCTGGAGATCGACCCCAACGCCGAGGATGTGCATACCTTCGTGGAGCAGACCCTGACCGCCCGCATCGGCGATGCAGGCAAGCGCCTGCACACCGGCCGCAGCCGCAACGATCAGGTGGCGCTGGATATCCGCCTGACCCTGCGGGACTACAGCCACACCCTGCAGGCTTACATCGTGGAACTCATCAAGGTCATCTGCAGGAAGGCCGCGGAGAATACCACCGCTGTCATGCCCGGCTACACCCACCTGCAGCGCGCCCAGCCCATCACCTTTGGTCATGCGCTGATGGCCTACGCTTCCATGCTCCTGCGCGACCTGCAGCGCTTTGAGGATGCCACCGCCCGCATGGATGCCCAGTGCCCGCTGGGCTCCGGCGCTCTGGCCGGTACCACCTACCCGCTGGATCGTCAGTTCACCGCCGAAAAGCTGGGCTTTGCCGCACCCTGTGCCAACAGCCTGGACGGCGTTTCTGACCGTGACTTCTGCATTGAGCTGGCCAACGCCATCTCCATCTGCATGATGCATCTGTCCCGCCTTTCCGAGGAGATCATCCTCTGGTGCAGCTGGGAGTTCAAGTTCATCGAGCTGGACGATGCCTTTACCACCGGCTCCTCCATCATGCCCCAGAAGAAGAACCCAGATGTCACCGAGCTGATCCGCGGCAAGACCGGCCGCGTCTACGGCGACCTGAACACCCTGCTGGTGATGATGAAGGGCATTCCACTGGCTTACAACAAGGATATGCAGGAGGACAAGGAAGCCATCTTCGATGCAGTGGATACGCTGGAGCTGTGCCTCAAGACCGTCACCCCCATGCTGGACACCATGAAGACCCTGCCTGCCAACATGCGCCGCGCTGCCGCCAAGGGCTTTATCAACGCCACCGACTGCGCCGACTACCTGACCAAGAAGGGGATGCCCTTCCGGGATGCTTACAAGCTGACCGGCTGCATGGTCTCCGACTGCATCGCAAAGGATAAGACCCTGGAGGAACTGACCCTTGACGAGTTCAAGGGCTACAGCGCCCTGTTCGAGAACGATATCTATGATGCCATCGACCTCATCAAGTGCTGTGAGGGCCGCACCAGTTACGGCGGCCCCAGCGAGGCCAGCGTCAACAACCAGATCCGGCTGGCCATGGACCAGCTGGCCGCATGGGAGGCGAACAACGCATGAGCGTAAAGGTCTTTATCGACGGCTCCGCAGGCACCACGGGTCTGCGCATTGCCGACCGTCTGGCCGCCCGGCCCGAAATTGAACTGCTCTCCATCTCCGAGGAGGGCCGCAAGGACGTGAACGAGCGGGCAAAGATCATCAACTCGGCTGACCTCGCCTTCCTCTGCCTGCCGGATGCCGCCTCCAGAGAGGTCATGCCCCTGCTCCGTCCGGATGTCAAGGTGCTGGATACTTCCACGGCTTTCCGCACGGATCCCAACTGGGTCTACGGCTTCCCGGAACTCAGGGGCCAGAAGGAAAAGATCAAAAACTCTTACCGCGTGGCGGTGCCCGGCTGTTATGCCAGCGGCTTTATCAGCATTGCCCGCCCGCTGGTGGAGCTGGGCCTTGCCCCGGCGGATTATCCGTTCAGCTGCACCGGCATTTCCGGCTACTCCGGCGGCGGCAAAAAGATGATCGCCGATTACGAAAGCCCCGACCGCCCGGCCCACAGCAAGCTGGATGCACCCAAAAGCTACGGCCTGAGCCTTGGTCACAAGCACCTGCCCGAGATGCAGAAGATCAGCGGCCTTGCGCATACGCCGATGTTCGTGCCGGTGGTCTGCGATTATTACAGCGGGATGCAGGTGCTGGTGCCCTTCCAGCCGGTCTGGGGCGGTGCCGAAAAGGTGGCCGCAGGGCTGGCGGAGTATTACAGGGATGCCGCCACCATCAAGGTGCACGCCCTGAACGAGCCGCTGCCCGAGAATGGCCTGTATTCCAACGCCATGGCCGGTACCGACCGCATGGAGCTGTACCTGACCGTGAACGCCGCCGGGGATCAGATGATGCTGGTCTCCCTGTTTGATAATCTGGGCAAGGGCTCGTCCGGCGCGGCAGTCCAGTGTATGAATCTGATGCTGGGGCTGCCGGAGACCCAGGGGTTGGAATAAAAACTCCCTTCGTCTGCTCACGGTGTTCGCATCCACCTCCCTCAAAGAGGGAGGCTTTTGCAGCTGACGGTTACGCAAAGGCTCCCTCCGTGAGGGAGCTGGCACGGCGAATGCCGTGACTGAGGGAGTATTTCTTTGTGGGAAAGGAGAATCTTTATGCAGTATCAAGAAGTTGCGGGCGGCATTTGTGCCCCCAAGGGCTTTGCAGCGGCTGGCGTGCATTGCGGCATCCGCGCAAATCATAATGAAAAATACGATCTGGCACTCATCAAGGCGGAGGTGCGCTGTGCCGCCGCCGGTGTCTACACCACCAATAAGGTCTGCGGTGCGCCCATCAAGGTGGACCGCGCCCACCTGAAGGACGGCTATGCACAGGCGATCCTTGTGAACAGCGGCAATGCCAACACCTGCGCCGCCAACGGCGTGGCTCTGGCCGAGGAGTGCTGTGCGCTGGTGGGCGAGGCGCTGAACATCTCTGCAGAGGATGTGCTGCCTGCCTCCACCGGTGTCATTGGCCAGCCCATGGTCATTGACCCCTTTGCCCGGGGAATCCCCGCCGCCGCCGCAAAGCTGGCGGCCACTGCGCAGGGCAGCACCGATGCAGCCACGGCCATTATGACCACCGATACCCACAAAAAGGAGTACGCCATCCAGTTTGAGCTGGGCGGCAAGACCTGCACCGTGGGTGCCATTGGCAAGGGCAGCGGCATGATCGCCCCCAACATGGCCACCATGCTGGCCTTCTACACCACCGATGCCGCCGTTTCCCCCGCTCTGCTGGAAAAGGCCCTCAAGACCGTGGTGCCCGGCACTTACAACCAGATGAGCGTGGACCTGGACACCTCTACCAACGATACCCTGATCATCATGGCCTCCGGTCTGGCCGGAAACCCCGAGATCTGCGAAGAGAACGCCGACTACGATGCCTTTGTGGCGGCCCTGACCGCCATTGCCGAGCACATGTGCGCCGAGCACGCCGGTGACGGCGAGGGTGCCACCCACCTCATCACCTGCGAGGTGACCCACGCCCCCGATCTGAAAACGGCCCGAGCCGTCAGCCGCAGCGTGGTCTGCTCCAACCTGTTCAAGGCTGCTGTCTTTGGCCGCGATGCCAACTGGGGCCGCATCCTCTGCGCCATCGGCTACACCCCCGGCGATTTCTCCATCGACAAGGTCTGTGTCTGGCTGAGCAGTGCCGCAGGTGAGGTCTATGTCTGCGAGAACGCCGCCTACCATCCCTACAGCGAGGACGAGGCTGCCAAAGTTCTGGCGGAGCATGATATCCTTGTCAAGGTGGATATGGGTACCGGCGATGCCAGCGCCAAAGCATGGGGCTGTGATCTGACTTATGATTATGTGAAGATCAACGGGGATTATAGAACTTAATGGAACTCCTCCAGTCGCCTGCGGCGACAGCCCCCTCACGGAGGGAGCCTGAAAGCCTCCCTCTTTGAGGGAGGTGGCATCGCGTAGCGATGACGGAAGGAGTTCGTCTTGGTGAAAAACGAATGCCGGAGCAAGCGTGCTGGCGGCAAGGAGAGTATATGAAAAACGAAGAAATGGCCCTCCTGTTTTCGGAGGCGACCCCTTACATCCAGAAATACCATGGCAAGACCATGGTCATCAAATACGGCGGCAACGCCATGATCAACGAGACGCTGAAAAACGCCGTGATGAACGACCTTGTCACCCTGACCCTGCTGGGGGTGCGGGTGGTGCTGGTGCACGGCGGCGGCCCGGCCATCAACGAGATGCTGAAAAAAGTCGGCGTGGAGAGCCATTTCAACAACGGTCTGCGGGTGACGGATGATGCCACGATGGAGATCGTCCAGCAGGTGCTGGCCGGTAAGGTGAACAAGGACCTTGTGGCAAAGCTGCGCGGCCGCGGCGTGGGCCTGTGCGGCATGGATGGCCAGATGCTCCGCTGCACCGAACTGGACCCCGCGCTGGGCCATGTGGGCGAGATCATCCATGTGGACCCCACCCTGATCTCCACCCTGCTGGACGGCGGCTATATCCCCGTGATCGCAACGGTGGGCATGGACGATCTGGGCCAGGCCTATAACGTCAACGCCGATACTGCCGCCGCACAGATCGCCATTGCCCTCAAGGCCGAGAAGCTGGTTTCCATGACCGATATCGCCGGCCTGCTGCGGGATAAGGATGATGAGACCACCCTCATCCCCGAGGTGGAGGTCAGCGAGATCGAGGGCTACAAGGCTGCCGGCATCATTGCGGGCGGCATGATCCCCAAGATCGGCGGCATGGCCGATGCCATCTATCAGGGAGTCCACGAGGCGGTCATCATCGATGGCCGCGTGCCCCACTCCATTCTGCTGGAGCTGTTCTCCAACCGGGGCTCCGGCACCCGGTTTTACCGCCGCAGCCATCAGGAATAAGGCTTGCTGAAAATTATATCGGGCGATATAATAAAGATGAATAGGCTCCCCCTTTGGGGGAGCTGGCGAGCGAATGCGAGACTGAGAGGGCGAGGACGCTAACCAAGGAGGGTATATCTATGGATTCCGAAAAAGTCATCAAGCGGGACAACGAATATGTCCTGCACACCTATAACCGCAATCCCATTGCACTGGAAAAGGGCCACGGCCTGTATGCCGCGGGCCCCGAGGGCCAGAAGTATCTGGATTTTACCAGCGGCATCGGCGTGAACAGCCTGGGCTACTGCGACCTGACCTGGGCCGAGGCTGTCTCCGAGCAGGCCCATAAGCTGCAGCACACCTCCAACCTTTACTACACTGCCCCCTGCGGCAAGCTGGCCAAAAAGCTGTGCAAGCGCACCGGCATGAGCAAGGTATTTTTCGGAAATTCCGGTGCCGAGGCCAACGAGGGTGCCATCAAGGCTGCCCGCAAGTACAGCTTTGACCACTACGGCAAGGGCCGCGATGTTGTGATCACGCTGGTCAACAGCTTCCATGGCCGCACCATTGCCACCCTGACCGCCACCGGTCAGGAGGTGTTCCACAACTACTTCGGCCCCTTCAACGAGGGCTTTGTCTATACCGCCGCCGGTGACATCGAAGGCCTCCGGGAACTGGTGGACCGCCATACCTGCGCCATTATGCTGGAGCTAATCCAGGGCGAGGGCGGCGTGATGGCGCTGGACCCTGAGTATGTGCAGGCTGTGCGCGCCCTCTGTGATGAAAAGGACCTTGTCCTCATCGTGGACGAGGTGCAGACCGGCGTGGGCCGCACCGGCACCTTCCTGTGCTGTGAGCACTACAACCTCAAGCCCGATATCGTCACGCTGGCCAAGGGCCTGGGCGGCGGCCTGCCCATCGGTGCCGTTCTGCTGAACGAAAAGACCGCCGAGGGCATGGGCCCCGGCAGCCACGGTTCCACCTTTGGCGGCAACCCGGTGGTCTGCGCCGGTGCCAACGTGGTGGTGGATCGGATGGATCAGAGCTTCCTGGCCAATGTCAGCGAGCGGGCCGTCCAGCTGCGCGCCGGTCTGGCCAAGCTGCCCATGGTCAAGAACCTTTCCGGCATTGGCCTGATGGTGGGCATCGAGTTCTTTGGCGGCATCCAGGCCGCGGACGTGCTGGCCGCCTGCCGCGAAAAGGGCCTGCTGGTGCTCACGGCCAAGAGCCGCCTGCGCCTGCTGCCCCCGCTGACCCTGACCGCCCACGATGTGGAAAAGGCTCTGGGCATCCTGAACGAGGTGCTGACCGAGATGGAGCAGAAGGCTCCAAAGGAGCAGGCATGAAACATCTGCTGAAAATGAGCGACCTCTCCCCCGCTGAGCTCCACCACATCCTTGATGTGGCGGAGGAGCTCAAGGCAGAGCAGAAGGCCGGGACGACCCCGGCGCTGCTCAAGGGCAGGAGCGTGGCGCTGATGTTCTCCAAAAATTCCACCCGCACCCGCACCAGCTTTGAGGTGGGTGTCTACCAGCTGGGCGGTCTGGGCAATTACATGAATGCCGCCACCGAGCTGCAGTCCGGCCGGGGCGAGCCCCTCAAGGATACCGCCCGGGTGCTGGGCCGCTACTACGACTGCGTGGTCTGGCGCACCTACCGTCAGAGCGATCTGGAAGAGTTTGCCGAGCTGGCCGGGGTCCCGGTCATCAACGGCCTGACCGACTACGCCCATCCCTGCCAGGTGCTGGCCGACCTGATGACCATCCGGGAGCGCCGGGGCACGCTGGAGGGCCAGAAGCTCTGCTTCATCGGCGATGGCTGCAGCATGGCAAACAGCCTTATCGTGGGCGGCCTGCTGGCAGGGATGTGTGTGACCTGCGTCTGCCCCGAGGGCTACCGCCCCGCCGCCGATGTGCTGATGTTCGCCCACAGGTATGGCGAAAAGTTTCACCTGCTCACCGACCCCGCCGAGGGTGTGAAGGATGCCGATGTGGTGGTGACCTCTGCATGGAACACGGCCCCCGGTACCCCCGAAAGTGAGCGCCGCCTGCGGGATTTCGCGGGTTTCCAGGTGACTGGCAGACTGATGGAGGGTGCAAAGCCCGATGCCATGCTCCTCCACTGCCTGCCTGCGCACCGGGGCGAGGAGATTTCCACCGCTGTCTTTGAAGAGCACGCCGACGAGATCTTTGACGAGGCCGAGAACCGTCTCCATGTGCAGAAAGCCGTGCTGGCCATCCTGCTGGCCGGTCTGTAAAAACGAGAAAGAACCCCGGAGCTGCAGTTTCCTGCAGCTCCGGGGTTCTTATTGTTTCTCTCAGGGTCTGCGGCTCAGGCCGGGGCCCTCATCAGACCCTGCCAGCGCCCTTGTCCAGGATCTTATTGAACTGGAGGAAGAAGGTGGTGGCGGTCACGGCAGCGGCGATGATGTCACTGACGGGTTCAGCGAGGAACACGCCGAACACGGGGTTCGCGACCACATGGGGCAGGATGAAGATGAGGGGAATGAGCAGGATGAGCTTGCGCAGGCAGGCCAGCAGCAGGCTGACCTTGGCCTGACCCAGCGCCATAAAGCTCTGCTGGCAGGCGATCTGAACACCAGTGGAGAAGATGCCCGCCATGTAGATGCGCATGGCCCATGTGGTGTAATCGATCAGGGAGGCATCCGAGGTGAAGATGCCAGCCACTGCACCGGGAACCAGCATCATCAGCAGCCAGAAGATGGTGGTGTAGCCCAGGCAGAGGGTCAGCTGGAAGCGGAACGCCTGCTTGACGCGGTCCTTCTTGCCTGCACCGAAGTTGAAGCTCATCACCGGCTGACCGCCCTGGCAGATGCCCGAGATGGGCATGGTGCACAGCTGGGAGGCGCTGGTGATCACGGTCATGGCACCCACGGCCACGTCACCGCCGTAGCGGGCCAGGCTGGAGCTGAAGCTGATGGACAGCAGGCTCTCGGTGGAGAGCATGACGAAGGTGGAAATGCCCAGTGCCAGCACGGGCATGATGATCTTCCCTTCCAGCTTCATGTCCTCTTTGCGGATCTTGAGGATGGTCTTGGGGCCGGTGAGGAAGCGGATGACCCAGATGGCACCCACTGCCTGGCTCAGCACGGTGGCAATGGCAGCACCCTTTACGCCCATGCCCAGCCCAAAGATGAGGATGGGGTCCAGCACGATGTTGATGACCGCGCCGATAACGGTGGTCAGCATACTGATCTTGGCAAAGCCCTGCGCAGTGATGAAGGTGTTCATGCCAAGCACGATCAGCACGCAGATGGTGCCCAGAATGTAGATGCGGCTGTAAGCCAGAGCGTAGGGCAGGGTGGTGTCACTGGCACCAAACAGCCGCAGCAGGGTGGGTGCGGCGGCGTAAAAGACGATGGTCAGGACGACCGAGAAGAGCAGCAGCATGGTGAAGCTGTTGCTGACAATCTTTTCTGCCTGCTTCTTGTCGCCCTGGCCCATGGCGATGGCGGTGCGGGGCGCGCCGCCGGAGCCGATGAGCATGGCAAAGGCGTTCAGAAGCATCAGGATGGGGGTAAACAGGCCCACGCCGGTCAGAGCCGCCGCGCCGATCCCCGAGATGTGGCCGATGTAGATGCGGTCCACGATGTTGTACAGCAGGTTGACCACCTGCGCCACAACGGCGGGGATCATCAGCTGAAGCAGGAGCTTTTTCACGTCACCCGTGCCCATATCCTGCTGTTTTTTCTGCGTTTGTGCCATGGAAAGTGTCTCCTTTGGTTTGGGCGAGACGGAGAGGGCTGCCCTCAGAACGTCAGGCCGAAGTTCATCTCGTAGTAGTTGCCTGCGGCATCACGGTAGGCGTAAGCCTTGCCGTTCTCGTCCTTCATGCTGTCGGGCATGTAGGCATCCTTTGCAAAGCCGGGCACGTCGTTGGGGCTGATGCAGACACCGTCCGCGTTCACAGCCAGCACCTCGTCGCCCTTGGGCAGGGTCAGAGGCAGCTTGCCAACGGGAGCAAAGCGGCCGAACATCACATCCAGCGTTGCGGAGGGGTAGGTGTCAAAGCCGACGGTCAGAGCATCGGAGACCTTCTCCACATTGCCGACCTCCCAGGCCAGCGGGCAGTTGATGTTGGAAACGACCTTGCCGCCGTGTGCGTGGACCGCAGCAGCGATACCGGCCAGACGGTTTGCGCCCACCAGAGTGGTCTCCTTGTGGGTCTCGGTGGTGGGCTTGCCGCTCTCGTCCACGTTGCAGACAGTCTTGTCTTCGCAGATGTCCAGCTCCAGGTAGCCCGGGGTGGCGTTGAAGTATGCACCGGACTGGGGGCTGACCATCAGCAGGGCCACCTGGGCCTCATCGGGGGTGTCCACCAGAGTGACATTGCCCAGCATCTCGCGCAGGGCCTTGGTGGCGGCCTCGCCGGCCTCGGCGCTCTTGCCAAAGGCCTCAGCGTAGACCTTGGTGCCGTCCTTCAGGGGCAGGGTGCCGTCGTTCTTCAGCAGGACAACGGACTCGCGGTGCACGCGGGAAGCTTCCTCCCAGTCGGCCTTGGTGGCAACGACCTCGGCGGCCTTCCTGGGGTCGGCGTAGGTGTCCTCGAACATGCCCTGACGGAACAGCTCGGTCAGGGTGCGGCTGACAGCGCGGTTCAGGCTGGCATCGGTCAGCACCAGATCTTCCTTCTTGAAGCCGGCGGGCACCGCGTGGGTGTCGTAGTAGTCGTTGGTGCCGCGGGCGTAGCTCTCCTCGCCCAGCTCGTTGTCCAGCAGGCCGGAGATCAGGTCCACGCCGCTCTGGGTGACGGCATAGCCGATGCGCTCGGGCTCGTCCAGCATGTCAACGCCCCAGCACATGTTGTGAACAATGCCGGTGTCGGAGTTGATGTAGCCCTTGAAGCCCATCTGGCCGCGCAGCAGGCCGTCGATGAACACCTTGTTGTAGGCAAAGCCGTAGGGCTGGAGCTCGATGGGGTTGCCGTTGAAGTCCTCCTGCGGAGCGCTCTTCTCGGCGCTGGGCTTGGAGTAGTAGGGCATGATGGATTCGGCATTGTGGCGGATGGCTGCACGGAATGCCGGGATGTGGTACTTCTGCAGGGAGCCGGGGGTGGCGTAGATGTTCCACTGGCCTGCTGCATAGTGGGGATCAAAGCCGTTCTCGCGGGCACCGCCGCCGGGGAAGTGCTTCACGGTCATGGAAACACCCTCGGGGGTAACGCCGTTGCTGCCGCCCTGGATGCCGGGGATCAGGTGGTCGAAGATCTCCTCAATGAGCTCGGGGTCCTCGCCAAAGGTGCCGAAGGTGCGCTGCCAACGGGGGTCGGTGACGCAGTCGGCCATGTACATGTAGCCCTTCTTCAGGCCGCAGGCATTCCACTCGCGGCGGATGGTGTCGGCGAACTTGTCGATGATGTCGATGCGTGCGGTGCCCTTGACGGCAGCAGCAATGCCCAGGGTGCCGGGATAGGTGGCAAACACGCCGGTGGCATCGTTCATGCCGAACACGACCTCACCGTTCTCGTTGCGGCTGTTGGACATGACCTGCATGGGAACAAAGTGATCGCAGGTCTCGGTCAGGTACTGCAGCTGGTTCAGGTAATCTGCCAGATCCTCGGGCGTGGGGCTCTCGCGCAGGATGACGTGGCGGTTGAAGCTCTTCTTGACCATGTCAGAGGTGCTGGGCAGGGACTGGGAGCCGAAGATGCTGTCGGAGACGTTCACGGGTGCCTCGTCCAGCAGGCCGCTCTCGTCCGCCACGGGCTTGTGGCCGTTGGCTGCCAGACGGGGGGAAGGATACTTGGGGCCCATGCGCCAGTCGGAGGTGAAGATCTGGCCGATCTTCTCGCTGGTGGTCAGAACCTTGACATAGGCCTCGGCGCGCTCAGCCGGGGTCAAGCGCCAGTCGTTGACTGCGCTGACGGTGCCGGTGCCGTCGATGTCCTTGAAATACAGGCCGTCCTGCTCGATGACCTTGCGCTCCACGGTGCTGATGGTGGGGCCGTTGGGGTTCTGGTAGCGCTTTACACGCTCGGATGCTTTCACTGCCATAGTGTTTTCTCCTTTTCTTTTGAACGCAGCGGCCCATGCCACAGAGCCGCAGATGCTATACCTATTATAATAGGCCGCCGCGCGGAACAACTAGAAAATTTTTTGGATATTTCCGCACTTTCCTTGTATTCTTTTTTTGCGCGCGGTTGGAATACAAGTCTTTTTTGTGGAATGTGCTGTACTAGTATCTTACAATCATGTGCAAAATGACGAACGCTGTTTTTTAAAACTGTTGATTTCGCCCAAGGAGAGTAAAATTGTCCTGTTTTACCTCAAAATTTTACTAACAGAAATTTGAGGGATAGTTCATAATGTATACATAAAAATCCCCCGGTTCGCGATGTGGCAGCCGCAGCCCACGGGGGACCGAATGAAAGGCCGGAGTGAGTGGCAGCACACCGGCCGCAGAATTGAAAGGAGAGCTTCTCTATGGCAAAGGTCAAACAGCCGCTTGAAGAAAACGGCATCCACAGAGCGAAAATGTGGGAGATCATGATGTACGCTCTGAACAACACCTCCACCAACACCTACATGGTCGTGGTCGGTTACATCAGCTACTTCCTGATCGGTATCGTCGGTCTGGCATCCGTGCTGGCCGGTTCTATTGTTACCATCATGCGTGTCTGGGACGGTGTCACCGACCCGTTCGTTGGTATGATGGTCGATAAGACCAACGGCAAGTTCGGCAAAAACCGTCCGTTCATTGTCATCGGTCAGATCATCATGTTCGCCACCACCTTCGTGATGTTCAACTTCATCCCCAAGATGGGCACTGGTGTCCGCTTTATTGCGTTCATCATCATCTACATGATCTACATCATTGGCTACACCTGCCAGTGCGTTGTCACCAAGTCTGCTCAGACCTGCCTGACCAACGATCCCAAGCAGCGCCCCATCTTCGCAATGTGCGATACTGTGTATAACATTGTTCTGATGAACATCATGTTCCCCATCATTGTCACCGATGTCCTGGTGCCCAAGTTCACCCTGACTGCCGAGGCCAACGCTGCCGAGATCGCTTCTCTGGTGGCACAGAACCCTGCTCTGGCAGGCATCGTGGAGAAGTCCGGCGGCAGCCTGTCCGCTTTCTACAACCCCGGCCTGTTCACCACCATGCAGCTGATGTTCGGCGGCCTGTCCGCTGTCTTTGCAGTCTGCGCCATCATCGCCCTGTGGCGTAAGGACAATCCGAAGTACTTCGGTCTGGGCACCACCCAGAAGGTCGGCATCAAGGATTACGTTGACACCCTGGCTCACAACCGTGCCATCCAGATGCTGGTGGTCTCCGCATCTACCGATAAGCTGTTCATGTCCACCAAGAGCAACGCTACCGTTATGATCTGCCTGTTCGGCATCATCTTCGGCAACTATGCCGCATTCTCCAGCTACTCTCAGATCACCTCTATCCCCATCTGCCTGATTTCTCTGCTGCTGATGAACAAGATCGCTCGTCAGATGGGCCAGAAGGCATCCATGCTGGTGGGTACCTGGGGCGGCATCATCGGCTCCATCGCCATCACCCTGTTCCTGTTCTTCTTCAACCCCAAGGGCGATGCTTCCAAGTTCTCTCTGCCCGCATTCCGCCTGATCCGTCCTGACACCTGGGGCACCCTGTTCACCGGCTGGACCACCACCGCTTTGATCTTCGTGCTGCTGGTCATCGCATGGTCCGGCGTGCAGGCACTGTCCTCCTCCATCGTTATCACCATGACCGCTGACTGCGCTGACTACGAGGTCTATCGTACCGGTAAGTACGTTCCCGGCCTGATGGGCACCCTGTTCAGCTTCGTGGATAAGCTGGTCTCCTCTTTGGCTGCTACCGTTGTGGCTCTGTTCTACTCCATGGTCGGCTTCAAGGACGCTCTGCCCGACACCATGACTCCGTACTCTGACGGCATCTTCTGGGCAACCATCGGCTGCTTCGTCCTGCTGCCCATCGTTGGCTGGCTGTGCAACGTTGTGGCTATGCACTTCTATCCCCTGACCAAGGAGAAGATGGCAGAGATCCAGGCTGAGATCGGCCGCATCAAGGCTGAGGCTGCTGCAAAGCAGGCTTAATGCCAACCATCTCCCTGCGGAAATTTTGAATCCGGGACAGCGCCGCTGTCCTGCATCGTAACCGGAAATGTCCTGCGGCGGGCCATCCTCTGCCGCAGGACTTTCTGATACCCTGAGACCCGGAAGGAATACCACTATGGCAGAAGAAAACAAGCTGAACCAGACCCCTGAGATCACCCCGGCCCCCGCCGCTGAGGCCCCGGAAAAGGCCCCCACCACCGGCGAGCTGCTGGGCGATGTGGAGCACTACGACGAGGAAAAGGACGATTGGAGCACCGGCTATTACGGCACCGGCAGCCGCCAGCAGGTAACGGACGATGTGTTCCACAAGCTGGAGACCGGCGAGGAGCTGACCCGGGATGACTTTATCAAGGCGGAGCTGGCGCTGCAGGATGCCAAGCTGGAAGCCGGCATCGATCTCGAAAAGGAGAAGAGCCCGGGCCTCATTGGTAAGTATCACGATTGGAAAAAGAACCGCGTAAGGCACAAGGTGAACAAGAAGAAGTACCTTCTGCTCTGCCTGTTTCTGGGCTGGTGCGGCGGCCACCGCTACTATGAAAAGCGGTATGCGCTGGCGGCCTTCTACACCCTGTTCTTCTGGAGCGTGGTGCCCTTTTTCCTCTGCGTGACCGACCTTCTCATTGCACTGCCCATGCAGGCTGATGAGAACGGCGACATCCTGATCTGACATCTTCCTCTATTCATTCATTTACCTCCTAGCGCCGGAAAGGGCCTGCGGCATTTGCCGTGGGCCCTTTCTGGTGTTTGCAGACCCGTTCTCCGGCGCAGAACATAGTGGCAGCTAACTGGCGTTGTGCTATACTAGTATATCAATTGATTGTGCAATAAGCACAATATATTTTTTCACGTTCGTGAAATTTTTCCCATAATCGTAAGAATGACCTGTTTTACCTTAAAATATTACTAACAGATATATCAAAAAACGTTCATAATATAGACATAAAGCTTCGGACGGGCTGGTACGCAGTGGCAGCTGTAAGCCCCATGGAGAAAACGGAGAATGTTCCTGTGTGAACAAAGGAGAGAATGAAATGGCAAAAACCAGAAGTCTGCCGGATAAGTTCTATGATAAGGACTATGAGCACAACGGCATCCACCGCGTTCCCCTGTGGCGTATCGCAGGCTACGCACTGAACAACACCGCAACCAATACGTACCTGTTCCTGATGAACTACGCTACCTACTACCTGATGGGCTGGGTCGGCGTTGGCATGATGGTCGCTTCTTCCCTGACCATGATGATGCGTATCTGGGACGGTGTTACCGACCCCTTCGTCGGCTTCATGGTCGATAAGACCAACGGCAAGTTCGGCAAGAACCGTCCGTTCATTGTGATCGGTCAGATCATCCTGTGCGTCACCAGCTGGATCGCCTTCCATGTCACCCACAAGCTGCCTCAGGGCGTGCGCTTCCCCTTCTATGTGGTCGTTCTGATGGTCTACTACCTGGGCTACACCTGCCAGTGTGTTGTTACCAAGTCTGCACAGAGCTGCATGACCAATGACCCCAAGCAGCGCCCCATGTTCGCTTCCTTCGATGGCGTGTTCAACACCCTGCTGTTTGCTATCATTGGTATTATCGTTCCTCGTATTGCTAACAGTTACAACGATGTGGGCGGCTACACTTCTCTGGAGTTCTTCGATACCATGTGGAAGATGACCGCCATCTTGTCCGCCTGCTTCACCCTGATCGCTGTGATCTCCATCACTCCCAAGGATCGTTCTGAATTCTTCGGTACCGGCAAACCCGTCAAGGTCGGCCTGAAGGACTACTGGGATACCCTGAAGAACAACCGTGCCATCCAGATGCTGGTCCTGTCCGCATCTACCGATAAGCTGGGTTCTTCTGCAAAGTCCAGCGCCGTCATGGTCGCCATGTTCGCCTGCATCGCCGGTTCCAACCTGCTGCAGAGTAACGTTACCGGTCTGGTGACCATCCCCAGCACCATCGTGTGCTTCCTGTTCATCAGCTTCTTTGCTACCCGTCTGGGTCAGCGCAAGGCAATGCTGATCGGTTCCATTGGCGGTCTGATTACCAATGGCGCACTGGCAGCCCTGTGGCTGCTGGGCGATCCCACCACCATGACCTCCAACCCCGCTACCGGCGCTCTGAACTGGGGCTACTTCCTGATCCTCTACCTCGTTCTGACTATCATCACCGCCGGTTTCCAGGGCATCTCCGGCAACATCGTTATCCCCATGACCGCTGACTGCGCCGACTACGAAGTCTACCGTACCGGCAAGTACGTCCCCGGCCTGATGGGCACCCTGTTCAGCTTCGTGGATAAGCTGGTCTCCTCTTTCGCACCCATGGTCGCCGGTGTCATGTTCAGCATGTGCGGCTACACCGACCACAATCCCGTTATGGGTGACCCCATTACCCCGGGCCTGCGCGGCGGCGTTGTCTTCTGTGCTTACGGCATGATCATGCTGGGTCTGGTCTGCAACCTGATCGCTATGAAGTTCTACCCCCTGACCAAGGAGAAGATGGCTGAGATCCAGGACGAGGTCGCTCAGATCAAGATGAAGACCATGGCTGAGAACGCCTAATTGGTACTTGCAATTTTCTGCGGAAACCTGTAAAATCAAATAGGAAAACCGCTCGCCCTTGCGGCGGGCGGTTTTCTGCTTTTGGAACAAAATTCAGACAAGAGGTACATCGTAAATGGAAGAAAAGACACAGTGGGTAAAGGACCCGGATCATGGGATCATCTGGAACACCATCGACCACCTGTTATACTGGAAAGAACACCGTGAAAAGCACTGTGTCAGCCGCAAGAAATATATGCGCCTGTGCATTCTGGGTGCGTTTGGTGCCCACCAGTTCTATGCCAAGCGCCCGGTGCTGGGCCTGCTGTATCTGGCAACCTTCTGGAGTGGTTTCTCTGCCGCTATGACCATCGTGGACTTCATCATTGCCGTGCCCATGAAACCGGACGAGGACGGCAACATCTGGCTGTAAAAAGCCCTCTGGCGGCCTGCTGGGCCGGAAAGGAAAACACCCTATGGATAATGTCATGCAGTTTCTGTTCAACACCAACCACGAGCAGCCCAGCATCCTGGTCTGGATCCTGCTGATCGTGATCGCGGTCGTGATTCCCAATTACGTCAGATATCGGATGGAGCAGAAGCACTCCAATGGTTCTGTTCCCACCCAGAACCCTGCCCGCTCTGCCCCGCGCAAGAAGAAGCGCAGCAAAAAGCGCTGAGCCGCAGGCTGGGGCAGCATGGTAAAGATGCTTTGCTATTTCATGATCTCCCATAACCGAAAGGGCCCTGCAAATGCCGCAGGGCCCTTTTGGTTTGCCAGCGTGTGTGGAGATGAGGAAATAGATTGACGGTTGATAGCAAATGTGCTATCATAAGGCTGAGGGATAAGCTGCACATAGATGAGGAACATGAATGTATACAGTCGAATTTTACGAGAACGACAGAGGCGTTTCCGAACTGTGGGACTTTTTGGAAGAGCTGCGGATAAAAAGCGCATCCAATAAGGATGCGCGAATACAGTATAAACAGATCGTGTTGTATATCCAGCTGCTGCAGGACAACGGAACACGGCTTTCCGAGAATGTGACGAAGCATCTGATGGATGGCATCTGGGAGCTGCGTCCGGGAAATAACCGGGTATTCTACTTCTGTTGGCGGGGTGACCGGTTTGTGCTGCTGCACCAGTTTCGGAAGAAATCGCAAAAAACGCCGCGGCGTGAAATTGAACGAGCAAAAGCAGAACGTGATGATTGGCTTGCAAGAAAGGGTGAGTGAATATGAGGACCTGGAACGATTATAAGGAGCATGTGGCAGCTGCTGACCCGGAAATTGCAAAGGATATCCGGGAAGCGGAAGCAATGTCTGCAATCGTGAAAGCAATGGTAGAGCAGCGCAATGCGATGGGATTGAGCCAGCGGGAGCTGGCAGCGAGGTGCGGCATTCCGCAATCCTCGGTGGCACGGATCGAATCCTTTAAGACGATGCCCAATCTGGATACCCTGCTGAAGATCTTCCAGCAGCTGGGCTTGAAATTGACCATCTCGGCGGCCTGATTCATCTTGCCATTTGCCGCATATAAAAACCGCCCCGGCGGCTGCTTTGTGCAGTGCCGGGGCGGTTCGTTCGTTTTTGGTGTTCAGATGCAGGAAGTACTTACTTCTTGATCTTGATCAGCTGTGCGTTCAGGCTCTCGATAAAGCCATCGGGCATGTTGATCATCTTAGCCATAGTCTCAGGGGTCATGCGCTTCATCATATCCCACATGCCAACGCCGGGCTTGATGTCAAAGTTGGTGGCCAGCTTGACAGCCCTGGTAGCGAGAGCCAGAGCCTCTTCGTTCTTGGAGAGATCCTCCATGCTGTCCTTGATGCTGTAATAGCCCTCGGGGAACTCCATCGGAGCCTTCAGATCCAGGCTGCCGACCTGCTTGAACCAGTTGGCAACGCCCTCCTGACGCTCGTTGAACTCAGGCAGGGTGTAGTAATCAGGCTCCTTCTCGACCTTTTCCAGCGTGATGGAATCCTTCACGTCACCGGCAACGGCCAGGATGGTGTTGAAGCCCTCTTCCAGAGCAACATTGAACTTGAACACGCGGTGTGCAGTCTGCTGGCCGACTTCCTTGCCGTTGACGTACAGCACAACGGTGTCCTGGTTGGAGTAGACCTTGATCTCGGTGGTCTCGCCTGCGCGCTGTGCATGGCGGCGGCCGGCGATGTGGACCATGGGCAGCTTGGACCAGTATGCCTGGTAGACAAAGTAGCTGTCCTTCTTGGTCTTGCGGTCAATGGTCATCAGGCCCTTGTTGTTGCGGCCTGCAACGCCGCCCTCGTGGCGGGCAGCACAGCCAAAGTCGAACATGTTCCAGCAGTGGGTAGCCCACACCCAGGGACGATCCTCGAACACCTGAGCCAGATGCTCGTGGTACAGTGCCTGATACTCCTCGGTGTAGTCCTTGCACTGGGGATCGTTGCTGTGCCAGTTGATGATACCCTCGGTGCCGTACTCGGAGATGCCGATGCAGATGTCGGGGTGCTCGGCGTGGAACTTGTCCAGCCAGGGGCCGTTCTGCTCCATCTTGCCGCCGTACCAGCCGAAGTAGTGGTTGTAGCTCTCTACATCGGTAATGTGATGCATGGGGCCGTCAACAGGGGTGTTGGAGACGTGGGCAATGGTGGTGAGACGGGTGGGATCCAGCTCACGCACCAGCTTCTGCAGGTCGTGGTGGTTGTCCACCAGCTCCTGGCAGATGCCGCCGATGAGGATCTCGTTGGACAGGCCCCAGAACATGATGGAGGGGTGGTTGTAGTTCTGGATGATCAGTTCGGTCATCTGGTGACGGCAGTTCTGGTGAGCGGAGGGGTCCTTCTTAAAGACGCTGATGAAGGGGATCTCAGCCCAGACGGCGAAGCCCAGCTCGTCACATGCGTCGTAGAAGTCCTGGCTGTGCTGATAGTGGGCCAGACGGATGGTGTTGGCACCCAGCTCCTTGATGAGCAGGGCATCCTCGTAGTGATCCTCAGCGGTCAGGGCGTTGCCCTTGTACAGACGATCCTGATGGCGAGCCACGCCGCGCAGCGGGGTGGGCACGCCGTTGATGGAGAAGCCGTCGTTCGGGGTCACAGTATAGCTGCGGACACCCACATTGGCGTAGATCTCATCAAAGGTCTCGTTGTTCTTCTGCAGGCGGGCGGTCACGGTGTACAGGTTGGGCTCGTCCATGCTCCACAGCTGGGCATCGGGAACGTACAGGGTGACCTTGGTGCTGTCGCAGGGGCGCACGCCGGAAGCAACTTCGTTGCCGTAGCAGTCCTCGATGCTGTACATCACGGTATAGGCCTCTTCGCCGTTGGTGACCCAGCTCTCGATCTCAAAGGTGGCACCGCCGTCCTCGGTGGGCTTGGGGGTGACCTTGATGCCGGGGCCGCCGAAGTAGTCCAGGTCAAAGTGGGTGCCGGGCACGCTGATCAGGTTCACGCCGCGGTACAGGCCGCCGTAGAAGGTGAAGTCGGCGGAAGCGGGGTACATGGAGGGGGTGTCCTCGTTAGAGACCTCGATGGTCAGCTCGTTGTCGCCCTCGTGGCACAGGTCGGTGACATCGGCACGGAAGATGGAGAAGCCGCCCTCGTGGGTGGTTGCCACCTGGCCGTTGACCTTCACGGTTGCGGCCAGAGCAGCTGCCAGCACCTCAACGTAGGTGCGGCCGCCAGCCAGAGGCTGCTTGGGCTGGGTAAAGGTGCGGGTGTAGACACCGGTGGTGCGCAGATAGCTGCCGTTGCCGTCCATGCCGTCCACAGCGTTCCAGGTGTGGGGCAGGGTGACCTGCTCGGTGGGACGCTCGCCCTTGGGGAAGGACAGGGTCCAGTTTTCGTTCAAGGAAATGATCTCTCTCATCGATACTGCTCCTTCTGGTTTTCTTCTTTGTTTCGGCGGCCTGTATGGCAGAAGAAATGCCGGAAACAGGCCGGTTGTTGATTTCAGTATAGCACATCAGAGGGGGGTAGGGTTTGTACAATCTTTTGGCAAAATAGTAATATTTTGTGAAAATCCAGACGATGATTCCACGATTTTACAATCTGGCCCTTGGAAACGACAGCACAGCATGAAAAGGCTCCCCGAAGCAGAGACGAAAAAGAGGGTGTCCGTCCCCGCAGAGGGAGGCAGCGGCTTCCGCTCATCCCTGACCAGAGGGCCTCTTTGGCGCTGTGGGTCCCTCCGGCAGAAAGTGTTGACGGAACGGTGGCTTTTTGCTATAATTATATAGCTATGAATATGGAGATGTATCGAAGTGGTCGTAACGAGAACGACTCGAAATCTAACTGGCTTTTTGGAAGTGGATTTCCGATTTTGCTAGGTTTCATGCGGGTTTTCCGGCTTCGAGAGCGAACGATTTTCGGTCGTTCTCTCCTGAAATTCTCTCCAAAATTTTCCCAGAATGCACGGAGCATTCTAAAATTTAATATGTGGAGCATTACTCAAGTGGTCGTAAGAGGTCGCACTCGAAATGCGATAGGCCGGGAGACCGGTGCCAGGGTTCGACTCCCTGATGCTCCGCCAAATCGAATGGACAGATGAATTTTATTCGTCTGTCCATTCTTTTTTGCCGGAACATCGCCCGTCCACCCTGTCTTTGGGACGTATGGCATCATGCTGACGCATTGCCATAGCCCAGCCCTTCCAGCATCGCCTGTGCAGACGAGAGTTTGGAAGCATAATCGAGGTGGGCGTAGATGTTGGCGGTGGTGGAGAAGTCGCTGTGACCCAGCCATTCCTGAATCTGCTTCATAGGAACGCCGTTTGCCAGAAGAAGGCTGGCGCAGCTATGACGCAGGTCATGAAAGCGGATAGGACGCAGACCGTTTTTCTCCAACAGCTTCGGGAACTGCTCGGAAACATAGTTGGGGCGGATGATGTTCCCGATCTCGTCCACACACAGATAGCCCAGATACTCCCGGTTGTAGCTTTTACCGCACAGGCGGCGGTAGGTTTCCTGCTGACCTTTCAGCATCAGCAGGCGGTCACGGATGGGCGGCACAAGGGGCAGCGTCCGCAGGCTGGACTTGGTCTTTGCACGGTCTGCCTGCACCAGAACCTTTTTGCCGTCGATGGATGCCTGCGTGACGATGTGCTTGACCTCCAGCGTGTTGGCTTCAAAGTCGATGGCATCCCATTTCAGACCCAGCACCTCGCTGCGGCGCAGACCGTAGAAGGATGCCAGCAGAACCGGGATCTCCAGCTTGGTGCCCTCTGCGATCTCCGTCAAAGCATGAATCTCATCGGCACTGTAATAGCTGCCTTTGAACTCGTTCTTCTTCGGACGCTCGACCTTATCTGCCGGATTGGTGGGGATCAGGTCGATCTTGACCGCATACTTCAACGCCTTGTGGATGTTTGCGTGATAATGGATCACGGAATTTGCCTTGACCCGTTCAAGCTGCTTGGTGTAGAAGTCCTGCAAGTCGGTGGCTTTCAGGTCTACCAGCTTGATGCCGCGCTTGCGGAAATACGGAACGATGATGCGCTCCACCATTCCCTGATAGCTGGCATAGGTTGTGATCTGGATAGAGCTTTTCGTGACTTCCAACCATTTCAGCATGAAGTCCGAAAAGAGAATGTCATCGTCTAAGCGGATCTCCGCAGGTGCGGTGGGAACCATGAAGTTTCTCCGACGTTCCAGCAAAAGAGCCTCGGCTTTCTTCTTGTTCCTCTTGACGGACAGGCCGGTGGCTTCCCACTTGGTCTTTCGCTTTCCGTCTGCGTCCTTGTAACTCAGAACGATGTAGTAGAAGTCGTTTTTTTCTTGCAGATGCCCTGCTACCATAGTGTTACCTCCTGTCTTTGCATCCACTTGAATATGTAACTTCTGCCGCTGACACCATCAGTGTACCCAACGGCAGGAGAGAATGCAAGGATGTCACGCCCGGATGGTGTGACCGGGTGCGAATCCGATGAGATAAGTCAAAAGATGTGCCTTGGGGATGCGGTAGGAGCGCCCGACCTTCAAATGCTGGACGCTCCCCTTTTTCAGAAGTGCATACCCGGTTTTTGTGCTGACGCTCAATATCTCGCACATCTGGTCGATGTTCAGCACGTCCGGGTAATCCCGGAGCATGATACGGTAGGCATCACACGGATGCAGAGTTTTTTCTGGCAACGGTCGATCCCTCCTGTATTGCATGGGGCGGGCATTCCTGTTCCAGGGCCAGGCTGCATTTTAGGGCATTCTCAATTTGCTGCATTTCCTGGTCAGTGGTCATCCCCATAAAATTGCAGATGCGCTTCTTATCAATGGTGGAGATCTGCTCCAACAGCACGATTGATGGACAGCGGAACGCAGGGTTTTTGTCCACGAGGACATGGGTGGGCTGATTTGGCTTTTTGGAGACCTTTGAGCTCACAGCTGCAACGATCACGGTGGGAGAAAATTTGTTTCCTGTATTATTTTGCAAAACAATAACAGGGCGTTTTCCTCCTTGCTCGGAGCCACTGTGCGGGTCGAGGTCTGCAAAATAGATCTCACCACGGTGGATGTTCAGACTTTTCAGCGGCTTGCCCCCCTTTTTATGTAGGCAAAAGCAGCCCCTATGGGCGGCCTTTGCAGTGAGAAGAACCCCCTAGGACCGGGAAAGTAGCATTACGGCTTGATAGGTAGGTTGCGGCGGCGGCTGGCACCGTTGTAGGTGCGCAGGATCAGCATCATATACTTGTAGCGGACGGTGCCGCTCAGGGATTTTTCATCCCGTACCAGGGTCATGGGGTGGACGGTGTGCAGACGTTTGACCAGACGCTCCGGGTCATACTCTCCCTGATAGAGGGCCACAAAACGCATCATTCCTTGAAGGATACCGGAGCGGAGAGAATCCGGGTCTCCCTCCCATCCTCTTGCCAGCATGGTCAGAGCTTCTTTGTAGAGGTCTGCGCCATAGGTCTTGTACTCCTTGAAGGCGGTGCGGATGCAGATGATCTTCCATGGGGCACGGTAGCTGTCCAGACCCAGCTGCAAGCCGGTGCTTTCGGTGGCGTTCAGGAAGGCGATAGCTTCGGCGTCCTTGCCAAACAGAGCCGCACGCAGCTTTGCGCCGGCGGTCAGAGGTGCGGAAACGCCGGTCTGCCTGGAAAAGAGGATGGCTTCTTCCTCCTGCGTCAGCCCGTAGTACACCTTGCAGATGATGGGGAGGTCTGCACCTCCATTCATGGCTTTGCGGGTCATGAGGGTGTGCTGCCCATCAAAAACGTAGTAGTGACCATCCCGGTAGCTGACCTTGGGAGGGTTGGCGATCCATTCGGTGAACTCTGCGGACATCCGCTCAATGTTCGGGATGCTCAGTTCCCGCTGGTATTCGGCAGGGATCTCCAGATAGGCGCTGTTGAGGACCTTCTCCTCATACGGCCGCTGCGCAAAGAGCGCTTCAATAACGGCTTCATCGGTGATCTCAGGCATGGTGCGGAGGCAGTTCAAATGGCTCATATCGTATCCTCCAATCTTTGCAGATAGTCTTTGACCTTCTGGATCGTTCTCTTTACCACAGCACGATTGCCTGCATCGGTCAGAAGGTCGGGATAGTCCCGAAAAACACTCTCCCAGCGTCGGATCATACTATTGACGGCACCGGATACTTCACAGAGCATGGCCGCTCCGTCCGCAAGCTGTTTGGCATGGTAGCGCCCATTTGCGATCTCAAGAATCTGCTGGCGGTCAGCTTTCAACGATTCTCCGGCTTTTGGTGGAAAAGTCGGCTCGGATGGAGTTGGAGCGGACGTTGCATCTTCATCGGATGTACCGGCATCGGACAGCGGTGTAGTTGTGGCTGGAGGAGATTTCTGTTTTTGTGACAGCGGCTCTTTGGCTTTGCAGATTGCAGCGACCAGCGCCGCACGGTCTTCCGGAGGGGCACGGGCAACGGATGCGATCTCAGAGGCGGTAGGTTTGACCTCGCCGGAAAGCACTTTTTTCCGTGTGCCAGGAACGGCTTCTTCGGCGGCGTCTACACCTTTGGAAAACTGTTCTGCACGAAGTACTGTGTTCTTGCTAATGCCGTTTTCAGCGGCAATTTTTTTACAAGTTGTTCGGCTGTTACCCAAATCCCCATTTTGGGAATTTGGGCTAAATGTGCCGTTTGAACTACGGCTGTTTCCGTGATCTCCCCCTAGCTTCATTTTCTCAGCCTCATACTGTTTTCCGATAAGGTACTTCTTTTGTTCCGGGGTGAGGTTGCGCCGCCCCAGCTGATTCTTGCAGATCCAGATGATCGCTTCATAGCGGCTGGCGAACTCTTTCTCGTGGATGGTAAAAGGGATCTCTGGGTGCTTCTTGGCGATCGTGTAACGGTTGTGCCCATCTACGATCAGGCCCTCCCATACAATGATAGGGTTGAGGATGCGTCCATCCCGTAGAATGTTTGCTTCCAGCTGGTTCAGTTCTTCAAATGTAAGGGGTGGGATCTTGCTCTGAAATTCCGGGTCGGTCTTAAGCACATTCGGATTCATCGTCAAAGCGTCCTTTCTTAAAGGAGGTGGCTTTCGGGCTGGTGGGCTGGATGTAGTAGTCGTAGCCGAAGTTTGTCTGGCAGTAGGTGCAAGGCTCTTTGGTGAATTGCCAGGGATCGGCACGGCGGACACGGATGCCGCGGGTGTTCCGAAATGCATTCAGGCAGCGGGGGCAGAGGGTGGTCAGGGTCGATTCATCGGTGAAAGTACGGCTCATAGAAAACACCTCCGTGTCGTTGAGATGAATGTTCGATATGGAAAAGCCCACGGCCCGGATTCAGGAGAATCACGGTGGTGGGCTTTGAAAGATTTGCGTTAAGTTCCCACCCTATTTGTCCTCGACGCCCGGTGGGGTTGGAATGCACTCTGGTTCCCGGAGTTTCACCGGTCTCATTGGCGTTTCAGCCACCCCGCCTTCTTTGTGGCCGGGCCGCGAGTTACGGAAGTTTCATTGTTTTGTCCAGAGGAATGATATTCAGTTTTCAAGGTACGGCTCCCAGTTTGGGGCTTTGCCCTGTCTGGGGAATGCCCTGGCTGTGAATGTATGATACCGCAGAATTTTTCCCGTCGGAACTCTCTTGCAGGGAGCCTTTGGTTCCCTCTAAGAGAACCTTGTTACAGTTCTTTCTTTATGCGTTCTAAAATTTCGATCGCAGCGTTCAGTTCGGAGGCAGCCTTGCTGGTGCTTTGTGTTTTTCCCAAAAGGAGATAGTCCAGTGATACATCAAAAAATGCAGAGATCTCGATAACAAGATCAATAGAAAACAGCCTTCTGGCGTGCTCCAGCGCTTTTACATGATTCAGGCTGATATTGAGCTGCTCAGCAAGCTGCATTTGTGTGAGGTTTTTGCTTTCGCGCAAAGCTTTCATTCTCTTTCCGCATTCCACAGGATCAAAGCGCATGGGTTTACCCTCCAGATCTTGACGTGTGAATGAACGTGCAAAATCTGGCGCTCAGGGATATCGGGCGATGTACGTCTCCCAGCCTCGGCGCATACGTCACTCCCAAAGGGGCGACGGAAGCAGATCCCGAAACGCAAAAAAGACCGGCAGACAGCCGCAATTTCTCTAAAGAAATCGCTTCCGTCTGCCGGTCTCGTCCGGCCTATAGCCGGTCCAGTCCTATCTGACAAACTCTTGACTCCTGAATTCCGTCCCTGAGGGCTAAACCCAATCCGACGCAGATACAATATGTCTCATGCAATATTCAGTTTGAATGGGTCTCAGGCAAACTCCTCAAAATAGAGGGATGCCCTTGTGACGGATATTTTGTTCTTTTCCATCTGGATGACCCAGTGCCGGTTGCACTTGGAACATTTTTGCAAACCGGTGACGATGATCTTTCCACACATGAGGCGGGTGCCGCATCGGGGACAGGTAGAAATGTACAGCTCGGATCGAAAATCGTTCTGCATAAGGACCTCCTTTTCATGTGAGAAAGATCTGCGGTGAAAATAATAAAAAAGACCGCAAACGACTCTTCTGTATATTCCAAATAGGGATATGGGAAGCTTCGTTTGAGGTCTTTGTGTCCATTATTTTACTTGTTGGGTTCTTTGGGAGGAGTTTCATGATCCGGCTGGGGATAGTTACAAACGGGACGCTCGGGCTGATATACGCCTCCCATGCAAGAAGGAGGCCAGCCAAATCGCTCGAGAACAATGGCGCGGTTCAGGATTTCCTTTCCGATGTTATTCAACAGCTTCATACAAAAAACCTCCATGCTTCTGTTTAATTTTCTCGGCCACTATAAGCAGTATACTGACTAGTATGCCATTAAAACTAAAAATCAGTACCTGAGGGAACCCAAGCTGGACAGAAATGACTTGTATGATTGTAATACAGACAAGTGTGAAATTCTTTTTTTTCCGGTTTGAAGATATGATTTCTTGTTCAAAGTGTAGTTGCGGCGGATAAATAGGGTTGGTTCTAAATGCAGCTAGAATCAATAGAATATCAAGTGTCCACATGGTGAGCGAATTTATGCGCATCAGAACAGGGGCGAATATATAAAGAACAATGAAGGTTGTTACTGTTGTCAGCAGAATACACATCCAATTATAAGGAGCATGCCATCCACCCATTCGCCGACGCAAAAAATACATTGTTGCCATAAAAACAAGCGTGTTGAAATATTGATTGGAAATAATGCAACAAATCGACAGGATCAGAAGAAAACAGAATTGAAGAAGTTTTTTTTCAACTACATAAAGACACCAGGTGTAATTGTTTTCTTCGACCCAATTGTGCCGGAAAAACCATTCGGTCAATCGGCGGGAAATGCTATGAAGCATCTGTTTTATACCTCTCTTTGGACAGTATATAACACATTTTTAGAACTATATGTAGATTTTGCAGTGAGATTGGCTATTTTTGCAGTGAAATCGGTATACGCTTATGAAAGAGTTTCAGGAATTTGGGCAGAGAAGCAAAATAGGCTCGAATCTTCTTTATAGGCTATGGCAAAAACGGCCTTATAACGATTTAGAATTGCAGCAACATTCTTCAATCCGTAGCCGTGTTCTTCGGATCGTTTGGAAGGCAGCACAACTTGATTGTCTAAAACTTTTACAGGAAATGCGGTCGTATTTTCAATATAAAGAAAACTGCTCTCTTCTTCTACTTTCATCACAAGGGTTATTTTTTTACTTTTATCATCTGTGATCTTCTCACAAGCTTCAATGGCGTTGTCAACCAAATTAGAGAGGACAACAACAAGATGCTCATCTTTCAGTCCAAAACAGGTGAGATCATCCAATTGAAATAAGAAGTGAACCCCTTTTGACTGCGCGATATGGTATTTCTGACTCAAAAGCACATCTACAACCAGCCTGCCCGTCTTAACGATCAGTGAAGTGCTCATACTATCTTTCATGACCGTTTGAATATAGGGCAACAATTCGCCATGAGGAGCTTCGCATTCTGCCAAGCCGTAAATGATGCTGAGTTGATTTTGAAAATCATGGGTCATTTTTCGCTGGTTCTTATAGGCGGTTGCCCAAGCTTCAACAATATCGTTTTGATATTTGATGTTTTGTGTCAAAACTGTATTATCTTGGATAAGCTGCTGTTCTCGATCCAAATAATTTAGCGTAACAAATGCAAAAGCATTCATTATAAACAAAGCAATTGTGCAGAATAAGATTTCTCTTGCAGCAAAAGGAACGATCCAATATAAATGCCACAAGAAAACGGAAATAAACATAGAGACAATGGGTAAAACAAAAATTTTCAACCAGTGTTTCCATGTGGTGTGATGAAAATAAAATCGCTGTTTTACAGCTGATTTGAAAATCGTAAATAGCAATATTTCAAAGATCTTTGCAATATAACAAATCAGATAGTATCCATATGGGTCACGATACAATTCTTGCATGGTGATATTTTTCAGAATTGTAATGGCCATAAAAAAGAAATTGTCGGCAATGTTTATAAATGATGAAAACAAAACTGAAATTGCGATACATTTTATCGAAGGAACACGGTATATTACAACGAGCCAAAGCGAGTCAACACAAGTGAGAAGCACCAGCTTAAAAAGCACATTTGACTCTGAAATCGCCAGGCAAATAAAGTTCAGACCCGTCAACACAACGGTAGAGAGTATAAATTTACTTGAGGTGATCTTTTTCTGAAAGAAAGCGCCGGAAAAAACCATAAAAGCTAAAACTTCGATAAATACTACAAAATAGTTTAAGAGGAGGGATAGTTCATAACTCATAAGCGGCGGCCTTTCCACATAAGATACTCTGCACAGATTGCTTTGTAATCTTTTTCAGAGACCTTTAAGATCTCGCCATTTCGTAATTGCGCTGTATATCCTGAAATTTTGCTGATATAAGACATATTAACGAGAAAACTTTTTTGCAGGCGAATAAAGCCTTTTCCAGACAACCGTTCGGTATAATCGTTCATTTTTCCACGGCACTCTAATACAGGGGAAGCAGCTTCTGTTGTGTGTAATAAAACACGACGATAGGGAGTACCCTCAACGTATAAAATGTCTCGTAAGGGAATTTCAATCTGAAGGTTTTTTGAGTCAACCACGATCGTTTCCTTGCCGTCCAAGAGTTTGTCTTGAATCGCATCCAGACAGGAGTCAAGCTCTTCTATATAGTTTTCTTTCAAAATATAACGGAAAGCACTAACTTTATATCCACTGGGGGCAAATTGCAAAAAGGCCGTTATAAATACCAATATAAGGTCAGGGTAGTGCTGACGGATTTGAGAGGCAACCTCCAGGCCGTTCATCTCTGGCATATCAATATCCAAAAATACAGCGTGCAGAGTGCCAAGATTAGAATTTAGCAGATCTTGCGGATGGGAGAAAATATGGCAGTTCAAAGCCCAATCTCGTTTTGCAAACCCCATACTGATTTTCTGATATAATTGATCAGAGAATCGCAGATCATTATCAAGAATAGCAATTCTCATAAGCGACACGCACCTTTCGACTTGCCTTTTTCTTTTTACCATACAGCTATTTGCCTCACTCTGTCAATGATTTTTTAAGATGTGCTTATCTTTAGCACAATTAAAGCTTGGATTTATGCTAAAGTCAAGAAAAGTTCTGATGATTAGCATAAAATGAGGCGTGCCTATGAAAATCTATGATTTTAATGGCAAGAAAAATATTAGCGGAGAACGCATTCGAGAAGCTCGAATCAAGATGCATCTATCACAGAAAGCGTTGGCTGTACGGTTAAAGCTGGAAGGAGTGGAATTAGAAAGAGACTGTATCAGTAGAATTGAGATCGGCACTCGCTTTGTTGCTGATTATGAGATAAAGATGATAGCAAAGACGTTGAATGTTTCCGTTTTGTGGCTCTTAGGGATCGAGTGACCTTGGTGAATGAACCAAGGTCACTTTTGTTATATATGCGTTGATTTACCAGAAGTGGCGCAGCAAGAAGCCGCGTTTTTGGGGATCTTTTTTTGTGTAGAGGAGGCCACAGCTGCCACAATTCCCTTTTTCACTGCACAAAAGCCTGTTTGTACTGAAAAATGCCAAATTCATCTCTCAACAGTGCTAATATAAAGACGACCAAAGCGCTGGAATAAGGGCTGCCAGACAAAAGTTGTTCACAGGAGGGATTAAAATGCACCTAAAGGAATCTGCCTACAACTTCATTTATGATGACCTGGGCAAAGATCAGATTGTATTTTACAACTCACGCACTGGTGCACTGGCAGTAGTGCATGAAGATCAGTATAAGCAGTATAAGGGGTTTCAGGAGAAAGGAAAAGAAATTGAGGATGCGGAGTTCCTCAAGAATCTTTTGAAATGCGGATATCTGCTTCCAGCAGAAGTGGACGAGAAGTTCCTAATCAAAACCAATATGATGCAGGGGCGGTATAACAAGAATTTGCTATCCTTAACTATTGCACCTACGATGGCGTGTAATTTCAGATGCATTTATTGTTTTGAGAAAGGGCATTATGGCAATTCCCTGATGGATGGGGAAACACAAATTGCATTGATGAACTTTATCAAATCCCACTTGGATGGAGTGAAAAACATTAATGTTACTTGGTTTGGTGGAGAACCTCTTTTGGGAATGTCTGTCATCGAAAGCCTGTCCGAACAGATTATAGCTTTGTGTGAAGAGAAAGAGCTTCAATACCAAGCGGGAATTATTACAAATGGGTATCTTTTGACGCCGGAAAATGCAGAAAAGCTGAAAAAATATAATGTACGATATGCACAAGTTACTGTGGATGGACCAAAAGAAATTCATAATGAACGGCGTCCAACGGTTAATGGACAGGGAACATACGATGTTATTATGAATAATCTAAAAAGTATCTGTGGTATCTTACATGTGCATCTAAGAATCAACGTCGATATTAAAAATATCGAATTAGCCAACGAGGTAGTATCTCATTTGAAGCAAGAAAACATGTTGGAATACATCCACCCCTATCTCGGGCTGGTTATTCCATACAATGGAACGTATGAGGCTGATAAATGTCTTACAAATGAACTCTATTCAAAATACAACTTGTATTTTATGAAGAAAAACAATATTCCGTTTCAAACAACATATCCGAGACCTCGTGGCAATCACTGCGTTTCTGATTTCTATAACGGGTGGGTCGTTGATGAAAAAGGATATTTGTATAAGTGCTGGAACGATATTGGTGAGATTTCAAAAGCAGTCGGGAATATCAACTTTGGAGAAAATAGTCTGCAAAGCACAAAATTGATTTCCGAATATTCATCTTGCGATTTCTTTGAAGATCCCAAGTGCAAAGAATGCAAGCTGTTGCCGGTGTGTATGGGAGGCTGCCCCCATAGTCGTGTGGAAGGTAAAACAATTTGTCATCAATTGAATTTTCGCATGAAGGACTACCTTATTGAATATACACGAACCCTTGTTTCCACAACATAATGTCTGAACAAAGCTCAAATATTAAAGGGAGGTAATAATATGCCTGTATCGCGATTCTTGATTCCCTTGGTTTCTACTGTTTGGATCTTTAGTGTGATGGGGGGGATGGGAATGCATGTATTGGCAGAGCAACCCACAGAAGTACAGGCGGTAAGGCGACAGTTTTCAACATTGGAGGAAGTGACCGCTGTCCAAGTCCAGGAGGAGGGGTCGACGGTCCGCTTCCTACCGGGGGAGGGAGAGGAAGTCTGCGTCCGCTATGCGGATACGACAGCGGAAGCACTGTACGAGATTCAGGTCGAGAACGGCACCCTGGTCGTCCAAAAATTAAAAGCCCCACCCCCGAAAGTTGTCACCATCAACGGAACGATTATGCAGTTTGAGGTGGACAGCGCCTATGACCTGGAGATTGTCCTGCCCCAGCGTCAGTATAAGTCGATCGTTGTAGAAAATCCGTCCGGAGGCAATGTAGAGATGGATTCTATTACAGCCAAGGAAATCTGCACTGAGTTAAAAAATGGATCTTCGGTGTTTTCAAAAACACAGTCTGACAGAATAAAATCAGAAATTGAAAACGGCTCCGTAGTGTTCGAACATCCAACTTCCTCTCAATACGATTGCACGGTGAAGAACGGAGAGATCAAGGGAGATGTTGTAGGCAGGTATGAGGATTACACGGTAAAGGCTAGGGTCAAAAATGGTTCTTGTATGTTGAAATCTCGCTTGGATGCTGCGAATCAACACGCAATGAATCTCTACGTGGAGAATGGTCGAATCGAAGTCCATTTTAAAAATTAATGATGGATGAGAATAGCATCGGTAGATGCATGCTAATATTGATGTTATCTCTAATATTATAATCGAAAGGAGAACAGTATGAACATTTTAATTCCTCCCATTGTTAACATGCCGAGAGTATGCGATGAATGTCCTGAGGATTTGTGTCTCATTGGATACACACCGCCTTGCCCGAGTCAGTGTTACGATTTTGATTTTACGTGCGAGCCGATTTACAATTCGTATGAGTGTTCAGGCACATTTACCATGAGCTGACACAATTATATGAGCAAGGGCATTGTGATTCTTTTGGGAATTCTCTCCATAGGGTTGCAATGCTCTTGCTTTTTATGATATTGATTGGTGATAAAAATGTTTTGCTTTTTAATGAGTAAAATCAAGGAGGTTAGGCGAGAAGCGATTGCCTATCTTTCAATCACATTGTTTTTATGGCTTATTGGAATATTGACTCCATACATATCTGGACTTTATATTGATTTTCTGATTACAGAGATATCTTTTAAATTGCTTATTTGGTTTGTCGTAGTTATCGCTGTTATTGGAAGTCTGCAAATGTTCTGTCGATATTTTATGTCGGTGGCATCAACAAAATTCAATCAGAAGCTAGTTGCAAGTATCAGTAGTAATATCTATCAAAAAATTTTTAACTCAAGATACAGCGAGTATACGAATGTTGATAATGCTTATTATATAGATCAAATCAACAAAGATACTTCTACACTTGTAACTTTTTTCTCTGCCAACATACTAAGCTTTTTCTTTCAAATTGCGACAATTATTATTAGTGCTATAATTGTGCTAAGAGCAGATAAATTGCTTTGTATGATTGTTTTCTCTGTGATACCGGTATATATTATTACATTTCTCTGGAATCAGAAGGGATTGTATATCTCTCGGAGGATACAAAAAGAAAAATCGAATGAGTTTTTTTCACGCTGTTCAGAACAGATTAATAAGTTTGAATATATTAAAAGAAACACCTTGAATATTGAGATGAAAAGTCGATTTCAAGAAGCTTTTGATAAAATGATGGGATCATCGATACATGCAATCAAAGTAAGCTACGTATTTACAAATTTAAATCAATTTGTAGTTTTATTGATTTATGTGTGCATTGTCGGGATTGGCGGCTACAAAGTAAGTACAGGTAGTCTTAGTGTTGGTTTCTTTTCCATAATAAACACGTATTTCAATATGATTATCAGCTCAATTTCATACTTTATTGGATTGGCTGGAAGTTATCAGGATGCCAAAATATCTTTTCAACGTATTGAAAAGATTTTGAAATCACCCGACGAGGAAAAAGGGGAACAGGGGATCGATTCGATTCAAAAAGTTGAATGCAAAGACTTTTCTCTCCGGCATGGAAGCCATATGCTCTTGGATCATTGCAGCATTACATTTTATCGAGGAAGAATTTATGGTCTGTACGGCCAGAATGGAACTGGCAAGACAACTTTTTTGAACGCCCTTATCGGTCTTTTTTCGGGAGAAACGTCTGGAATCGTTTCCTATAACGGAATTGCGATCGATCGGCTCAATATGCCATTGCTCCGGCGGCAGAAAATTTCCTATGTCGAACAAACTCCAGTCATGTTGAATATGCCGGTCAAGGCATTTTTGAATTTTGGAATTGAGCAAAGCCAATCTGTCGCAGAGACACAAAAAATGCTCATAGAAATGCTGGAAATAGACGGTCTTCTGACAAAAGATATCAATGAAAACGGAAGCAATCTCTCAGGGGGAGAAAAACAAAAGCTGTCGATTGTAAGAGCATTAAGTAAAGAAAGCTTTCTGATCCTGTTGGATGAGCCGACTTCTGCTCTTGACAAGGATAGCATTGAAAAGCTGATGACGCTGCTCAAACAAAGGAAAACGCAAGCGATCATTTTATTGGTTTCACATGATCAGAAGGTATTGGAACAATGCGATGAGGTAATCGATATTTCCGATCTTCGAGGCAACTAGAGGAAAACGAGGTGGCAAGCAGGGCATTCGTATATACAAATGCCATTTTTGCGTTGCAAAATGCTTGTTGGGATAGTCCCAAACCCTTTGTGTACTGCATCCGCTGGATGCAGGCTGCGCATTTGTGCCAAATGCTTCTATAACAAAAAAGAACACCGAGGGCTCCCCCCAAAATAGGAAGAATCCTCGGTGTTCTCTGCTTATCGTGTCTGCGCTTTTTCCTTGGTGGTCTTTTCTTCTGCGAAAAAAATCTCTACATTCTTCTGTGCTTTCATCAGTTCCTGCATCTCATCACGCGCCTTGCGGTAGGCTGGATAAGCAGCTTTCTTTTGAGAAAGCAGTGTGGAGTATTCTGTGTTCAGTTCTTTTACCTTTGGCAGCTTTTTCAGTCCAGCTTCGTCAAAAGTGGCTTTTGCCGCCCGGTGCAGTGTGATCTGCTCCCGGTGTTCTTCCAGAAACTTTTTGCTGTACCCGGCCTTACGATAGGCATCATACACAGGTCTTGTTTTGGCGTAGTTGATGATGTGCGCCCGCAGGACGGCAATCTCCGCCATGCGCTGCTCTGCGGCCTTGATGGAATCGCCTAGCTCATGGTATCGAGCAGTTGCCGCATTCACTCTTTCCTGCATTTCTTCGATGTTGCCGATTTTATTTTCTTGCAAGAAGATCAGGGTCTTGGACATCTCTTTCAGATTGTAGCGTTTTGCCCACCGTGCATAGCTTTCGCTCTTGCCCTCAGAGAGTTTCGCCTGAATGTCCACCAACAGATGGAACGGTTTCTCTTTTGGCGGCTGTTTCTGGTGCGGGCGGTGTTCGGCTTCTCCGGCAATGACCGCCTTGATTTCATCTTCGCTGTACCCTGCACCCAGTGTCCGAAAACGGATAAAGCGTTTCTGCCGGGCGCCTTTGACGGAGGTGTGCTTTCCTCGCTTGATTTCATAGCCCTGCTGTTCCAACTTTTGAAGAAAGGCTTCAAAGTCTGCGGGCTTCTCGTTCAGCAGGATGTTGTCGATTACGGTGCACAGCTTATCCCGATTGCTTTCTCTGGGTGGATAAAGGGTGCGCTTCTGCCGCTCCCGGTATGGCTTGATTTCAATGACGGAGAGCTGATGCTCCAGACAAATCAAATCGCTCAGTCGCTGCACCGCAAGCCCAGATAACAAAAAATCCCGGAATTTCCGGGTACTGTCCAGTGCGGTGGAGTTGTAGATGATGTGATTGTGAATATGTTCCCGGTCGGTATGGGTCGCAACGATAAAGGCATACTTGCCCTTGGTAAACCGCATGGCAAGTTCATAACCGACCTTGTTGGCTTCCTCGGCGGTGATTTCTCCGGGCTTGAACGATTGCCGAATCTGATAGGCAATCACATCGTTTTTCTGCCTGCGCCCAGTCATCAGTTCATACTGGCGTTTGGAGAGCATGAATTCTTCATCAACCGTCAAGGGACTGCATTCGTAACTGCTGACCAGTTCGCCCTGCTGTGTCTTGTCCGGGTTCTGGGCGTAATCCGTGCGGCTTTTCAGACAGGCCGCAACGGATTTTCCCTTGTTTTTGTGCAGTGCAATCAATCGGGTTGCTGCCATCGGCACTCTCCCCTTCCTTTTTTCTCAAAATCAAGTTGGATTTGCAGCTGAAATCTGATATGCTAATATAAAATTGGCGGCGAAAGGAATGCTCATATGAAAAAACATGGATACTATTGTAAGGTCTGCGGTGAGTATAAGGCGAATGAAAAGTTTTCGGGCAAAGGTCATGCGGCACATATTTGCAAAAAATGCGCCGCATTGCCACCTGATGTGCGTTCAACGCAGATGATTGAAAACAAACTGCTTTCTCTGCCATGGAGACTTTCTAAAGAACAAGTCAAATGGTTGCATAACAAAGCTCATGACAAGCGGCCAGAGATTCGAGAGCTAGCACAAGAACAGCTTAACGCGCGTTTTCATCCAGAGCAGTTTGTGCCGAATGATTTGGGTGACTTTGAAGATTTTCTGCTTGATGAGGACGAAAGTGAGTGGTAAATCTATGTAACCCGCAGCATCTAACTGCGGGTATTGTTATAGTTCGGTCAGTTTTGCGAGAGTCTGCTTGCCAATGGAGATCAACTCATCGAGCCGAATGCGCAAGTCCTCCAGATCAGCGGCGTAGACCTGACCGCTTTCGTTGGCACATTTGGCATACTGGTTGAGGTTGTTGCTGCACATCTGGAGCAGATACGCCATGCGGCGCAGCTCTTTCAAGTCCAAATGCAGACAATACCCATCCAGAGCCATCTTACGGATATAGGCACTCAGACTACGGATGCCCATGCCCAGCATCTTTTCATAGATACGATTTTTCTCAGCTTTTGTGGTTCTCAGGATGATGATCTCATCCCGTTTTTCTCTCACCGGGCATCACCGTCCTTGTCGAGATAGGATTTGAAAGGCTTGACGGGTTCCGCTTTCTCTGCCTTTTCTTCCAGTACAGCCAGCACAGAGCGGCGGGGAGCATCCTCCTTTTCTTCCTCGTCCTGCTCCGGCTCATGGTGCTTTTCGTCTACATCAAGCTGTGCATTCAGTTCAGCAAGCCGCGCGGACTTCTGCGCCAATTCTTCCTCCTGCGGGAACGGCTTTGCCACCTCGACCTGTGCCGCTGCCTGCTGCTGTCTCAGGGTGTCCAGTTCGTTTTCTGCTGCGGTGCTGCGGTCGGCAAAATTGCTCAGGGCGTTGTCCAGACGGACAATGTTTCCGTGCGGGTCTGAACCGAGAGGAACCGGGTATTTCAGAGTTCCTTTCAGCAACGCCTGATGCTCATTGTGGAAGGTGTCGAACCGCAAGGAAAGTTCAAAGCCGCGATAGCTGCCCACCACCTGTTCCTCGGTGTTCGGAAGTTCCATGCAGGCGAGAATCAGCCGTTCGCCAGCGGTCTTTTTCTCGTCGTAAGTCATGCCTTTAATGACCATGCCGCAGAAGTTTTCCTTGTCCTGCGGATGCGCCGCAGCGATTTCGGCATCCGATTTCAGGGCTGCGATTTTTGCAGTCTGCTCCTGAATCTCTGCCGGAAATTTTGTCAACAGCTTATCCTCTAAGCGGAACTTCTGGCTCTGGTGGTCGGCTTTCAGGACCTTGAGTTTTGCAACCTGCACATCCAAGTCCATCTTCTCTTTGATAAGAGGGTTTCCGACGCACAGTGCCTTGATCTCCGCATAGGACAACGCCTGTTCATCCACATCGTCGCAGGAGCGCACCGGGGATTTGCTGGTCATAATCTGGCTGATAAACCGCTGCTTGTTCTCAAGGGTCTGGAACAAATACGAATCGAACGTACCCTCTGTGACGTAGTTGAACACATTGACTTCCTTATTCATGTTGCCCTGTCGGATGATACGACCGTTGCGCTGGGTCATGTCGCTGGGTTTCCAGCCGACATCCAGATGATGCACTGCTACAAGACGCTGCTGGACATTGGTTCCTGCGCCCATTTTTGCGGTGCTGCCCAGCAGGACGCGCACATCGCCGGAGCGCACTTTCGAGAACAGTGCTGCCTTTTTCGCTTCGGTGTCGGCGTTGTGGATGAACTCAATTTCGTTTTCTGGCACACCGGCGGCAATCAGCTTCTTGCGAATATCATCGTAGACATTGAAATTGCCATCGTTTTTGGGTGTCGAGAGGTCGCAGAACAAAAGCTGCGTCAGCTTCTGGTCTTTACCTTCCTCCCAGATCTTCAGGACGTTCCGCACACAGACGTTCAACTTGCTGTTCGGGTCATCCGGGAGCATAGGGTTCATCAGGCGGACATCCAGACCGATTTTTCTGCCATCGTTGGTGACGCACAGCATATTGTCCACGGACGCATCCACATTGCCGGAGTGAATCTCGGCGGCACGTCTGCTCAGTTCCTGCACCATTGCTTTCTGGGTCTCGGACGGTTTCACGACCACGGTTTCAAACTTTGCATCTGGCACAGGCAGATGCAGCTGGTCAGATGTCTTGATGTCGGCAACCTCCTTGAACATCGACATCAGTTCCGGCAGATTGAAAAATTTTGCAAATCGCGTTCTGGCGCGATACCCAGTACCTTCGGGCGCAAGCTCGATGGCGGTGGTGGTTTCGCCAAAGGTCGATGCCCAGCAGTCAAAGTGTGTCAGCTTCTTCTGCTGGAGGGTGCTGTACTGCAAGTAGCGCATGACCGTATACAGTTCGGTCATGGAATTGCTGACAGGCGTACCAGTCGCAAACACTACGCCGCGCCCGCCGGTGATCTCATCCAGATAGCGACACTTGCCGAACATATCCGAAGATTTCTGTGCTTCGCTGGTAGATAATCCTGCGACATTGCGCATTTTTGTCGTGAGGAAAAGGTTCTTGTAAAAATGCGACTCGTCCACAAAAAGGCGGTCAACGCCCAACTGCTCAAAGGTGATAACATCATCCTTGCGGCTGTCGGCGCGCAGCTTGTCCAGCTTGGCTTCCAGCGTTTTGCGGGTGCGCTCCATCTGCTTAATCGTAAAATTCTCTCCGGCATTGGCTTTCAGCTCGTTGATAGCCAAGAGCGTTTCCGCAATCTGATCCTGAATAATACGCTCTTGCCGCTCAAAAGAAAGCGGGATGCACTCAAACTGCGAATGACCGATGATAATGGCATCGTAATCGCCGGTGGCGATGCGGGCGCAGAACTTTTTGCGGTTCGCCGTTTCAAAATCCTTGCGCCGTGCCACAAGCAGTTTTGCGTTAGGGTACAGATGCAGAAACTCCGATGCCCACTGCTCCGTCAGATGATTGGGAACCACGAACAGGCTTTTCTGGCACAAACCCAGGCGTTTTGCTTCCATTGCGGATGTAGCCATTTCAAAAGTTTTGCCCGCGCCTACTTCGTGTGCAAGCAGAGTATTACCGCCATAAAGCACATGAGCAATGGCATTGCGCTGATGCTCCCGGAGCGTGATTTCAGGGTTCATCCCCACAAAATGAATGTGACTTCCATCGTATTCGCGGGGTCGCGTGGAGTTGAATAATTCGTTATACTGCTTCACCAGCGAGATACGCCGCTGGGGGTCTTGCCAAATCCAATTTGCAAAAGCGTCTTTGATAGCCTGCTGTTTCTGCTGGGCGAGGGTAGTCTCGTTTTTATTCAGCACACGTTTTGGTTTGCCTTCGGCATCTTCGATGGTATCATAGATGCGGACATCTTTAAGGTTAAGCGTATCCTCCAGAATCTTGTAGGCATTGGCACGGTGCGTTCCGTAGGTTTCCGTAGACATAATATCGCCATGCCCCAACGCGGATTTTCCCTGTACACGCCATTCTGCCGTATACGGAGAGAACCGCACATTCACATCACGGCGCAGATAATACGGAACCTGAAAGGTTTCCTGCATGAATTTCTGGATGATTTCAGGGGTAATCCACGTTGCACCCAGACGCACATCAATTTCGGATGCTTCCAATTCCTTGGGTTGCGCCTTTTCCAGAGCGGTCACATTGACCTTAAATTCCGGGTTCGTTTCGGCGGCAAGTTGTGCGATGCGGAGTTTTGTGCGGACATCGCCGGAAAGATACTCGTCTGCCATCTGCCAGCCTGCTTCCGGGTCAGTCGGGTCTGCATTGGGGTCTTTGAAGATTACGCCGGAAAGTTCGGTGGTGATGCGGCCATACTCGCCGGGAGTGCCGAGCAGTTCAGCCATATAGGGCAAGTCCACTCTGCCACGTTCACCCATCGACACCGCCAATGCTTCGCTGGGCGTGTCCACGCTGGTGACAGTGCGCTCCGGGCGAATGGTGCGCTTGGTGAACATGTCCGCTTTGGACTTCAACTGCTTGTTTTCATCGAGATTTTCAAGGGAGCAGAGCAGATAGTAGGAGGAATCCTGTTCAAACAGCCGCGCATTGCGACGATCGTTTAGCAGACCATATTTCTTGGTAAACGCATCGTAGGTATCGTTCAGGCGCGCCTGCGTTTCCTGCACAGCAGAATCCGGGTAATCATCCAACTGTTCCTGAATCAGCTGGTTTACGATCTGCCGCAGCTCCACCATGTCAGTGACACGGGCTTTGGCAGTGTCCGACAACTCGATTTGTGTCATAATCGAATTTTCGCGGTAGTACACCTCACCATCCACGACAGCATACGAAAAATTCTTCACATCCGGGTCAGCCGGAAGAACCTTACCTGTCGTTTCTTCATCCGCAATATCTGGTGTTTCCACCTCAACTTCGGTGTACTGCCCCTCAATATGCTGTATCGCTTCGGCAAGCTGGTCGGACAGCACTGCCCCCTCAACGGGGCTCACGGTGCATTCTTCGCGTCCATACTGGGTGCTTTCGGTGGTCAGTTCGCCCAGAATCATCTCCGGGTTGTCTACGAAATACTGGTTGATGGCAAATCCATCTTCTGTCTTGCCAAGCTGCACCCACGGCGGCTCAATATCCGCTGGGCGGTCACGCTTTTGCAGGAAGATGATGTCGGAAACAACTTCCGTTCCGGCATTTGCCTTGAACGCATTGTTCGGCAGACGGATAGCACCCAGCAAATTGGCACGTTCCGCGATATGCTTGCGGGCAGTGCTGTCTTTGCTGTCCATCGTGTAGCGGCTAGTGACAAAAGCCACGATGCCGCCCGGACGCACTTGGTCGATGGCTTTGGCGAAAAAGTAGTTGTGGATGGAAAATCCCAGCTTGTTGTACGCTTTGTCGTTGACCTTATACTGACCGAACGGCACATTGCCGATTGCCAAATCATAGAAGTCCCTGCGGTCGGTGGTTTCAAATCCAGCTACCGTAATGTCAGCCTGCGGATACAGCTTTTTGGCGATACGGCCTGTGATGCTGTCCAGCTCCACACCATACAGGCGGCTGTCCTGCATGGTATCCGGCAGCATCCCAAAGAAGTTGCCGACACCCATACTCGGTTCCAAGATGTTGCCTGACTTAAAACCCGTCTGTTCTACTGCATCATAGATGGCATGGATAACGGTAGAACTGGTATAGTGAGCGTTCAAAACCGAACTGCGGGCGGCAGCGTATTCGTCCTCCGAAAGCAGTCCTTTCAGTTCGGTGTACTCCTTTGCCCAGTTGTCTTTGTTGGGATCAAAGGCATCTGCCAGACCGCCCCAGCCGACATACTGCGCCAGCACTTCCTGCTCCTCGGCGGTAGCACCACGGCGTTCTTCCTCCAGACAGAATAGCGTTTTGATGGCTTCGATATTCCTTGCGTACTTCTGTTTTGCGCCGCCCTCGCCCAGATGTTCATCCGTGATGCGGAAGTTCCCAGCGGGTTCAGGAGTAGGCTCTGCGTTAATGGCTTCATCCAAGGCAGCGGCATCCGGGAAAGTCTGCACCGTGCCATCAACCACCGCAGAGATCGGCAGTTCGTCCAGTTCCTCATCGGTCAGTTCAGGCACATCCGGCTCCTCCTGCCGCAGTCCCTCCTCAAACTGCTGCTTGTTGATGCCCTCGTTATCCCAAGACTGTCCGTGCGCACTGGTGTCGATGCGCACATCGGTGTCACCAATATAGCCCACGGTTCCTTCAATCGTTCTGGTGGGAAGGTCTACTACAACTTCGTCCCCGACCTTATAGCTGACCTCTTTTTCAGGAACCAGATTAATGGCTGCGTCCTGCTGTTCTTCGTACAGTTCTCGGATGTGCGGCAGATGCTCGTTGCGGAAAATGGGCAGTCCGTTTTTCGTTAGCTCCATGTCCTGCAAGCTGACGGATTTGAACGTAAAATTAACGTGTTCCACCCGAAAACCCCGGTCATCCAGCTTGATGATGCTACCAATCGGCAAATAATCCGCTTCCCGGAGATATTTTGTCTGGTGGTGGGAGCCATCTTCGTTCAATCCAGCCAGATAGACGTTGTTGCCCGCTGCCCACAGCTTTTTAGATTCTGCTGCCCACTGCTCACTCGGAAAACCAGTTACTTTGACTTTGCCAAGCACATTTTCCTGTGACAGAAGATTGGTGTGCAGAATCCGCTCCACGGCAACGGCATCTTTGTCATAGAACAGATAGTTGCCGTTCAGTTCAAAGCCCACGAGGGTGTTGGGATACTGCTCTTTCAGGGCAGTATACTCTGCGGCAACCGTGCCATCCAGTATCGGAAGCTGACGCTCAGCTTCCTGTCTGGCAGTGCGCTGTTCCTTTTCCTTATCGGTCAGGTAACGGTCGGAGTGAATCATCAGGTCGATATACTTTTCTGCCTGTGTCCAGCTCAAAGTGATTTTCTGATAATCAGGGTAGTGGACAAATTCCAAGCCTTTTCCATCGTGATTCACGAATCCACTGCTGCCATCCAGATAATTGTGGGAACGCCCGCCGATGCCGTACTCCTTTGCCAATGCTCTGGCTCGGAGTTTTCGGTTGGACTGGTTCTCGTACAGCTCGATGATTCGCTGCTTGCTATCCTGAAAGTTGGAACCATGCTGCAATTCATGCTCGATCTCTGCCTGTGACAAAGAAAAAGCGGAGGACGATTTCTCGTTCTCCGCTCGGTCAATTGCTTCGATTTGCTGGGCTTCGGTGGGGATGCTGAGGTTGAAAAAACTCAGCTGTAAATCAGTTCCATCAGGATCACTTCTTCCACCTGTGCTTTCAGGCTGTTCATGTGCTGCACCCACGCCAGTTGATTCTTTGCTTTGTCCGGGGCTGGGTTCTGCTTCAGCAGTTCGGTCATCATCTGCTGTTTCTGATTCTCCGCTGCCTGTTCCACTTCTAGCAGATGTGGATGCAGCTTCCCGGTCAGCAGCATCGAGTTGTACAGCACCGGGCGATGTTCCATCAGGTATATCCGGCGCATCCTGCCGTATCTGCCCAGCGGCTTCTGCGGCTGGTTCAAGGTCAGGTTCGGGAGCTGGTAGTCCCCGACGGTCGAGTAGGTCACGTTCCTGTTCTTCATATTCATGCTGGCTCCTTTCTACATTGCGGCGGCGGATGGTGGTTTTGACGGTGCGCTCGATATTCCGCAGCACATCTCGGCTGCAATCGCTGACTGCCGTACCCAGTACATAGACTGCATCCGGGGTCGAGAAATCATAAATTGCCTGAAAATCATCCCGGTCAAAATAGCCCTCCGGTTCAAAACCGCACCGTTCCAAGATGGTGTACATGATGCTGATTGCGGCGGCACTCTTGAACTGAAGTTCCTGTCCGGCATCATCATAATCCATCAGGAATGAACCGTCAACGATGCCAATAATGTCGGAACTGTTGTTATCCCAGTAGGATTCTGCCAGCTTTCCGGCAATGTCCGCAATCTGCTGACTGAGCCGTTCATGGTGGATGCCGTATTCTCGTGCCAGCATTTCCGATACCGGCTGGAACAGGTCATCGTTAAGCTGCCACACCTCCGGGTCACGGGAATTTCGCCGCACCCCGGTATCACTCACATCAAAGACATAGTGCAGCCGGGGAACACTGCTGGACTGGTCGAGCAGAGCGATACCCTTAGACCCTCTGCGCACATAGCGGTTCATCCGATTGTTCCAGATGTCAAAACTTGCGCAGGCAGTCGCATCAGGACGCTGGGCGTAAATCATCAATTGGTCGGTAAAACTGTACTTATACAGTCTGGATGCAGTTGTGAGAAAATCTGTCCAGTGTTCCCAGTACCGCGTAATACCGTTTGCTGTCCGATTGGCAAGTTTAAGGTATTCTTGTGTCTTAGATGGCATAGCGTTCCTCCTTTCAATTTTGTAGCAAACAAAAAAGCGAGCAGCCCTTTCGGGTTACTCGCTATGGAATCCACTTTATTTTTATTCGTATTTTGCGGCAAACTTTTCTGCCGTTTCCAACAGTCGTTCAAAGGTCTGTTGTTCTTCCGGCTGCTCAATCAGTTTTACGAGAAGTGCACGGAAAACATCGGTGCTGTCATGCCCGGTCGCTGCGGCAATCTGGTCGATGAGGTCATGTAGCTTTTTGACAGCGGCATCGAAAGGCTTGGATTTTGCAAGGAGGTCGGACAGGTAGCTGATGAACGGGTAGGTGGAATCATCATTGATAATTTCAACATTTTCATTCTTGATCTGTTGATATTCTTCAAAGGTAAATGTACCTTTTTTGTCTCGTGAGTTGTGGCAAAAGGTGCAATTCTTTAGAAAAGTAGAAAGGAGAAGGCGGTTTAGGGATGTCAAAGGAATGGTATCCATGATTTGACCTCGCAGTATAATTATTTGTAAAAACATGTCAATAGCAATGCAAGGGAACAGTCTTAGTGTGGCTTTGTGATATGATATTCAAATATATAACTTTTGAATTCGATGTTCATATGATATTTTTTGTAAGAAGATTCCTTCTTTATTTTGAAATTGAATTTTTCAAGGAGCTTACAGGAAGCGATATTATCTTTTGCAACTTCGGCTGTAATAGTAGTGAAATTTTGAGTCTGAGCCCATTCAATAATCATTTTTAGACATTCGGTTGCATAACCTTGTCGCCAATAAAGCTGATGGATACAATATCCTATGTCTATAATTTGTTCTGTTTCATCAGGAAAAGCACAGAAACTCCCGATCCGCGAATTGTCACAAATGCGAGTGATTATAAAATAATAACCGTTTGGACTGTTGTACATATCATCAACAGCTTGACAATAATTGTCATCTACAAATTCTTCTGTGGGATCGCTTAAGTATTTGCCATTTACTTTGTTAAACCACATATTTGTACAAAAAAGTTTGTCAGCTAATTCATAATTTTTGATATAAATATTTGTTCCAACCAAATTGCTTTTGATTCTCATATAAATTGCCTCCCAATCAATACGCTGTGCTTTTATTGTACCATAATATTAAATGACATGAAACTCTTTATGTATGCCGCCCGTCGGCGGCAGCGATTATTCAAGCGGAAATTCAGTTTCAGAAAATTCTGCATCCGTCATGAGTTTCAGCTTCTCGATAACGCACTCCGAAAGTTCATGCAGGGCAGTTTCATCTGGCAGAAGATAACACTGCATCAGCCGAAGCTCCTGCATCAAACCCAGCCGAGTGCCCGGATTGTAGAGCATCATCAGCATTAGTTCTTCACCATTAAAGTTCATGAGCAACCCTCGCTTTCTTACATCCAAAAGGGTTGCATTCCGGGGCATCACATTTTTCTCTTGCGCCCGCCAGTTCTGCCAGTTTTTCCAGCGTTGAGGGGCGGTTGGACAGCCCCAGTTCTTCGGCATCGGCAACCTTGTCCATGATAAGGTCATAGTCCTTCAGTACACGCCGACCTTTTTCCATGTGGTGAGCTTCCAGAATTTCCTCACGAACTTCCTGAATCGTCAGTTCCGGTTCGTCAAGCTGCCCACCGTCCATCACCGAAAAATCACTGTGATAAATGGTATAATCCCAGCCATCCTCACAGCTCTGGATGGCAAGATAGCCCTTACCGCTAAGCTCCCATGCGCCTTGCTCGTTCTGCGTCTGGATTTCCGGGTAGGCGGTCGAACCGTTGCGCTCCATTATCTCGCCAAACTGACAGATGTGATAGACGTTTCCGTACTCTCCCAAATCAAAATGATAATCGTCCAGATGCTCCACACGCGCCGTGTAACTGCTGCCATCGGAGCGGTCAATCTGAATTACGCTGTGATTCGGCACACGGTAGAGATCATCGTAGTGGCTGTTGATGAGCCGGACATCATCTCTAGGAATTGTGGGGTCATCCCAGATGCGCCGCCTGCGGACACCAGACTGCGGAATGGTATCGAGGTGCTGCAAGCTGACCTCCTGAATCGCCTTGCGGTCATCGCTGGAAAGCTCAAACAGATACCAGTTCCGGGCGGCAGGAATGGCGTTCTGACCATCAGGAGGAAGATTCTGTTTGGAAATCTGACCGAACTCCTGCGGCTCACCAGTGGCGCAGTCGTAGGTGGCAAAACCGACACCGGCACCGTTTTCCCGCAGATGCAGGAATCTGTCCCCATTGATGAGATAGAGGGCTTCGTTTTTCTGCTCCATCAGCGTCCACCCTCAAATTCCAGAGAGAATTTGCTGCGGCCATCCGCTTCGGTGGACAACAGCACAGTAGCGTTGTAGGTCTTGCCCTTGGCACTCTTGCAGTCCTTCAGTCGGACACGGCCATCCCGCAGCAGCTTGTCCGCAACATGGGAATCCAGCCGCTTTCCCAGACGCTTGAAGAATGCGTTATCTTTCCACAGCACGAAGCGGCAGGGCTTGTTGTCGCAGAACCAGCCCTTCTCACGCTCGACAACATTTGCACCACAGTTCGGGCAGACACCAACAATCTTGTTCTTCATAAGCACATTTGCTCCCTTCATAGCCTCGGTGGTGTTGACCAGCGAGGAGATCATATCTTTGATTTCGGTCATAAATTCTTCCGGCTCCATCTCGCCGCGTTCGATGCGCAGCAGTTTCGTCTCCCAGTCAGCGGTCATTTCCAGGGACTGGATTTCTTCGGGCATCACCGTGATAAGGGCTTTGCCCTTGTCAGTCGGCAACAGAATCTTGGTCTTTTTCTCGCCCTTGCGTTCCAGAAAACCTTTCTGTACCAGCTTTTCAATAGTTGCGGCGCGGGTTGCCGGAGTGCCGATGCCCTGACGTTCCACGCCCTCCGGCATACTGTCTGTACTGGCCATTTCCATCGAGTGCAGCAGGGTGTCCTCAGTGAAATGCTTTGGCGGTGTGGTCTTTCCTTCCTTCATCTCGGCATTGAGGATGGCGCACTCGCTTTCTTCCATAGTCGGCAGTGTGGTAAATTCCTGTTTTCGGTTCAGAATATCCGCCAGCACTTTACGCTCCACAGCTTTCCAGCCTTCGTCCAGAATCTCTTTACCCTTGGCAGTGAATTCCTCACCGGCGCATTCGGTGGTGAGCATCGTTTCCAGATAACGGTAAGGTTTGCTGACCGCCATCAGCGTCCGGGCGATGATGAGTTTCAGAACATTCCGCTCCCCTGTGGGCAGGGCATCCAGATCAGCTTGCAGCATACTCCGGGTAGGCAGGATAGCGTGGTGATCTGTGACCTTATCCCGGTTGACCGTGCACCGTGTCCGAGGGACAGCGGAATCCGCTGTATCTGCGGCAATGCCGAGAAATTCTTCCAGTTCATCCGCAAGTCCTGCCAGCATTTCCTCATCGTCATCGGTGATATAGCAGCTATCAGTGCGCGGATAAGTGGTAAGTTTCTTCTCATAAAGGCTCTGCACATAATTCAGCGTCTGCTGTGCGCTGTAACCCAGCAGACGGTTTGCATCACGCTGGAGCGTTGTCAGATCATAGAGCAGTGGCGGGTTTTCAGACTTTTCCTTGCGGGTCACTTTCTGAATCGTAGAAATCATCTCCTTTCGGCACTCCGCAAGCAGATTTTCAGCCGTATCTTTTTCAGAAATGCGGCGGCTGGATGCCGTGCATCCGCTGGTCAGTTCCAGCTCTACGGTGTAGAACTTCTGCGGCACAAAGGCGGCAATCGCAGCCTCACGCACCACCGTCATAGCCAGCACAGGGGTCATAACACGCCCGACCGCCAAAGGTTGACCGTACAGACACGAAAAAAGCCGGGAAGCATTGATACCGACCATCCAATCGGCACGTTCCCGGCAAAGTGCAGCCTGATACAAGGCATCATATTCGGTTGACGGTTTCAGATTTGCAAAGCCCTCCCGGATCGCGCTGTCCTCCATGCTGGAAAGCCAGAGCCGCGAAAAGGACTTTTTGCACCCGGCTTGCTGGTAGACAAGCCGAAAAATCAGTTCTCCTTCGCGTCCTGCATCCGTAGCGCAGACGATGCTATCTACATCGGGGCGGTTCATCAGGTTTTTCAGGATACCGAACTGCTTCTTGGTGGAGGTGGACACGAGGTATTGCCACTTCTGCGGCAGGATGGGCAGGTCAGTGATGTTCCACTTAACGAACTTTTCATCGTAGATATTGGGTGGCGCAAGCTCTACCAAATGCCCAACGCACCAACTAACCAGATAGCCATTGCCCTCCAGATAACCGTCCTTGCGGCTAGTTGCACCAAGGACTTTTGCATAGGACATAGCGACAGATGGTTTTTCTGCTATAACAAGTTGATAAGACAATAAGCATCCCTCCTAAAGTTCAAAATCTATGTAGTTGACTTTTGAGAAGTTTAAGAATACACTATATACAGTGATCGTGCTGTGGATACTTGCGAGGCCCACAGCCTAGAAGGAGGTTCCTAGCAATAGGAGCCTCTTTTCTTTATAGAACGGCTTATTGAATTTAACTATGTACGGCGGCAAACGCCGCCTTAAAATCAGATAGGTTCGGTGTCCTGCTCGTCCGGGGCTTCGTCCTCGTCCGGCACATCGGTCGGAATATCGAAATCGTCCTTGTCCTCGGTGTAATCCGCATCGGGGTCAAGGGCTTCTTTTTCTGCCATTTTCTTCTGCATCTGCTGACGGTAGAAGTAGAAACCGCCGCCCGCTGCCAGTGCGATCAGGGCAACCACGCCCAGAAATGCGCCTGCGTACTTCGTGATCTTATTTTCTTTGGGCGGTTCAGCGGTTGCTGCTTCCTCTGCGGCTTTCTTGGCTTCTTCCTCGGCTTTCAGCCTGTCCAGTTCTGCCTGCGCCGCCGCTTCTTTCTCCGCAGTGTAGGCATCCGCAGCTTCTTCCTCCATCAGAGCCAGAAGGTCGGCTTCGTCCACCAGATTCATAAAGTGGACGGTCTGCTGACCCTTGGCATTGCGGTCGATCACCAGATAAAATGTCGCGCCCGACTTCGACACCAGCGTGATGAACTGCTGCCCGGAGCCATCCGAATAATTGGTGTGGTAATCGTCCACCAGCGTCAGATTGCCCTCCGGGGTCAGTGCGCCGGTGGTTTCATCCGTGATGGTGACAACATCTTCCTCCACGACTTCCGGCAGAACAGGCTGTTCCACCGGCGCAGTATCGTCACCATAGGCGAATGCCGGAGCCGCCATGCCGATGCACAGCACCGCCGACAGCAGCAGTGCGCCAATTTTCTTAAATTTCATCGTTGATTTCCTCCTTATCAAACTCTGCGCCGACTGCGGACAGCGCAGCCGGGGTCGGGGGCATAGTTGCCGCCTGCCGCAGCAGGATCGCAAGCTGTTCCGGGGTCACATTGGCGGTGCGCACCATATCGGCAACTTCTGCCGCCGATTCCTCCTGAATGCGCCGTTCCAGAATCGCAATACGGTTGTTCAGCTTGATGCGGCGTTCCTGCTCCTTTTTGAGCATCGCCTTGAGCTTTTCCAGTCTTTCACCCATAAAAATCCTCCATTTCATTTTGAAAGCCGTCCAAAACCGGCGAGATACTGCTCCCAGTAGGACGAGTGAATGTTTGCGTACTTGATGGGGTCTCCGGCAGACACCATCATTCCGTTGCCGAGATAGATTCCGGTATGGCTCATTCCGGGGGTGTCATACGTCCCTTTGAAGAACACCAGATCACCGGGCTTTGCTTCGGCTTCGGAGATTTTCTGGCACTTGTTCCATAAGCCGTTGGCAGTTGTCCGCCCCACATCATAACCAGCCTGATTGTAGACCCAGCAGACGTAGCCGGAGCAGTCGAACCCGGTTTCGGGGGAACTGCCGCCCCAGACATAGGGAGTGCCGACATACTTTTTGGCTTCCTCGTAAATTGCGGCAAATTCGCTGTCGGTTAGGGCTTCGACAGGAACCGTGTAGTCGATGCCGGACTCCCCGGAGCCATCCGAACCACCGGGCGGTAAGCCGCCGTTGAACAGGTACGGTCTGCCGCCCAGCGTTTCCTGAAAAATCTTGTATCGTTTCCACTGGTCATCATCCAGTTCTTTCCGGATCACCGTTTCCAGCCCCTTGTTTTCCAGTTTGGTGTGGAAAATCTTGTACTCATACGGTACTTGAGTGGGAACCGGGATACCTGCCGGACTGATAACCCAGACCGTCTTGTACCGAATCTGCACCTCGACCCATGTGGTGAGCTTGTACTGCTTCTTGAAAATCTCCTGCAACTTTGCCTGTACTTCCGACCGGGTATAGTCGTCATAGAGCGTAGTCAAAAAAGAGGTAAGCTGCCACGGGTCGTGTTCGATGGGGTCAAGATGATACTGATACTCGTTGTAGCCGGGATGGTCGGTGGGGGTGCGCTTGATTTTTTTGTCCAGCTCCTTCTCCATTTTTTTATAATCCGCTTCTGCACCCTTAATATCTCTGTCCTCGGCGGTGTAGATGGTCTGCCCGGACACCTGCGTTGTACCGCTGAACAGGATGCCACAGGAGGAAAAGCCGGACATGACCAGCAGGATGAGCAAAAGAAAAACGCCCACGATCACCAGAACGTGCGCGTTGCTCTTTGCGGCAGTTGCCAGACCGTTGATGGCGGTGCTGACTGCACTTTTTCCTTTGTCGATTATCTGCTCCACGCCAGTCCGTGTTGCAGATGCGCCGCTGGATGCAGCCTTTTTGCCGCCAGCGGTCTGCGCCGCCGTACCGCCCGACCGGGCAGCGGCATAGTAGCCCTTGCGAATCTCCTGACGCTGTTTCCAGCGGGAAAGCCAGTTAGAGCCGCCCTCGTTGCTGTCACCGTGAGGGATGTTGGAATCTCCTGCATTTTGTGCCTTGTCTGGCTGGCGGGTAGAAGATTTTGTGGTGCGGGCTTTTTTCTTTGCTTGCATCTTGGCTTTCTTTTTCAGCTTCCGGGAGTAACGGCTCTTGGAAAAGTCCTGAACATTCCCGGCGGCTTTTTCGCCCTCGCTCAATGCCTGCACACCGACATTATCTTCTTCGTACTGGTCGATTTCCCGGTGCGCCGCAGACCGGGCAAGGGCGGCGGCGTACATCTCGCGTTTCTGCTCTTTGCTCAGTCGGCGCAGATCGTCCGGGGTCAGTTCAGCCTTGCCAAATCGGAGGTGCTGCGCCTTTTCCTTGGCTTTGTCCGTGTCCAGCTTCAGCTTTTTCTTTTTGGGCTGCGTCTGCTCGACATTTGCTTTCTCCGGGGGTGAACGGGTCTTTTTTGCGGACGTTTCCTCTTTGAAGTTCAGTTTCGGATTGCTCATTTCTGCGCACCCTCCGAAACCTCGCCCAGCTTGGTGGTCATAATGCGGTACAGTTCCAAGTCAGTCGGGAAACGGTCTACGAATGGCAGAATCACATTACCGAAGAACAACAGCCCTTCGCCCTCGCCGGAGTGGGTCACATAGGAAAGCTGGTGCGGCGAAATGTTAAGCTGCTTTGCAAGGATTTGTCTATCGCCAGCCGCTTGATTCAGCATGATAATCATGTCGGAATTTTCAAAAATATTCTCGACTTCACGCGAAGAAAGCAGGTCTTTGACGTTCTGCGTTAATCCTGTCGGGATGCCGCCCCACTTGCGGAAACGCTTCCAAATCTCCACAGAGTATGCCGCCGTCTGTTCCTCTTTCAAAAGCAAATGGAACTCGTCTGCATAGTACCGGGTAGATTTTCCTGCGGTACGGTTGGCGGTCACTCTGCCCCAGACCTGATCCTGAATGACAAGCATACCGAGCTTTTTCATCTGCTTGCCCAGTTCCTTAATGTCGTAGCAGACGATGCGGTTATCAATGTCCACATTTGTGCGGTGATTGAACAGATTCAGGGAGCCTTTGACGTAGATTTCCAGAGCCGTGGCAACATGGTGGGCTTCTTTTTCCTCCTGCTGGAGCAGGGCATTGTACAAGTCCTCCAACAGCGGCATATTCTCCGGGCAGGGGTCAGCAAAATATTTGCAGTAGATGAGATGCACACAGCGGTCAATGACTGTCTTTTCGACGGGCATCAGACCATCTTTGCCGCCCACCACCAGTTCGCACAAAGAAAGAATAAAATCCGCTTTCAGAGCCAGCGGGTTATCCTCCTCGGAATAGTTGGCATTGATGTCCATAGGGTTCACATACTGGTCGCTGTTGGGCGAAATTTTGATGACCTGACCTTTCAGCCGCTTCACCAGCGGAGAATACTCTCCCTCCGGGTCATTGATGATAATATCATCGTCCGTCACCAGAAACGCATTGGCAATCTCACGTTTTGCCGAGAAACTTTTACCCGAACCGGGAGTGCCGAGGATAAGCCCATTGGGATTTTTCAGCTTCTTTCTGTCCACCATAATCAAATTGTTAGACAAGGCGTTCAAGCCGTAGTACAGCGATTCTTTTCCGCTCTGATAAAGTTCCTGCGTGGTGAACGGGATAAAAATCGCTGTGCTGCTGGTGGTAAGACCACGCTGAATCTCAATCTGGTTATCTGCCAGCGGCAGAGAGGACATTAAGCCCTGCTCCTGCTGGTAGTCCAGCCTGCACAGGTTGCAGTTGTGCTTCTGGGCAATGCTGGATGCCTGAAAAACATTGTTTTCCAGTTCCTGCTCCGTGCGCCCGGTGTTCAGAACAAGGAACGTCACCAAAAACATTCTCTCGTTCTGGCTCTGCAACTCTTTGAGCAGGGCTTTCGCATCCCGTCCGTAAGTTGCCAAGTCGGACGGGATAATGTCAATATCATACCCGGCGCGGATGGCTTTTTTCTGTTCCTCAATCTTACTTCTGTCCAGTTCCGTGATGGTGCGCTTGACCGTCTTAATGGCGCGGTTCTGGTCTACGCTCTGGATGTGCATGGTGACGATCTGAGAAGAATCCATGTCCAGAAAGTCCTTCAAAAGTTGGTCGGACAGGTCGGATGCCGTGATGCTCAGAAAGCTGGCGGCGCAGTAGATGCCGCCCATTTGGAATGTGCGGCTGTTCTTAAAGGCAAACGCCGTAGGTGCAATGGCATCTTTCACCGAAAGCCCGCTTTTCACAAGGTCGTTCCAATCAAAACGGAACTTGGAAGAACCGTCCATGTTGAACATATCATGCATCAGTTTGAGCCGCTCGGCACCGTTCAGCGGCCGCGCCAGCACACCCAGCCGGTGAAAGTTGTTGAGCAAATCATTCTGGATGTGGTCGAGGCGGGTCTTGACCTGCCGCATACTCTCGCCCTCCACGCCAAAGGTGATGAATTTGCTTTTGGTCAAGCCATTATTGCCTTTGGCAAGCTGCTGACGCAGCATTTGCGAATACTCGGCACGAACATCATCAAACCCATCCCGCTGGAATGGGATGCGGATGCTTTTTTCAAACTCGGTGCTATCCGTTGCCATGTTGACGAAAGACAACTCGAACTTAATGCTGGAATCGAAGAAGTTCAGAAAGCTGCACCATTCCTCGAAAATTGCAGTCTTATCTTCCTGCTGTGCCAACTGGTAATTGATGTCCTGATAGGCAATCGTCCGGGTGTAGTAGTTCGCCTTAACCCGACAAGTGCCATCCTCAAACATCCGCTGCATCGGGATGGACTGCTGCGCAGTTTTGGGAACATCTGCCTTGGGCGGCTTCTTCTTGCCGCCATCCTTATTCTTTTTCCAGAACGGAATCATGGGCTGCGCCTCCTCTCATCAGAATTGCATAGTAGTTGTTGGTCTTGTACGGTCGAATCTTCGGGCGCAGAAACCGTGCCTGAAGATAGTGCGACAGCAGCTTTTCCATCGGCTGACCGTTTTTCTCGTACATTCCGAGGAAAAAGGCGGGCAACATCACCGCCATCATGCCGAGGGTCGCCGCCGTGTTGCCGCCGCTTTCCCGGAGCAAAAAGAAAAGCGGCACTCCGATCAGTGCCGCCGAACCGAAGCAGATAAGCTGCCGCTTCGTCAGGTTGAATGCGATTTTGGATTTAACTTTGGTTAAATCACGAGGGACTGAGATATACGCCGCCAAGAAAGCACCTCCTTAGTGTGCGCCGAGAACAGATTTTGTCACAGAGCTGGTTTTGAACAGGCTGAAACAAAGCAGGACAGTGTAGCCAACAATGCTCCAAATGGAATTGATTGCATCGCCGGAAATGGCAATGCTCTGAATCAGCACGGCATAAATTGCCACACAGATGAGAATAAGAAAGCCCTGAAATCCCAGCGCAAACAGACATTTCAGGTAATTCTGCCCCATGTGCGACTGTTCATGGTTGCCCCATGTTGCCATTGGAATAGGTGCAAGGCTTACCATGCAGTAGATCTCGATCATGCGCCCGTATACAATGACGAAGATAATGATGCTCAAAATCCTCATGGTGATGCCGATAAAGAACGATTGCAGGAATAATCCGAACAATGGACCGACTTCCATCTGCATCAGACTGGCTTCCAGCATGGAAAGTCCTATATCGTTCACTCTGGTATTGCCAGCGATGATGCCGCTGGAATCTGCCACGACTTTCTGGGTCAGGTCGAATACCGCCATCACAATATCAAACGTGTTGCTGATAAACCAGACGGAAATCGCCGTCTTGAAAACCCAGCGCATGATGAGCGCAGGTTCAAACTGTGCCATGTTGTTGTGCTGGGTAATCATCTCGATCAGTTCGTAACAGGCGATAAAGGTCAGGATGATTCCGGCAATCGGCAGCACCACATTCCGGGACAGCGATTCGATCATCGCAAAAACGCGCGGTTCAAAGGCAGATGGTCGAGTGCCGACCTGCTGCGCAATGTCACCGACCTGTTCGTTGACTGCATCGAACAAACCGCTAAGATTTGACATGATGCCAGCGGTCAGGAGCGATTTAAGCCAATCGCCTATGGCTTTGAGAACAGTTTCCACTCAGCGTCACCGCCTTAGCTGAAATGGTTGATAAGGTTCTTGAGCAGATTCAAGATGAAAATAAGATGGGTCAGAAATTCCATAGATGCACTTCCTTTCAATAATTGGTTGATATTTGGCGCAGTGTGCCTCCTTATTATAATAGTACCGCGATCTGCGGCGAGAGATGAAGCCATTGCGTATGTAAGGGCGGCAAACGCCGCCCACAGGATTTAGCCGAACAGCCCGCTCAGCAGGGGGATGAGGGTGATGCCGACCAATGCGACACCGCCCCCGGCCATGAGCTGTTTCATGCCCTGCGACTTACTGCCGGGGTTATCGTTGCCATAACCTTCCAGCAGGTTGATCGCACCCCAAACGCCCAGACCGGCACCCAGAGCGACAACCAGAGTCTGAAGAACTTCGATCGCAGAGTTAAAGAATTCCATAGTCGTTTCTCCTTTATCATTCAAAACTTGTAGACCGTCCGTACACACCTGAAATCATATTTTTGCGCCGCAAACTGCGGCAGAGTGGATTTTCTGGTGTACCTCTCCGGTCAAAAATAAAACCGCCTGTCCAATCAGATAGGCGGGAGCGAATCAGCATCCAGCACGAAGAACTCATCTCCGGGCTGGATTTTTTCTTTGCGGTTCAGATATTTCTCAATATCGAACGTATTCTTGGGGTCATAGTCGGAAGTCAGCTTGTAGTTGGGATGCTGGGTCAGATCGTACTTGTCGGAAAGGAACGGACGCACACCGCGCAGCTGCAAGATGCACTTGCCACCATCCAACACTGCCAGCTCGTCACGGCTCATCAGTTCGTGTCCCAGTTTCTGGAACGATGTGCCATAGGACGGTGAGTTGCCGCGCGTGTCCGAGGTGTTGAACGAATCAATGGTTTCCTTGCCCAGCGTTTCGGACAATTCTTTCAACGTGGTGGGTTCAGAACCGCCCAGAAAAATCTGGCTGTCCATGTTGCCCACGATGGTATCTGCATTGTCCTTGTAAATGGCTTTCAGCTGACTGCGGGCTTGCAGCACCAGACACGCCGAAATCTCACGGCTGCGGATGGTGGCTACCAGCTTTTCCAGATTGGGAATCTGCCCGATGTTAGCACACTCGTCAATCAGGCAGCGAACATGAACCGGCAGCTTACCACCATACTTATCGTCTGCCTTGTCGCAGAGCAGATTAAAAAGCTGCGTGTAGACCATGCTAATCAGGAAGTTAAAGGTGGAATCCGTGTCCGACATAATCAGAAAAAGTGCAGTCTTTCGATCTCCCAGCATATCCAGTTCCAGTTCATCGTACATGGTACGGTCGCGCAGTTCCTGAATATCAAAGGGCGCGAGCCTTGCGCCGCAGGAAATCAGGATGGATTTTGCCGTTTTACCTGCCGCAAGTTTGTAGAGCTTGTACTGCCGCCCTGCAAAAGAATTGGGCTTCCTTTTTGCCAAATCCTCAAAGAGTAAATCGACAGGATTCTGGAAGTCCTCATCATCCTCTGACACTTGCATTGTGTTCAGCATTTCCAGCAGAGTGGAAAAGTTCTGTTCCTCCTTCGGTGCTTCATAATGCAGATACGCAATCAGCGCAGTCAGCAAAAGCCGTTCCGACTTTTCCCAGAAAGGATCGCCGCCTGAACCGTCACCCTTCGTGTTGGTCATAAGGGTCGTGACAAGTTTCAGGATGTCCTTTTCGCTGTGGACATAGCTGAATGGGTTGTAGTGCATACTCTTGGAAAAGTTAATGGTATTCAGGATTTTCAGCTTGTAGCCGTTCTTCAGAAGTGCGTTCCCGCACTCGACCACGATACTGCCCTTGGGGTCAGTGACCACATAGGAACTGTGCATTTGCAGAAGATTCGGTTTAAGCCAAAACCGGGTCTTACCACTGCCGGAGCCGCCAACGATCAGCACGTTTTTGTTTCGCGCATTTTTAGGGTCACTTGGGCGGTTGCTCATCATCAGGCGTTCTGTCTTTGTCAGAATGATATTGTCCTCGAACTTCGGAGCCTGAAAAGGCTCAATGTCCTTGGCAGTACCCCACCGAGCAGAGCCGTACTCCATGCCGTGTCGGTATTTCTTGGCGTTTTTGCTTCGCAAGTATACGGCAAGCCGTAGTCCTGCACCGCAGGAAATGCCAATAAGCAAATCCAGCGGGTGCAGACTGGGAAGCGGGTTCGCAAATGCAGCCGGGAGTGTTCCCATCATGGACATAATGCGTTCGCCCAGTTCCTTCCCCTCGGCAAGCCGCCACGCTTCACCAAAGTTCGTTGCCACCAGCCCAAGCAGGATATAGGGCAGATACAGAGCCAGCAGTTTTGTCAGCTTCTTTGTGTTCACAGCCCACGCTCCTGTTCCTTGTGTCGGACTTTGCCGGGAAGTTCTGCCGCAGCCTGTACCAGTTCATGCAGCTTGGCAAGAACGGAAGGACGCTTCGATTTACTCAGGAGAGAAGCAGAATACTCCTTGAAAGCCGATTGAAATGCTTCGGCATCCGGGGCTTTGAAAAAGACCAGATACTTGGGCGGCACTTCGGAGCTGTCCTTTCGGATGGCATAGTCAATGCCGTACTTTTTGGCATACCGTTCAAAGCCCTTGATACCGGTCTTGCTGATCTCCACGCTGGACACACCGCGATTTTGCCGCAGGAGTGTACGGACGCTCTGTTTGCCTTGGGATGCCTTGGACTGATACAGCCGTATCGCCGCTTTTACCGCATTGAGGACTGTCCGGGCAGACAGCTTCGTGGTCGAAATCATAATGTTGAATGATTTCTGCTCGATTTCTTCCTGCATCGCTCATCACCATCCCTTGCCGCCTGCATCAGCGCAGCCACGAAAAAGCCGCAGAGTGCGCCAAACTCAAAAAATGCGAATCCAATGAAAAAACTTGTCACCGCTCCATCTCATCCTTTCTTTTTCGGCATTTGGGGGTGATTTCCTTTTCACTTACGGCAGAAAATTCTGCGCCGACAAAGTCCTCTGCGCCCAGCACAAATTCTTCGTTATTCCACATTTCTTCCGCAAGGACTTCTGCTTCTGCGCGTGACCCTGCACGAATCACCACAGTCCTTTGCAGGGTTTCCGTGATTTCAACTTCAAATTCTTTCATGGACACACCTCAGTCGATGCAGATGCAGGTCAACTTCTGGTTGTCCACCATCAGGGTGACGCTGTGACTTTCCAGATACTTCTGGAAACGATAGATTTCGTCGATGGTAAGAGAGATGAAGTTGCCGTCCATGTTTGCGCGGAGCAGAATGACCGCACCAGTCAAATACTGTTTGCCCGCAAACTTGAGAACCTGCGCCGGGTTGTAGCTGAGCAGCAGCGAGGTGTCCAGCACACTGAGATAGGCATCGCTTTCGTCAAAACAGGGCAGAATGCCGGGAGCTTCGTCCAGTGTAATGACAGTCAGCTCCATGTCGGGAGCGATTGCAGCGAGGTAGACCTTGCCGGACTTCTTGCCGCCCTCCAGAACGGTGTAGATGCGAGTATCAACGGTGACTTTCTCGGAACGAATGTGAGTGGTAGTAAAGTTCATAGGCGTTTCCTCCAAAATTTTTGCAAAAATAAAAGACCCGGAACTGGGTCTTACGGTTCAGTCTGCGCTCAACGCGCTTCTTCCTGCTTCTTCTGTTTTGCCTGTTGCTTTTTCAGTTGCCACTGGTCGAGCAGCTTGATGATGATGCTTTCCATCTGCCGGGGAGTGTAACTGCGCGGAAAGTATTTCCGCAGAGTTTCGTTTTTGATAGTCACGGTGTCCAGTTCGTTTTTCTTTTCCTCATTCATAATGTTGTAGACTGCATCATAGTCAAACTCACCCTGCTGCGCCAGCTTTTTTATGCGAATGGCTTGCGAAAGAGATGGTGCGTTCTGGGAAGCATCCATTGCTTCTAAAAAATCCTGTTGCTGTTTTTCGTCCAGATAGGACAGTTCTACCGCAGGGTTAAAAGAGATTTTTTTCTCGTCCACCATAGCGAGCAGTTCAGGGACAAGGTTCGTCAGGCGTACAAAACGCTGGACTTGATTGCGACTTTCGCCTGAATCTTTTGCCACTTTTTCATCGGCTCTCAACTTCGTCCCAACTTGGGACGAAGTTAAATCTGACCTAGCACCTTGATTTTTTATCGCATCCAGCTTCATTTTGTACGCGAACGCCCGCTCACTGGGCAGGATGTGTTCTCTCTGCAAGTTGGAATCGACCATCAATATCGTGGCGGCATCATCCTCCATGTTGCGCACAATGACAGGCACGGTGTCCAGATGAGCAAGTTCGGCGGCGTGTTTCCGACGATGCCCGGAGATGATTTCATAGCCGCCCTCTGGTCTGGGGCGGGCGATGAGCGGAGCCAGCACACCGAATTGTGAAATACTTTCTACCGTCCGGGTCATTGCATCATCATCCAGCACTTTGAACGGATGGTTCTTGAACGGAAAAAGTTCATCCACAGGAATCTGCTGTACCTGTTCACGCTGTTCCTCCTGCCGGGTTTCCTCTGAACTGAACAGATCATCTAGCCCTTTCAGAGCTACGTTTAAGCCGCTTTTCGGCATCCACCAGCACCTCCCTCGCTAAAGATTGGTAGGCTTCTGCCACCTTGCCCTTGGGGTCATGCTGGAAAATGCTTTTGCCGGCGGCACTGGTTTCAGCGGCACGGACAGACCGGGGAATGGTCTGGTCGAACACCTTGATTTTACTGCCGTATGCTTGGCGAATCAGTGTGTCGATTTGCTTTCCGTAGTTGGTGCGGCTGTCCGTCATGGTAAGCAGGATACCTTCGATTTTTAATTTCGGGTTGATCTGCCGCCGCACCTTGCCGACAGTCTGCAAAAGCTGTTCCAGACCTTTGGCAGACAGGTATTGTGCCTGAACGGGAATCAGCGTGGTGTCAGCCGCAGCCAAAGCGTTGATGGTGAGCATCCCCAGAGAGGGCATACAGTCCAGCAGGATATAATCGTACTCCCGTTTTGCACTTTCCAACACCTGTTTGAGCATCTTTTCCCGGTTCATACTGTTTACAAGAGCCACTTCCAGCCCCGCCAATTCGATGTTGGCAGGGATGAGGTCTACGCCCTCTGCATGGTGGAGGATGCCTTCACCGGGCTGGATGGGCTGGTCGTTCATGGCTTTTTGCATCAGGGTAGACAGCGTGGTGGGCAGTTCATCCGGTTGCTGCCAGCCCATGCTGATGGTAAGACTGCCCTGTGGGTCAGTGTCCACAAGCAGAACTTTCTTGCCCTCCATTGCCAGCCCGATGCCCAGATTTTCACAGGTAGTGCTTTTTCCGACACCACCTTTCTGGTTCGTGACCACAATAACCGTTGCTTTCTTTGCGATAATATCACCCCGCTTTCCGGGAACCGTGCGCAAAGTCATGGTTCGTCAGATTTTGATAGTGTAGATTCATGGTCGTGGGCGCATTGTAGAGCGAGACAAGCAGATACTGCTTCATGTTCCGCACGGGGGTAGCATTTTCGGCAAGGCTGTTCAGCACGAAGCGGATGTGGTCGGCATTCAGCTTTTTCAGCCGACTGCGTACCACCTCGGCAGGCTTATCATCTCCGGCGATTCGGAGCATCCTGCGCTTGGTAGCACAGGTATCTACCAGCAAATCCACGATCTGACAGATGGTGTCCTCATCATCCGGGAAAAGCCGAAGCAGCAGTTCGACCTCCAACGCCTGATAAAAATAATCCTCAAGCTGTTCACGAATGTCCTCTGAGTGGATAGGATCAGGTTTATTCATCTCTGTCTTATTCTTATCAGTCCTTATTTGCTTGCGGTTTTGTCTGCTCCTGAACTGCGCTTTGGTCAACGCCTGAATTGCTGTTTGCGCAATTCAGATTGTGCATTTTTGACAACCCTGTGGTGAAGTCTTTGACGTAGATCAGGCTGGGTCTGCCCAGACCTCGCCGCTTGCGTTCGATCAGATCGATTTGTTCCAGCTCTCGGAACAGTTTGACCGCCTTGTGTTCGGCGCAGCAGAGCGATTCCTGCACTTCCCGGACAGTGTAGATGATATACACCCGTCCCTGCTTGTCCATCCAGCCGTTCTTGACCGACAGGCTCATGCGGTCGAGCAGGATGCCGTACAGCGTCCGGGCATCGGTGGAGAGCTGCCGGAAACGGCTGTCCTGAAATAACGCCTTTGGGATGCGGAAGTAGGAAAACAGTTCGCCCGACTGCCCATAGAAGTAGTCGAGCGTCATTTGGCGTGTCCTCGGATTTTCAACTGTGAGTGCTTGTTCATGTGGAAAACCACCTTCTTTCAGAAATGAATGTAAAAACAGGTTGACATTCGCCAGAGAGAACGCTTACAATGGGAGATAGTAAAAGAGTCACCCCAAAACTATGTTGGATAGGAGGACAAACGGTGAAACTGCAAACAATTCGAGTGAAAAATTTCAGGAATTTCACTTCTGAAGCAGATGGTGGTTTTATTGAAATCGCCTTGAATGGTAAATCCACAGTCTTTTATGGCAACAATGGCTCAGGTAAATCGACTCTCCTCAGTGCAGTTTGCTATGCTGCATGGCCTTTTATCAATAGACTAAACAACGCTCAAGGAACGGGATACCGAACATTAGATAAGGAACAACTGCATATTGGTCAGCGTAGTGGAAGCAATGCACGATATGGTACCGGTATTGTGCTACAGCTTGGAGGAGAAACATTCGAGCTTACAAAAGAAATGGAAAAGGCTGCATCTGGTCGGGTGAATGCGGTCAATGCAAGTCAGCAAAGTAAGCAAACGGCTGATTTAGCACAGTTTTTTAATGAACATTATCTGGCGGACGATGATACAGTTGCCGGAGATGATTGTCCGAAGCAGAATATGCCTGTGTTCCTAAATTACGGAACGAACAGACTTGTTCTGGACGTTCCGTTAAGGATACGCAAAAAGCATTCTTTCTCAAAAAGAACAGCGTTAGAGAGAGCATTGGAAAACCGACTTGATTTCCGTACTTTTTTCGAGTGGTTTCGCAATCAGGAAGACTTTGAAAATGAGCAAAAAAGTATAAAACGCGATTGGGATTATCGAGATCCTGCGTTGGAGTGTGTGCGAAAAGCTGCCCTCTCAATGCTGGATGATGCTGAAGAAATTAAGGTGCGTCGGAATCCTCTCCGAATGGTTGTCATACGCAATGATAAAGAGTATCGTGTAGACCAACTGTCAGATGGTGAAAAGTGTACGCTAGCCTTGTTGGGAGACATTGCTCGCCGCGTGGCAATGGCGAACCCCTGCCGAGAGAACCCGATGGAGGGAGAGGGCATCGTACTGATTGATGAACTTGATCTGCATATGCACCCTGCGTGGCAGAGGAAAATACTGTCTGTGCTTCGGAAACTTTTTCCGAATATTCAGTTCTTGATTACAACGCACTCTCCGCAGATTCTTGGAGAAGTGGATAGAAGCTATAACTTGTTCATGCTTGAAAAAAATGCAACTGGCGAAAGTGAGCTACACGATCGTTATCTATACGGTAAGGATTCTGACAGCATTCTTCGTGCGGATATGAATGTTACTGTTCGCACATCCGAAGCTGAAGAATTGTTTGAAAGGTTTTATCATGCTCTTGACCAAGATGATTACACGGCTGCGGAAACCGTTCTCGACGAGATGAATTCTAAACTGGGTGATGACCCTGAAATTGTGAAGTGTCGTACACAGTTGGATTTCAGCCGTATGTGAGGAAACATATGATATACATTGTGAAAAAACACGAGCCAAGGGAATTAACGGAATACCGTGAAAGCGAATCAAGCACTGGTGTACGACCGACTTATGATTCCATGAGTAGCGACCTGCATGAGTATGTTTTGTCAAAGTTGGTGGAAGAACAGGGAGGACTGTGCGCATACTGTATGTGCAGAATTCCCGAAACCGACAAAAAAACAGGAAGTACATTGAAGTGTACGATTGAGCATATTGAACCTCAGAGCCTGACGAGGGGCACTGAAAACTTGAAGAAGGAATTGGAGTACAGTAACTTCCTTGCAGTATGCTCAGGAAATGAAAACCGAGGGGCTTTATGCTGCGATAAATCAAGAGGAAACAAAAAACTTTTTTTGACACCATTAAATCCTGAGTGCAATCATTTGATACAATACTCTCTCAGCGGTAAGATACAGGCTGCCGAAACGATACCTGATAAGGAGGACAGAAAAGAACTCGATTATGAACTAAATGATATTCTGAACCTAAACGATGGTAAGGATTTGAAAGCCAAGAGAAAAAGTGCTCTTGATGGTATGCTGTCAGTATTGCAAAAGCAGCATAAAGATCAAGATGTTGAAGAATGCAGAAGAAAGTTAAGAGAGCTGGAAACACCTAGAGGTCAAAAAGTTGAATACGTCGGGATTTTAATATTTTGGCTAAAGAAGCATATTCAACATCTTGAAAGCAGAGGATAATAGTTGAAATAGGCCGGACTCCTACGGCAAAATCATACATTTTCTAAACGAACAGGACTGCCTCACAAGATATTGTGGAGCAGTCCTGTCTGTTTAGTATGTAATGGTCATTGCACCTTCGTGACATTCCTGCGCATAGGTGCGGAGAAGTTCAAGATGCTTGGGAGATTTTCTGGCGATAGCCGTTGCGCGGTTGCCTGCCATAAACTCGATGATGGACAATCTTGGGACAAGGAGCTTCCCTCGAATCTGAAAGCCAACGAGGATTTTCTGGTTGCACCATCTCTGGATGCTCTGTGCGGAGTAGCCGGTCAGTTCGGTTACATCAGAGGTAGTCAGAAGATTGTCATAGTCGGCGGCAAGCCGTTCCCACTCTTTGTACAGCCCGGTCTTTTCCGGCTCTGTAAAATGGAACCGGATAATTTCGGTGGTTGACCTGCGGCGTTTTGCCTTGCCGCTGTTCCCGATGTACAGTCCCTTGGGAGCTTTGTACTTGTCGGGATTGTCCTCACGGTCGCACAGGAAGGTAACGACATCGCGGGTTTGAATCGTATAGCGGCGGGTCTTTTTTCCGGAATCGTGGCAAGGCACAAGTCCCGAATCCAGAAGGTATTTTGCGTGACGCTTGCTGATGTGAGCAATGCGGTAGAACTGGTCTTTTGTCATGCTGTCCGGGTACTGTTCAAGAATTTTATAGCACTCCAACAGGGTCGTCATTTTTATCCATCCTTTGCTGCTTGGTTTTTCGTCAGCGGCAGAAGCAACATATTTCATGGATGGATGATAGTCTTCTGGAATCTCTCTCGCTCGTTCTCTCCAACGGGCGGGAAATCTCTCCTAATTCTCTCTTTTGGGCGGATTTTTCGCACTTTTTTCAAGTGGGTTCAAATCCGCATGAAGCCTAGATCTTTCGGACTTTGATGAAATTTTGAGCGTAATCTCGATGGTTTGTATCTTCCGGTAAAGTCGGATAACTTCCACTATGTTCCACTGAGTACTGCGAAGCGGGTAAAACTCGAAATCGTTTTGTCCTTAATCGGGCACGTGGGTTCGAATCCCACCATCTCCGCCAGAAGTCGCAGATTCAAACGAATCTGCGACTTTTTTATTTTGCGCTTTTACTGCTTGGAACGCAAAAGCATCGGCAAAAACCGGGCCGCAGATGTCCGTTCTCTCCTAAATTCTCTCCAACAGGAACTTTAACCGGTCGCCTGTTGAATCTGTTAAAAATACTACTGTTTGTTGAGACTGCTGTATCTTTGCATCCACTTGAATATGTAACTTCTGCCGCTGACACCATCAGTGTACCCAACGGCGGGAGAGAATGCAAGGATGTCACGCCCGAACCATGCTGCCGGGTGCGAATCCGATAAGATAAGTTAAAAGGTGTGCCTTGGGGATGCGGAAATAGGAGAACAACTCGCCCGACTGCCCATAGAAATAGTCTAGCGTCATTTGGCGTGGCCTCGGATTTTCAACTGTGAGTGCTTGTTCATGTGGAAAACTATCACTCCTTTCCTGTCAGGTGTAAATATTGGCTCCAATGAAAAGGGTACTAAGCAAACAGGACTGCCTCACAAGATGTTGTGGAGCAGTCCTATTTACAAATTATTACATGAGAAAAATCACATCAAAAGAAGATGAGAATCTTCCTGTGCAAGCTGCTGCAAGTCCTCAGAATAACCACTGATACAGAATAGAGCAAAGTATTCGTCTCGATTCGCATTCCCCCACGGAACGACAGCAGCTTTTTCTTTCAGTTGGTGCAGTTCCGACAGCTGCATCGGAACATTTTGATGAAATTTGCACTCTCCAAAGATGATTTTGCTTCGGTCTGTGGTATCAATGGCGACAATATCGATTTCTGTATCTTTTCCACCCCACCAACGGCCAACACGGTCAAAGAGAAAGGGCAGTTTTCCTTGCGCGTTCAGCTCCCACATCTTTTGTCTGCAAATATCCTCGTAGACGTAGCCAACATGATTGGGGATAAACCCGGTTTTCAGCTTTGTCATTGCGATTTCCGGGTGGTCGCTTTCAATGAAAGAGCGCATGGGGTAAACAAATCGGAACCAGAACGCAAGAAAATTATCTTTAATGCGGTATTGCCCCTTTTTGCTGGTTTCAATATTTTTTTCGGTGGGAGGCACTTCTCGCTCCAGAATATCCAGATCGCACAATGTTTTTAAGGGCTTTGACAAACTGGTGGCTGGAAGCGACAGCGCAGAAGCAATATCAGATATCCTCATGTTTCCAGATGCAATCGCACGGATGATGGAAAAGTAACTTCCGACATCCTGAACCTCCTGCCGCAGTAAAAATTCAGGTTCTTCATACAAAAAGCTCTGAGGAGTCATTACATTTTGCAGAATGGCGGTATCAATATCGGCACATGGATGAAATAATTCGATATACTTCGGAACACCGCCTGTGACAGCATAATATAAAATGCGGGTCTGTTCATCAAAATCAGGGAAGAATCGGTCGTAATAAGCGTATGGAATCTGCTTCAGCCGAATCTGTCCCGTTCTGCGTCCATACAAAGGGCTGGAGTAAGAAAGAGTCTGCTCCATCATCATGTGAACCAGAGAGCCGCAAAGAATCACTTCTACATTTTTGTTTTTCAGAATAGTATCCCAGATTTTTTGAAAAACAGAAGGAAATGCTTTGTCTGCCTTGCCCAGATACTGAAACTCATCCAACACAATGACCAGTTTTTTATTTTCCTGAGCAGAGAGAAGAACGGAAAAAATCATCTCCCAGCTTGCATCGGTTGCACTTTTCAATAAATCGTTCTGGAGAAAATCAGCAGCCATCAACCGGAAGGCGTTTCGGTTTGCCTGAATGCTTTCCTCCGTTGCCAGATAATAAAGAGACGGCTTCTCTTTGCAGAATTCTGACAAAAGCGTGGTTTTTCCTACACGGCGACGACCATAGAGAACGAACAAAGAAGATTCCGGCTTTTCATAAGCGGTCTGTAATACGGACATTTCCTGTACACGGTCAACAAAAAACATAGCGGCTCACCTCACGACTGATTTGATGACAGGTTCAGCTTCATTGTACGCCTCAAAGATTATTCTGTCAAGAATAATTACTTAAAGAATAATCTTTGCATCTAAGCAAACAGGACTGTCTCACAAAATGTTGTGGAGCAGTCCTGTCTGTTTAGTATGTAATGGTCATTGCACCCTCGTGGCATTCCTGCGCATAGGTGCGGATGAGAACAGGGCGGCGATTTTCGATGTGCAGCACAAATCCATCAGCCTCCCAAAAGTGTCCATCCAACAGAACTTCGCCCTGAAATGTAATCCGGCGGAGCTTCTGTGCGGCGTCGGTCACCTCAACGGTGCAAAA
>ENA-OQIV01000046-OQIV01000046.1-human-gut-metagenome-genome-assembly--contig:-NODE-46-length-100782-cov-10.782702_pt1 | contig 100782 bp, 80 predicted proteins | sample MGYA00242588_ERZ504753 | MGnify/ENA primary metagenome ERZ504753 (study PRJEB26092, sample SAMD00036359) | human gut metagenome | host: Homo sapiens | study: EMG produced TPA metagenomics assembly of... | reverse complement strand
TTGTGCTCTACCTGCTGAGCTAGCGAATCAATCCTTTGTTATTGCTATTCTTCCGAATTGCGAGTGCAAAGGTAGACGTTTTAGATGAAATATGCAAATATATTACTTGATTTTTTTGAATTATTTTTCGTTAGAATTCTCTTTGTGCTGAAAATCAGTGTGTTCTATCCCTCCGGAAAATTCTTTTTCTTTTATTCGTATGTATCTTTGATAGTAAGAAAGCATCAAGCTGGTACAAGGCAAAGCGATAATCATACCTACAATTCCCATTAATGCCCCCCAGACGGAGAGGGATAATAAAATGATAGCAGGATTCAATCCTGTGATTTTTCCCATAACTTTCGGTACAATCAGACCGTCTTGTATAATTTGTACGATGCAGAACACAAGGAAGGCGCAAAATAATATCCACCAGAAATTCTCTCCTGTATCCGCAGCCTTCAGTAAGGCTAATAAGACTGTGGGAATAAAAGCGATAAGCTGAAGATAGGGAACCATATTGAGAAGCCCGATAAACAATCCGAAACCGATGGCTAACGGGAAATCAATAATAAGAAACCCTATGCTGAACAGAATCCCTACACAAAAAGCGACAAACGCCTGCCCGCGGAAATATTTGTTCATGCCGTCCTGTACATCCGTGACAATATGTACTGTCATTTCACGGTGTCTGGCAGGGATCAGTTTTATCCATCCCCGTGCAATGGCTTCATAATCTAATAGAATGAAGAAAGTGTACAGCAGGATGATGAATGAGGTGAATACACTGAATACAATATTGACAGATTGGGTCAGCAATGCCCATACTTGGGGAAGAACATTACGCATGGTATTCGCAAAATTGCTTTCGTTCAGCGCTTCGTGTATTTTCAACATATCTATGTGCTCTTTTATGAAATTGGCCACTGTGCCGGGAATGGCTGCTTGCTTGGATCCTTCGATAAAATAGGCGGTGAGCAATTCTTTCAGTTTGCCGAATTCTTCAATGATTGGTGGTACAAGTCCTACAAATGCTAAAGTGATAATGGACAGTAATACCAGCAAAACAACCAATATGGAGATTACCCGGTTCCTCAGACGCAATTTGTTCTGAAAGAAAATGACCATCGGATAGATAAGATAGGCTATCAGCCATGCTATGAAGAAAGGAAGCAGCACTCCGCTGAGTCGGTTGACCAGATATAGAATGCCGATAATGACCATCGCTGTCAATATTCCGCGGATAAAACTATCGAATGTTATTTTTTTCTGTATCATAAAGTGTGTGTTATTTATTTTCAGTTTCCTCTTTCAAAGCTTCCATATAGCAGGTCCGGCAAAGAGGCTCATAGTCTGCCTTTTCCCCTAATAGGACCCGTTTTTCGCTTTTGGTGATTCGGTGGGTGGCATAGGCCAAGTTCCCACATTTCACACAAATGGCATGAACTTTGGTTACTTCGTCTGCAATAGCCAGCAAGGCAGGTATAGGTCCGAAAGGAACTCTCCTGAAATCCATGTCCAATCCGGCGACAATGACTCTTATCCCGTTGTCAGCCAGTTTGTTGCAGACATCAACCAAACCTTCGTCAAAAAATTGCGCTTCGTCTATACCCACTACATCCTTGTCTGAGGAGAAAAGCAAGATGCTGGCAGAAGAATCAATAGGGGTGGAGGCAATAGAGTTGCTGTCATGTGATACAACTTCTTCTTCCGAATAGCGTGTATCTATGGCCGGTTTGAATATTTCAACCCGTTGACGGGCAAACTTCGCTCTTTTCAAACGGCGGATTAGTTCCTCGGTTTTACCTGAGAACATTGAGCCGCATATTACTTCTATTCTTCCTCTTCTACGTGTTTCCTGGATGTGGTCTTCTGAAAAAACTACCATAATTTAGTTATAACAATTAGATTAATTCTGAGTGCAAATGTACGACTTGTACCCCGAAAAAGGATTATTTTCACTTGGAAATTTATTAATAAAAGATATAATGTTAAACAAAAGTGCAACATCTGTTAAATAATTGGGACAATTAACTTTATGCATTTAAATTCTTTCTACATTTGTTCCATTATAACAGAATGCAATTGTTTTATGGGAAAACTGTATGTCGTACCTACTCCTGTAGGAAATTTAGAGGATATGACTTTCCGTGCCATCCGTGTGTTGAAAGAGGCTGATTTGATATTGGCGGAAGACACGCGTACTTCGGGCATTCTTTTGAAACATTTTGAAATTAAGAACGCCATGCAGTCTCATCATAAGTTTAATGAGCATAAAACAGTGGAAGGTATTGTGAATCGTATCAAAGCAGGCGAAACTGTTGCTTTAATATCTGATGCTGGAACTCCTGGTATTTCTGATCCCGGATTTTTGATAGTGCGTGAGTGTGTGAAGAATGACATCGAAGTGCAATGTTTGCCTGGAGCTACTGCTTTTGTACCTGCGCTGGTGTCGTCGGGATTGCCTGATGAACGTTTCTGTTTTGAAGGATTCTTGCCACAAAAAAAAGGAAGAGTGACCCGTTTGACTTCTTTACAAGAAGAAAAACGGACGATGATATTTTATGAATCACCTTACCGTTTGGTGAAAACCTTAACTCAATTTGCCGAGTTTTTCGGTGCCGAAAGGCCTGTTTCCGTATGTCGTGAGATTTCAAAAATTCACGAAGAAAGTGTTCGGGGCACATTAACTGAAGTTATAGCGCATTTCACTCAAAACGAGCCGCGAGGTGAAATTGTAATTGTACTCAGTGGGAAAGAGGACTAAAAATGAATAAACTTAAAATGTAAAGCAAATGAAAAAACTAGTATTTTTATCGTTGTTATCTGTAGCTTTATTGACTTCATGTGGTAATGGAGCTCAGAAAGATGCCTTGAAGGCTCAAAATGATTCTTTGATGGTGGAACTGTCAAACAGAAATGCTGAATTGGACGATATCATGGGTGCTTTCAATGAAGTACAGGAAGGTTTTCGTCAGATAAATGAGGCTGAAAATCGTGTAGACTTACAGAGTGGTTCTATTCGTGAGAATAGTGCTGATAAGATAAAAGAAGATATTCGCTTCATCAGTGAAAAATTGCAGTCAAACCGTGAGCAGATTGCGAAACTGGAGAAGCAATTGAAGAATAGTCAGTATAATTCCGCTCAGTTGAAGAAAGCTGTAGCCAACCTGACGAAGGAGTTGGAAGCTAAACAGCAGCAGATTGAGACTCTGCAGGCTGAATTAGCTTCAAAAAATATTCGTATCGCTGAGCTGGATGATGCTGTAGCTGGTTTAAGCCAGAATGTAAGTGAACTGACCGCTGAAAATGAAGCGAAGGCTGCAACTGTAGCCAGCCAGGATAAAGCTTTGAATGCTGCCTGGTTTGTTTTTGGAACAAAATCTGAATTGAAAGACCAGAAAATTCTTGAAAAAGGTGATGTCCTGAAAAGTGCGGACTTTAATAAGGATTATTTTACTCAGATTGATATTCGTACTGATAAGGAAATCAAGTTGTATTCTAAACGTGCTGAATTGCTGACTACACATCCGGTAGGTTCATATGAACTAGTGAAAGATGCAAAAGGGCAACTGGCCTTGAAAATTACAAATCCTACTGAATTTTGGAGCGTATCACGTTATCTTGTTATTCAGGTGAAATAAGAGAATTTAAATTATTGTTTTGTGAAAGGGTTGTGCCGTGAGTGACGCAACCCTTTTTTAATCTGCTTTATGTTGTATGTATAGAAGTATATTTATTGATTTGGATGATACAGTATGGGCTTTTACTGAAAACGCTCGTGATACATTCCAAGATATGTATGATAAATATCATTTTGATCGTTATTTTCGTTCTTTTTCTCATTTTTATACCTTGTACAGCGGGAAGAATGAGGAGTTGTGGAATGAATATGGTGCTGGTAGGATTACAAAAGATGAGTTGAATGAGCAAAGATTTTCCTATCCGTTGTTGCAGGTAGGAGTTACAGATAAAGCGTTGGTAAAAGCCTATTCGGATAATTTTTTTGATGATATAATTTACAAGAAGAAACTAATGCCTCATGTAAGAGAAGCTTTGGAATATTTGGCATCCAGTTATAATCTGTATATTTTGTCCAATGGATTCAGGGAATTGCAGGAACAGAAGATGCGTTCTGCCGGTGTGGAAGGGTATTTTAAGAAAATTGTTTTGTCAGAGGACATAGGAGTACATAAACCGTTTCCGGAGATTTTTTATTTTGCCATGTCGGCTACACAGTCCGAGCTACATACTTCTTTAATGATTGGAGATAACTGGAAGAATGATGTTGAAGGTGCGAAAAACGTAGGGATGGGAAATGTTTATTATAATATAAAAGGTGAGAGGGGCTTGCCTTTTAAACCTGGTTTTGATATGAGGGATTGGCAGGATATCGCTTCTTTCTTATGAAATTGAATGGAAGATGTTGATGGATAATTCTGTTGGCACAAACAATGTATTTGTATAAGGAGTGTCAGGTATTTGTTTCAAAGGGATGCTCCTGTGTATTGGAACATCCCTTGATAAGCATTTTTTTCTTTCAACTCCTTCCTTTAAAGATTATTTGAGAATTAGCGGAGTTGAATTTTTATTTAGTAACCTGGATTTTGTTGAGCTTTTAAAATAGGGTTAGCATTGGTTTCACTGACAGGTATTGGTAAAATCGCTCTAAAATAAGAACGGTCGAATACTTGTGATTCTTTATTTATAGAATAATGCCAACCTTTCTCATCTTCATTGGTATAACGTGTTATTGTTTCATTATTACGCATGGCGTCAAAGAAACGTTGTCCTTCACCTACTAATTCTTTACGACGTTCCAATAAGACTCTTTCTAGAGTAGCGGTAGACTCTGTAACTAATTGTTTTGTATCATCTGTACGGTTTTTAATAATTTCATTCAGATATTTAACTGTAGAAGCTTTGTCATTCAACTTAGCTGCAGCTTCTGCTGCATTTAAATACACTTCTGACAAACGAAGAATAGGTAAATTGTTTAATCGCATATCCCCTAAACTTCCCATTGGGAATTTATTGATAAAGATACGATTGTCTCCATAGGTCTTATACATATCGGTCGGTTTTCCACTGTCATCTGTTTTCAATTGTACCGGCAGAATCACATCCAAGCGAACATCACTTGGATCTTGAGCTAACATATCAACAAATGATTTTGTGCAAATAGCATCGGCATATCCATCTTCATGATATAAATATGCAATACCTTCACGGTCTGCCCAGTCGTCAGAGCCGCTATTGACAAGTTCAAAAATCATTTCATTGATATGATTGGCGTTGTTTTTATCCCAAGCGTTTGCATATTGAGCCTTTGTCCATAGGCTATAAGGAGAATTTTCGATAATGTTTTTTGCTATATCTAAAGCCTCCTGGTTTTTACCCATGTATATATACACGCGTGTAAGTAGAGCTTTGGCAGCCCATTCGTCAATAAATCCTTGATTGTCTCCAGCTGATTTAGAAACATTTAAGGCTTTGGAGTCAATGGCTTCGGTTAAATCTTTTACAATTTGGGCATATACTTCGGCCACTGTATTACGTCCGGGAATAGCACTGGCATTCAAAGGATCTATCGGGGTGGTCACAATGGGTACTCCCATTGAAGCTCCATAATCAAAAGAATAAGGCATACCATATACTTTTACCAAATCAAAATGTACCAAGGCGCGAACAGATTTTGCCTGTGCATAGATGTTGTTCACATTTGCCTGATTCTTTTCGGCATCTGTTATTTTGTTATTTTCTACGGCTTCTATCAAACGGTTGGCACGGCGTAATACATTGTATTGTACATTCCACATGTTGGGAGCATCGTCAATGGTGTATTTCATTTCGTAACAACTGGAAGAGCGCATTCCTTGTGTACGTGCCTGCATGTCATCTCCCCGGACGTCACCATAGTAAAACATACGTGCGGCATAATACTGTGTATAGGTAGAGTTTCCCTGCAGACCATCATACATACCATACAAAGCGGTTTTTGCATCATTGTAATTTGTGATGGCAGAATTACTGGGAATACTATCTGATGGTGTCAGATCTAGCCAATCGTTTACACACGAAGTCAATGCAATGGTTGCCATCGTGAAAACTAGAGATTTATATATTTTTTTCATTTTGTTCTCTTTATTTTTTAGATTATATGTTGAATAAGATTTCTGGATAATGGAATTTTAATATCCTGTTTCTTATTCTGTATAAACTTTATAATTAATAAATTAGAATCCAACTTCTAAGCCAAATGTAATGGTTCTTAAAGCCGGTGTTTCAAATGTACATAGTCCATCAACGGGTGTTTCCGGATCAACATATAAACCATCTGATTTCCATGTCAACAGATTGTTTGCAGAAACGAAAGCCCTTAATTTGTTGATTCCCCACTTTTGAGATACTTTGGAAGGCATAGTGAAACCTAATGTGATATTTTTGATGCGCAAATGATCTGTAGACATCAACCAACGAGATGATGCGATATTAGTATTTCCATATGCAAACTGAGGTAATTTAGCATTATCGCCCGGTTTTTTCCAAGTGTCTTCTATTTTGTAATAAGCAGGTACGTTACCCAAATAATTATATGTACCTCCGTTAGATTGCAACCAAGTCGCATAGTCATAAGCATGGCCTCCTAATGAGTAGGTTAATGTCATATTGAAATCAATAAACTTCCAGCTTACAAAGTTTGTGAGACCACCCTGTACGGTAGGTTCAACTGATCCTATGATTGTTTTATTTGCTTGTGCGGAGTTGGTAGTTGTCTCTCTGCTTCCATCTTCTCCGTTTATATAATATAATTCTTTACCTGTTGCAGGATCAACTCCTGCATATTCATAAGCATAAATAGAATAGTATGGTTCCCCAATACGATGAATGGATACACCGCTAATCATTTCGTTCTGTTCACCATCCAACTTTGTTAATTTGTTTTTATTGTGGCTGATGTTGAATGTGGTAGTCCATGTCAAATTGTTGTTTTGAATATTCGTTGATTTGATTTCAAACTCAAATCCCCGGTTTCTCATTGAGCCTACATTCATCAATGTATTAGCAATACCACTCCCGTCAATAATGCCGGGTACAGCAGATATAGCTCTATCCATCAACAAGTCTTTAGTTTCACGATTGTACCATTCGAATGTTAAAGCCAGACGATTCCACAAAGTTAAGTCCAGACCTATATTTGTTGCATAGTTCTTTTCCCATTTCATATTAGGATTCTCGATACGATTTTCTGCAGAACCAGCTCCTTTATTATAATTGTATCCAAATCCGAAAACACCCAAATAACCATAATAATCAGATGGCTGTGTACCATTTACACCGTAAGAAGCACGTAACTTGGCATCAGTAATTACTTCTTTTATATTTTCCATGAAAGATTCACTGGTAATTCTCCACGAACCGGATACAGACCAAAAATCACCCCATCTGCTTTCTCTAGATAAACGTGAACTTCCGTCACGACGGAAACTGGCACTGAAATAATATTTATTTTCATAATCATAGTTCAAACGTCCTAGAAATGATGTCATACGATATCTTTGTACACTGCTGGATGCACGGGTATTACCTGCATTTTCTATTTCCGGCAGATAAGATGGATAGGTGTTTCCGTTAGCATATACATAATCATATTTGTAATCTTCTGTTTCAAAGCCAATTAAAGCGTCTAAAGTGTGCTTTTCTGCAATTACTTTGTTATATGTCAATTGAGTTTGGGTATTCAATTTCGCACGGTTTCCCATAACACGCTGGTAAACTCCATTAGAAGAACGTCCGTCATTTGAGCGGGGATCCCACCAAACACGTTCATTGTTTTGATTGAAATCATAACTGACTACCTCTTTTATGTTTAAGTTGTCCCAAATGTTCCATGTTGCAGAAAGAGAACCTAAAAAACGGTTTATTGTACTTCTGTTATAATTATAGGCTTCTGTTTGTATAGGATTGGCACCATTTAATGCCGGGAAGTTTGTGCTGAAAGAACCATCTTCATTATACGGATATGTAGAAGGAGAGGCAGTCATTGCATAGCACATGATGGGGCTGGCAAAACTGGTCCCTTCGTTGTTTACGTTTTGAGTGGAGTTGGTAAACATTGTGTTTGCCTCCAGTGTCAAACGATTGGCTTGATGAGTTACATTGGCACGTCCGGTAAAGCGTTCATAGCCGGAAACGTTTGTAATACCTTCCTGTTTAGTATAAGCAAAGGAAGTATAAAAACGTGTTTTTTCGCTTCCTCCTTGTGCGCTTACTTCATAATTTTGGTGACTTCCGTTGCGGAATAAGACGTCTTTCCAGTCTGTATAACCCGACCATGGTCTTGCGGCGAAGTCTTCAATATTCTTATCTGCGAAGGCTTTTGCAGCTGCTTCGTCATTACCATTGTTTAATGCATAGTTTGCAAGTCCCAGATGTAGTATTTCACGTCTGTCTTCTCCATTTAAGATCGGACGGTAGTTAATGGCCATGTTGGAAAGTCCCCAATCTGCTCTTAAATTGATTTTTGTCTTGCCGGATGCCCCTTTTTTAGTTGTGATAACAATTACACCGTTGGCAGCACGAGAACCGTAAAGTGATGCAGCGGCGGCATCTTTTATCACGGTCATAGATTCGATATCGTTGCTGTTTAATGTAGCCATAAGGCTGTTACCTGAATCTGCGTATGAGAATTCACTAACATTGCCATTCAGCATAGGGACTCCGTCAATAACGTACAATGGCTCATTGCTGGCATTGATAGAACCCATACCACGAATACGTACAGAAGCGACAGCTCCGGGTTGTCCTGAAGTTGATGTAATTTGTACACCAGATACAGAACCCGCTAAACGATCCTGAACACTAACTGTAGGGATATCTTGTAATTTCTCTGTTGATACATTAGAGGCTGATCCTGTAAATGATGATTTTTTGAAATTACCATATCCTGTTACTACCACTTCTTCAAGCACTTCGGCATCCGACTTCAAAGTAATATTGACAGTCTGTTTTATAGCCACTTCTTGTGTAGCCATTCCGATAAAGGAAACTACCAAAGTCTTTGCAGAACTTGGAACATTTGATAATGTAAATTTACCATCCATGTCAGTAACTGTACCTACAGTGGTACCTTTTACTAAAATAGAGGCGCCAACTACGGGTAATCCGTCCTCTTCCGAAATAACAGTACCTGTTACTTTCGTGATCTGAGCGGTTACCAAACCTATACCTACAAAAAGGCAGGTCAATAACAGCATTAATTTTCTTTTCATAAAATTCTCTCTTAAAGTTTAACTTTACATTAATATAAATTCATTCACTCTAACAAATTGCAAAGGTATGAATAAAATTGTAATCTCAAACAAATTATTGTAAAAATCATACTAAACTGCTATATTTTTATGCTTTTGGGCATTTAAAACTCACAAAAAACGAAAATAAACCTCATGTTTATTCTTTTTTTAAAGTCGTAAGAAAAAGAGAGTTTCAAATTATAACTGACCATATAAACATACATTAACCTATAAACGTTAACAAATCGCCTAATAAATATAAAGATGAGAACAAAATAGCAGAATAATGCTTTTCTACTTTTCTTTATTGCGTCTTATTATAGAATTTCAATTTAAAGAATTAAATTATGAGGAAAATCAGTTATCGTTTCGTTTACAATCGAAAAAAAAGTTTAAATGACAGAGGAACTGCTTTAGTTCAAGTTGAAGCTTACTTGAATAAAAAGAAAGTGTATTTTTCTACGCATGTTTATTTACGGCCAGAACAATGGGATGTAAAAAGAAAGATTATTAAAGAGCATCCTAATCAAGATGCACTGAATGGCATGCTTAATGAATTTATTATAGAATTAGAAAAGAAAGAATTAAGTTTGTGGAGGCAAGGAAAGACAATAACCTTAAGCCTCATAAAAGAAGAGTTCAAATCGAACACAGATGCTTCATTTTTAGGGTTTGCACGTAAAGAAATAATGTCTTCTCAGCTAAAAGACAGCACAAAGCGTAACCATTTAACGACAATATCCCTTTTACAATCGTTCAAACCGACAATTGAGTTTGAAGACTTAACCTATAATTTCGTTACAGATTTTGAAAAATTTCTTTATGATTCCGACTATCAAACAAATACAGTAGCTAAACACATGAAGCATTTGAAATCTTTTGTTAATGCTGCAATTAATAAAGGATACATCGATCCTAATAACTATGCTTTCAGAAGATATAAAATTAAAATGAAAGAAGGAAAGCATGTTTTTTTATTACCGGAAGAAATGAAAAAATTAGAAGAAGTGTCTTTGATAGGAAGAAATAGTTGTTTGGAACATACTCTTGATGCATTTTTATTTTGCTGCTATACGGGATTGCGTTATTCTGATTTTGTAAGCTTAAATGAGAAAAATATCGTAAAAATGGATGGAAAATTATGGCTAATCTTTGACTCTGTCAAAACTGGTGCAGAAGTGAAATTGCCTTTAAGTTTATTGTTTGAAGGTAAAGCTTTAACTTTGTTACAAAAATACCAAGGAAAATGGAGTTCTTTTTTTTCAATAAAAAATAATTCAAGCGTAAATAAAGAATTGATACGAATTGGTAAATTGGCTAGAATAAACAAACACTTTTCATTCCACTCTGCAAGGCATACCAATGCTACTTTATTGATATATAAAGGTGCTAATATAACAACTGTACAAAAATTGTTAGGACATAAAAATCTTGCTACAACACAAATTTATGGAGAAGTAATGGGAAGTACAATCGTACGAGATCTAAAAAAATGTCAAAAAAGGTAGTAAACTCTATTGTCTATACAATATTTCTTATAAAGACGAGGAAGGGTCATTTTCATAAGTGAATGTAGTCTTATCTTCTTAATAAAGTTTATCGTTTTGTGAACATGATAAATTTTTGTTGTGGTTGCAATACGATAAACTAAAAGAAATAAAATGTGACAATATTCATATCTTGGCATAACTGGGTAGAAAATAGGTACCAAAGTTCTTGAATTTCTGCAAGAATCATATATGTATACCATATAATATTCATATATAAAATTTTGCATCGGAAAATGATGATAATAGTTTGCCACTTTACTTTATGCCCCCTGTTTTCTTCTGTAATTCGAAGAGCAAACAATCTTTTGGAAGCCTTAAAATATAAAAAGACCAAGAAATATCAACTTTGGCAATACATTCAATACATAAATGAAAGATATAGGCTATCCATCCAAAAACTTTACTTAAAGCTCAATGCTTAGAAATTGTAGGACATTCTTAAGATCTATATAATATATATACGAATTACAGAATTAATAATTTTGTAATAATTATAGAATCAAATTGTAACTTAAGTAATATACAAGTATAGCTTAAAACAAATAGACCTAAAATGGATAAATTAGAATTCAAGAATAAAACTAATCAAAGCCATTTTGACTAATAATATTTGTCTTCATTTGATTTAATATAAAGTTATGTGGATTATGCTCTCGTTTACCTCACTTTTTGTAGAGAAACGGGAAAAGAGAAGGATACTAAAACAGATATTTATACACCTGTATACATATTGTTCTGTAAAACAAAGATTTAGAATATTATGTAAAAAACAAAAAGTGAGAACATGGATATAATGATACAACTTAATATTAATTGTTATTCATAGATTAGTATTGTATAAACTCATATATTAGAAAAACATGTAACCTTATAATATCATTTTGTATATTTAGGAATGTGTAACTCTGTACGATATAAAATCTTCCTATTAGCTTGAAAAGAATATTTCTATTAATAGTGAAAATTTTCGTAGCACTCTTTTTGCACATATTTTCTATTTATACAGGATGAACCTTATTAAAAAGCCAAGATTGTTTTAAAGCAAAGATAAGGGGCTCTTTTAAGAACAAATTTATGTTATTTAGGGGCTATCGATATCTTTTCAGTGAAGATAATAAATTTAGTTTCATTTTATGAACAGGGCAGCGGTGAGTGTTACAAAATGTTATACGTCTATTATTTCTTTCAGTAGAAGAAAGGTAGAAAACAATTATTTTCATACTCTTAGAATGGCTTAAATAAAGAAAAACAGATAAGACTTTAGTGTATTAAATACTGATTATCAATAAATTAAATAACTGATTAGTTCTGCAAAGACTTTGGTGGTTTCCTTTATCGGGATGGCTAGTCAAGAGGTTTCTATCAAACAGAATGTTAGCATCATTTTAAAATCTGATACTAAAGTGCTTGGAGAAGTGATGGTTGTTGCATATGGTACTGCAAAAAAGGAATCTTTTACAGGATCAGCATCCGTTATTAATAATAAGAAACTGGAATTACGTCCTATAAGTAATGTTACTAAAGGATTGGAAGGACAGACTACAGGTCTGTTAACAACTTCAGGCTCAGGTCAACCTGGCGAAGCTGCCAAGATCGTGATTCGCGGTTACGGTTCCATCAATGCCTCACAAGATCCTTTGTATGTAGTTGATGGAATACCTTTTAGTGGAGATATGAGTTCTATCAATCCTGCCGATATTGAAAGCATGACAGTTTTAAAAGATGCTTCAGCCGGAGCCCTTTATGGAGCCCGTGGTGCAAATGGTGTAATTATGATTACTACCAAACAAGGAAAAGAAGGCAAGACTAAGGTATCTTGGCGTTCTACGGCAGGTTGGTCTTCACGTTCCTTGAAAGCCTATGACATGGTTGACCAAAAAGAATTTGTACAGTTAACGTATGAAGGTTTACGCAACGGATATATCTTTGACAATGGATATAACTGGGAAGCTGCCGGTAGACAAGCATCAGCAGATTTAGGTGGCGTTTTAGGTGGAGAACAATATAATCCATTTAAAAATTACACATGGGGAACAATTATAGATCCTGCAACAGGTAGAGTGCAGGGTGATGCTACATCCGCATGGAATGAATCTTGGATGGATGCAATACAAAGAGACAATGCATTTCGTCATGAACACCAGTTGTCTGTTAATGGAGGTACAGAAAAGACCAAATATATGTTCTCTTTGGGATATTTAAATGAAGATGGCATCTTGATTAATACCGGTTTCCAACGTTATAATGCCCGTGCAAACATAAACACAGAAGTGAATAAATGGATGAAGACTGGATTGAATGTGTCACTTTCCAATTCCACACAAAATTTCAGTGATTACGAAGGTTCATCTAATTCAAATGTGTGGTACTCTGCACAATTTATGGCTCCGATTTACCCGGTGTATATAAAGGGAGAAGATGGTAAAGATGTATTAGATGCCGATGGAAATCGCCAACTGGACTACGGTGACGGTAGTGTACAACGCCCACAGTATAGTGATTTCAATCCCGTAGGCGGTTTGGTAGATGACAAGGCTGATATAAAAACAGATGTAGCCGGTTTGCGCACATTTTTGGCATTCGGCTCAGATTCGGAAGATGCCGGATGGGCTAAAGGTATTAAGCTGACTTTAAACTTTGGTCTGGACTACCGGAACAAATCTCAAAAATCATATATGAATATGCACCATGGTAATCAGGCAGCTGCCGGCGGTTTGTTGATGAAATATAACAGAAGAACCCAATCTTATACTTTTAACCAGTTACTGACATGGGGGCGTTCTTTTAACTTTCATAACATCGATCTTTTGGTTGGTCATGAATTTTATGCATACAAATATGAATTTCTGTCTGCCGGAAAAACCAATTTAGTAGATGGTATTCTTGAATTGCGTCCGGGTACAAATCTATACAATGCAGACTCGTATTCGGAAGATTATCGTGTGGAATCCTTCTTTGGGAGATTCAATTATAACTTTAATGAAAAATATTATTTTTCAGCCTCTATCCGTACGGACGGTTCTTCACGCTTCCAAAAAGATAACCGTTGGGGTACTTTCTGGTCTGTCGGTGCCAACTGGAGAATTTCACAAGAAAAGTTTATGCAGAATTTGACTTGGATTTCTAATTTATCAGCTAAAATCAGTTATGGTGAACAAGGTAATGATAATCTGTTAAGATATGATAGTCTTGAAGGAGGATATGTACCGGATTATTATCCTTGGCAAGGACTCTATCCATTGGAATATCCGAATGCCAATCAAGTAGGAGGTCTGATCGGTGCTTTGGAAAACAAAAAACTTTCATGGGAAAAAAGCGGTAATTTAAATGTCGGTATTGAGGCAAGTATGTTTGACGGACGCTTGAATGTTAGTGCTGAATATTATAACCGCAAAACAACGGATATGTTGCTGGGATACCCTAAGGCTACTTCTAGTGGATTCTCTGAATACAATGCGAATATCGGTTCTATGCGTAATACCGGGTTTGAATTTAGTTTAGGTGGTTCCCTTATCAAAACCACTGATTTTATATGGAACTTAACTTGGATGGGCTCTACTGTAACCAATAAAGTGCTGAAACTAACTGGGGAATCTCCTGAAATTATCAAGGGAGTTTTCAGTATTAAAGAGGGAATGCCTATTAATACATATTATATGGCTAAATCTGCCGGTGTGGATCCTGCAACAGGAGCGCAGCTCTATTGGGTATATGATAAGGATGATAATGGCAACATCACTAACGAATATATCAGCAGTGACTATCAAAAAGCTGCGAACAGCAAATATTATTCCGGCAGCCGTATACCTGATTTATATGGTAGTATCAATACCGATTTCTCTTACAAGAATTTCGATTTGTCAATATTGGGTACATATTCTATAGGAGGTAAAGTTTATGATTCATTATACGCTGGTTCTATGGAAGTTATGTATGCAGGCAATACATGGAACAAACATGCTTTGAGACGTTGGCAACAACCTGGTGACATCACAGATGTACCTCGTATTCAAATTGGAGGTTCCTACACAGCTTCAGACCGTTTTTTAGTTGATGCTTCATACTTTGCTATCAAAAATATCACTTTGGGCTACACTATTCCCCAACAATGGCTAAAGAAGGCCGGGCTAGAGTCTGTCCGCATATTCGGATCGGTAGATAATCTCGCTTTATTTTCTCATTTGGACGGTATGGACCCACAGTATAACTTCAAGGGCGAAACAGACTATTCTTATGCTCCCAACAAGACTTATTCAGTAGGTTTTGAAATTAATTTCTAACAATTTAAAAGAATACAGGAAAGTATGAAAAAAATATTTAAATACATATTTGCCGGGATGGCTGCAATGTCTGTGGTAGCTTGCAGTGAGGATGCTTTGGAAACCAGTCCTTCATCTTCTGTTTCTGGCAACGAATTATTAGGAACAGCAACTAATGCATTAGTATCATTGAATGGTGTATATCGAGCAATGTATACAGCAGGGGTTTCAAACAGCTCTAACACTCATCAATGTTTCGGTATCACAGCTTATAATCTGGTGGCAGATGTTATGGGTGAAGATTGCATTATGAACGGACAAGGTAGCGGCTGGTTTTGGTATGATTGCGTTTACAACGTAAAATCAAGATATACCTCTACCGGATGGCGTTCTTATGATATGTGGAATGGCTATTACACTTGGATTTCTAATGTCAATTACATTTTGGCAGAAGAGGAAACCATGTCTGGAAGTGAAACCGAAAAGAATTATGTGCTTGGACAAGCCTACGCTGTACGTGCTTACAGTTATTTTATGCTGGCACAAATGTTTTCTCGCACTTATAAAGGACATGAAAGCGAACCTTGTGTACCACTCTATACAGAACCGACTGATATTGCAACAGAAGGTAAAGGGCGCGCAACGGTTGAAGAAGTATATCAACAAATCACTTCGGATCTTGACAAAGCAATTACCATGCTGGGCAACTCAGGTAAAAGAAAACATATCAGCCATATCAATGAGGCTGTTGCCTCAGGTATAAAGGCTCGTGTCGCTTTAGTGATGGAAGACTGGCAGACCGCTTTGGATGCCGCGAATGCCGCAATAAGCAAAAGTGGGTGTAGTATCGGCACTGGAACTGCGGTAACCGGTGGAATGAATGATGCTACTGCCAATAATGTGATGTGGGCGGCCGAAATCATAGCCGACCAGTCCGGAATGTATGCAGGTTTCTTTACACACATGGATGCGGATCAAGGGAAATATGGAGCTAGTGCTCGAAAACAGATAAACAAACTGCTTTATGCAAAGCTAGGCACAAATGATGTCCGCAAAAAATGGTGGAATCCACAAGACGAGAATAATGAAAAGAATGGTTACCAACAAGAAAAATTCAAGTTTAAAGATTATGCGAAATGGACGGGTGACTATATTTTTATGCGTATTGAGGAAATGTTTTTAACCGCAGCAGAAGCATCTTGTCGTTTAAATGATGACAAAGGCGCACAACTGATGTTGAACAGTTTAATGCAAAAACGTGATGAGGATTACACTTGCAAAAAAACAGGAACGGCATTAGGTAAGCTCACCTCAGATGAAACTGGTTCTTTACTTGAAGAAATTATAATTCAACGCCGTATTGAACTTTGGGGAGAATTTGGACGTATCTATGATATACGCCGTCTGAAACAAGGGTTCAGACGTACTGCAGACATGGGCTGGCCATCCAGTGCTTTAATTGCTGGTACAGATACGGAAGATCCTGAGTCGTATGCATGGGTATTAACTATTCCTCAAACGGAATTTGATGGTAATCCGAACATGGATCCTAGCAAAGATCAGAATCCGATAGGTGATCATAAATAGTATTAATCTGTAAGCAAGTAAATTATGAAAGTAAATAAATATATAATCGGCATGTTTGTTGCCACTGCAACTTTTTTTGTATCGTGCAACACCGACAATGAAGGAGATATATACAATAGCACAACAATGGGGGTGACATTCGCCACAGGCACACAATCGGTTTCCTTTCCTTCCACAGGATATGAGGGTTTTGATGTAGAAGTCTTACGCGCGAAATCTTCGGAAGCTACTACAATTAATTTATCAGCAACATTAGTTGTCGGTGATAAAGAGCAGGAACTCCCTGCCTCCATTACCGTACCTTCCTCGGTTTCATTCGCAGCAGGGGAATTTAAGACCAATATTCATGTTACAGTTGGAGATATAACTCCTGGACAGAATTATAAAGTCAAGATATCTTTGCCGGAGGAAATGGTTACGATAGACCAGACTTCGGATAAAGTCATAACTGTTTATAGGGATTATACTTTTTCTTCATTAGGAACTGGAACATTTAAATCTGCGGCTATGGCAGAGGAAGGAGAAGATTTTGCAACTTGGGAAGTGGAAGTTCAAAAAGCAGACCAGATATCATGGTATAAAGCTATGAACTTATATGAAAAAGGATATAACATTGTCTTCAAAGTTAATGAAGCCAATGAGGTCACTGTAGAATCTCAGCCGGCATGGAAGCACGCATCCTATGGAGAAGTTTTTGTTTCAGGCAAAGGTGCTTTGGAAGACGGGGTTATTACTGTGAAGCTGTCGCATGATGTACCCAATGTTGGTGGTTTTGGTGAATTTAAAGAAATACTTTACCTACCTGCTAAATAATTTAGATTTAAGATATGAGGAAAAGATGAAACTTTCTCCTTAATTATCCAATAAATTATTACCCAAGTATACAAAATTAATGTATACTTGGGTAAATCTATATAGTAAATCGGTCTTTAGAAATTATTGATAAACATCTGTTAACTCGAATTCGATTACTATATAAATGTGCTTGTAAAGACATATATGTTAAATATTTAGTTACATATTTGGAAGGAACACAACAAACCACCATCAATCCTTATGAACTGATTGTAACTCCTGACGGGAAGTCAAATTTTGATTACACACGGAATCTTCCATCAGTTTTTTTAATGTTCTTCTCAGCCAAAACTCAAAAAAACGATCATAGACCGGATGTAGCATATTATGCCGTCAAACAGTTGATATATTTCAGATATAACATTTTTATTAATGTACTTCCCGTTTTTCTGGAAATGGTGTGTAACAAATTTTGTATATTCTTTCAGTCTGATAGATTGTAAATCCAAAATCATAGTACTTTGATAAAAAAGCCGGAAGACTTATAAAAATTTCTCCCGTCATATGACATTGTGAACATAAATATATAAATGGACATTGTACAATGTTATATATAGATGCTCAAAATGGCTTTAACGTTCTTTCCCGGATATTGAGCGATAACTTGAAATTAGTCAATCGCTACTAGGCAGATTTTGTCTGCTTTTCCTAGATAGCTAAGTATTTCGTCCAAAGTAACAGACGTTTTTTGCTCTCTCCCATTTCTAAATTCCAATTTGGATTTCCTCTTTCATTATTTCATGCATTTTTTTTGCAAAAAAATTATAATCTTATTATAATACAATCATTATAATGAGATTTATCACAATTAGACTTTTTTATCGTATAAAGTAATTTTGAGGTAGAACAAAAGTAGAAAAAAAGGTTATCATAACTTTGTTTAAAGTAATTCCCGCAGAGTAAATAAAGAGAATCGATAAATTTTAATCTTTTGATTATAAACACTTTCTGTGTCTTGTTAGTTCTGCAAAGACTTTGGTGGTTTCCTTTATCGGAATGGCTACACAAGAAGTGGCTATAAGACAGACTGTTAATATCACTTTGAAATCTGATACAGAGATGCTTGACGATGTGGTAGTTGTAGCTTATGGTACTGCGAAAAAGTCGTCTTTTACAGGTTCTGCGACTGCTGTTAGTGGAGAAAAAATAGCAAAAATGCAGGTTTCTTCAGTTTCTAAAGCCTTGGAAGGTGCAGCAGCAGGTGTACAAGTAATCAACACCAGTGGGCAGCCTGGAGAAAATGCTAAAATAAGAATCCGTGGTATTGGCTCTTTTAGTGCATCGTCGGCTCCTTTATACGTAGTTGATGGTATGCCTTATGATGAAGAGTCTGTTAATGCATTGAATCCTGCCGACATTGAAAGCATGTCTATATTAAAAGATGCTGCATCTGCATCTCTTTATGGTTCACGTGCGGCAAATGGTGTTGTGATGATCACTACCAAAAAAGGTATGGTAGATAAATCCAAAGTAACTCTTGATGCACGCTGGGGAGTAAATACTCGTGGTGTTCCAGAATATGATATCATGAAAGATCAAAGAGAATACGTACTAACAGCTTGGAATACTTTGAAAAATCAATCTACAGGTGCAGAAGCTTCCGAAGGATTAATAGGTAGCATTGGGTACAATCCATTCATCGGTGTAGCTAATAATGCCATGGTTTCAGCAGATGGTGTAGTTAGTTCTGCGGCTCTCCGCCATAATGACGATTGGGCTGATGCCGCATTACATAATGGTATGCGTCAGGAATATAATTTGAGTCTGCAAGGTGGTAACGCTAAGACAACTCATTTTTTATCATTGGGATATTTGAAAGATGAAGGAATTTTAAGGCATACTGACTTCGAACGTATTTCAGCACGTGCCAATATTAATCATACTGTAAATAAGTTTATTGACATCAATGGTAATTTGGCTTACGCAAGAGCGGAAAAAAATGCAGGCCAGTCACAAAATGCTAGTTTGTCTAATTACTCTAATGCCTTTATGTTCACTCAGCAAATCGCTCCTATTTATCCTGTATATGCGTATGACGAAAACGGAAATCGCATATATGACGAAGAAGGCAACACTGTTTATGATTTTGGTGATGGTACATATAGTACACGTATGGGCGGTTTCAGTAATCAAAATGTTGCAGCTAACTCTGGGTTGGATGTGCATCAGACTTTGAATGACAATTTTAATGGCCGTGGTACTATCAACATTAATATTATTGATGGTTTAAAAGCGACTGCTAACATTGGTTATGATTTAATGAATCAAATCCGTACAGACCATATGAATCAGTTATATGGGGATGCTGCTAATGTGAATGGTCGTACTTATAAATATAATCAACGTATTGAATCGTTTACAGCAAATCAACTTTTAACTTATAGTAAAGCATTTGGCCATCATAATATTGACATAATGGCTGGTCACGAATCTTATTCATATACACTGAAATATCAGTATACTCATAAATACAATTTTTATACTATTGGAAATCCTGAGTTCAACAATGCCATAACTATGAGTGATATGAATTCATATACACAAGAACATAGTATGGAAAGTTTCTTTGGTCGTGTAAACTATGATTTTGATAACAAGTATTATCTATCTGCAAGTATTCGTTCAGATGAATCTTCCAAATTCCATCCTGATCACCGGCGTGGTACTTTTTGGTCTGTCGGAGGTTCTTGGAGATTAACACAGGAAGAGTTTTTGAAAGATGTGGAATGGTTGTCTAATCTTAAACTAAAAGCAAGTTATGGAACACAAGGTAATGATGGAATTCTTGATATAAATGGTTATGTAGTCTATCAACCATATTTGAAGCAATATTCTGTAACCAATAATAACGGAGATTTCTCTGTAGTCGAAACTTATCGTGGAAATAAAGATTTGACTTGGGAAAAAAGCAAAAATTTAAATATCGGTTTGGAAGCTGCTTTTCTTAATAACCGTTTGAAACTAGAAACTGAATATTTCTTGAAGAAGACTTCGGATATGTTGTACAATATGCCTTATCCCATTTCTTCTGGAATTTCTTACGTTCCAATGAACCTGTTGGATATGCAGAACAAGGGGATTGAATTTACCATTTCTGCCACCCCAATTCAAACAAAAGATTTTATATGGAATTTATCTTTTAACGGTACACACTATAGCAATAAGATTTTGAATCTTCCAGAAGACAAAAGAGAGAATGGAATTATTCATGGTACCGCTTCTTTGTTCCGCTTAATGGAAGGAGGGTCTATTTATGATCTTTATACGTATGAATATGCAGGTGTTAATCCAGAGACAGGAGCGGCACAATGGTATATGGATGAGAAAGATGCTAATGGCAAGGTGACCGGAAGGACCGTAACTGAAGACTATACTCAGGCAAGCAAATATGAATTAGGTTCTACTTTGCCCGATTTCCAAGGAGGTTTTTCAACTGATTTTGCATACAAAGGAATCGATCTTTCTATAGCTACAAACTTTCAAATTGGTGGAAAGATATATGACAGCATGTATTCTTCTTTCATGCATGCGGGAAGCAATATTGGCAGCAACTGGCATAAGGATATCTTGAATGCTTGGACTCCGGAAAACAAAAATACAAATGTGCCTATAATGGATGGTGCGCAAAATAGTAATAGCCAATCCTCACGTTTCTTGATAAATGCATCATTCTTTAACATCCGTAACATTTCATTAGGATATACTTTCCCGAAAGAATGGATGAAAGCAATATCAGCAAGCAGTGCACGTATTTACGTATCTGCCGATAATGTAGCTTTATTCTCTAAACGTAAAGGTATGGACCCCCGCCAATATGCTTATGGATATTCGGCTGCCAATTATTCTGCGATTCGTACTTTATCATTCGGCATTAATTTGAACTTTTAAAAGAATAGAATTATGAAATATACAAAATATTTAGCAATATTGGCTGCAGCGTTTATGATGGGATCTTGTAGCGATGACTTTTTGGACAAGGAACCTTCAGAAAATGCATCAGAGGACCAAATTAAAGATTTGCTTGATAAAGATCCTACAGCTATTCAAGCATACATTACAGGATATTACAAAAATATGTTTTCTCCGGAAGCACAGCAAAGTCATGATGATTTCGGGTTAAAGGCATTTGAATTGGCCACAGACTTGATGGGAGATGATATGGCGTATATGACTTCACACTTCTTCGTATATGATTATCTGCTTGACAACCGTGCTTCAAGTTATCGTCGTACTACCACTTACTGGCAAGAATTATATGCTGTAATCAGTGGTGCAAATGAAGTAATCAGCGGTCTGAAAGAACAAGCGGACAGCGGTGATGAGAGTGTTGAGAAGATGCTGGGACAAAGTTACACTATACGTGCTTACTGCTATTTTTGGTTAATAAACATGTACCAACAACCTTATGAATGGAATAAAGATAAATTAGGTATTCCTATTTATACTGAATCTGAAACCAAATTGAATCGTGTTCCTGTAGGTGAGGTCTATGAACAGATATTAAGTGATATAGATAAAGGATATAATTATTTGAAAGGAAAAGGAATATCCAAGAAAGATGAATTAAATGAATATGCAGCAGCTGCTATTTATGCAAACATTCTTTCATTTGTTAATGATTATCCCGATCAATGGAATGAAGTTGCTAAATACGCAAAATTGGCTATTGAAGGTGGCTCACTGATGAGTGAAAAAGAATTACTTTCCGGCTTTAATGACCTTTCTTTGAGCGAAGTGTTGTGGGGGGCTGATATTAATGGTGAAACGAATACATTCTACGCTTCATTCATGAGTCAAGTTGATCCTTACGGTCCGGGATATGGTGGTAATTTAGGAAATTACAAAATGATTTCCAGTGATTTGTATGAAAAAATTTCAGATAATGACATTCGTAAAAAATGGTTTGGAGTTGATTTGGGAGAAGCAAATACTCATTATAAAGTAAGACAATATGTGCAGCGCAAATTTATTGATGTAGGTTCTACCGCGCCTGGTTTTACTCCTACAGGTGATACTTTTTGCTCTGACTATATTTATTTGCGTACTGGTGAAATGTATTTTGTAGCTGCAGAAGCATTATATAGGGCAGGGAAAGAAAGTGAAGCCAAAACAATGCTGACTACGATTATGAAAACTCGTAATCCAAAATATGAAACATCCGCAACAAGTGATGCACTTTTACAAGAAATTGAACTTCAAAAGCGTATTGAAATGTGGGGTGAAGGTCGTCGTTTATTTGATATGAAACGTCGTAATGAAAGTTTGGATAGGACACATGCAATTAATCATAGTGCGATTGCTCCAAAGGAAGTCCCTGCAGGTAGTAAATTATTCATTTATCAAATCCCCGATAAAGAGTTAAATGCCAATAGTGAGATTACTGATAAAAACGAATAACTAATAATAAGTCTATAATAAAAAAGATGCCTAGTAATCTAGGCATCTTTTTTATGCTTAAGGTAGAATAAAAGTAGACATAAAATCAAATTATTTTTTTCTTTTTATAATATATAGTTGATTTATAGTTTGTTATAATAGACGTAATATTGTATATCTGTAAGAAAACAGAATGCTAAAACTTTGATTACTAGATGCTTTTTTGTATATTTTAGTTCTGCAAAGACTTTGGTAGTTTCCTTTATCGGAATGGCTACACAAGAAGTGGCAGTCAAAGCAAACTTGAATATTGTATTAAAGTCTGATACAGAACAGCTTGAAGAGGTAATGGTGGTGGCTTATGGTACGGCGAAAAAATCTGCATTTACAGGTTCGGCTGCCACTATAAAAAATGAAAAAATAGCGACGAGACAAACTTCAAATGTGACAAATGCTTTGGCAGGTCAAGTAGCCGGAGTGCAAACTACGAGTAATAATGGTCAGCCGGGCAAAGATGCTGAGGTGCGTATTCGTGGTATTGGATCTATATCGGCTAGTAACAAACCTTTGTATGTGGTAGACGGAGTTCCGTATGATGGTGAAATTTCTGCTATCAGCACTTCTGATATAGAATCGATGACAGTGTTGAAAGATGCTGCTTCTAACGCTCTGTATGGTGCACGTGGTGCCAATGGTGTAATTTTGATTACTACCAAGCGTGGTAAGAGTGGGGAAGCCCGTGTTACTTTTGATGCTAAATGGGGTATAAATAAACGTGGAGTACCTAATTATGAAACAATTACGGATCCGGCTACATTCTATGAATTAAACTATTCTTCTATCTATAATGCTGATTTGAAAGGATATGCGGCAGCCGGAGACTTGGTTAAAGCTAATGCGTACGCTAATCAAGCGATGCTTTCTTCTACATATTTGGGATATCAGGTGTATTCCATTCCTCAAGGACAGCAACTGATCGGTATGGATGGCAAATTGAATCCTAGTGCGACATTAGGTTATTCTGATGGTACATATTATTATATTCCGGATAATTGGTCGGATGAAATTTTTGAAAATAATCTGCGCCAAGAGTATAATTTAAGTATTAGCGGTGCGACCGAAAAAATGAATTATTATATGTCGGCCAGCTATTTGGATGATAAGGGAATTGTTCCTAACTCTGGTTTTCAACGTTATTCTGCACGTTTGAAAGCTGACTATCAAGTGAAGCCTTGGTTGAAAATGGGAGGAAATGTATCATTTACTCATTATGATAGCCGTGAACAGGATACTGAGGGTGGTACCTCAAATGCAAATATCTTTTATGCGTCAAATATTATGGGAGCTATTTATCCTATGTATGTTCGTGATGCACAGGGCAATATTATGGTAGATAATCGAGGTTTCCTTCGTTATGATTATGGAAAGCAAGGACAAGATTCGAATGGTAGCCGTAATACTATTCCTAATGCAAATCCGTTGGCAAGTTATATGTTGGATAAAATGAAATATTCTGGTGATGTGGTTAGTGGAAAATGGTCTGCTGATATTGATATATGGAATGGAATCAAGGCAAAAGTGAATATAGGTGTTGATGTAAATAATGTGCGTTCTACAAATATGGTTAACCCCTTCTACGGACAGTATTCCGAAACTAGCGGAGTCGGAGGTTTGATCAGTGTAGCTACTGAGCGTACATTTAGTGTAAATCAGCAGTATTTGTTGACATACAACAAAACATTTAATGATGTTCATAATGTGGATATTTTGGCCGGACATGAAAGTTATGACTATAAATATCAATATTTGTACGGACAACGTGAGAAATTGTACGATCCGAATGTTCCTGAATTAGGCAATGGTATTATGAACCAGAGCAATAATTCATATTCTCGTAATTATGCAACAGAAGGATGGTTGTTCCGTGCGCAATATGACTATGATGGGCGGTATTTTGTTTCAGCTTCTTTCCGTCGTGATGCTTCTTCTTGCTTTCACCCGGATAATCGTTGGGGTAACTTCTGGTCTGTAGGAGCAGGATGGTTATTGAGCAAAGAGAGATTCTTGGAAAACCAGTCTTGGATTGATATGTTGAAATTTAAAATTAGCTATGGTTTGCAAGGTAATGATAACTTGATGTTCCAAGGTGGTTTGTACCGTAACTACTATCCGTATCAAGACCAGTATACATTGGCAAACAGTAATGGTGATTTTTCAACTTCTTTATATTATAAAGGTAATAAGGATATTACTTGGGAAACTTCACATAGCTTTAATACTGGATTTGATTTTGCTTTTTGGGGTGGTAAGTTAGGTGGTTCTGTTGAGTACTTCTCACGTAAAACAACTGATATGCTTTATTTCAAACCGGTAGCAGCTTCAATGGGTTATTCCCGCTATCCCGAGAATGTGGGTTCAATGGTAAACCGTGGGGTTGAATTGGATTTGTATTCCAATATAATTGAAAACAAGAACTTTTCCTGGAATATAAACTTTAATCTTACACATTTTAAGAATAAAGTCTTGGAATTATCTCCTGAACTGAATGGACAATTGATTGATGGTGGTCGGATTTATCGTGAAGACGAGTCTATGTACCAGCTTTATTTACCTAAATATGTAGGTGTGGATTCTGAGACAGGAGAGAGTCTGTGGGCGCTGGTGACTCCGGATGAGAATGGTAATACAGTTACAAAATCTTATTCTGTCGCTTCTGAAAACAGATTCGCATCAGGTGATATTCTACCTAAAGTTTATGGTGGTTTTGGAACAAGTGTCACAGCCTATGGCTTTGATCTCTCTGTTTCGTTTGCATATCAGCTTGGTGGACGTATTTTGGACTATACTTACCAAGGATTAATGGACGTAGCAGCTACAGGTAGTGCTTTGCATAAAGATATGTTAAAAGCATGGACTCCTGAAAATAAAAATACGGATGTTCCTCGTATGAATATTAATGACCAATATACGAACAGATTAACAGATCGTTTCTTGACTAGTTCGGACTATTTAAGTTTGCAGAATATTACATTGGGTTATACTCTGCCAAAGAGTCTGACACGTAAAATGCAGATTGACGGTGTTCGTGTTTTCTTTGTTGCAGATAATGTGGCTTTGCTGACAGCTCGCAAAGGGCTGGATCCACGTCAAGGTTATGTGGCTGCTGACAATGTGTATTCACCTATCCGCACAATTTCCGGAGGTATATCTTTAAATTTCTAATTTAGCAACCTATTTTTAAGAATATGAAATTGTCAAATAAATATATAGCATTTGCAAGTGTCGCTTTATTAATGGCATCTTGCGATTTGGATAAATTCCCTGAAGGAGATTACATATCTGAAGAACAGAAAGAAGATATAATCAATGGCAGACCTAATTTGATAACTGCTGAAGTGAATGCTATGGCAGCCAAATTAAATACTTTTGGTACGATTTCAGATGATGCCACTACTTATCATAATGATTATGGTATTCCTGCGGTATCTATGATATTGGAATCAGGAGGGCAGGACTTGGTTGCATTGGTTAATGGATATAATTGGTTTAATACATCTCAGAATTATAGTGACAGAGTATACGATAGTTCAAGCGATGAATTGATTTGGAAAACGTTCTATAATCACTTGAAAGCTGCAAACAATGTACTGAAATTGATAGCGGCAGATACGGAAGATTCTTCTTTGAAGGTTTATCGTGGGCAAGCTTTAGCTGCTCGTGCTTATGACTATCTGAACTTGGTTCAAATCTATCAGTTTACTTATGCAGGTCATGAAAATAGTCTGGCAGTACCTATTGTTACAGAAACAATGACTGATGAAGATATGCAGAATAATCCGCGTGCAACTGTACAGCAGGTGTATGACCAAATTATGAGTGACCTGAATACGGCTGCTGATTTATTGGCCGGGTATGATAATGGCTCAAACAAAGATCAGATTGATGAGACGGTAGTTTACGGATTGCGTGCTCGTGCTAATCTGTTAATGCAAAAATGGGCGGATGCAGCTAAAGATGCAGAACGTGCCATCGCTGGCGGTACACCTCAGACTTTAGCTCAGGTGTCTACTCCTACCTTTAATTCGGCATCGGCAAGTTCATGGTTATGGGGAGTGATGATTACGCCTGATAATGATGTTGTCCAGACTGGTATTATCAACTGGCCTTCGCACTTGTGTTCTTTTACCGGAAACGGTTATACTTCAGGAGTGCCCGATGGATATAGAAAGGTGAACTCTGCATTATATGATTTAATACCCGAAACAGATATTCGTAAACAATGGTTTTTGTCTCCGGATAATAAATCTTCATTGATTGATAATGAACAGATTGAGGGTACTTCCATCGTTGAATATTTTGGTTTGACTCCGTATGTAAATACAAAGTTCGGAGCTTATCAAAGTATATTTGGTAACACAACCAATGCATCAGACTGGCCTTTGATGCGTGTTGAAGAAATGTATCTGATAAAAGCTGAGGCAGAAGCCATGGGTGGTAATTTGAGTGGCGGAAAGAGTACATTGGAAAATTTTGTACGAACATATCGGGACCCTTCCTTTACAAGTAAAGCTAATTCGGCACAGGATTTTCAGGATGAGGTTTGGTTGCAGCGTCGTATGGAGCTTTGGGGAGAAGGTTTCTCACTGTTCGATATCCTGCGCTTGAAAAAGCCGGTGATTCGTAAGAATACGAATTATGACCCGTCTGTACAATATAATTCAGCTGCAGAAGCACAAATCCTGATCTACCGGATTCCGCAATGTGAAATGGAAACCAATTCCGGAATCAGTGATACTGATAACAATCCGGCGGCTCCACAACCACAACTATAGGGAATAACTGTAATAAAAAAGAGGATGACGTTCAACGTTCATCCTCTTTTTTTGTTATATTTGTCGCGAACTTATTTAGATTGATAGATAAATGAAAGAATTTGTAATTTCTGAAGCACAGGTTGAAACTGCCATTTTAGTTGGTTTGATTACTCAGACACAAGATGAGCGTAAGACCAAGGAGTATTTGGATGAGTTGGAGTTCTTGGCCGAAACGGCTGGGGCAACAGTGGTGAAAAGGTTTACTCAGAAACTGCCTGCTGCCAATTCCGTGACTTATGTCGGTAAAGGAAAGCTGGAAGAAATCAAGGAATATATTCATCAGGAAGAGGAAAATGAGCGTGAAGTCGGAATGGTGATTTTTGATGATGAACTTTCTGCTAAACAGATACGTAATATAGAAGCTGAACTGAAAGTGAAGATCTTGGATCGTACTTCGCTGATTCTGGATATTTTTGCCATGCGGGCTCAAACAGCAAATGCTAAAACACAAGTGGAATTGGCCCAATACAAGTATATGTTGCCTCGTCTGCAACGTTTATGGACTCACTTGGAACGTCAGGGAGGTGGATCTGGTGCCGGTGGAGGTAAAGGCTCTGTGGGATTACGTGGTCCGGGTGAAACTCAGTTGGAAATGGACCGTCGTATTATTTTGAATCGTATGTCATTGTTGAAAGAGCGGTTGGCTGAAATTGATAAACAGAAGTCCACTCAACGTAAAAACCGCGGACGTATGATACGTGTAGCTTTGGTAGGGTATACTAATGTGGGAAAATCTACTTTAATGAATTTGCTTTCAAAAAGCGAGGTCTTTGCTGAAAATAAACTTTTTGCAACATTGGACACCACAGTACGCAAAGTGATTATTGAGAATCTGCCATTTCTGCTTACAGATACCGTAGGATTTATCCGTAAATTACCAACGGATTTGGTTGATTCCTTTAAATCAACTTTGGACGAAGTACGTGAAGCGGATCTGCTGATTCATGTGGTGGATATTTCTCATCCGGATTTTGAGGAACAAATTTCTGTGGTTGATAAAACGATTGCTGATTTGGAGGCAGGTGGAAAGCCTACCATGATTGTTTTTAACAAGGTAGATGCTTATACCTATGTAGAGAAAGCAGAGGATGATTTGACTCCTAAAACCAGGGAAAATATTACATTGGAAGAACTGATGAAGACATGGATGGCGAAATTGAATGATAATTGTATCTTCATTTCTGCTAGAGAGAAAATAAATATGGATGAATTGAAGACTATTATATATAATAAGGTACGCGAGCTACACGTACAGAAGTATCCTTATAACGATTTTCTTTATCAAACCTATGATGAAGAATAAATACATATAGAAAATGAAAACTTATCGTTCACTTACACAAGAAGAAATACAACAATTAAAAGAGAGATCATGCACTGCGGTTGATTGGGCTGAAATTGAAGTAGTAGAGAACTTTAAGACGGACTATATTTGTCATACCCGTTTTTCTGGAAGGGTCAGATTGGGAGTTTTTGAAGACGAGTTTATGTTGGCGGGTGGCATGCGTAAACATTCCGGATTGTATCATGCGACTTTGCATAATGTAACGGTGGGCGATAATTGTTGTATTGAGAATATAAAAAACTATATAGCCAACTATATAATTGGGGATTATGCATTTATAGAGAATGTAGATATTATTCTGGTAGATGGCTGGAGCAAGTTTGGAAATGGCGTTGAAGTAGCTGTATTGAATGAAACGGGTGGACGTGAAGTGCCTATTCATGATCGTCTGTCAGCGCATCAGGCCTATATTTTGGCATTGTATCGTCATCGTCCTGAATTGATTTGTCGGATGAAAGCCATTATTGACCAGTATGCTGAAGAGAATGCTTCGGATACAGGTACTATTGGCCAGCATGTTACTATTGTTGATGCGGGATATATAAAGAATGTACGAATAGGTGATTATTGTAAGATAGAAGGGGCGGGACGATTGAAAAACGGCAGCTTGAACAGTAATGAGCAGGCGCCTATTCATATCGGCTATGGAGTGGTATGCGATGATTTTATTATATCAAGCGGTTCTAATGTGGAAGATGGAACTATGTTGACCCGTTGCTTTATCAGCCAGGCATGTCATTTGGGACATAACTATTCTGCATCTGATTCTTTGTTTTTTAGTAATTGTCAAGAAGAGAACGGTGAGGCATGTGCCATTTTTGCCGGACCCTTTACGGTGACTCATCATAAGTCTACTTTGCTGATTGCCGGAATGTTCTCTTTTATGAATGCGGGTTCCGGCTCTAATCAAAGCAACCATATGTATAAGTTAGGTCCGATTCATCAGGGAGCTATGGAGCGTGGGGCGAAGACTACTTCCGATTCTTATATTTTATGGCCCGCACGTGTAGGTGCATTTTCTTTGGTTATGGGGCGTCATGTGAACCATGCCGATACTTCTAATCTGCCTTTTTCTTATCTGATAGAGCAGCAAAATACCACTTATTTGGTGCCGGGGGTAAATTTGCGGAGTGTAGGTACGATTCGAGATGCTCAAAAGTGGCCTAAACGTGACAAACGTAAAGATCCGAACCGTTTGGATCAAATTAATTATAACCTGTTGAGTCCTTATACTATTCAGAAAATGATGAAAGGGCGTAGTATTCTGAAGGAATTACGTAAAGTATCCGGAGAAACCTCAGAAACTTACTCTTACCAAAGTGCGAAAATTAAGAATTCTTCTTTAAATAATGGCATTCGTTTTTATGAAACGGCTATTCATAAATTTTTGGGTAATTCATTAATCAAGCGTTTGGAAGAAGTTCGTTTTAACAGTGATGAGGAAATCCGTGCCCGGTTGATTCCTGATACAGAGATAGGGACAGGAGAATGGGTGGATATTTCCGGATTGATCGCTCCTAAAAGTGAGATAGAGAAGTTGATGGCAGATATAGAATCTGGAATTCTGACTAATGTGGATCAGATTCATGACCGTTTTGTTGAGATGCATCGTAATTATTATACATACGAGTGGACATGGGCGTACGAGAAGATGCTTGAGTTTTATAATCTGCGTTCCGATGAAATAACGGCAAAGGATGTTATTGCTATCGTGAAGAAGTGGCAGGAGGCTGTTGTCGGATTGGATAAAATGGTCTATGCCGATGCGAAAAAGGAATTTTCTTTGTCTGCTATGACGGGGTTCGGTGCAGATGGATCACGTGAAGAAATGGAGCAGGATTTTGAACAAGTGCGTGGGGTATTTGAAAGTAATCCGTTTGTGACAGCGGTGTTGCAGCATATTGAAGCGAAAACAGCGTTAGGTAACGAGTTGATAGAACGGATTGCTTCTATATGATATTTTTGATGAGAGTATTCAAACTAAGATGAACATTCGGAAAAGTTACAGATGGTAGTTATATATAAAAGAGCCGTATGAACGCTGGAGTAGTTATACGGCTCTTGCTATTGGATGACATTTGAGCTTGGACACTCCCTTTTTTATTTTTTTACCACAGGTAGTATAACTCTGCTTGCAGCTCCTTGCTGATGATAAATTTTGATTTTTTGTTTCATCACAAAATCTTCTACCGTACAATGATAGGTATCAATAAATTTTTGTGGATTGCGGTCAATAATGGGGAACCAAGAGCTTTGAATTTGAATCATCAGTCTGTGTCCCGGTAGGAATGTGTGTGCCACATCATACAGTGTGTAATTAACCGGAGTTATTTCTTCCGGTTTGAAAGGCAGGGGATTGTCGAATCCCTTACGGAAGCGTCCTCTGAACAATTCGCCACGAATCATCAGCTGGTACCCACTCATTGGATAGTCACTCTTTAAATAATTGCGTGCAGTTTTGGAATATTCAAATTTTTCAGGATATACATCAATTACTTTCACCATAAAATCAGCGTCAGTACTACTAATGGCAGTCATTAATTCCACTTCTATAGGGCCGGCCAGTGTCAATGTATCACATAGCGGCTCCGTCATGAAAGTAATGACATCGGGACGTGAAGTGGCAAAGCGTTGGTCATCTACCATGAATTCTTTTGTCCGGTAAGTGGTAGGGTTTGCCGTATAGGGTACCGGACGTGACATATCTGAAATATATTCTGAATAAGACTCTTGTTCTGCCGGTGCTTGTGTGGATACTGATCCGTTTTTATGTATATAATAAGGTATGCCAGTAGTTTTTTGTACAGGCCATTCGTCGTATGTTTTCCATTCGTTTTCACCTGTATGGAATATATTTACTTTATGTTTGGGCTTTTCTCCCTTTCCTTCCAGGAAATATCGGAAAAAAGGATATTCTATATTGTCCATGTAATAAGCCGAAGTGCTTTTGCCGAAATACAGATTACCGAAACCTTGGAACCCGCGTACTGTCCAGGCTCCATGCCACCAAGGACCGAATGTCAGATATAAATCTGTATCCGGTGATTGCTCTTTGATGGCTTTATAAAGATTCCAAGCTCCGTAACAGTCTTCGGAGTCATACAGTCCACCTACCACCAATATGGCGGGCTTCAAGTTATAACAGGAGGTACGTGCGTCGCGCTCTTTCCAGAAATCATCGAAATCAGGGTGGTTTTTGATATCATTCCACAATGTCTGTGTAGTATCACGTACCAAGTCGTCCACGTTCTTAAAGGTACCGAGTGTCAGAAAATCTGTGTAAACATCATTCTTTACAATTTGGTTCATCACTCCTTTCCCTATGTGGCGTCCTTCCAGTCTGGGAAGGAAATTAGTGGTTTGCAGCAGGGTGAAGGCTCCGTTGTGATGACGGTCATCTCCACGGAACCAGTCGGTGACGGGAGCTTGCGGAGAAACAGCTTTCAAAGCCGGATGATTGGAGGAAGCTGTCATAGTGGCATAGAAACCATCATAACTGATTCCCCATGTTCCTACATTTCCGTTATTATATGTGTTGTGAATCAACCATTCTATGGTATCGTATGTGTCCGTAGCTTCGTCTATATTCTTTTTATCTTTCTTACCCTTTTTGTTTTTGTTGAGAGGGCGTACTTGGATAAATATCCCTTCACTCTTATGCCGTCCACGTACATCTTGGAAGACGATAATATATCGGTGCTCTATATAGTTTTTCAGATTAGTCCTGAAATGACGGTCAAATCCTTCTCCGTATGGGGAACAAGAGTAAGGGCTGCGGTGCATCAGGATAGGATGCTGCCTGCTGTTGTCTTTCGGTTCGTAGACAGCGGTGTAAAGCTTGATTCCGTCACGCATGGGAATCATGACTTCTCGTTTCGTGTAGATTTCCTTCAGTTTGAGTTCGATACTGTCCGGTTGGTTTTTTGCTTGGGTTTGTGTCCATCCTCGAGGGATGAGAAAGCATAACAGTAATGAAGTAATAAATAATAATTTGCCTAATTTTTTCATGTATAATGCGATGTTATTTTAATGAGTTGGCAAAGGTAAGGACATTCCTTGAAAGTTTTCACGCTAATTAAGGAAAAATTTCGATAATAGTTACTACCTTTGTCACACTAATAACTTTTAACTAAAAATAAGTATCAATATGGCAACACCTCCGTTCCACTATCAGCACATGTTCCCGTTGGGACCTGATAAAACCGAGTATTATTTGCTGACTAAAGATTATGTGTCAGTAAGTGAGTTTGAAGGAAAACCTATCTTGAAAATTGAAAAAGAAGGTCTGACTGCTATGGCTAACGCTGCTTTCCGTGATGTTTCTTTTTTGCTTCGCCGTTCACACAATGAACAGGTTGCTAAGATTCTGAGTGATCCCGAAGCCAGTGATAACGATAAATATGTAGCATTGACTTTCTTGCGTAATGCAGAAGTTTCAGCTAAAGGTAAATTACCTCTTTGTCAAGATACGGGTACTGCTATTATCCATGGTGAGAAAGGTCAGCAGGTATGGACCGGCTATTGTGATGAAGAAGCCCTTTCCTTGGGAGTTTATAAGACTTATACGGAAGAAAATCTTCGTTATTCTCAGAATGCTCCTTTGACTATGTACGATGAGGTGAACACCAAATGCAACCTGCCTGCACAAATTGATTTGGAAGCTACTGAGGGTATGGAATACAAGTTCCTTTGTGTGACTAAAGGGGGTGGTTCGGCGAACAAAACCTATTTATATCAGGAAACGAAAGCTGTATTGAATCCGGCTACATTGGTTCCTTTCCTCGTTGAGAAAATGAAGACTTTGGGTACGGCCGCTTGTCCCCCTTATCATATTGCATTTGTAATCGGTGGTACATCAGCAGAGAAGAACTTGCTGACTGTTAAGTTAGCTTCCACTCACTATTACGACGAGCTGCCTACTACCGGTAATGAATACGGGCGTGCTTTCCGCGATGTGGAACTGGAAAAACAAGTATTGGAAGAAGCTTATAAGATTGGTTTGGGTGCACAGTTCGGCGGTAAGTATATGGCTCACGATGTCCGCATCATCCGCTTGCCCCGTCACGGTGCTTCTTGTCCTATCGGTCTGGGTGTTTCCTGTTCTGCTGACCGTAATATAAAATGTAAGATCAATAAAGACGGTATCTGGATTGAAAAGATGGATGATAAACCGGGTGAACTGATTCCGGCAGCACTTCGTGAAGCAGGTGAAGGAGATGTGGTTAAGATTGACCTGAACCAACCTATGGCGGATATTCTGAAAGAATTGACCAAATATCCGGTAGCTACCCGTCTGTCATTGAACGGAACTATTATTGTAGGTCGCGATATTGCTCATGCTAAATTGAAAGAACGTTTGGATCGTGGCGAAGATTTGCCGCAGTATATCAAAGATCATCCTATCTATTACGCCGGTCCGGCAAAAACTCCGGAAGGTATGGCTTGTGGTTCTATGGGGCCCACTACGGCAGGACGTATGGATCCGTATGTGGATTTGTTCCAGTCACATGGTGGTAGCATGATAATGTTGGCAAAAGGTAATCGTAGCCAGCAGGTAACGGATGCTTGTAAGAAGTATGGCGGTTTCTATCTGGGCTCTATTGGTGGTCCGGCTGCTATCCTTGCTCAGAATAATATCAAGAGCATTGAGTGTGTGGAATATCCGGAATTGGGTATGGAAGCTATTTGGAAAATAGAAGTGGAAGATTTTCCGGCATTCATTTTAGTGGACGATAAAGGTAATGACTTCTTCAAGCAGTTGAAGCCGCGTTGCCTTGGAAATTGTAAATAATTAATTATTTCGTAATAATACTAATACAGCCTTCCTCCCTTTAAAGGAGAGGGGGCTGTTCTGTTTTTTATTTAATTGGTGTTATCCGTTACCTTAATAATATGATGAAAAAACTACGATTGTTGTTTGTGCTGTTATGGGTGACAAGCAACTTATTTTCTTCTCCTGTTACAGGATTATTAGAGCGCATCGACAAAGGAGCTTCCTCCAAATTTATTATCGAACGTCAGAAATCGGGGACCGATTTTTTTGAACTCGATCAGAAAGGTGATAAAGTAATTATCCGGGGTAATGATTATGTAAATATTGCTACCGGATTGAATTGGTATTTGAAATATTATGCAGGCATACATCTTTCTTGGAATGGAATGACTGCAAAACTGCCTGCTGTTTTGCCCCCTGTGACTAAAAAGGAACGGCATGAAACGGATCTGCCCTATCGTTATGATCTGAATTATTGTACTTTCTCTTACTCCATGGCTTTTTGGGACTGGGAGCGTTGGGAAAAGGAGATAGATTGGATGGCGCTTCATGGTATCAATCTTTCCCTGGCATTGACAGGGACTGAGTCGGTTTGGAGAAATGTACTTCTAAAACTAGGATATACTAAGGATGAAATTAATGAGTTTGTAGCCGGACCGGGTTTTACAGCTTGGTGGTTGATGAATAATCTGGAAGGGTGGGGAGGACCTAATCCTGAAAGCTGGTACATCCGCCAGGAGAAACTTCAGAAGAAGATCGTAAAAAGAATGCGTGAATATGGCATCGAACCTGTGTTGCCGGGATATTGCGGCATGGTTCCCCATAATGCAAAGGAGAAATTAGGATTGAATGTTGCTGATCCCGGATTTTGGTGCAGCTATCATCGTCCTGCCTTTTTACAGCCGGAGGATGAACGCTTTGAAGAAATCTCTGCTTTGTATTATAAAGAACTGACAAAACTGTATGGAAAAACTGGTTTTTACGCTATTGATCCGTTTCATGAAGGGGGAAGTACTCAAGGAGTAAATTTGGATGCAGCCGGTAAAGCCATCATGAAAGCCATGAAAAAAACAAATCCGGATGCTGTGTGGGTGGCTCAGGCATGGCAAGACAACCCTCGTACTTCGATGATAGAACATTTGGAAGCAGGAGATTTATTAGTCTTGGATTTGCACAGCGAATGCCGTCCGCAATGGGGGGATCCGGCATCAGAATGGTGTCGCAAAGGGGGATATGGACAACATGGGTGGGTGTATTGTATGCTTTTGAATTTTGGTGGTAATATAGGATTGCATGGTAAAATGGACGCGCTAATTAATGGTTTTTATGATGCGAAAACAGATAACCATGCCGGAAAGACGTTGTGTGGAGTAGGGATGACTCCGGAAGGTATTGAGAACAACCCGGTTATGTATGAGCTGGTGATGGAGTTGCCATGGCGTGAGCATCGGTTTACTCGTGATGAGTGGTTGAAAGGATATGTATATGCTCGTTATGGGGTAGAGGATGAGGCTTTGCAACAAGCTTGGGATTTACTAGGTAACGGTATTTATAATAGTCCCAAGGAGAAGATACAACAGGGAACGCATGAGTCTGTATTCTGTGCTCGTCCGGGGTTGGATGTATATCAGGTATCCAGTTGGTCGGAGATGAAAGAATACTATAATCCGCAGGATGTGATAGAGGCTGCCCGACTGATGGTTTCTGTGGCTGATAAATATCAGGGTAATAATAATTTTGAGTTCGATTTGGTGGATGTGCTACGGCAGGCATTGGCAGAAAAGGGGCGTTTGATGCAAAAAGTGGTAACGGCTGCGTTCCGGGCAGGAGACAAGCAAGTATTTGAGTTGGCTTCACAGCATTTTCTGCATCTTATTCTATTGCAAGACCACTTGCTGGGTACCCGGAAAGAATTCAAGGTTGGAACTTGGATTGAAGCGGCACGTTCAGCAGGACAGACCCAGGAAGAAAAAGCATTATACGAATGGAATGCACGTGTTCAGATTACTACATGGGGAAATCGTGTAGCGGCAGATCAAGGCGGACTTCGTGATTATGCTCATAAAGAATGGAATGGCATTTTGAAAGATTTTTATTTTATGAGATGGAAGGCTTATTTTGATTATTTAGCTTGTGTCCTGGATGGAAAGCAACCGGAGGAACTTGATTTTTATACCTTGGAAGAAGCATGGACTAAAGAAACAGGATTCTATTCCTCAATTCCTGAAGGAAATACTGTGGTAGTAGCTAAAAACATTTTTGAAGAAGTTTTTTAAATGTTCTTTCTACTATGGATAACTTAAGACTTTCATAGGTTATAAGGCTTGATTATGGGTTCAGAACTGATGGGTATGAAATTATGATAACTTTATTCACGGTAGGGGGTGATTGAATTTACCCCTTACAGTGAATGAAAGTTATGGAAGCAGATAGCGTGTAGAAAACGCTTACTTCTTCTTTTCGGATGTCTGTTTCCAGATACGTACCATATAGAATGCACAATGTGTGAACGCAAAGACGAATGAAATAGCGAGCAATGTCTTGTCTTCCTCCCAGCCTACAGTCTGTTGATGCCATAATCCTGTAATAACTGAAAGTACAGACAGGGCGATTCCTGCCATATTCAATATGGTGAGTCCTTTGCGTCGTTTTACATTATGCTCTAGCTTGCTGTGTTTTACTCCGTAGCAGGCATAAGCATCCAGACCTATCAGCATCCATAATACCAATCGGATCCAAGTATCAGCCGGAAGAAACAACATCATACAAAGGCAGGTAAGGATGCCTAGAATCGGTACCGTGGGAACAAAAGGAGTTTTAAAGGCACGATGTACGTCAGGCATACTTTTGCGCACGATCAATACTGCCGCGCAAACCAATGTGAAGGCGAATAAGGTACCTATACTGGTCATTTCTCCGGCTACACGTGCCGGAACAAATGCTGCCAGCCCTCCTACAATGGCCATGAATAACAAATTACTGTGTGCCGGTGTCCGGTATTTCTCGTGAATCTTTGAAAAGAAAGGAGGCAACAGTCCGTCGCGGCTCATACTTAGAAATACGCGGCTTTGTCCTAGCAAAGTTACCATAATAACCGAGCAGTAACCAAACAGGATAGCCAGTACGATGGCCCGGTTCAACCACGGATAATCCGGATGAATTACTCCTGTGGCATCTGCATGTCCCATGTGGTCAATCGCTACGGCAACAGGTGCGATACCTTGTTGTCCTGCAAAGTCAGAATAATGGGCAACTCCCGTCATTACGTAAGCAAATACCATATAAAGAATGGTGCAAATCAGCAGGGAACCTAGAATGCCGACGGGCATATCCCGCTTCGGATTTTTTGTTTCCTGAGCGGCTGTACTTACGGCGTCAAAACCAAGAAAGGCGAAAAATACAATCGCTGCTCCACGCAATACGCCCGAGAATCCGAACTCGCCTAAAGTACCTGTATTGGCAGGGATATAAGGAACATAATTCTCTGCATTAATGTATTTCCATCCTAATACAACGAAAATAAGAATCACTGCCACCTTCAGGAATACAATGAAGCCGTTAAAAATAGAACTTCCTTCTGTTCCACGAATCAGAAAAATACTCATCAGCACTACAATCAGTGCGGCCGGTATATTCACAATACCTCCGTCCCAGGGACAAGCAGCAAATGCATGGGGTATATTGATCCCCACTCCTTCCAAAAAAACAACGAGATATCTGCTCCAACTGATACTGACGGTAGTAGCGGCAACAGTATATTCCAATACTAGATCCCAGCCGATAATCCATGCTATAAGTTCGCCCATTGTAGCATATGAGTATGTATAAGCACTACCTGCTACAGGTATCATGGAAGCAAATTCAGCATAGCATAAACCGGCAAAACAACAACCGATTGCCGCTATGGCAAAAGATAAAGTAATGGCAGGACCTGTGTATCCTGCGGCCACTGTTCCGGTGATGGAAAATAATCCGGCACCGATGATAACACCTACTCCTAATGCGATTAAGCTCCATGGTCCCAAGACTCTTTTCAGGGTCTTGTTTCCAGACTCATAGGCTTCGGCTTGTAATGCAGCAAAAGGTTTCTTGATAAATAATCCCATATCTTTTTACAACGTACTTAGTGATAATTGTGTGCAAAGGTACGGATAACTGCTATGAATTACAAGCTATAAGTAAAGGCTATAACGATTATTCAAGATATTTCGTTATTCTTCCACTTAGTTGGAGCAGGGAAATTTCACAGACTTTGGTGTTATATTCAGCAGATAAAATACGTTCTTCCGCATCAAGCAGACTCTTTTGGGCTTCACGCATCTCGATACCGGAGAGATCTCCCAGCAGATAACGTTCTTTGGCTATTTCATGGTTTTCACGGGCGGCAACCAGATTTTGGCGTTCCAAATTTAATAAACGTAAATTATTGCGATAGGCTTGCCACAGATTGCTTAAATCTGCTTTCAAACCCAATTCCAGTTGTTCTCTTTCCAGTTGCGAGTTACGTATTTGCAGGCTGGCATTGCGCTTTTCACGGCGACGGTTACCATCCCATAGGTTAATGCCTACGGTAATTCCTCCGTTTAGTCCCCAATTGCTTCTCCGGCTGGTGGCGTTTGTTTCATATTTGTTGAATGTATAGCCATAACCGGCGTTCAATTTCACATAGGGATAATTACGGGATAGAACCTGACGGTAATCCAATTGGGCAATTGTTGTATTTTGATCAGCTTTCAGCAGGTTGGCATTCGTCTTAAGGGTGGATTCCCATAATTCATCATAATTCAGCGCGTCATTCACTGTTATGATAGAGTCATTGACACGTAGCGGCCGGTTGACTTCCTGTACAGCCATTAACTCGTTCAGGTTGATACGTGAGGTAACCACCAGTTCTTGTTGTTTCATATATTGTGCACTGTCTGCATTGAAGTCCACTTTGGCTTGTTGATAATCCAGCCGGGAAAAATTACCGATATGGTATCGTTCTTCTACAATGCGCAGGCGTTCTTTGGATAAAGACACAGCGTAAAGGAAGTTCTTCAGACGGATTTCCTGTTGTACATAATTATAGTATTCGGCAGTGAGTCCCGCTATGAAATCTTCAAGGGTGATACGCGTGTTGGTTTCTCCCTGGTGTTCCAATTCCTTAAGTTTTTTGTAGGTGGTGCTGATATTGAATCCGTCGAACAGAGTCCAGTTTACATCCAGCCCGGCCTTTAAGGTTTGGTCGTAGATGTTTCGTTCACTGGCTGTAGTGCCTGTACTTCTGCTTTTGGTATCCGTATTGTCCAACGTTCCTGTATATCCGGCAGACAAATCAACAGTTGGCAGATAACCGGCATTTGCTAATGTGGCATTGTTATGGCTGATTTGTTCTTCATTACGGGTGATACGTATGGAATAATTGTTTGCAAGCCCTTCCTCCAGACATTTTTTCAGCGTATAAGGATATTGCGCATAGGTGGAAGCCACCCATGCGGTGCAGATACATAAAGTTATAATGATTCGTTTCATACAATTTCTGTTTTAACGTTTCGGTTGGTAGATATATAACTATAAATAGCCGGTACGATATACATGGTCAGGAAAGTAGATACTAACATTCCTCCCACAACAGCCGTACCCATGGCGATACGTTGATTGGCGCCTTCTCCTGTTGCGAATGCCAGTGGAATCAAACCTAATACGGTAGAGGCACTTGTCATGAGAATAGGGCGCAAGCGTTGCAAAGCGGCATCCCGGATGGCCTGCATCTTGTTTTCTCCGCCCTCCTGCTTCTGATTGGCGAATTCCACAATCAAAATACCATTCTTTGCCACTAGACCTATTAACATGATAATGCCGATTTGGCTGAATATGTTCATCGTGATACCTCCGGCATACATGAAAATCAGTGCTCCTGCAATGGCTAGCGGAACGGTAAGCATGATAATGAAAGGATCCTTGAAACTTTCGAACTGTGCTGCCAGAATAAGATAGATAAGTATCAATGCCAGAATGAAAGCAAACATCAGGCTGGATGAACTTTCCCGATAGTCTTTGGAGTCTCCCGACAAGGCGGTACGGAAGGTTTCGTCCAAAGTCTGGGCGGCGATTTTATCCATTTCTTCCAAACCTTGTCCGATGGTCTTTCCATCTGCTAGTCCGGCAGATACGGTAGCGGAAATAAAACGGTTGTAGTGGTATAATTTAGGAGGAGCTACGGATTCTACAAATTCTACCAGATTGTCCAATTGAATCATTTCCCCTTTGTCGCTTCGTATGTAAATAGATTTGATATTGGCCGGTGTATTACGTTGTTGGCGGTTTATCTGGCCCAAAATCTCATATTGTTTTCCATTCATATAAAAATAGCCCATACGTTGTCCGCTGAGACCGTATTGCAGTGTTTCGGCTATATCACGCACAGTGGCTCCCATTGTGCCTGCCTTATCACGGTTAATATTCACTCTCATTTCTGGGCTGCTGAACTTCAGGTCCACGTCCGCCATCTGGAAAGTAGGGTTATCATATACTTTGCTTAAAAAATCCGGTAATACTTTCTCCAGTTTTTCTATACTGACAGCTTGTAGTACATATTGTACGGGCATACTTCCTCTCCGCCCGCCGAAAGAAGACTGTTGTTGCACAAAGGCACGTGCTTTCGTTTTATTGCGGATGGCCTGTGAAATACGTTCGGCAACTTCCATCTGGGTATAATCACGATCTTTGATATCTTTCAATGTGATACGTATATTTCCACTGCCACTGGAAACGCGTGCGGTTACTGATTCTGCATCGGGTATAATAGAATCTACCAGATTGTTGATATCTTCCGTATAATCACGGATGTATTCATAGCTGGCTCCTTCAGCTGCACGTGTATTGATACTTATTTGCGAACGGTCCTCCATAGGAGCCATTTCAGCGGGTATTTGGCCCCAAAGTACTCCGATGGCTATCAACATAATCACTGTAACAGGTATTGCCCATATGCGTCTTTTAAGAAAAGCATTCAGTGAACGGGCATATATGCGGTTCATACCTTCAAAGAAAGGCTCTGTCTTTTGGTAGAACCATCCCTGTTTTTCCCGTTTAATCAATAACTTGGTTGCCAGCATAGGGGTGAACGTTAATGCGGCAAAGGAAGAAATGATGACCGAACCTGCCACAACGAAACTGAACTCACGGAATAAACGTCCGCTGGTTCCTTCCATAAATACGATGGGCAAGAACACTGCCACCAGGGTGATAGTGGTGGAGATAACAGCGAAGAAAATTTCTTTTGCCCCTTCTATTCCTGCTTCGAACGGACGCATACCTCGTTCTATGCGGATATAGATATTCTCTGTCATAACGATGGCGTCATCCACTACCAAACCTACAGACAATACCACCGCCAGCATGGTCAGCACATTGATGGAGAAACCTGCTATGTACATCACAAAGAAAGCTCCGATCAATGAAACCGGAATAACGATGCAGGGAATCAGTGTCACGCGCCAATCGCGCAAGAACAGGAAAATGATGATGATAACCAGTACGAACGCTTCATACACCGTACTTTTTACTTCATCAATAGAAGCGCGGATAAACTTAGTGTTATCAAAGCCATAGCTGTATTTCACATCGTCGGGCAAATCCTTTTTCATCTGCTCCATACGTTGGTATACGGCATCGGCGATTTCGATATGGTTGGCACCGGGTTGTGGAATGACAACGACACCTACCATCGGCACTCCGTTCATTTTCATATAACTCTTGATATCTGCCGGACCTAGTTCGGCGTAACCGATATCGCTGAAACGGACAACTCTTCCGCCTACTTCTTTTAATATGATGTTATTGAATTCTTTAGCGGTGTGCATTTGTCCCATGGTGCGTAAGGTCAATTCTACGGTATTACCTTCAATGCTGCCCGAAGGGAGTTCTATATTTTCATTGGTTATCGCGTTCTTTACATCTACCGGAGTAATGCCATACCCTGCCATCTTGGTGGGGTCGAGCCATAAGCGCATGGAGTAACGTTTTTCTCCCCAAATAGATACGCTGCTTACATCCGAAATGGTTTGCAGTTGTTCTTTTACGGTCAAGTCTGCTATTTCACTCAGTTCCAACAGAGAGCGGCTGTCACTTTGGATAGCTACCATCAGGATAGGCGTTGCATCGGCATCAGCCTTGGATACAGTAGGAGGGTCACAGTCGCGTGGCAGGTAACGTTGTGCGCGGGACACTTTGTCACGTACGTCATTGGCGGCAGTTTCCAAATCGACGGATAATTCAAATTCCACTGTGATACGGCATTGTCCTTGTTGGCTGACACTGGACAAAGAACGGATTCCCGGAATACCGTTGATGTTTTGTTCCAAAGGCTCGGTTATCTGATTCTCGATTACATCGGCATTGGCACCCGAGTAACTACAGCTAACAGAGATGATCGGATTATCTACCGAAGGATATTCGCGGACTCCCAATGTATTGTAACCGATCAGTCCGAAAAGTAATATGATGATGGTAAGCACGGTGGCAAGCACAGGCCTACGGATACTAAGTTCGGAAATATTCATAAAAGTATTTTTTTAGTTGTTAGTTAATGGCCTGAAGTTCCACAGGCATTCCCTTACGTAATTGCAGTGTACCCGATGTCAGGATGGTATCACCCACAGACAATCCTCGTACAATCTGTACTTCGGCTTCGGTACGGAGTCCTATAATAATATCTACAGGGTCTGCAACTCCGCTACGATAAACAAATACTTTATTTTTACCCATTTCGGGGACAATAGCTTCGGATGGAATCGCTATCGCGTCTTCTATTTCTTTTTGTTTTAATTGAATATCTGCATATCTGCCTGCCAGCAGTTCGCCGTTGCGGTTGGGGTAGATGGCACGGATGTTCAATGAATGGGTTTCCATATCTATACTGGATTCGGTTGCATAAACCTGTGCATGATAGGTATCCAGTTTTCCTTCTACTTTGAACTCCAGATTAGTCCCTTTTTTTATTTCCCGGGCATAACGTTCCGGTACAGCGAACTCTACTTTCAATGGGGTCACTTTGGTCAGTTTGGCTACTACAGTGGTAGGGGAGGCGTATGCTCCTGTACTGACCTGTCTCAATCCGATGATACCGTCGAATGGTGCGCGGAGTTCGGTCATGTCAATATTGGCCTTGATATTTTCGATATCGGCGTTAAGGGTGGCAAGTTCGGTTTTTACCTGTTCGTATGCTTCTTTACTGACTGCATCTCGTTTTAACAGAGCGTTTTGACGGAACACACGGTCTTCGGCTAAAGGTATTTGTGCTTCCAGACGTTTTAATTGAGCCTGTAACTGCCGGTCGTTTACTTTGGCAAGTAATTCTCCTCGTTTTACCAATGTGCCTTCTGTGAAAAAAATATCGGTGATCTTTCCGGAGGTTTCAAAAGACAAACTCACTTCTTCGTCAGGAACCAGGCGTCCGGTAACCAATATTTCATCTGTCAGCAAGTGTGGTTTTATGACTTGTGCATTGACTTTCAATGTACGTTGCTTGTTTTCTTTAGGTAACGCGTCGGCGGCTGTCAGTTCTTCATTTTCGTGAGGGGTAAATTGATAGATGCCTAGTCCGGCCAAGCCGGCTCCGATTAATATAATGATGCCCCATTTGATTCGTTTGTTCATGTGCCTTTCTATATGGGTTTAATAAATACGTTAATGTAAGGTTAGATAAAAAAACGTGGCGCTCAGTTTAAACGCCACGTTCTTTTTTAATATTTTTTTTCGTTTGCCAGCTTCCACATCGCAAGGAAAGAGGCTTTGGTTATATCGACTATCTTCAGCCAATTAATTTTCTGTGTTTCATCTCCCGGAAGGTGATAATCGGGATGGGCATCAGTGTGATACCATATAATAGGTATTCCCAGTTTGGCGAACGTGCCGTTGTCGCTGCCTCCCACCGGATTGTCCCAAGCCCGGTAGTCAGGAGATAGCTGCAAGCGGTAATCTTCAATATCTTTTTTCAGCCAGTCACCGAAGGCCTGATGGGCTGCGGTATAGAAGTAAACGAAATAATCGGGCTGGTCCTCCCGGTTGTTACGTCCTATCATGTCATAGTTCAAATAGCCTTTTACCTTCTTAATATCCGGATAGTTCATGGCGAAATAACGGGATCCCAGCAATCCCTTTTCCTCACCATCCCAAAAGGCGAAGATAACGGTACGTTCCGGTTGCTCACCGGTAGCAAGAAAGGCACGGGCTACCTGTAATACGGCTTGAACGCCTGATGCATTATCATCTGCACCGTTATAAATCTGATCTCCTTCCAGCATAGGATCGTAGCCTATGTGGTCGTAATGTGCGCCGATAATGACAATTTCATTTGGATTCTTTCCTTCTATTTTACCTAAGATATTACGTAATGCCAATTTTTGATGTACCACTTTTTTCAGTTCCGCAATAGAATCGGGATGTACTTGCCAGCGTTTTCCTTTCACTTGCCGTTCAGCATGATATACATCAAAGGGTTGTATATAATCTCCGGCTAGCAGTGGTTTTATTCCCATCTGTTTCAGGCAGGAAATGATATAATTGCCTGCAATGCGTCCACCTTTCCATCCGGCTTCGCGTCCTTCCAGTTCGTCACAGGCCAGAAAGCCGATATGTGCTTCGGCTGTGGCACGGTTGATAGTTTCTACTCCTTTTTTTTCAGGAGTCACTTTTTTAGGAGAAGCGGCATTCAGCCCGGTGGTGCATAATGCAAACAGTGCAATAGCTAAGAGGTGTTTTTTCATAAAGTTGTGGTTTTTAGTAAGCGGCGCGATACTTGCCTTCTTCCTTGTCTTCCAACATGTTCAGGTAAGAAGTATAGCGTGACTCGCTGATTAGATGTTTCTCCACTGCATCGCGTACGGCGCATCCGGGCTCGTGCCTGTGGGTGCAGTTTCCATACTTGCATTGAGCGGAATATTCAAATATTTCTTTAAAGTAATGTCCTACTTCCTCTTCTTCCATATCAAATGTTCCGAAACCTTTGATACCCGGAGTGTCGATGATGTATCCACCACCGTCTACTGGGAACATTTCGGAAAAGGTTGTGGTATGCATTCCTTTGTTATGGTAATCGGAAATTTCACCTGTTTTCAAGGTTTGTTCAGGCAAAATAGCATTGATTAATGTTGATTTCCCTACTCCTGAGTTACCTGAAAGCAAAGTGACCTTTCCTTTCAGGTCTTTTTTCACTTCGTCTGTACCTATGTTGTTCAGTGCGGAAACTTTGAAGCAAGGGTAACCGATGTATGTGTACAGGTTTATCAGAGCATCCATATAGCGTGTATCATCCTCATTATACCTGTCTATCTTATTGAATATCAGTTTGACGGGTACACGGTATGCTTCTGCAGTGGCTAGAAAACGGTCAATGAATATAGTTGAGGTTTCGGGATAATTAATTGTAACAATCAGCATACATTGATCCAGATTGGCCGCCAGTATGTGCGATTGTTTGGAAAGGTTAGAGGCGCGCCGGATGATATAGTTCTTGCGGTCTTCTATCTCATTGATGAAGGCGGTTCCTTCATTGTTGATAATGATTTGTACATAATCTCCTACAGCAATGGGATTGGTACTCCGAATACCTTTTAAACGGAAATTTCCTTTGATCTTGCATTCGATGGTACGTCCGTCTTCTGTTTTGACAAGATACCAGCTGCCTGTGTTTTTTATTACTAGTCCTTTCATAAATTAAAATGAAGGATGAAAAATGAAGAAAGAGGGATTGGACCGCACGGACAAGAGCAAGGCTGTGCAGGACAATTCTTCCTTCTTCATTATTATTGCTTCATTATTTTAAGTTCTTCATTAAACCGTCATAATTTCTTTATCTTTCTCTGCCAGAAGTTCTTCAATCTTCGCGATATATTTATCGTGTACTTTCTGAAGTTTGGCTTCCGCATTCTTTTGCTCGTCTTCGGGCATACCCTCTTTAACAGCTTTTTTCAGTGTATCTATAGCGTCACGGCGTGCGTTGCGTATACTTACTTTTGCGGTTTCGCCTTCGCCTTTACATTGTTTGGCCAGTTGCTTGCGGCGTTCCTCTGTCAATGGCGGAATACCCAAACGGATGATTTCACCGTTGTTTTCGGGAGTGATGCCCAGATCAGAGTCCATGATAGCTTTTTCGATGATACGGAACATACTTTTGTCCCATGGCTTGATGGCGATACTGCGTGCATCGGGAGTAGTCACGGCAGCTACATTACTGATGGGAACCATGCTTCCATAAGAGTCAACACGAATGCCGTCCAGCAACCGGGTACTGGCTTTTCCTGCACGAATGTGCGCTAAGGCCTCTTCCAAATACATAACGGCCATGTCCATTTTCTCTTGTGCGTCGTTGATGCAAGTTTTTGCGTCTATCATACTGTTCTGTTATTTAAGTTGTTTATTGATTCGTTTTAAGTGAAACAAAAGTAATTTATTTTTTGATTATCTGCAATAAAAGGGGGATGATTTTATATTTCTAACGGCTCTTTACTTTATCATCACCAGTTTAAGTTGTTGAGGCTTTATTAAAAATAGGTGAAAAGTTTTTGTGTCCTATCGGATAACAGGATTGAAATGATGAACACCTTAAGCTTTTCTTCCCTGTATACTAAGTCCTTTTTATTGCATGATTAAGCTTTTTCATACGGCAACCTATTACAGACTCCGATAATGGACTGTATAAACTATTGTAGTGGACTGTAGGGTCTGCTGTAATAGACTGTACGGTCCACTGACGGAGTCTGTAGTAGGTTGCCGTATGAAAGGTCTTAGCTGTGCGGAAGAAAGCCCTTAGTCTACGGGGAGAATACTTTTGTAATCAGGTATAACAACGAGACAGACAAAGACATCAACAGAATTAGGGTAAATTTGGTTGGTAAGCATTATCTTTGCATTAAAAAAGATGATAACTTTATATTTAGCCCGTCACGGGCAGACAGAAGAGAATATGACCCGTATTTTCCAAGGACATATGCCGGGCACGCTGACTGTTGAAGGAATAGCACAGGCTGAAGCGCTGCGTGATACTTTGCGGGACATCTCTTTGGACGCAGTGGTCAGTAGTGATTTGAAGCGGTGTGTGGATACGGCCCGTATCGCAGTGGAAGGTCGGAACCTGCCTTGGGAGAAAATGGTTTTGTTGCGTGAAATCGATTGGGGGAGCTGGACGGGGCTTGCCATTAAAGAAGTTGATTTGCGACATTTTCCGGCAGATGTGGAAACGGAGGCGATGCTGTATGAGCGTGCGGGGCGTTTTGTGGACTACTTGAAAGAGCGATATGATGGAAAACAGGTGTTGGCTGTCGGACATGGACTGATAAACAGGGCGGTACAGGCACACATTCAAGGAGTAACTTTGGAACATTTGCGTAGTGTGCCAAAGATGAATAATGCGGAACTACGCCGGTTCAAGTTAACGTAATTCCGCATTGAATAACACGTGGTTATTGCAAAGTGATTCCCATTATTCCTATCACTACATCATTGGACAGGGTTTCCAGGGTCAGCCCTTTTAGTTCCTTGGAATGATCCAAAGGAATATCGAGCAATATGCCTGCACCACCTTCTATCTCACGTCCATATACACCAGTGATGTTGAGTTCTTTACCCAGGTCACGGCTTACTTTACCGCTTTTCAAGTGCAGACGGTACGGCCGGGGAGCAGGTACTTGGAACGCTTTGCCGTCCACATAGAGGTCTTGTTCTATGGGACACCAGTTGTCCGGATTGATCAACTCCGTTGCTTGGGAAGTTCCGTCTGCATAGTGTATGCGGATTATTCCATTGGCAATGTGGCATTGCATGTGGTTGGTACTTCCCGCCATCAGCAGATAAGCATGTGAGGCTGTACCGGATAGTGAGATGGTGGAACTGTCCGGGTAATTATCCCATAGGGAGGTGAAAAGAATGTTGTTCCCTTTTTCTTTCAGACGGAAAGGGATGCCTAAAGACGTTTGGAAAGTATCATGATGTACAAGGCTGCGTAATCCCGAGTCGTTTATGGTGGCGCTCAGCAGCGGATGACACCATTCTCCTATTCCCTGTGTGGGAAGTTGCAAAGTAGTGTATGGAGACCGGGGAGACAGGTATTCATTTTGATAAATATCGGTGACAGAAGCATTCAGTTGTCTGTCAAAATCAATCATCCGGCATTTTTCGGGACGGATATCTGCAAAGTCTGTATAGGAAGGGGCTTTCCGGGTGTTCTCTATATAGATATTAACAGGTTGCCACCAATCCATTTCTCCTTGATGAGTGTAAACAAAGAAAGTGTGGTGTCCCGGTTCACCTTTTAGCTGTGCGTTGAAAGCGGTGGCTTCCACTGTGTGTTTTGCTAAAACGCTCTGAGGATCATATACTTGGGAGATGGATGCTCCCGAAGGTATTTGCAAAGCCAACTTCCCGTTTGAAGCGATGACTAGTTCTTGGACTGCCAACGTATGAAGTGATGCTCCTTCCCATTCGATGGTAATGGTGGTTGAAGATGTTCCTTCCGCCTGGATTGAAAGAAGAGGATAGCCATGGGCCGATTCGATGGATTGCCATGTGGCAGGAACACCATTCACTTTTACTGAACGGATCTTCTCTTTTCTGGCATTGATTTGCAATACCGGATGGAGAGGAGTCTGGAACCGTTGTGTGATATGATAGGTGTCCGTATCTTCTTTTCGGGTAAAGCGATAGCTTATATCGGGAGTACTGACGGAAGCCTTGTCCCAGTCGTCCGGAAAGCCCGGCCGGAGGATGATTTGCTGGTTCAGGGCATCCGGCAGGATACCGAACAGTCCTTGGATCAGTACTCGTGAAGCGACCCCGATGGGATCGCCGAAATCCCGGTAGCATTCTCCGCGTGCGGCATCATAGAAGCTGATCTGGCCGAAGTTGCCCGGACTGTCTCCTAGATACATGCCGTCTAGAACAGAGCTTTTCAAAAGTTTGTATCCGGCCTCGGCACGTCCGGCCTGGAAGTATGACAATGCGGTATGCATGACTTCGGCAAAGGCGATATTATTGACACTCCATGAGTAGGGTAGCCAGTTGGTGGTGGCGATAGTGGCATATCCATTCTCTTTTAATCCATGGGCTGTGACGGGAATATGAGGAATGGCTGTGTCTATATAACGGGTAGCCTGATAGGCTTGGAACGGGTTAGCTGTCTCGCTGTCTATAGCATGATAAATGGTCCATACAGCGGCACTTTCGTGTACTCGCTTGTGTCCCATAAAATCTTGATATTCCGCCCAATGTCCTTTACCGGGAAGCCATAGCCTCTCGTTCATGGCTTTCAGAATCTTTTCGGCTTCGTTGCGGTAAGGAGTGGGATCTTCGCCTATCTTTTCAGCCAATTGGGCCGCTGTCTTGTTGGCACGGTAGTTATAAGCCGATGAATGGGTGACTCCTCCGCTATTGTAATAAAGGGCGTCACTGGCCCAAATGCAGGCGTATGCGTCATACAGCCCGTCGTTATCTGGGTCGTAGTTCAGCTTTTCCCATGCGAGGTGACGGGTGATGACAGGCCACATTTGGCGGACATAATCCAAGTCCCCCGTCCATTTGAAATGCCATAACAATTCGTCTATGTAACAAAGGTTCATGTCGTAGTGGTGCATCTGATTATTGCGATGCGGATTACGGCAGATGTATCCGTTACTGTATTGGGGGGTACCCCATTTCTTGACGGAACGTGCCAGATGCAGGGCGGAATCTTGTGCCGGATGGGGGAGGGTGTTGGGCACTTCGGTGACCTGACTTGCCGCGTATGCGTTGAAATGGGTCCGGGCACGGTCATGCCATCCCAAAACATCGCCGGTATAAGCGGCTCGCCAACCACTGAGTGGCATCCGCCATCCTATGGCACCGTGTAACCATACTTCGCCGTCCCAGATTCCATCAGCTGCCATGGCCAGAGTGCCTCCTAAGGTGTTGAAATAAGGGTCGGGTGTTTCAATGCGGATGCGTGAGGCTGTTTCGGAGCGGGCAGCTTCTGCTTTTTTAAACAGGGTTTCGCCTTCGGCAGTTGTCAGTGTACGTAGTTCCTGGTTTTCCAATAGAATATAAAGTGTTCCATCTATCTGTGCCGGGCAGGATTGTAACTGTTGAGGCTGGAGAGGAGCTTCGAAACTGTCGGCAGGGTCGGCTCCCATATCTCCGTTACGGTTTAGCTTGGAATTACGTATCTCTGAAATGGATGTCAGTAGAATGGGATTGGATCCCTTGAAATTCCGGGCGTTGAATTGCCAGATGGCCCCTTCTTTATCGGGAAGTGCCAATGTGGCAATAGATAAGTTTCCACCTTCGAAGGATGGGTGGAATAAATTGTAGCTGCGGCGTCCCGCTGTATAACGGGACTCGCAGTGTTCGGTAGAATCAAGGGCTACCGTTCCTCCGGAGGTCTGCAGTTTAAAGCAGATGTGTTTCGGGTTCTTCTTGGTATAAGCAGCGAATACGGGCCGGTCGCTTGTCTCCAGCCGGAATGCTGTGTGGCTGCCGTATAAGGCACGGGTAAAGCGATTCTTACCGTTGATGCAGACAAAATCGTCTCCGTCAGGGGTATATTGCAGGCTTCGGGTGGCATTCCGGCGATGCTCGTTGTACGAAGTGGATTCTATGAAATCGCCTATCTTTTGTGGCTGCTTGGTTTGTCCTGCGCCGGAAACGCTACCGATGCCCAACAGGCATAGAAGTAAATATGTCGTTTTCATGATGATAACTACTAACTCCTGTTCTTACGGTAATGGCTGTAATCCTTCCCAGCGTACATTCCATTTGCCATCTTTCGGAAATCCGGGATTGTTCCCTTCCGATCCATCCCATCCGGCGCACATCATAGCGACTGTGGTCAGTAATCCACCGTTGCCGGGCAGGTAAATACGCAGACGCCCGTCCTGGTAATTGTGACCGTTTACCAGATAGGTGTTGGTACGTTTGTCCATCAATAATGCGCTGACTGCCTTCTCAGGCTCACCCATTCGGGCGGCATTCATGGCTGTCATCGGATAATCCCAGCCCCAGGTCTTGTCCCAGTTCCAGTTATCCCAAATCCAGTGCAGGGTGTTTTTCATATATCCGGCATGAATCAGCTGATTCATGGGCAGGATGCCGACAGCGCCCAGCACTGCCATGTGATCTGAGGTAAAACGGATATCTTTATAGGTATCCACCGCGGTCTCGGCTGCCAGATACAGCTGTTCGTCGTTGTATGCCAGCGGAGATAATTTCTCTATCAGTACATCCCATTCGGGTACACGTTCCATCCCTGTACGTTCACGCCATGTTTGGGCAACTTGCATGGCGAAATGCCAGTACGAAAGCTCAAAAGGCGGATTGACAGTTTCGGCAGCGCGCAACGTTTCCTGTGCGGGGATAGCACCTTTCAAGACATAACGGTCGTGCTCTTCCTCGTATGTGGCGAATGAATACATGAATTCGGCGGTTTCCTGTATCAGGTTATTGTATTTTTTTAGCAGTTCTTCCGATGGATTAGCCCGATAGAGCAATTCTGCCAGGTAGATGAGATGAGGCTGTTGCCAGATCAGGAAGCTGCCTACTTTAGAGGGGGCTTCAAGACCGCTGGGATCAGTCATTTTCATCCATCGTATGCCTTTGAAACCTTGTCTTTCCGCTATCTGGCGGGCTATGGGTTCCACGGTTTCATACCAGGATAAAGTGCGGTCCAACAATTCGGGATGTCCCCATAAGGCGAATTGTGCCTGATGCCACCAGATCATTTCCAAATGGAATTTCCCGAACCAGGAGTTGTAAGTTAGTCCGGTTTCCTGTGGCGGGGTTGAGCCTGCGCATTGGATAGCGAGCAGATATTGGCTTAATACGACCCGGCGTTCCAATTCTTTGGCCCGGACATCAGTACATTGTGAGAAGTCGGCAACAGCTCCCTGTGTCCAGTAATTTTTCCAGTGTCCGGAAGAGACTTGTTGTACTTCTGTAAAAGTCAGAATGGGAGAAGCAGATACTTGTGGTGTGAATTGGCAGGTGAATGTAAATATACTGTCCGTTGGCGTGAGTACGAAATAGTTTGCACTTTTCTCACTTAGCTTCGCAGGGCCTTCCCAACTGATTGTTACATAATAGGTGGTTGCGTCGAGTGTTCTTTTTAACACGGCCGATTGTGCGTCTTCACTGATCAGGGTCGTGCTATGCTTATCATTCGCCTCCCAATTACAAGCATCGTCACAGTGACCGCCCGTGGGATAGGGGAAGTGAAACTTGATGCTGGCAGGTTGTCGGGCCGATAGGCGTGCGGCAATCATATCACGCTCCGGATGGCAGACTGTCTGAATGTAGTAGGGAGTTTCTTTGAGAGTGAACCGGCTGTTGATAATACCGTTCCACATATCCAGTGATTGCTGTATGTTTTGCACATCCGAGGGACGTACTTCATTTCCTAATTCGAGTCCGATGATACCCAGATGCAGGCGGTGTGGGTTTACACGATACCAGTCGGATGCTTCCTTTGCTCTGCCGGGTTCTTTGGGTTGGGTGGCATATAGCTCTTTGTGCCCGTGGCCGAAGTCATACTCCACCAAGGCTTCCTCCGGTTTATAGTTTTCGGGATTTCCGAAGCTGTGCCATCCCCATTGGCTTTGTGTACCCAGTGGAACTCCGTTTTTATAGACTTCGGGAAAAGTCTGCAATCCTGTAGCATCTACCGTATAGGCAAATTCTCCGTTCCCTACCGACAGGGAGGATAATGAATCCATGGCAGTCACTTCCGGATTATTGCGTGTTACCAGTGCATGGCGGTCTATGGCTTTCTCTTTGGGAGGGGTGCAAGCAGCCAATGCAAACATTGTCAGAGCATAAATGGTGTGTTTCATTGTATATAGCTAATTTAAAAAGATGGATAATTCTGTTGTTTATGCGATATGATTCTATTTGCCAAGCTGCAGGCAACCCATGATGAAAGGACCGGTAGCTTTGGCATCGTTGTCACGCATTTTTTCGCCAATGTAATATTCAAAGCTTCCGTCGCGGTAAGGAGTGCCGCCTAGTCCGCCTACTTGGCAGCAACGGGTCAGCGTCAGAGTTCCGTCGGGGTTCTCGAGAAGCAATGTTTGCTTTAATCCGTTGAAGGCTTTTTCCGCGATGGTCCGGTATTGGGCATCTATATATCCTTTGTTCACCGCTTTGGCATAAGCATACATACATTGGGTGGTTACGGATGCTTCGGGAAAATTACCTTCACGCTCGGGCTGGTCTATTACCTGATACCATAGACCGTCTCTTTGATAGTTGGGCAGGCTTTCTGCCAAACCTTGAATCCAACTGATAAGCGAGGCACGTCCGGGGTGGTTGTCGGGAATATAGTCCAGTACATCTACCATGGCCATGAACCACCAGCCTATACTGCGTCCCCAAAAATTAGGTGAAGTACCGTCTTGCGGATTTGCCCAACGTTGGGATTTGCTCTCGTCCCAGGCATGATGATATAATCCGGTTTCCGGTGAATAGGTATGTTTGTGGCAAAGTGTGAATTGTTTTACCGCCTCATCAATCAGATCAGGACGGTTGAATTCCGCTCCATAGCGGGCTAGGAAAGGGGAAGCCATATAAAGTCCGTCCAGCCACATCTGATGTTGATAGATCAATTTATGCCAGAAGCCACCTTCCAGCGTACGTGGTTGTCTTTTGAGTTGTTCTACCAGTAAGTCCATAGCTGCTTTGTATTTTTCTTTGCCTGTTTCTTTATAGAGGTCAAACAGAACTTTTCCTGAATTGATGTAATCTAGGTTGTAAGTTGACATATCATAGAGGTGGATTTCTCCTTTTTCGTTAATCAAACTATCCGCCCATTCCTCAACATAAGTAAAGTAACGTTTGTCACCGGTATTTTTCCACATATCCAGCATGGCGCAACAGCCTACTCCTTGTGAATACCCGAAAAAGAGCCGTTTGCCATGATCTAGCTGATAGGCTTTGGGAAAGCGGAGCATCTCAGAGTCGGCAAAGCGCTGGGCATATGAATCGGAAGATATACCGGGAAGGGGTGTGGGGACTGTAGGGAGAGGGGCTATGCATACTTCTCCACTGTACGGAATTGCTTTTTTAGCTTGGAGAGACATGGGTGCCATGCAGGCGGCCAATAAATAGATGTAACAGTAATTTTTCATGGTATTTCCTGTCGTTTTTATAGTCTTTGAATGATTTACATTTTTTGCTGATGTAAAAATAGGCTAATTAACGCTATAAGTCCATGAATAATTGTTCATTTAGATGGAAAATCTATCGGTTGAGTCTCTTTTTTAAGGAATATGTGTCAATAAAGAACGAATTTGTGGAAAAAATGGTAAGACAGAGAAAAACTGTTCACCCATTTGTCATTTAGAAGGAAATAAGGAATGACAAATGGATGAACTTGATGAGAATATCAGTTGTGTACCAGTGTTCCTATATTTTCACCGGTCATTACTTTTTTCAGGTTACCTACTGTGTCCATGTCGAAAACGATAATGGGTAGGTTGTTTTCCTTGCACATGCAGGTTGCTGTAAGATCCATTACTTTCAAACCGCGCTTTAATACCTCATCGTAGGTGATATCGTCAAATTTCGTAGCAGTGGGGTCCTTTTCAGGATCAGCTGTATAAATGCCGTCCACGCGTGTTCCTTTCAGCATCACATCGGCTTCTATCTCGATACCACGTAGGGAAGACCCGGTATCGGTAGTAAAAAACGGATTGCCTGTTCCGGCAGACATAATTACAACTTCTCCGTTTTCCATCGCTTCAATCGCTTTCCATTTGTTGTAAAACTCACCGATGGGTTCCATGCGGATAGCTGTCAATACACGTGCCTTGACTCCGGCTGCTCCCAATGCGGAACTCAATCCCAAGCTGTTGATAACGGTTGCCAACATTCCCATTTGGTCACCTTTTACACGGTCAAAACCTTTAGAAGCTCCACTCAGCCCACGGAAGATATTTCCACCACCGATTACAATACCTATTTGTACGCCAAGGTCGTGTATCTCCTTGATTTGTTGCGCATATTCACCCAGACGCTTTTCGTCTATACCATATTGCTTTTCGCCCATCAGGCTTTCGCCGCTCAGCTTTAGTAGAATTCTTTTAAATCTTGCCATATTGGTTTGTTTTTTAGTTTTTTGCAAAGATAAAAATATTAATCTTTTTTACTTGTTTTATATCCTAAAATATTTCTTCCCATAACTCCTTGCATTACTCCGCGAAGTAGAAGATAGGTAATGAATGCCATCCATAAAGCGTGATTGCCCATTGCTCCCCGGAAACCGTAGTAAATAAGAAAGAAACTGACAGAAGCTGCTATCATGGCTTTCAGCATCAGATGGGTGGCTGTCGCACCGATGAATATTCCATCGAACAAAAAAGCAGAGAAGCCTGCCAAAGGAATGGCAAGTACCCAATAAAAATAACTTTCGGAAGCATGAATGACAGTTGTTTCGTTAGTCAGTAATCCGAGAAAGGATTGTCCTCCTATACTATATAATAAGGTGAAACTAAGTGATAATCCTAGTCCCCAGCCGAATAGTTGGCGAACCGTCGTGTGGAGTGCTTTCTGATTATTGGCTCCGATATATCTTCCTGTCAATGCTTCTCCGGCGTATGCGAAGCCGTCCATAATGTAGGAGAATAAAGTGAATAATTGCATAAGTAATGTATTGACCGCCAACACCACTTCTCCTTGTGCCGCACCTGCCGAGGTGAAAAAGACAGTAACCGCCACTAGGCAGATGGTACGGAAAAAGATATCCCTGTTTACTTGGAAGAAACGGTACATGGCCTGTTTGTCAAAGAAGGAATGCCATTCTATGCGTTTCCGCAGGGTGCTGTAGTAGCGTAACCACAACAAATATGCCATGACTAGCCCGGCATATTGTGCAGTTAACGTTCCGATAGCGACACCTTCTATTTTCATTCCTAATCCATATACTAGAAGAAGACTGACCGCAATGTTCACTATATTTTGTGTGATGGCTATATACATGGGGAAACGGGAATTTTGCATACCGATATACCAGCCGGCAAAACTGTAAAGCCCTAATACAGCCGGTGCTCCCCAAATACAGATACGGAAATAGAGACCGGCCAGATGTTCTACTTCTTCAGTCGTTTGGATAAAGGTGAATGCAATTCTTTCTATAGGATATTGCAAGGCTAGCAAAGTAAATGCAATGAATAATCCTACTCCGACGGAACGGAGTAGTAACCGGGTGACTTCATTCAGGTCGTGCCTGCCGTATGCTTGTGAAGTCATGCCGCTGGTTCCCATACGCAGAAAACCGAAAATCCAGTAGATGATGTTGAAAAGCATTCCGCCTACAGCTATTGCTCCGATGTAGGCGGCAGAGCCCAAATGACCTACAATAGTAACATCAATCAAACCCAACAGAGGAACTGTAATGTTTGAAACGATAGAAGGGATGGCAATTTGAAGTATTTTTTTGTTTCCGTTATTAAGTTGAATCATGAGTGTAGATTGATAGAGATGGATACAAAGGTACTCTCTTTCTCATAAATAACCAATGAAAATTTAAATTTGAACTGAAATTTGTTGTTGTTTAAGATGATATATCATTGGATTATAGATATATTTGCGGTTATTAAAATGGTCAAAACAGGAGAATTATGAAAGAGAATTTTCAAATCCATATTTGGTTGGGCTTATTGTTATGTCTGTTAGGTATGTCATGTTCGGATGATACTCCGGCTAAAGGAAATGAACCGGGAAATGGCAACACGGAGTTGGAAGTCAATGAGTGGATAGAGAGTGTCATGCGCAGTGATTATTTGTGGAATAACGACATTCCTGCTCAAGATAAATTGGATTTCTCTGCTGATCCCCAAACATTTTTTAGCTCTATGCTCAGTTTGAAAGATGGAAAGACGAGAAACGGAAAGCATCTTTATTATTATTCTTATATGGAGAAGAATAAAGATTATAAAGCACGTACCAGCATTGATGCGGATGATACTTATGGTATGGAGTTTACTTTATTTAATGTTGTAAACGATAGTAATCAACCTTTAGGATATTATTATGCCCGTATCCTGTATGTTCTTCCTAATAGTCCGGCATCAAGTGCAGGTTTGGAAAGAGGGGATTGGATCGTGGGTATTAAAGGGAAAAATAATATTAATTCCGATAATTATGGAATCTTATTAAATGGGGATAGGACTCAATGGCTCGTCAAACGTGGCGATACAGAGGTCAGAACTATTGATATAGAAGCTTCCCGGGCCGTGGAGGACAATCCCTTATTCTATCACAATGTATATACTCGGGGAGATAAAAAGATAGGGTATTTGGTTTATAATCATTTTACTCCCGGACCGAATGGGTATTCGGATCGTACCTATGATGAGGAAATGAAGAAGATATTTGCCGGATTTCAGGCACAAGGTGTGAACGAATTTGTGTTGGACTTGCGATATAATGGAGGTGGATATGAGAATTCTGCTAATATGCTTGCAGGACTCCTCATACCAGAAGCTTCTCGAAAAAAAGTATTTGCTGTTTTCTCTGACAATAAAGGACAATCCTATTCTAATGATTTTTGTGTGGAGACGAAAGGAACGGCAGGTTACTTGAAACTTAATTCCAATCGAATTTATATATTGACAAGCCAAAGTACGGCTTCTTCTTCGGAAGTCGTTATTAACAGCCTCAACCCATTTATGGATGTTATCCTTATTGGCGAATTGACAGAAGGAAAAAATGTAGGAATGGAGATGCAGAAAAATGATAAATATGAATGGATGTATTGGCCTATTACATTGAGAGTGACTAATGCGGTGAATTATGACTACAGTGCCGGTTTTAAACCGGATATAGAATGGAACGAGTATGATTTGACTCAAAATCCGACGGACGTTTTATTACCATTGGGTGATCCGGATGAATTCATGCTGGGTAAAGCCATCTCCTTGATTACAGGAGTAAAACGATCAGCCAGAGGCATGAATACGTTATCTAAATCGATTATGAAGGGGGAATCTGTGTATCAATCGACAGAACGTCATGCCACTGGAGGAATGTTGATGGTTCCTGAAGGGAAGGACAACTAAAGGATATATTTAACTTCTTTGAAGGCATATTTTCTAAGAGAACCGTTTTTATCTTTCAGAATCAAATGTCCGTCGGGTTCCACACGGATCAGTTTGGCAGTAAACTCTCCTTTTGCATCACAATAGGGGTGATAACCTTCCTTGCGATATTGTGCTTTCAGGTAGTATTCCTGAATTTTGGTGATGATATCAGTTTCTCTGTTTTCTATCCGGGAATAGAGGTTTATGATATGTTCCAATACGCTGTTTAAAACTTCCATTCTGTCTGTTTCCTTTTGAGTAATTTGTCTTAATGAAACAGGGTTGGGGGCGGATGAATGAAATTCTTCCTGGTTAATATTGATTCCTATTCCAACAATGCTTTGTGAAATTTGGCTTCCTGTTAAATCATTTTCAATCAATATGCCGACTATTTTTTTGTCTTTCCAATAGATATCATTGGGCCATTTTATTTGCAGGCAATCTGCATGGACGTAATGGGCCAATGCGGTACGAATGGCAGAAGCTACCGCCATAGATAAAATGAACTGACTGGCGGGGGCGATTGTTTGGGGATAAAATACAGTGCTGAATGTCAGATTCTTGCCATATTCTGATTCCCATGAATTCCCACGCTGCCCTTTTCCGGCGGTTTGATATTCTGCCATAAGCGTGGTGAATTCCTTGATTTCTTTTTCCTGACAAAGTTCTGCAAGTCGGTCGTTTGTAGAGGTTACAGTTTCTTCTTTTAAGATTTTGCTTAACCAGTTAGGGGATTTCATCATATTCTTTTTTAAGTTTACGGGTGAATTTTTTGATAACCTCTTCGTATGAGTGGTCTATCAGTAATAAAATCAGTTTGTCGTCAATGTCACCTTGTAATGATACTTGGTTCCAATATTTCTTATTGAAGTGATAGGCTCCTTCAATGCCGGAATGATGTTCTCTTAATTCCAAGGCATATTCGGGATTACATTTTAAAGATAGCCATTCCGGGTTGTCCAATCCGATGCAGGCATACATTTTCCCCATGACTTTGAATACTAAGGTGACATTATCAAAAGGAAATTCTTCTGTTGTTCCTTTCTTTCTGATACAGTAATCGCGTATTGTTTCTATGTCCATATATAATGTATATATTTCTACCAAATCGGAGGATAAAAGGCTTCTTCAATATGCTCTATAGTGAAAGGAGCCTTTTCGCCCACTAAGGTGATGATATCAAAACGTACAGGTAAATCTACTGAGAACTTGCGCAAGTATGCATCAGTTGAAGCTATGATTCTGCGAATTTTCTTATCTGTTACTGCATCTTCCGGATTACCGAATCTAGTATTCTTGCGGGTCTTTACCTCTATAACAATTAGTTCGTTTCGATATTCGGCGACAATATCCAGTTCTTTTTTCCCGCAATGCCAATTCCGGTGGCGGATGGAATATCCTTTATCTATGAGATATGCAGCGGCCTCTTCTTCTCCCTCCTTGCCAAATTCGTTGTGTTCTGCCATTCTGTTTCTTTTTGCACAAAAATACTCTTTTTTATGCTTTGTATTTACAGAAGTAAAGCTAATTTTGCAGAGAATATGGCAAACAACGTAAAAAAGAGGGTAAAAGTACCGGCATCAACCCCTAAACGCAAGCAGCGTATGGTATGTCTGATGAGTGAAGAGGAGGTACGGATTGTGGATTGTTATCTTAAAAAATATAAGATAACCAATAAGGCGCGTTGGTTACGCGAAACAGTATTGACTTTTATCCATCAGAAGATGGAAGAGGATTATCCTACGTTGTTTAATGAACATGATATGAGAAGATAAGATGGCAGATGATACCTATTATATGAAACAAGCCTTGATGGAGGCTGTAAAAGCAGCTGAACAGGGAGAAGTTCCGGTGGGGGCGGTGGTAGTCTGTCGTGACCGCATCATTGGCCGTGGCCATAATCTGACAGAAACATTGAATGATGTTACAGCTCATGCCGAAATGCAGGCTGTTACTGCTGCGGCTAATACATTGGGGGGAAAATACCTGAATGAATGTACTTTGTATGTCACAGTGGAACCGTGTGTGATGTGTGCCGGTGCTATAGCTTGGGCACAGACAGGAAAACTTGTCTTTGGTGCTGAAGATCCAAAGAGGGGATATCAAAAATATGCTCCCGATGCCTTGCACCCAAAGACGATCGTGGTGAAAGGAATACTTGCCGATGAATGTGCCCGATTGATGAAAGATTTCTTTAAGAAAAAACGATGATTCTTATTTCACCTCTTCATAATCTACATACTCTCCCTCATCCTCATCAAAGATTTTTTTTCTGTTTCCCGACGAATGAGAACGTCTATTTGAAGAAGAGGATTCTGCAAAATTCTCATTCTCGTCATTCGCTTGATTCTGAGTATATGTATTTTGTTTCTGGTGGGTGGAAGTTCGATTTTGATAGGGGGGACGTTTGCCGATCCCGAACAATACACGCAAAATGTTACCTAATATAGTGAAGCCGATAAAAACAATCAGCAGAAAAATAATAAGTAGAAAGCCTAAAAATCCAAACATAGTAATTTCTTTTTTTATATATCACGTACAACAAGCGTGCCACGTTTATTGTTTACGCTCTTTTTTTAGTTAAAAGAGATAGAATGATATACCACAGGATGATAGCTGCAAAACTGCTGATTTTAAAAAAAATCAACAGGGGGATGCATACAATGAGGAAAATATAGCTGACTTTGTTCTGTTTCCAGGCAAGACTCTTGAATTTTAATGAGAACATTGGGATTTCTGCCACCAGCAATAATGACATAATAACTACCAAAATGAAAAGATATGCCGCATTAAAAGAATCGGATATAAGGAAAGAATGTGCTCCTACAGTCAATGATCCCCAAAATAAAGCATTAGCCGGAGTGGGCATACCAATAAAACTACTGCTCTGACGTGGGTCTATATTGAACTTGCCTAAACGCAAAGCTGAAAATACGGAAATAAGGAATGCGGTATAAGGCATATAATCGGCAACAGGCAATAGAAAATCAGGATAGTGTACCTCTTTAAATAAGGAAAAGACAATGGCGGAAGGAGCGAATCCAAAAGTGATGTCATCGGCCAACGAGTCTAATTCTTTTCCTAAAGGACCTGATACTTTGAACAAACGTGCCAACATGCCATCAAAGAAATCAAATACAGCACCTAGTATAATAAAAGAGATGGCCAAGGTATAGTCTTCATTAAATGCCATGACACTGGCAATACAACCGGAGAATAGATTACAGCAAGTTACTGCGTTAGGAATGTGGCGTGTGATACAGTTTGCCATTGGTGATTTTTTTATTTTAGTTTAGCAATGACGGTTTCGTTACCTACAGTCGCTTGTCCCATCTTGACACAGACTTCGGTTCCTAAGGGAAGATAAACATCTACACGCGAACCGAATTTAATAAAACCCATGTGTTCATCAATGTAGCAATCTTCTCCTACTTCGGCATAGGTCACGATTCGACGGGCTATTGCTCCTGCTATTTGGCGCGCCATGACGGTATGTCCTTCGGGAGTTTCAATAACGACCATAGAACGTTCATTTTCCGTACTGGCCTTAGGCAGCCATGCTTTCATAAATTTACCGTTATGATGGTCTACATGTTTCACTACTCCGTCTACGGGATACCAATTGGCATGTACATTGACAATGCTCATAAAAATAGAAATCATTAACCGGCGGTCATGAAAATATTCATGTTCGTCTACTTCTTCTATAACTACTATCCTTCCGTCTGCCGGGGCTACTACGATTTTTTCGGTGTCGTGCTCGAATAATCGAATGGGACAACGGAAAAAGTTAACCATTAACAGGTAAACAACGATACTTGCGGCGGCAAATATATAGAATGGAATTTTGCACTCAATTCCCCAAAACAACAGGGCATTGATACCAATTAATAGGATGGCACTGACAATTAAAATGCTTGTTCCTTCTCTATGTAGTCTTATTTTCTTTAATTTCTTCAGTCGGTTCATGATTGTATAAAACCAATTATCGTGCAAAAATAAACTTATTTTGAAAACCCTGCAAATAAAAGTTGTTAGAAATGCCTATTTCGACTTCATTTAAGATAAAAAAAGCGAATGTTGATAACTTCTTCTTTATCTTTTTGCAGGTTTTATGAAAGCGGAGTATCTTTAGACAATTTTTTAGGAGAGTAACGATTATGCAGGATTTTGTCCATTTACATGTCCATACCCAGTATTCCATCCTTGATGGCCAGGCGTCTATTCCACGTTTGGTAGACAAGGCTATGGCTGATGGAATGAAAGGTATAGCCGTAACAGACCATGGTGATATGTTCGGTATCAAGGAATTCTTCAATTATGTGAATAAGAAGAATAGCAGTACTAACGGTGAGATAAAGGATTTGAAGAAAAGAATAGCCGGACTGGAAAAAGGTACGGTGGAATGTGATAATCCCGAGGCGGAACTTGTGGCGTGCAAGGAGAAGTTGGAGGCGGCAAAGAGGAAATTGTTTAAACCGATTTTCGGTTGTGAGATGTATGTGGCACGCCGTCGTTTATTTAACAAAGAAGGAAAACCCGATCAAAGTGGTTATCACTTGGTAGTGCTTGCTAAAAATGAAAAAGGATACCACAACCTCATAAAATTAGTGTCAAAGGCATGGACGGAAGGGTTTTATATGCGTCCGCGTACTGATCGTGTGGAATTGGAAAAATACCATGAAGGGCTGATTGTTTGTACAGCGTGTATTGCCGGAGAAGTGCCTAGAAATATAATAGCTGGAAAATATGAAGAGGCAGAGGAGGCTATCCAATGGTATAAACGTGTATTCGGAGATGATTTCTATTTGGAATTGCAACGTCATAAAGCGACGGTTCCTCGTGCGAATCATGAAGCTTATAAATTGCAGCAAATTGCTAACGAAAAGTTGATAGAGTATTCTAGAAAATTCAATGTCAAGCTGGTTTGTACTAATGACGTTCACTTTGTAGATGAAGAGAATGCTGAAGCACACGACAGGCTGATCTGTCTGAGTACGGGTAAGGATTTGGATGATCCTAACCGTATGCTCTATTCAAAGCAAGAGTGGATGAAGACACGTGCCGAGATGAATGAAGTTTTCGCTGATCTCCCCGAGGCTCTTTCAAATACGGTGGATATTTGTGATCAGGTGGAATTTTATAGTATAGATCATGCACCGATTATGCCTACTTTTGCTATTCCTGAAGATTTTGGGACAGAAGAGGGGTATCGGAAGAAATATACAGAAAAGGACTTGTTTGATGAGTTCACTCAAGATGAAAACGGTAACGTGGTAATGAGTGAGGAGGCCGCCAAAGCCAAAATAGAGAAACTGGGTGGTTATGACAAACTCTATCGTATTAAACTGGAAGCTGATTATCTGAAGAAATTAGCGTTGGAAGGTGCGCACAAGCGTTATGGAGAAGTATTGAGTGAGGAAGTGCAGGAACGGATCAAATTCGAACTTCATATTATGAAGACGATGGGTTTTCCGGGTTACTTCTTGATTGTGCAGGATTTTATTCGTGCCGCGCGTGAAGAATTGGACGTGTCTGTAGGGCCGGGACGTGGATCGGCGGCAGGTTCTGCCGTAGCATATTGTTTGGGTATCACTAAAATAGACCCTATTGCATACGATTTGCTGTTCGAACGTTTCCTGAATCCCGACCGTATTTCTTTGCCTGATATTGATGTGGATTTTGATGATGATGGTCGTGGACGAGTACTGAATTGGGTAACTGAAAAATATGGTCAGGAAAAGGTGGCGCATATCATTACATATGGTACGATGGCAACCAAGCTAGCGATCAAGGATGTAGCCCGTGTACAGAAATTACCTTTATCGGAGTCTGACCGTTTGTGTAAGCTGGTTCCGGATAAGATTCCTGATAAAAAAATGAATTTGACTAATGCCATAGCTTATGTTCCTGAACTACAGGCAGCGGAAGTCTCACCTGATCCTATTTTGCGTGATACGATAAAGTATGCAAAGATGTTGGAGGGGAATGTCCGTAATACAGGTGTGCATGCGTGCGGTACTATTATATGTCGAGATGATATAACGGACTGGGTGCCTGTAAGTACGGCAGATGATAAGGAAACCGGTGAAAAAATGCTGGTGACTCAGTATGAAGGTTCAGTTATTGAAGATACTGGATTGATCAAGATGGACTTTTTGGGTCTGAAGACTCTTTCTATTATCAAAGAGGCGATTGAAAATATTAAGCATAGTAAGGGGATTATCTTGGACATTGACGAGGTTGACATTTCGGATCCTCCTACTTATGCTCTTTATAGTGAAGGACGGACGATTGGTACATTCCAGTTCGAATCTGCCGGTATGCAGAAATATTTGCGGGAATTGGAACCTAGTACTTTTGAGGATTTGATTGCGATGAATGCTCTTTATCGTCCGGGGCCTATGGATTATATTCCGGACTTTATCGACCGTAAGCATGGCCGTAAGCCTATTGAGTATGATATTCCTATTATGGAGAAATATTTGAAAGATACATATGGTATTACGGTATATCAGGAGCAGGTCATGCTTTTATCACGTTTGTTGGCGGATTTCACTCGTGGCGAATCCGATGCCTTGCGTAAAGCAATGGGTAAAAAACTAAGAGATAAACTAGACCATATGAAGCCTAAGTTTATTGAAGGCGGACGAAAGAACGGTCATGATCCCAAAGTACTTGAGAAGATTTGGACGGACTGGGAAAAGTTTGCTTCTTATGCATTCAATAAATCTCATGCTACTTGTTATTCATGGGTGGCTTATCAGACTGCTTTTCTGAAAGCAAACTATCCCGCGGAATATATGGCAGCTACGATGAGCCGGAATATTTCGAATATCACGGAAATTACTAAATTGATGGATGAGAGTAAGGCGACTGGCATCATGACCAAGGGACCCGATGTGAATGAAAGTTATCTGAAGTTTTCTGTGAACCGTAAAGGGGATATCCGTTTTGGGCTGGGAGCCATTAAGGGAGTGGGGGAAAGTGCTGTGCAGTCTATCCTTGAAGAACGTGAGAGAAATGGAGAATATAAAGATATTTTCGATTTTGTACAGCGTGTAAATCTTTCGGCTTGTAATCGTAAGAATATAGAAAACTTGGCTTTGGCAGGTGCTTTTGATAGTTTCACGGGAATAAAGCGTGAAGACTTCTTTGTAAAGAACGCTAAGGATGAAACCTTTACCGAAGTTTTGGTACGTTATGGAAATAAGTATCAGATGGATAAAGCCGCAGCTGCAAATTCTTTGTTTGGAGGTGAGAATCAAGTGGATATTGCTACTCCCGAAATCATTCCGTCTCCTGCATGGGGGGATTTGGAACGTTTGAATAAAGAACGTGATTTGGTAGGTATCTATCTTTCTGCCCATCCGTTGGATGAGTATGCTGTTATATTAGAGAATGTATGTAATGTCCACATGGCGGAACTTGCCGATTTAACCCCTTTGCAGAACAGAGACTTAACCATGGGGGGGATTGTGAGTGCAGTGCGTGAGGGATATACCAAGACGGGAAAACCATACGGTATTGCTAAAGTGGAAGATTATTCGGGCTCAGCGGAATTTGCTTTCTTCGGTAATGAATGGGTAGAGAAGAAGAACTTTTTTATGACTGGTATGTTTTTATTTATGCGAGGGAAATGTCAGCCAAAACAATGGCGGCAGGAAGAATGGGAGGTGAAGATAAGTACTATTGAATTATTACCAGAAGTAAAGGAAAAGATTATTGAGAAACTTACAGTTTCAGCTCCTTTGTCTGCATTGGATGAAGAGCTGATAACGGAGTTTTCAGCCTTAATCAAGGCAAATCCCGGTAATGCAGAGCTTTATTTTCATGTAATGGATGAGGATGGACAAATGTATGTCAATCTGATGTCACGTACTATGAAGATTTCGGTTCAAAAAGAGATCATGACTTATTTAAAGAGCCAACCACAGCTCTCTTACAAAATTAATTAGTATATTTGCGCTAACATTTTAAATAACTAAGTATAATAATTATGGCACTAGAAATTAAAGATAGCAATTTTGAAGAATTGCTGGCATCGGGCAAGCCTGTAGTAGTGGACTTTTGGGCAACATGGTGTGGTCCTTGTAAAAAAATAGCTCCGGATGTTGAAGCTTTGGCAGAAGAATATAAGGATCAGGTAATAATTGGAAAGTGCGACGTGGATGATAACGACGAACTGACCGGTAAATTTGGTGTACGTAACATTCCTACCGTTCTTTTTATCAAGGATGGTGAAGTGAAAGATAAGACTGTAGGTGCAGTGACCAAGGCCCAGCTGGAAGAAAAAATTAAAGCTTTACTGTAATAAAAAGAATATTCACCCTTTAATATATACGACTATGGGAATGGAAGACGATTTCTTATTGGAAGATGAGGATGATCAAAAAACGATAGAGTTTATCAAAAATTATCTGCCTCAGGATTTGAAAGATAAATTCACGGAGGATGATTTGTATTATATCCTTGATGTGATTGTGGATTACTATACCTCCAGCGGATGCCTTGATGTACAACCTGATGAAGAGGGATACATTAATATTGATCAAGATGAAATTGTGAATTACATAGTCAAGGAAGCCAAGAAAGACGGAATGGGGCCTTATGACCCCAATGATGTATTCTTTGTAGTCCAGGGGGAAATGGAATATGGGAATTCATTGGGACAGGTAGATTAAGAAGATAGTCTCATAATAAAATAAAAGATGCGTATCTCCAGCTAGGGATACGCATTTTTTATATTTGAAAACAAGGTAATATCTACTATTAGCTCTCTTATTTCTTTTGTAAAAGAAAATAATAGAATACCTTTGTAAAAACGCTCATGCTCATTTTAACTATAAAAACATTGCTTAATGGCTAAAAAGAAAAATTCCCAATTCCTACCTGGTTTTTTGGAGGATATCATGTCTTTATTGACTCCGGAAGAACAAGAAATTGCATTTGAATTGTTTAATGATGGAGCCAATCAGGTAGATGAAGAACTGTCTCATATTTATTATCATCATCAGTGTCCCGATTATAGATTGATTGCACAGCCAGTCGCATCTTATTTGATGCCTTTGTGGACGATGGATGATATGAGTAGTCTGTCACCGGCTGAAATCTACTCTTCTTGTGCTGTTATTCCACAAGAAACATTGGAACGAGATCTCCGTAATTTTATTTTTAACATCTTTGTCGTATATCGGAAAATGCCCGAAAAATGTTATTCATATAGAATGTGGTATGCATTAGGAATGATGGAGCATTTTCGTATGGAACGTTGTTTGGATATTGTTTTGGAAGTATTGCGGCAAGACTTGGATTTCTATGATTTTTATTTCGGTTATTTGTATGAAACAATGTTGTCTGCTATAACCTATCAATTGGGACAGAATCAATTAGATGTTTTGATGGACTTTATGAAAGAGCCTGGATTGCTTCCTATGTCTAAATATAGAGTGATTGAAGCGGTTGCTCATATTGTGATAACTCATCCTGCCAGAAGAGAGGAAGTGATGGATTGGTTTGGTAATTTGTTGGGTTATTATTTTGATATACTGAAAGATCAGAAGAATGATATTTGTTCCACTTTGCTGCTTGATCATGTTACAGCTTGCATGATGGATATTCGAGGGGTAGAAACTTTACCTATTTTGCAAAAGATTTATCGGACTTATCATATTAAACCTTATGGCATTCCAAGTATTAATGAACTAAAGAAAAAAATGCCTTATGCGGAAATGCATGGGTTGGAAATGGAGCGGGTAGAAGATTATTTAGCTGAAGTTTTTGAGGCTGCTACTGATGAGGACGAGGATGAGGAAATTTACGATGATCCGCTTTACATAGAAGATCAGCCTGCTAAAAAACTTAGAATAAAAATAGAGTTGAAAGATTCTGAACCGTTAGTTTGGCGCATATTGGAGGTCCCTTCGAATATTTGCTTGGAAAGATTTTCTGAGGTGGTAGAAGTGGCAATGGGATGGGATGGTTATCATTTGCATCGTTTTATTAAGGGGGACACTTATTATCTTCCTCCCAAAGATCGGACAGGTGATTGTTTTTTTGAAGGTGCACTCAAACAGTTTGATTCCGGTATGCTTTCTTTAGGTGAATTATTAAGTCGCAAGGGATCAAAGATTAAGTATGAATATGATTTCGGGGATAGTTGGATACATGAAATTATATTAGAATCCTGTCAGTCTTATAAGAAAGAGGAAATTCCGGTTATTGCCTTGTTGGATGGTGAAAATGCTTGTCCGCCGGAAGATTGTAATGGCATATGGGGGTATAGGGAAATGCTGAAAGCTTTAGAAAAACCTCGCTCCAAAGCTGCGCGTGAATATAAAGAATGGTTGGGGTATAATTTTGATCCTACAGAATTTGATCTTGATGAAACTAGAGGGCTGTTGGCTGAAATTATAGATTGATTTGGAATTTGGTTATAACAGGGCGGGTGAAAATCCCGCTCTTTCCTGAAAAAAGTGTTTTATGTCTGGTGGATAGGGAAATTTAATATTCACAGATTTTGTTTACTATGTGTTTATACGATGCCTTGTACATTCAAAAAGAAATAGATTCCTGTAGCTATCATTAATAGTCCTAATATAGCATAGAAAAGTCGTGCACGCTGGCGCCCTGCATTACTGACAATGAACTGTGTGTTGTGTGCGGTAAAGAACCACTCCCAATTAAATAAGGCTGCCAGAACGGACAGTAGTCCTACCAATACGAATATGGCTTGGATCAGATAATGCATTCCCATAATTTAATGAATTTGGCTGTAGGGGCAGATTATGTTCGTCCCTACAGTGGATATTTTCTTTTATTCAGCTTCAAAGCGCATGATGCGGCTTCCATCTTCAGATTCTTCAATCTCGACTTTTACAGCATTGCCAGGCAAGAGTTCTTCTACCAGTTCCGGCCATTCGATGAAGCAGAGGGCACCGCTATAGAAATAATCCTCATATCCCATGTCGTATACTTCGTCCAGTTTCTTGATACGATAGAAATCAAAATGGTAAATAAGTTCGCCTGTTTCATCCGAACGGTATTCATTGACAATGGCAAAAGTTGGTGAGTTAATGACATCTGTTACCCCCAGCTCTTCGCATACAGCTTTGATAAATGTTGTTTTACCGGCCCCCATCTTTCCGTAGAAAGCAAAAACGGTATTGTCACCCATGGCTGCGATGAATTGTTTGGCAGCTTCGTGGATAGAGTTTAAAGAATTGATTTTAATTTCCATATTCATTGGTTTGATTGAGTTTCTTTTGTTTGTAAATATACATGCTTTTCCCCATTTTACAAAAAGTATAGATAAGGATTGAAAAAAAGATTATCGCTGCACCCGAAGGAACTTGTAATTTATAAGAAATGAACAGTCCACCTAAACAACCTGCATAACCAATGATGACAGACCACCAAATAATTTTCTTGAAACTATGGGTAAACAAATTAGCGGTCATTTGTGGTAAGGTCAGCAGAGAAATGGCAAGTACTATACCTACCATGCGGAGACATGATACGATGGTCAGTGCAATGAACATCATTAGAATATATTCAAATAAAGCTACCGGTATACGTTGAGAACATGCGAATTCCCGGTCGAAAGCGATGCAAATGATAGGATTTAGAAATAAAGTGAAAAATAGTATCAACAGTATGGAAAGAATGGCAAGTAACAAAATATCTGTGGGCGTAATGGTCAGAATGTTACCGAACAGAAAGGCGGATAAATCGGGAGTGAATCCTGGAGCTAAAAAGCTAAATATAATACCTACTGCCATACCAAAAGTCCAAAACACAGCGATAGCAGAGTCTTCGCGCATATCTTTCCGTTTGCTTAACCATTCTACCCCAAAGGAAGAGAGTACGGAGAAGATTGCAGCAGATAATAGAGGAGAGATGTCTGCGTATAATCCTAGACCGATACCTCCAAAAGAGGCATGGGTAATTCCTCCACTGATAAATACCAAACGGCGCGTCACAATGTATGTGCCGATAATGCCACAGGCAATGCTGGCAAACAAGCTTCCTAGCAAGGCATGTTGGAAGAAAGTATAATGCAAAAGTTCTAATATATCCATACTGTATTCTTTTTTCAGTGGTTTTTATTCAAATGGAGGCTTTGCTTGATGTAGGGCGGATTATTTGAATCTTCGTTCACCTACAATCAGGAAAAGTTCGTCTTTCAACTCGTCTGGCAGTTCTACTCCACGTAATTGCAGGCTACGGCTCCATCCGGCTACCTCATCTTCTTTACAAGTGTACATGATTTCTCGAAATTCTTCCACTTCTTCTTCATTATAACCATTTGAGGGACGGCCGCGAAAGCGGTCCAGTTCTTCATCATCATAATATTCTATTTTTTTGCTGACAGCGGCAAGCAGGCTTTCTTTTTCACAAATTTCATGTTGTCCACAACATTCAGCGTCTGCTTCCACTATTTCGGGAGCGGTCTTCAATTCTCCGCTTTCTATCTTTTTTTGTATCTGGCGGTTGTGTAAAACTCCCACTGCCATGGCGATACCTGCCAAAATAATCAGACCAATAATAAGTATGAGCATAACTTTATATCTCCTCTATTATAAAACCAGCTTTCTTTAAATCTTCCCAATAGTAAGGATAGGATTTTGAAACGACCTGTGGGTTGTTAATCCGGATTTCGGGCATCACTACACAAACCGGAGCGAACGCCATAGCCATACGGTGGTCCTCATAAGTGTCAATGGCGGCATCAGCGGTCATTTCACATCGTTCACCTTCCCAAGACAGAATACGATCGTCTATTTCATGAAGTATATATCCTAGCTTTCCCATTTCTTTTATCAAGGCTGTTATACGGTCTGTTTCTTTAATCTTCAAACTTTGTAAGCCTGAGAAGCGGAAGGGAATATTCATTAACGCACAAGTGACAACAAATGTTTGTGCCAAATCTGGTTGGTTGATGAAATCATAATCCAGACGTTCGGCTATTTTATCGGTCTTTTTCAATGTTACCATTTTATTTCCATAAATACTTTCGATTCCTAGTAACTGGAAAATTTCAGCCACTTTACTGTCCCCTTGATAGCTTGTTTCGAATAATCCCGGTAAAATGATTTCCGCTTTGTTGGAAAGAGCGGCTATCTGATACCAATATGAAGCTGCGCTCCAATCACTTTCCACGTAGAAAGGTATGGATTGGTAGGGTTGTGGCTCAACTTTTAGTTGATATTCATTGAGCCATTTGGCTTTGGCTCCAAAGTCATTCATCAACTGTAGGGTAAGATTGATATAAGGGCGGGATATAATTTCTCCTGTCAGTGTAAGGGCCAGCCCGTTACTTAGTATAGGAGCAATCATCAATAAGGCTGAGATATATTGAGAACTGATATTGCCCGGCAGGCTGATGGTATCTTTCTGCAGTTTGTGTCCGGTGATACGCAGAGGAGGATATCCGTCATTGATTATGTATTCTATTTCTGCTCCTAACTCACGTAAAGCATTGACCAACACCTGGATGGGACGTTGTTGCATACGTTGTGTACCAGTGATGATCCGTGTTCCCGGAGTGACGGACAAATAAGCGGTAAGAAAGCGCATGGCTGTTCCGGCTGCCATAATGTCTATGGTATTTTTGCCGTCATTTAAGGCGTGAATCATTACTTGGGTATCATCGCAGTCAGATAGGTTCTCAAGTTGGAATGTTCTATTTCCCAGTGCGTTGATAATCAATGCACGGTTGCTGATACTCTTGGAAGAGGGGAGCTGGATCGTTGTATATATTTGAGCGGGTGCCGTTACTTTTATTTGCATCATACCTTATATAATATAATAATGTGTATCGGATTGCAAAGGTAGGAATATTATCTTAATACTTGAAGGTTGCTACTTAAAAAAGGAAGCCGAGAGTATAAAAAAGCCGAGAACATGGAAAGGTGGCTGTTTTGTTCCCGGCTTGGACATATAGTGAAAGTTAAGCTATAGTGATGCTTGAATCCAAATAAACATCTTGAATGGTATTTAACAATTCAATTCCGTCTTTCATCGGTTTTTGAAAGGCTTTACGTCCACTTATGAGACCCATGCCTCCGGCACGTTTATTAACGATTGCTGTTATTATCGCGTCTTTTAGATCAGAACTGCCATGAGATTCACCTCCAGAGTTGATTAATCCTACACGTCCCATGTATCCATTGGCTACTTGATAGCGGCAGAGGTCGATAGGATGTTCTGAAGTCAGATCGGTATAAACTTTATCATTTGTCTTTCCAAATTTAATGGCTGTAAAACCACCGTTATTGACCGGTAATTTTTGTTTTACAATATCCGCTTTGATAGTAACTCCCAAATGATTGGCTTGTCCGGTCAAATCGGCTGCTGCATGATAATCTACGCCGTCTTTTTTAAAAGCATTATTACGTAAGTAACACCATAAAATAGTAGCCATGCCTAGTTCGTGGGCATATTCAAAAGCTTCCGCTATTTCAACCAGTTGTCTGCGGCTCTGTTCAGAACCGAAATAGATAGTGGCGCCTACTGCTACAGCCCCCATATTCCAGGCTTCTTTTACAGTGCCAAACATCACTTGGTCGTAAGAATTGGGATAAGTCAATAATTCATTGTGATTTAGTTTGACAATAAAAGGAATCTTGTGGGCGTATTTGCGAGCAACGGAACCTAATACTCCGAAAGTAGAGGCTACGCCATTACAGCCCCCCTCAATAGCGAGTTTTACAATATTTTCCGGATCAAAGTAAAGTGGATTGGGAGCAAATGAGGCTCCTGCTGTATGTTCTATGCCTTGATCTACAGGAAGAATAGATACATACCCTGTATTTGCAAGTCGCCCGTGTCCTAACAGGGCTTGAAGACTGCTTAGGGTACGAATATTGCGGTCTGATGATATCCAAGTATCATCAATGGTGTTTGGAGAAGGGATATGGATTAATGATTTATCTATAGTTCTACAGGTGTGCTCTAAATAAAATGCTGCTTGGTCACCCAATAAATTTGTTATTTTACTCATACTATTTTTTTCTTTTATTGATTAATAATTCTTTATCCATAATGTTTTCTTTCTAGTATAAAGGCGTATGATTGCGCTTGAATGCATTATTGAAAACACTATTTTGATGTATTCTCCATTCTGTGATGGAGGTTTCGGACAGCGCAGGAAAATTATTTCCTGCCGTCGGGGGTGGTCTTTCCTTGATCGGCTACTGCTTCCATTAGTTTTTTTATTTCTTCCGGATCTCCCAAAAAGTAGTCTTTCTTCAAATTCAGGTCATCATCAAACTCGAACACATACGGAATAGCGGTAGGTAGATTAAGGCCTACAATTTCCTCATCCGGTATGTGTTTCAAATATTTAATAATTCCTCTGAGGCTGTTTCCATGAGCCACTACCAGCAGTTCGTTTGCTGTAGCTAGATTGGGGAAAATGATGCATTTCCAATAAGGTAATATACGTTCTACTGTTTCTTTCAGAGATTCAGTACGTGGAAGATCTTTGTCAGGAACTTCTTTATAACGGGTATCTGTTTTCGGATTGCGCGGATCGTCTTCCGATAGGGCTTTGGGGGCTACGTTAAAGCTACGACGCCATATCAATACTTGTTCTTCTCCATATTTAGAAGCTGTTTCGCTTTTGTTTAATCCTTGCAATACGCCATAATGTTTCTCGTTTAGACGCCAACTTTTCTCTACAGGTATCCAATCTTGATCCATTTTATCTAGCACACAGTTTAATGTTTTGACTGCACGCTTTAAAAAAGAAGTGTAAGCTTTATCAAAATGAAATCCTTTTTCTTTTAAGAGTGTACCTGCTTGGTTGGCATCAGCGATACCTTTTTCGGTTAAATCTACATCTGTCCATCCTGTAAAACGGTTGTCTTTGTTCCAAGTACTTTCTCCATGGCGGAGTAATACGATTCTTTTCATTTGTTCTCCTTTCTTTATTACCCGGTAATACATTTTCTGTTGGCAACAAAATTAGTTGTAGCATACATACTTATCAATACCCATTAATTATGAATTTAACAATGGAAGGCAAGGATTTGTTTCTCTTTTTATTATTTTTGTGCTTTGTAATTAACACATGCCATGAAAAGAATTAAAACAGGACTAACGGGATTTATATTAGGAGATTGGTTGGGAATGCCTTACAGGGGAAAAGGAAAAGGGACATTTAAACCTATATGGACAAAATCTTATCTTCGGGGAGATAAATGTTCAGGGAATACCTCGATGTTATTATGTGCTTTGGACAGTCGTTGCAATTTGGAACTTTATCAGCAGAATTTAAGAAACTGGTATTTCAATAGAAAGTATACAGGAGAAAACATTGAGTTTGATATTGATCAGGTGACCCAAAAAGCAATCATGAAAAATTTCAGGGGAGTGTCTTCGGATTCTAATAGTGGCAACCGCAGTTTGATGGGGTGTTGTGTTTTGGCTTTTTCTCCTTTATCTAAAGAGGAGATTTTTTCTTTTATTAAGATCACTCATAATAGTCGTTATAGCTTTAAGTATACTTGGTTTTTTATTGAGTTCATTCGTTGCCTGTTGGAATATGAAGATAAAGAACAGGCATTACAGCAGGCTGAGCAGAGATGTGATGTGGAGGTTAACAGGCAAAATCTTTGTAATGGAAGCTTTGTTGTAGATACGGTGGAATCAGTGGTCAATTGGTTTATGGCAGGAAATAGTTATAAGGAGTGCGTATTTTCGGCTATAAACTCAGGTAAGTCAAGTGATGCGGTAGGAGCATTGACAGGTTTGCTGGCGGGAATATATTATGGATTAGAATTAAAGAATGGAGTGAAGGGGTTTGAAACAATGGAATCTTATATTGATTCATTTATCCAGTACCTTAATCCCACTCTTTAAATTCCAATGAAAGTTGTTCCCATTGTTTTTTTATTTCTTCTTTTTCTTCTTTTGGATTAGATATGGATAGTCCGATAAGGCGGATGGGGTGGCTTTCATAATCAATTTCTTTCAGTAATTTTTTTGCTAACGGAAGAATTTTATCCATACTTGTCAGTTCACTGTTTTGAGTGATGCTGCGGGTTATTTGGCTAAAGTCATGGAACTTTATTTTTAAAGTAAGTGTGTTACCGCTGAAATTAGTGCGTTTCAGTCTTTCTAGCAATTCGGTAACTACATGATATAGTTCAATGATGGCGGAAGAATGAAGAGAAATGTCTTTTTCCAATGTATGTTCGCATCCTACGGACTTACGGATTCTTATGGGTTCTACAGGACGGAGGTCAATGCCTCGTGCGAAATCGTAATACAGATTACCTGCTTTACCAAACTGCCGGGTAAGCATTTCTAAAGTGCAGGCTTGTAATTGGGTACCATTATGAATCCCTAATGTGTGCATTTTTTGGGCTGTTACCGGACCTACTCCCCAAAAAGATTCGATGGGAAGGTGGGCGATGAAATCCAATGCTTGGTTGGGATGTATTGTACATAATCCGTCGGGTTTGCGGTAATCCGATGCTATTTTGGCTAGAAACTTGTTATAAGAGACCCCGGCTGAAGCTATCAATCCCAATTCTTTGCGAATACGCTTTTTAATATCTTTGGCTATATCTATAGCAAGTGAAAAGCCTGCTTTATTTTCAGTTACATCCAGAAAAGCTTCGTCTAGTGACAGAGGCTCTATGATATCTGTATAGGTATGAAAAATATCATGTATCTGCTGGGATACAGTTTTATATACATTCATTCGCCCCGGAACAAAAATCAGTTCTGGGCAAAGTCTTTTGGCTTTTTGTGATGACATGGCGGAACGTACTCCGTAACGGCGGGCTTCGTAACTGGCAGCAGCTACCACACCTCGTTCTTCAGCGTGTCCCACAGCAAGCGGTTTTCCACATAATTCGGGGTTGTCACGTTGTTCTACCGATGCGTAGAATGCATCCATATCGATATGTATTATTTTGCGTTCGGACATCTTCATGAAATTTGTAGAGCAAAGGTATGAAAAAGGTTTTTGGTTGATGAACTCTTTAACAGCTTTATTTGTTATATTTTCATTAATATTATTTCTGTATAACGAGTATGAGAAAGGCACGTAAAAACTACTTTATTTACTTGATGATGCTATTGATATTCGGAGGGTTGATTTATACCGCTATAGCAGGTGGTGAGCGTTTTTTGCATTTGTCATCTATAAAGCCAGCGACAGCAGGTGATGATGCTTTTACTATGTTTAAAACTATATTACTTGATAATCTGGAGCATCCTTTTTCCATTTTACTCATTCAAATTATAGTTGTATTGATTGCGGTTCGTATTTTTGCGTCTGCATTCCGCTATATAGGGCAACCGGGAGTGATAGGTGAGATAGTGGCAGGAATTGTCTTGGGGCCTTCCCTGCTGGGATCTCTTTATCCTGAGTTTTTCGGCTTTTTGTTTCAACCGGATTCTTTGACTAATCTGGAACTTATCAGTCAGTTAGGGTTGGTACTATTTATGTTTGTTATTGGAATGGAGGTTGATTTCGGAGTATTGAAAAATAAGATAAATGAAACATTAGTTATTAGTCATGCAGGAATTTTGGTACCTTTCTTCTTGGGAATGTTGGCTTCTTACTGGGTATATGAGGAATATGCTTCCCAGCAAACAGCATTTCTTCCATTTGCTTTATTTATTGGTATATCTATGAGTATTACCGCTTTTCCGGTTTTGGCCCGTATTATTCAAGAACGGAATATGACACGGAAACCTGTAGGAATTCTTACGATAGCATCTGCAGCCAATGATGATGTGACAGCTTGGTGTTTGTTGGCGGTTGTCATTGCTATTACAAAAGCAGGAACGTTGGGAGGTGCTTTGTATACAGTTCTTCTTACATTTGTCTATATAGCTGTGATGTTTGTTGTTGTTCGTCCGTTTTTAAAGAAAATCGGTACACTTTATTCCAATAAAGAAGTTATAAACAAGACCTTTGTCAGTTTTATATTTTTGGTTTTGATTGTATCGGCGGCTATTACGGAAATTTTGGGGATTCATGCTTTGTTTGGTGCTTTTATGGCGGGTGTAGTCATGCCTTCTAATTTTGGTTTCCGTAAGGTAATGATGGAGAAGGTTGAGGATATAGCATTGGTTTTTTTTCTACCGTTATTTTTTGCTTTTACAGGATTACGCACACAGATAGGATTAATTAATACGCCGGAATTATGGTGTGTATGCCTGTTATTGATTACTGTAGCGGTTGTCGGAAAATTTGGTGGATGTGCTGTGGCCTCTCGTTTGGTGGGTGAGTCTTGGAAAGATAGTTTCACCATAGGTACTTTGATGAATACCCGTGGATTGATGGAATTGGTGGCATTGAATATCGGTTATGAGTTGGGGGTACTTCCTCCATCTATCTTTGTTATTCTTATCATAATGGCTTTGGTTACGACTTTTATGACGACACCTTTATTAAATTTAGTCGAATGGGGCTTTGCAGTAAGAGAACAAAAAACGGTTTTGCAACGAAAATTGCTTTTGTTCTTTGGACGTCCCGAAACAGGTGGTAAGCTATTATCGGTATACAAATTACTCTTTGGAAAACAACTTTCTTATCATCAGGTAATTGCAGCTCATTATACAACGGGTACCGATGTGAATCCTACTAGTGTTGAGCAATTTTTTGAAGAAAGTTTTATTCCTGTTGATAAACAGGCAGAGCACTTGAATATACATATAGAGAAGCGTTATAGAGTAACTGATAATTTGGTATCTGATATGATTTCCACTGTAGAAGCGGAGTCACCGGATATTTTGTTGTTAGGCGCAGGGCCTCGCTTTATGACTGACGGTGAAAAGTCGATGACTTCTTTTTTTGGTTTGTTTCGTAAAAAAGTGGATGATGTGTTAGAGCATGCTTCTTGTCCTGTTGCTATCTTTGTAAATCGTGACTATCGTAATGGAGATGAAGTGGCTGTATTGATAAATGGAAGTATGGATAGTTTTCTTTTCACTTATGTGCGTCGTTTATTGGAAGATGGAGGGAGTTTTATTCATTTATATTATTTCAGCAGTGGAAGTGAAGAATATGTAGGACAAATATATAAGATAAATAAGCAGTATGCAAATAGGGTACATCTGTATCCTTTGGTTGAAATAGAGGATTTGGTATTGCCGATAATTCATGGATTGCTTATTTTAAGCTATGATACTTGTGTGGGGATTGCTGCCAATGAAAAAGTCTTTAAAGCGCTTCCTTCTTTATTGGTCATGAAGGATGCATCTTAAAAAGAAACTGAGCCGTTTTCAACCATCCCGCCAAACTGCCATAGTTACGAGAATTGTCTAAAAAGCAAAAAGCATTGACAATCATCAGATTATCAATGCTTTCTTCCAGTCGGGGTGACTGGATTCGAACCAGCGACCACACGCCCCCCAGACGCGTACTCTAACCGGGCTGAGCTACACCCCGAATTGCGGATGCAAAGGTAGTGCTTTATTTTTAATCTGCAAATAAATCGGTGGAAAAATATATATGAATATCTTTTGTTAGTATTGTATCTTGCTTGTTATCAGTGTTATATATTTTTGTTGCAAAATACTGTTTAGATAAAATTCTAAATAGTATTAAGGTAACTTCGGAGGCTGTTTTGTACCCTATATGATGCAAAACACATGCAAAAAATCCTGTCTTATAGTAGTAGAAAGCATTAAATCATTCCAAAACCTTAATCAAACCTTAATCGAATATTAAATGTGAGAATTGGCAATTAAAAAAGGGAAAATAATAAATAGAAGTTAAAGTTGGAACGAGGTTCCCGAACTAATTGAGCATTTCTCCTTGGTAACCAAAGTTAATGATTTAATTTTAATCGTCGAAATTAATATCTTTGCATTGAGCGAGAGTGAAGTTCTATACTTTACTTTGGGACATCCTATTATGCTGTTCTTATAAAGTATAAAATAATTTCGTCGGCCATATAACTAAAAAAAAGAACAAAATCATGGCAAAGACAAAAATTGTGCTTTTCAAAAGCAACATTAGAAGGGACGGCAGCTGCCCCGTTTGTTTAAGGGTAGCAAAAGAGGACAAAACAAAGTACATCGACTTACAACTGTCGGCAACGAAAGGACAATGGGATGAACAAGCATCCCGATTTAAAAAAGACAAGCGTGTCAATCCTAACTACGAAAATTACAATGCGTTGCTGAACCGTTATGAAGTCCGAAAAGATGAAATCCTGCGAAAGTTCATGGAGGAACGGGTACACTGGACGCTTAATCAGTTCGAAGAGGAGTTTCTTGGTATGTCAAAGCAGGGTAAGGTTTATGACTACTTTATGCGACAGGTGGAAAACCTAAAAGCCACAAGGTATATCGGTAATGCAAAAGTCTATGAGCATACTCTGCATATTCTGGCAAAATATGACGACAAGATTAAGGAGCGACTATTTTCGGAGTTGGACGTGAAGTACATCAATCGGTTTAACATTGAAATGGAAAAAGACGGCTGTTGTGGAAACATCCGTAAATACTACCTCAAAACATTGAGAGCGGTTGTAAACAAGGCGATAAAAGAGCGTGAAGCCTCATCAAATACCTATCCTTTCGGTAAGGGTGGCTTTGAAATCGGTAAGCTGGCAGAGGAAACAGCCAAACGCTACCTTTCGCCACAAGATTTGGAGCTGATAAAAAACTCGCCTCAACAAAATCCTGTGTTGGAGTTATCCCGTAGGGTGTTCCTATTTATGTTTCGGTATGAGTTTTATAGACGAAGCCATGCTGACTAAAAACAATATCAATACGTTTGGGGCAGAGGAGCACATCGTTTACAAAAGGCAAAAGACGCAAAACGCTAAAAATGCAAAGCCTATAAAAATACCTGTAACTCCTGCCATAAAAGAACAATTGGAATGGTTTAAAGCAAATACAACTTTGACAGGTAATTATTTGCTGCCAATAATTACAAGGGATTATGAGGGGAAGCAACTGTATGACCATATCCGCAGCCGTTACAAACGTATAAATGACGGTTTAAAGCAATTGGGCAAATTGCTTCATATCCGTATGAACCTGACCACCTATGTCAGCCGTCATACGATGGCCATGACCTTACAAGGCAATGATGTCCCCCGTGAATTTACCAGCCAAGCGTTGGGGCATCGTAATCTTACAACGACAAATGTATATCTTGACAGTTTTTCAACAAGTGTATTAGACAGAGTAGCTAAAATCCTTTAATTATGAGTATGACAATAAATATGCCTTTGGGCGACTTTGATAGACAAGTCTCCCAAAGGGGAAGCCCGTTTTGCGCATGAGGAATGGTTGCGCACCTATGTAAAAAGACTGACGAAAGGTAATAAGACAAAGCTAAAACAGGCTTTAAATGAGGTAGATGAGGCTATAAACCAATGGTGGAACGGTTTCTTCATATCCACTTATGATGAAAAGTTATCAGCTGTCCGACAAGGCAAACTGAACATGGATAGTCAAGAGTTGGAAGACATCTATAACGAGGAAACCTATTTACAAAAAGAGGGCAAAACAGGTTTGGTTGCAGATTTCCTGTATGATTCCATAGCCCAATACGGCTTTATCAATGAACACCACCGTGATGCGATAGAGAGCGCATGGCTGTTTCACGACATGGAGTTTTTGCAACAGCAATGGGAATATTACGCTCTGGCTCAAATAAGGTCGTTGCGGGCAGTCATTGTTTCCATGCTGGGAACAGTACCAACGACACCTGAAACCGAACCACAGAATGCCAAAAGAGAGCCAAAACGGATAGAGGATTATCCCGAAGTGTTTGACATTACACTTTATTGTGAACTTACGAATTATGCAAAGGATACTATTTACAAGTGGACCCGTACCCGTGAAATACCTTGTCATCGTTCCGGGACAAACGGACGCAAACTTGTGTTCAAGCGTGACGAAATCGTAGCGTGGATGACTGCCCGAAAGCAGGAAACCAAGGACGAATTTATAAAACGAATGGAAAGCTAGTTGGCTGCACGGCTCCGTAAATAGTTAATATGCTTTATTATGTATAACTTTCTATATACATTCCAATCTCACAGCCATGTATGACAAAATCAAATTAATGCTATATGACCTGCCAACAGGGTACAACTGGCAAACAGTCCTGCAACGTACAGTTGACTATTTTGCCAATGGTACAGGTGGTAAGGGGTATTGGCTTGGACGTAGAGTCATAGTTATAGACACGTATGTGTCATTCGAGGGCATGTCTATGAAAACATAACCTAAAGACCTTATCATTAAAGGAAGTAGAGGGACTTATATGAGGTTAAGTAAGGATTTGGGTGTGCCCATGTATAAGGCAGTGGTGGAGTCTGCGGAGTTTGCACATAACTTTAGCATGACAGAGCCTCCTATTATGTATATGCAGAAGTTGGATGCTATGAAAGCATTTAGACCTAATGGTTGGAGTGGTACTAAATATATGGATAACGGGGAAGTGCGTTGCAAGTTTTATGACAAAATACAGGAAACGAAGAAGAAGCGTGAACTGCCTAAATATGGAAGAGAGAACTTGCCAAAGAACTTATTGAGGTATGAGGTGACATTTAGCACCAAAGGACTGAGTAGGTTGTTTGGCAGGGATATAGTAGCAGAGGAACTTTGGAGTAAACAGGTGTTTTGGACGCTGGTTGCAGAGTGGTTTGGATATTATGAGGATATGGTGAAACTGCCTAATGATTGTTGGGATGCGGATTACCGTATTTTTGAGAGCGCCAAGGACTTTGCCAAGTGGTGCATTTGTATAGCAAATGCCGACCAAAACCTGTCTTATTATGTAAAGCACGTCCTTTTTAAACTTCGGACAAATCCGCAGCCAGCCGACCGTGTCCTACGTAGGCAAATACAAAAGAAAATCTAGGAAGCGTTGGAGTGGGGCAAAAAACATTTGGCTCTCCCTAACCTGACCTTGGAACTGACAGGCAAAATAGAACAATATCTTGCTTGGCTGTTGGAGCAGTCGGCAGACAGGATGGGCATCGCGGAGGAACGACGAATATTCAATACCGCTGTTAATCCTCTTCTTATTCAAATAAGACTTGGTAATCATCAGAGAGTGTAAACTTCACTTCCTAAGTTTATTCTTCAGATGATTACCAAGCCTTATCTTTTAAATGAGGTGTCTATTGGGCGTGCACGGCCAAAAACTTATCTAACACAATAAAAGTACTCGGCAGGATATAAAAATAATTCGCTAATATTGCGAATTGTGCAAATATGTGTTATCTTTGTGTCATCAAAGAACGGTTATATGAACGTAGAATTTGAAAAGGAATATTTGGCAGAACTTTATGAAAAAGGAAAAACTGATGATAAGAAGCATCGTTTCCAACCTCAAATAGTCAATGGTTATTTGAAGTGTGTCAAAGCTCTACTAAATGCCTCTCGAATGGAAGATTTATATCAGTATAGGTCTTTAAACTATGAAAAGTTGAAAGGTGATAAAAAAGGACTTTCTTCTTTACGCATCAATGACCAATACAGATTGGAATTTAAGGAAATCACCAATGCGGGTAATCAAACAATCATAGAAGTCTGTTCTTTGATAGACATTACAAATCATTATAAATAGGAGGAACTATGGGTATAGCAACAAATAATTTGCAGTCATTCCGTCCCTATCATCCGGGTGAATTGATAAAGGAAGAATTGGAATGTAGAGGCATAAGGCAAAAAGACTTTGCAAAGAGATTTGGCTTGTCTTATTCTGCCTTAAATGAAACATTAAATGCAAAACGTCCGATAACTACCGAATTTGCCTTGTTTTTAGAGGCGGCTTTGGGGGTCAATGCCGATTTGCTTGTAAGAATGCAAACGGATTATAATATACAGGTAGCACGAAAGAATAACTTCTTGCGTGAAAAGCTAAACAATATAAAGAAAATAGCTGCCGTGTTTTGAAAACAGTTCTTGGTATGATATTATAGAAATAAAGTTTTTAACGAGGTATTTAAGATAAGGTGGGGCAAGCTGCTCCACCCTTATTGTTTGCTCCTCTAAGAGTGTAAAAAAGAGTTCCTTTGTACTCGAAAATACTTGTTTAATAGATTGAAAATCAGTAATCCAATAAAAATTAGCACAAATATTTAAATCTCGGTCATAAATTCTTCGTTATATTCATGCAACTTATAAAAAGTTTGGTATGAGAAATTAATTGTATTTGTGTTGGAATAGTTATCTTATACGTGATGCTCCTAATTGTATATCAGCGTGTTATTGTAAAATAGTTAGTGATATACATAAGTAAGTTATAATATTAAAAAATGAGATTATGGAAAACAAGGAAGTACAGGCATTAGATTCTGAATATCTTTTGTCGTTAATGAAACAGGCTAATACGGATAAGGATGCTGCATTTGAGTTAGTGAAATAAGCACATAGAGAAATAAGAATACAATATCAAATGGAAAGCGTGTAGCTCAATGAGTTACACGCTTTTCTTGTTTTTGGCCGTACACAATAATATTGCTATCTTTGCGTTATTATTATAAACATCTGTACCTTATTTGTACCTGTAAGAAAAAGTAGATATGATGAGAAGAATAGATATTAAGAACTACAAAATGAATGAATTATGGCAGTAGCAAAGTATAAGATAGTACGGAAATGTCCTGTGTGCGGAGAAGAGTTCTTCGCAAGGACTTTGGAGTCCTGGTATTGTTCACCCAAATGCTCCAAGGTGGCGTGGAAGCGTAAGCATGATGAAGAAAAACGCCAACTTGAACTGGACAAGATTGTAAGCAATATGCCCAAGTCTAAAGAGTATATCAGCATAACGGAAGCGTATGCTATGTTTGGTGCAAGCCGCTCAACCATTTATAGGCTCATCTACATGAAAAAGATTTCCTTCATTGAGCCAGAGAAAGGAATACGACTTGTATGCAAAGGAGAACTAATGAATCTGTTTCCGTTAAGACAGTCTCCGCTTGACACCAAGCCAAGGAAACCAGTTACCATGTACCGCATGGAACCAGAGGATTGCTATACAATAGGTGAGATTTCCAAGAAATTTCATCTGGATGACAGCACCGTGTATGCTCATATACGAAAATACTCAATACCGACCCGGCAAATCGGTAATTATGTGTATGCTCACAAGGAATCAATAGACAAACTTTATAAAGATATAAAACCATTATGAAAAGATTAGATTATACTAAAGTCTCCGTCAAATTAAAGAAAAGTGAGTGGAGAGATGAGTGGTTCATCTATCTTGAAGCTTATCCTGTTTATGAGACGGGAAATGACAAACCCAAACGAGTGCGTGAATATCTCAGGAGGTCTATTACTACCCCTATATGGGATAAACGACGAAGCGAGCGAGCCGTTGCTGGTAGAATAAAGTACAAGCCCAAGCGAGATGACAATGGCGTTATTCAGTGTAAATCCAAGCAAGATATGGAAACTTGCCTTTATGCGGATGGCGTTCGAGTCCTGCGTCAAAAAGAGTACGACAACATGGCTCTCTTTACTGACCAGCAAATGGAAATGGCAGAACAAAGCGAACGCTCAAAATGCAATGTTCTGGAGTATATTGAGAAGTTAATCAAAGAAAGAGAGGAAACTGCGTCAGAATCGATAGTTGTCAACTGGCGCAGATTGCACACACTGTTGTCAATGTTTGCCAAGTGTGACTACATACAGTTCTCGCAGATTGACATGAAGTATATTGAGGCATTCCGTTCCTTCTTGATAAAGGCACCGCAGGGTGGTTCTAAGAAAGGAACTATTTCAAGGAATACGGCATCGACGTACTTCTCTATCTTCAAGGCGGCACTCAAACAAGCTTTCGTGGATGGCTATCTGAATTGTGATATTGCTGCCAAGGCTAAAAATATCATGTTTCAGAGTGCTCGAAGAGAGTATCTGTCACTGGAAGAACTTAATATATTGGCAAAGACTCCGTGTGATGATATACTAAAACGGGCAGCCTTGTTCTCTGCACTGACAGGAATGCGACATAGCGATATTCAAAAGCTTAAATGGTCAGAGGTTGAAGAATACAATGGTGGGTACCGTCTCAATTTCACTCAGCAGAAGACTAAGGGCGTTGAATACATGCCTATATCGCCACAGGCATACAAGCTTTGCGGTGAGCGCAAGAAAGACGGAGAACTGTTGGTGTTTGCCGGACTGCCTGACCCTTCATGGATATCTAGGCCTTTGGAACGGTGGGTAAAAGCATCAGGGATTACCAAGCACATCACCTTTCATTGCTTCCGCCACACCTATGCAACGTTACAATTGGCTAACGGTACAGACATATATACCGTAAGCAAAATGTTAGGGCATACCAATGTAAAAACCACGCAAATCTACGCAAAAGTAATTGACAAGAAGAAAGATGAAGCTACAGAAGCTTTTAAGTTGGACATAGATGAATAGTGATTATCATTTGTAAGCACTTAGTATAGAAGACCACTTGTATCAATAAGTCCTTTATTGTACAGGTGGTTTTTAGTGCCTTTCATTTTCAACATTCTATGTAATGATGCTATTGTTTTGGCACTTTAACCTTTCGTGGAAACCAAACATTTATAACAATAAACAGATAAAAATGAAAAAAGACAGCCTTTTTTGGCTTCTCTCTTTTTGAAGAGAGCAAGCGTGTCCACAAACATGTGGAGTGTACAGAAGACTTCTACAGAGAACTGTATGAGTTGTTTGAGATCGCAAGAAGTTGGTATCTTCAAGCTGAAAAGAATCATATGAAGACAGAGTACTTCATAGAACTATTTGAGCGCAGTCACCAATATATTGACTGTGATTGTGCACGTTGTAAGAACTCGCGACAGATGGCAATTGGCATTATTGGTACTTTGTTTAGAGACTCTAAGTGTGTGTCAATAATCAAGAAAAAAGAAGATTATTCCAAGCAGGAACTTATTGAGTTGTTTCTTCAACATGTGGGTACTGGTCTGCCAATCCTTACCCGAAAGAAATCGTCCATCCTCACTTTGGGATGCCAATTGTCAGACAGACAGATGGATTTGTTGGTAGAACTTGTCCAAAGTCACGACATATTTGATTTTGCCGACAACAGTGATGTGCGTAGCGAGTTGTGTCGCCTATTCAAGTGCGACTTGGACGCATCTATCCGTGTAAAGAATGTACGTAATGTAGCCGTACTGTTTGACGCTATGGCTCAATACCATTTGATAAACAATAATTGGCAATATGTCATGGGAGAAGGTCGCTTCTTAACCAGTATCAAAAAGGATGGAACAGAGAAATTCATAACTTCAAGTTGTCTTTCCTCTTCTCTTTCAAGGATAAGAAGAAACGTTTCCATGACAGCAAGTCAATATGCCATCTGCAAATCCATCGAACAGATATTAAGAGAGGAATAAATCACAATAATTCTGCTAAATGAAAGTAAAAACGTGATAGTTTGGTTGATACTGCCTTACTATCACGTTACTTTTTCTATTTAGTGACAGTCTCCCCATAACTTTGCATCAAAAATCATAAAAAATAATTAGCATGGAAGAAAATAGTATAAGATTTGAAGATATTCCCAACGCTATAACGGGGGTACTGAAAAAGCTGTCATCATTAGAAGACAAGATTGATGGTATATATGAACTTGTTCAATCAGAAAAAGAAGAAACATGGTTTACGGTTGCTGAATTATGTGCTTATCTCCCAACACATCCGGTAGAGCATACCATATATTGCTGGACAAGCAATCGGGAAATACCGTTTCACAAGAGAGGCAAACGCATCATGTTCCTCAAATCTGAGATAGATGAATGGCTTCAAGGAACCAAGGGCAAATCGAAGAACGAGATTCAAAGAGAAGCAGAGGAATATGTACTATCTACACAAAGAAAGAATAGACGGCTAATATAACCGTGCTACTGTCTGTAAACAATTTAATTAAGGTACGTGACACATGAATGAAAGACATTTTAGACTCTATGAGCGAATTGTCGCAATAGAAGACAGTTTGGAGGCTTTGGGACCTATTGACAAACTAATAGAGCGAATCGAGGAATTGGAGAAGATGGTCAAGCAGACCAAAACCGTCTTGGGGTTTGACGAAGCATGTAAGTATATTGGTGTTTCTGAAAGCCTGCTATACAAACTTACAGCCGCAAAAGAAGTTCCACACTATAAGCCAAGGGGAAAAATGCTGTATTTTAATAGAGAAGAAATCGACAAGTGGCTGCTCCAAAACAAACAAGAGGTCATTGGAATGGTAACGAAAATAGAAATTGATAATCCGAAAGAATGAAAATGGAAGAAAATAACAAACATGTACAGCCTAACTCAAAAGAGGAAGGAGTACAGCGTCTCAATCGCATATTGAGCGAATCGTTGATAAAGGCAACAGATACTTATAAAACACCTCCTCAGATTATATGGGTTGATAATTCCAGCATAGCCACATTGGGCAACTTCAGTGCTTCTACTGGTAAGGCAAAGGCGAAAAAGACCTTCAACGTGTCTGCCTTGGTAGCCGCTTCCCTCGCCAACGGCAAGGTACTGAACTATCGCGCCAGTCTGCCAGAGGGGAAACGCAAGATACTGTATGTAGATACGGAGCAGAGCCGCTATCACTGCCATAATGTGCTGGAGCGCATCCTGAAGCTCGCTGGTCTACCTACAAGCATCGACAACGAGAACCTTGACTTTATCTGTCTGAGAGAGTACACGCCCTCCGTCAGGATAGAGGTCATAGACTATGCGCTTGCCCAAGACCAAAGCTATGGACTGGTCATCATCGACGGAATCAGAGACCTGCTTCTCGACATCAACAATGCGGGAGAATCGGTCGAGGTCATCAACAAGATGATGGAATGGTCATCAAAGTATGACCTGCACATCCATTGCGTATTGCATCAGAACAAGGGCGACAATAACGTGCGCGGGCATATCGGTACGGAGATGAACAACAAGGCAGAGACGGTGCTTGTCATCACCAAGAGCACCACCAATCCCGACATCAGCGAGGTGAAGGCGATGCACATCCGTGAGAAGGAGTTCAAGCCGTTTGCCTTTACAGTCAATGAGGAAGGGTTGCCAGAGATTGTCGAGCACACGCCGGAGAAGGAAGAAGGTGACAAGCAACCGTCAAGGTTTACTTACCAAGACTTGACATCCGAACAGCATAACGAGGCGCTGACGGCTGCATTCAAGGAGAAACCTATCAAAGGATTCGATCGCATGGTGGAGGAATTAACGCAAGCCTATGCAGACATTGGCTTTAAGCGTGGCAGAAGCGTCATCATCAAAATGCTGAAATACCTGATTAACGAGCAAAAGCTCATAGTGAAGCGGGATAATCATTACTATTTCGGATATACACCTGCCGAGATTGACCTGTTCCATGAAGAGGAATAAAAACAGTTCAGAAACCAGTTTAGTTTACGTCCGTACCTATATATAAGAAATAAGGCCAAAGTAAACCGAAATCGGAGGCTGAATTGGGAAGCGGAAAAGTAGTTTAGCAAATGGTTTAGTTTACGGGTGTGCCTATATAGGAGAAAGGGTAAAGTAAACTGTTTCCATGGACAAAGTAAAACCGAACAAATGAAAGTACAATGAATATTGAACAATCGAAGAAACTGAGCATTATAGACTTCTTAGACAAGGAGAATGTAACGCTGAAAAAGAAGAAGGGCAATGCCTACTGGTATCTGTCACCCTTCAGGGACGAGAAGACCGCATCGTTCAAGGTCAGCAAGAAGGAGAACCTGTGGTACGACTACGCCATTAAGGAGGGCGGTGACCTTGTGGAGCTGGTAAAGCGTATGTATAACAAACAATCCGTTTCCGATGCCCTTGCCTACCTTGCGTCCAAGAGTATTGCCACTGTGGATAAGGCAATCGAGACCGCTATCGCAGCCAAGGAATACACGACAACCAAGATGAACGATGTGAAGCTGCTCCCACTGAGCAACCATTCTCTGCTGTCCTATTTCAGTAGCCGACGGATAGACATCACCATTGGCAGGATGTATTGCAGGGAGATACACTACAAGGTTGAGCAAAAACATTACTATGGCATTGCCTTTGGCAATCTGAGTGAAGGACATGAGGTGCGCAATCCCTATTTCAAGGGCTGCATCGGGCATAAGGACATCACCCTGCTTGCCCATACGTTCAACGAGTGGCAAAACGGTTGTCTGGTCTTTGAGGGCTTCATGGACTTCCTTGCTTATATGACCCTCGTTAAACAGCAAGACCGATGGTTTGTCGTTGAAAGCCCTTGCGACTATATGATACTGAACTCAGTCGCCAACCTCAAACAGGCATTGCATTACCTTGACCGTTACACCCACATCCATTGCTTCCTCGACAACGACCAGGCAGGACGCAAGACGGTTGAGAGCATCAGCAATGTATTCGAGTACAGGGTGACGGACGAGTCCTTCAGATATGCCGACTACAAGGATGTCAACGACTATCTGATGAGGAAGAAACGAACGGCATCTGAATGACATTATAAAGACGAAAACACCATCATTTGATGCAAAAATGGCTCAAATGCATTGAAATTACATATCAAATCTGCACTTTTTCGCCCAAACATGCTTGATTCTCAATTATTATCCTTATTTTTGCATCGTTTTAATACATTATTAAAATGTAGCAGAATGGAATTAAAAAAAGAAATAAGGATATTGGGCAGACGCTTTGAGGTGGAACCTCGTGCCAAGGAAAGCCTGAAAGGCATCACGGTTGGCGAGAAACTCTCATACCGTTTCTATGATGGCACATACCAAGGCACGCCCCTGCTGTTCGTTGAGCCCAAGAAGGGCAATCCCTCTCCACGGACTTGCGCCATCACGGGCAAGCGGTTGACCGAAGCCCTGGGACTGCCTGCGGTGTTTATCCTTGCGCCCGGACCCACCTACGAGCGACACAGACTGGCAGACAAAGGAGTCTTCTTTGTCATGTCCGAGGAATATGCCCATCTGCCAGGCATCATAGCATTGGAGAAGACAAGCAACAGGAAGATTGCCGAAGTATTGACCCCTGTGGCGCAATACATACTACTCTATCACCTACAGGTGGGCAGTATTGAAGGAATGTCGCCAAGGGATATTGCACCGTTGCTTCCATATTCTTACGAAAGCGTCACGTTGGGTGTCACCTGTCTTGAAGATGTAGGACTGTGTCAAAAGATTCAGAACGGACAGCGCAGCAAGGTGGTACACTTCGAGTTGAAGGGCAAGGAACTGTGGGACAAGGCTCAGAACGTCTTGCTGTCACCTGTGGAGAACCGCATCTTTTGCGATGACATACGCTTGGATGCGGAATACCCCGTATGCGGCATCAATGCCCTGGCACATTATTCCATGCTTAATCGTGACCGGGAAGAGATGATAATGATGACAAGCAAGGAATATCGTGCCGTCAAGTCGGCTGATGTCATGGAGAATCCCAACATCTATGACGGCAACTATATCATAGAGGTATGGAAATACCCTGTTGTCAGCAAAATGGGCGACAAAAGCCAGTGGGTTGATCGCCTTTCCCTTGTCCTTTCGTTGAGAGATGATGATGATCCGAGAGTAGAAAAAGAAGTAGAACGAATAATCAGTGAACAGAAATGGAAGGATTAGTCAAGTTCCGTGAAGCATTTGCGGAATACTCAGAAAACTATGTGGTGATAGGCGGAGCAGCCTGTGACATCACCATGACCAATACCGTGGTGCGTCCACGCGCCACACACGACATCGACATGATAGTCATCGTAGAGAACATGACCGAGGCTTTCGCCAATCGCTTCTGGCAGTTTGTGCGGGAGGCTGGCTATCGACCTGAAAAGAGGAAACAGGAGGCTGGTGAGCCACCAAGGTATGAAATGTATCGTTTCCTTGATGGTAAAGACGGCTATCCCGAGATGATAGAACTGCTGTCACGCCACCCCGACGTGCTTGGAGAGCCAAAGGGATTTGTCATAGAACCTATCCCGACCGATGAAGATGTGTCGAGTCTTAGTGCCATCATCATGGACGATGATTACTATCACTTTACTATCGCACACAGCCAACTGACTGATGGCATACGCCATGCCAATTCCGCTGCCTTGATAGCACTGAAGGCAAGAGCCTACCTAAATCTCATGGCAGACAAGCGGGACGGCAAGCATGTGAACACCAAAGACATCAAGAAGCACCGTTCGGACATCCTGAAAAATGTGGTCATAATGACTGAGGACAACATTGAGGCTCCTGCTTCAATAGTGGCATGTATAAGGGAGTTTGTCGCCTCCATCAGAGCCGACTGGTCAACTCTCGCAGAACCATTGTCAAAGTCACTCGGTCAAGACGAGGCATTTGTGACCGGACTGTTAGATCAACTGGATGAATTGTTTATAGAAGCATGACCAATATGAAGATACAATACGCATCCGACCTGCATCTGGAGTTTGCCGACAATTGGCGGTATCTGAAAGCCCACCCCTTGGAGGTGACGGGCGACATACTGCTGCTTGCCGGCGACATCGGCTATCTCGGCGATGACAACTACTCCAAGCATCCCTTTTGGGACTGGGCATCGGAGAACTACAAGGAGGTGCATTGCTGCATGGGCAACCATGAGTTCTACAAATATTATGATGTGGCGACACTGCCCGACGGCTATCTCTTGGAGGTACGTCCCAATGTATTCAGCCACTACAACGGTATTGCGAGGATTGGCGACACCGACATCATCCTCTCCACCCTTTGGTCGAGGATTCCTTTGGAGGACGCTTACTTCACCGAGCAAGTGATAAGCGACTTCCGCCGTATATTATATAAAGGTGAGCTGATGACCCATGCCCAATTCAATGCTGAGCATGAACGTTGCCTCACCTTTATCAAGGATGCAGTGGCATATTCGCAAGCAGCCCATAAGATTGTTGTCACCCATCATGTACCATCGTTCCGTATGCTCCACCCAAAGTTTCAAGGCAGCAAGGCAAACGTGGCGTTCACCGTAGAGTTGGAGGACTATATCACCGATAGCGGCATAGACTATTGGATATACGGACATTCGCACACCAACATCGATGCCAGGATAGGCAACACCCAATGCTTGTCCAACCAGTTGGGCTATGTTTTCTCTAACGAACATCAGGACTTCTCCCATGGCAAGTACCTGACCATATAGCCATCCACATTTTTTTCATCCACCCTCTTTACAAGCTCTTCCCTATCGGAAGGGCTTTTTTTGTGCCTTTCGAGTTTGATTTTTGAGTATGATTGCGAGTGTAATCAAAATTAGAGTTAAGATTTGGCTCCGCGGAAAGTCATTTCGGTTTAAGATTGAAGAAAAGGTAGTTCCTTTGCATCGGCAATAAGCCAAACCATAGTAAAATCAAACTTGAAAATATGAAGTCATTTGTAATATTCGCCATTGTCGTGACCATAATCTATGTCATCTACTATACGGTCATCATCGTGCAGGATCTGTACGGAAAGCCCAAGGACGAGAAGTCACAGGGCGAGTCGTTTGATGTCAGTGACATGACCGACGAGGAAGAGTCGATAGCGGTCAGCGAGAGCGACGGTGGTTTCAGCGTAGGCGACAACCAATATGAGACAGCCTACGAGGAGAAGCAGCTTGCAGAGCCTACAGAGGAGGCAGCCGCCACTGCGGAAGAGAGCAAGCCTCATGTGCTTGAAAAGATACAAAGCGCAATCGAGAAGAAGATGGAGGAAGTGAATACCACCTATTCCGACCCCATGTATTCGGAAGAATTGAACAACACCATCATCGCCCGCGGTCTTCGTCACAATGGACGTGACATGGTCAAGGTGGAATCACTCAATAATGAGATATGATGTCAAAAACAAGAAGTGCATTTCTATCATTATATGCCGCTTTAACCCCAGCTCTGGCCAGTGCTAAGTGTGGCAACGTGGACTACAGCTGGGGAGCGGACGCACTTGCGAGTGCCCATGACTATGCCGTGACGATGATGCTCTATATCGTTTATCTGTGCTATGCAGTGGCGGGCATCGTGGTCATAGTCAGCGCCTTGCAGATATATATAAAGATGAATACGGGCGAAGAAGGAGTGAAGAAGAACATCATGATGCTGGTGGGAGCCTGCCTGTTCCTCATAGGAGCGACCATCGTCTTCCCCGCTTTCTTCGGTTATCAGATTTGAGATACAGGTGATACGAGATAAGATAACTCAAAGTGTAACAAATTAAAAGGTAAAAAGAATGTTTGAAAGGATTAACAAGAAGGTGAAGGGATTCTTCTCTTCACAGCGCATGAAAACGCTCGCCCTGATGTTGCTTGTCGGCACCACCGCAGCAATGGCACAGAACGCAGCCGGCGACTACTCGGCAGGAACGACCGCGCTTACCACAGTGACGGAGGAAAACGCATTTTGGCTAAATCATACTCAAACCAAGTATGACAAAATGAATATCAAACTAAAGAAAACACGCTACAAATGAAGGATTTACGAGTATAATCCAAATCTTAAACTTCTTAAACAGGTTTGCAATAAGTTTGATTTCTCTGGGAACAATTGTGGGAACCATATTAACTTTGTACCGACAAATCGAATATAAACAGATAAAATTGAAGGAATATGAAGGTTATAGCAGTATTGAGAAAAAGTAACTCTCTCGTGTATATCCGAGTGCGAGACGGAAGGGGTAAGGACATAAAAGTATCAACGAGTATGTATATCGACCCCATCTATTGGGACAGCAAAATCCCCGGTTACAAGAACACGAAGAAAGTGCCTAAGGAGGTGCGTGAGAAGTTCAACAACACGTTGAAGGAAATAATAGCGTATGTCGAGGCGAATGTTGACAAGGATGTGACCTGCCCTGTTCTGACAGCCATCATTGATGACTTCCTCCATCCCGACAGAAAGAGCAAGGAGAATGCCAAGACTGAGGACACCACTCCATGGGGAAGTGGCTTCTTCGACAGAGCCGAGCAGTATTTGACCGAGTACAAGACCAAGAACGCAAGCGGAATCCGTGCCGTGTTCAGAAGGCTTGAACGTTTGGAGGCATGGAAAAGGGAAATGGAAGGTGATACCGATTTCAGGTACGAGGTTTCTTCCTTTGGAGCGGAGCAGCTGGAGGAGTATATGAGATATGTGACGGAGGAATACGACCTCTATGTGAAGCATCCCGACTTCTTCGCCAAGTTCGGGTTGTACCACTCCACCATGCGCCCCTCTTCCAAGAACTCCTCTTTTAGTGGAGGACTTAGGTTGAAGGCATTTCTCAACTGGTGTGTAAAGAAGGGCTATTCGGACGATGTGTCTTTCCGGCAGGTGCAGACCCACGGTCATGTCTATGGCGATGCCTACTATCTGACTATCGAGGAGCGCAACCAAGTCTATCAGTGTCAGTACGGACGCAGTTACCATGCCTCTCTTGTAAGGGATATGTTTGTCTTCCAGTGCCTTGTAGGGTGCAGGATGGGCGACCTGTTCAATCTAACTCGCAGCAACATCATTGACGGATGGCTGGAGTATATCCCAGGCAAGAACCTGAACAACGGCAACACCGAGCTTGTGCGTGTGCCTCTAAGCGACACAGCCAAGGAGATACTGGCAAGATACAGCCATGTCTCGCCACGTCTGTTCCCTGCCATCTGCGAGGCTCAGTACAACATGTATATCAAGTTCGTGCTTGACTTCGCTGGCATACACCGTATGGTCACTGTGCTCAATCCTCTGACCAGACAACCCGAACAGAGGATGCTCTGCGATGTGGCAACCTCCCACACGGCACGCAAGACTTTCATCGGCAACCTTTATGCCAAGGTGAAAGACCAGGCTTTGGTTTCCTCACTCACGGGACACTCGCCTCAGAGCCGTGCCTTCCAGCGTTACCGCACCATCGACGACACCATGAAGCGTGAGTTGATTGGCATGTTGGAAGAGTGATTTCTGCGCCTTATATATAATCATTAGATATATACATACTATGAACGTAACAGCATTTGTAAGGCAGACCGCCACAGCCAAGAAGAAGGCAACCATCTATATCCGTGTTCGTGACAACGATACCAAGACAGACATCAAGGCGGCAACGGAACTTTCCATCAATCCTGCCTATTGGGATGCGGACAGGCAGGGCTACAAAAGCCGCGTGACTATGGTTCGTGACGAGGAGCGCAGGATATTGAACGATGCCGTCCACGACCTCTGCCGCACGGTGTCGCAGGAATACTTCAAGGGCGCAACGAGCGACTGGCTGAAAAAGACCATCTTCTGTTTCCACCATCCGAATGCGTACAAACTGATGCAAACGACCGTACAGGAAACTAGACTTTCAAAGTTGGTGGAGGAATATATCTCGCACAAGGACTTCGACAAGCGGCAAGCCACTTCTGTAAGGGGATTGGTGGGGAAAATTGAGCGTTTCGAGAGGTTTCAGCGCAACGTCCGCAAGAAGAAGGACTACACCATGAATGTGGACAGTTTCACCGTGGATGATTTGGAAGCCTTCCAGCATTATCTCATCCATGAGAATGAATACTATCACCAATACCCGCAGCTCTATCTGGGCATGGACAAGTGGACAGCAGGAACGAAGCGTTCGGACAACACGCTGCATACGGTCTTCACCCGACTGAGGACAATTGTAAGGTGGTGCATCCACCAAGGCATCACCAGGAACAACCCCTTTGACGTGTTCGAGATACCCAAAGCCATCTTCGGCACTCCGTTCTTCCTCACCATCGAGGAGCGTGACAGGATATGGAGCCACGACTTTTCCGACAGCCCTCATCTGGCTATGTTCCGTGACATGTTCGTCTTCCAGTGTTTCATCGGTTGCCGCTTCGGCGACCTGATGCGTCTGACCAACGGAAGTGTCATTGACGGGGTGCTGGAGTATATCGCCCACAAGACGATGAAGCACGATGCGAGAACCATACGTGTGCCACTCAGCAAGACCGCCATGACCATCTATGAGCGATACCGGGGTGTCCCCACCAAGTCGCTTTTCCCACACTACAATGTGAGCGACTACAACAAGGGCATCCGTGAGGTGTTGCGGACAGTGGGCATCAACAGGATTGTCAGCGTGCTCGACCCGGTGACGAGGCAGAATGTGCAGAAGCCGCTCCATGAAGTGGCAACCTCCCACACGGCACGCAAGACCTTCATCGGCAACCTCTACAAGCAGGTGAAAGACCCAAGTCTTATTTCCTCCATGTCGGGGCACACCAACGGCAGCCAGGCATTTGCCAGATACCGCACCATTGATGACGAGATGAAAAGGGAACTTATCGGGATGCTCGACTGACAGGACATTTGCCAGTATTGATGCCACATCCCACCCCTGTCGCCTTTACAAAACAAGATTGTTTCAGGATAACTTTTTTAGATTTATGGACCTACTAAGCATGATAGAAGCAGGCGGCAAGATGAAGATCGAGGTGTCCAGTGACGACCTTGTCCTCTTTGCCGACCGGCTGATTGAGAAAGCGATGGAAGCCAAGGCACTTATGATGGAGAAGACTCCCGAAGATGAGACCTGGCTGAGTACAGATGAAGTTGCCAAGATGTGCGGTGTCTGTGAGACCACACTCTGGTCATGGGAGAAGAAAGGCTACCTCGTGCCTTCACGCATGGGCAGGAAGAAGCGATACGCTCTTTCCGCCATCCAGAAGTTACTTTCCGCACATACCGATGCGGCAGCAGCCGACAGATAGCGATTTGCAGCCATTTGTATCAACCACGGCTCGGTACGGCTTCGCAGTCTTGCCTCTCGGGTGTTCACCCTCTTCTGTTTTCCCTCTTTTCCCTTTCCGGCAGCGCAGCAATCTTGATTGCCACGTCTGAGAAGAAAGTTTGGAGTGTTTGGGGAGCAAGTATAGGTTTTACGTCCCGAAAAACCACGACAGAGAAGCCGACCGTGCCACACACTACAGTCAAAGATATGGATAATCCCCAAACACTCAAGAGCAGGAATCAGAAGAACAAGGGCGGTCGCCCAAGGTCTGACGAGAGGGAGAAACGGAAGTATTCCGTCAAGGTCTATTTCGACCAAGGCAACTATACGAAGCTGTTGCGAAGGAGCAAGAACAGGCAGTGCTCTCTGTCCTCACTCGTCTATGAACTTGCCGTCAACGGCTACGTCCGTGAGGCGATGTCGAAGGAGGATGCCACCAACCTCCGCTCCCTGTCGGGCATGGCGAACAACCTCAACCAGCTCGCCCATGAGGCTCACGTCCACCATTTCTCCTTTGTTGAAAAGAGGGTCTTGGAACTGGCAGGGAGGATTGACGAGGTTCTCGTCCGGCTGGGTAACTCTTAGGGATATATACTTACTCGTCCCACTATGTGCACTTACTTTGCCAAGTATCTGCACATACTTGGGCATTTATCTGCACATACTTTTTTATAGCAACTTTTATGATAGCACAGATTAACACCGGCAGGGGATTCGGAGGGCTGGTCAACTATGCGAATGACATAGCCCATAAGAACACTGTCATCATAGCGTCGGCTGGTGTAAGCACCACTTCTAATGCCACTATTGTTGCCAGTTTCAAGGCACAGGCTCGGATGCGTCCATCACTGAAGAATTTCGTGGGACACATATCACTGAGTTTCCACCCTGATGACACACCCAGGCTCACCAACGAGTTCATGGCGGAAGTGGCACAGGAATATCTCCGCAGACGTGGGATTGTGAACACACAGTTCGTGATATTCCGTCACCATGACCAGCCGCATGGTCACGTCCATATCGTTTACAACCGTGTCGATAATGACGGCAATGCCATAAAGGGCGACTGCAATTTCCGTGCATCAGCATCAGTCACCAAAGCTCTGACAAGGGAGTACGGACTTACCTTCGGCAAGGGTAAGAGGGATGTAAGGCGCAGCCACCTCAAAGGCAGGGATGCGGTGAAGTACCAGTTGTATGACACCATTTGCGCAGTCCTCAGCCATTGCCACGACTGGCAAATGCTTAGGACAGCACTGGCGGCTCGGGGCATCACCATGCACTTTGTCCAAGGCGATGACGGTCGCATCTGTGGCATCACTTTTACAGACAACAGTCATGGGGTCACTCTTTCAGGGAGCAAGATAGACCGCAGCCTGTCCCTCGTCCAGTTGAGCAGGACGCTGGGCGCACCAGAGAACCAAGTTCACCTTTCTTCCCTCATTTCCGATCGTGACGAGACCCGAACGGAAGTCTGTCAGTCGGGGGGCTGGCTTCATGGCAGCACCTCTTCCAACGAGTGGCAGCACGAGGCTTCTACTTCCTCACCTGTTGGTTCTGAAGAAATGGCAGGCAGTGACGATAACGAAAGTTCGTCTGTCGGCAGCAATATCGCTGAAGCTGTGGCAGAAGTTATACTCCAGCCAACCATTGCTCCTTCCACAGGAGGTGGCGGTGGAGGCAATGACCGTGGGTGGAATGACGAGGACAAGGAGAAAAACAAGAAGAAACGTAACGGAGGAATGAGGAGATAAGTGTATGGCAAACAGAAAAGTTACACCCTTGAAGGATGAACCTGGCACGTCTTTGGAAGACATACAGGTTGAACTGTCCAATTGCATTCAGGCAATCAATGCCCTTTCCGGCAAGATAGACACCCTTGCCAAGCCAACCGCCAACGACACTTCTTCATTGAAGGATGCTGTTAGCAAGGCTGCGGCAAATGAGGTAAGGCTGCTGTTGGATGCTCGGCAGAGAAAGTTTGAGGAAGAGGAAGAAGCGGCAAAGGCAAGAGGCGAGATAACCCAACAGGAATACTTCCAGACCTTAACCGAACGATATGGTGAAGTACTCGCCAAGTGTATCGCCCTTGTAGATGCCCACAAAAAGCATTGGCCGGAGTTAGTACACCAGTGCGAGGACACCGTTAAGAGGGTCGGAGAACAGAGCAGGAAGAACTCGGATGCCTTGACCAAGATAGCGGATTTCGTCAACAGGGTAACAGGAGCGCAACAGCCCAAATGCGTTCCTCCTCCATTGCCCAAGGACAAGGCAGAGGTCATTCCATTCTTGAAGCAATACCTCTTGTATGTGGTCAAGCGGTTCTGCCACTCCTGGCACTTCCGCAAGTTTCTCCACATCTGTATGTGTACATTGTCGGCAGTATTCCTATGCGCCCTGTGCATTATCGCCAACGACAACGCAAGGCTGAGAACCATCGAGGAGAAGTATGTCCTTCTCCGTGACTTCTCCCGACTGGATGACCGCACATCGCAGCGAGCCGACTACATCGAATGGCTCTACTCAGACGAGGACGAGCACCGTCAGGAGATAGATAAACTTTGGCAACAGAGACAACAACGATTGATTAATAAGAAACCAAGGTGAGTACAAAAATGCCATTCATGAATATGGAAACTTCCCTTGTGAGGTCTATCTGAAAAAGAAATGCAGACAACTGAACAATAGAGATTCAATTGTCTGCACACTTTTTATTTTGCAGGAAATAAAATATCCTCCTTTTTAATATCCCAATCTGAGAACTTGAATTTCCAGCGGTCTTCCATAAACTGCAACATCAACAACCCTCGTTCTTTTATTTGTTCGGGAGTCCACTCTGTTTGTTTAGAGACCTCTATTTCGCTATATGAGCCATTGTAATAACCAATATCTTTTCCGTCTTTATTTTTCAAACATTTTTTTCTCTCAAAATCGAAGTTTTGTAATGTGGAGTTCTTCTTACGACTCAAAAGCAGCAGATTGCCTAATGAGTTAAGATACAATCTCTTTTCCGTTGGCTTTAGATACCCAAAACGCTCTTTCCAGTATTCACCTGTTGCAGATTGAGGATAAATATGTTCAACCTAAAATCCGCAACTATCATCCAATACACGATTAAGGGTAGATTTATGAGTCGTTAGTAGTAGCTTTCAGTAAA
>ENA-OQIV01000038-OQIV01000038.1-human-gut-metagenome-genome-assembly--contig:-NODE-38-length-112249-cov-15.423983_pt1 | contig 112249 bp, 117 predicted proteins | sample MGYA00242588_ERZ504753 | MGnify/ENA primary metagenome ERZ504753 (study PRJEB26092, sample SAMD00036359) | human gut metagenome | host: Homo sapiens | study: EMG produced TPA metagenomics assembly... | reverse complement strand
TTTCCAACACGAAAATAGGTTCCGTTACAAGTTTTTCGATATTGTTCAATTTTCAAGGTCCTGTGCGCCTCAGCCTTTGCGGCTGACGACTTGATTATTTTACCACAGATGTGATTTTTTGTCAAGCACTTTTTTCAGAAGCTTTTCGATTCTTTCGAACATGTGGTTCGTTTTTTCAACGTATCCATATTGGTTCTTTCGCTTTGCTTCTGCCGCTTTCAGAAGTCATTCTTTCCGGCGGCCCTTGGCGCTCAAGTATAATACCACATCCCCGCCCTTCTGTCAACACTTTTTTGCATCTTTTTTGAGTTTTTTCTATATTTCTTGAATTTGTTTCATTTCCCCGGCCGGGTGTTTCTTTTTTATCCCATAAACAGCACAAAGCCCCGCGCGCAAACGCAGGGCTTTGAAATACAAATGATCACAGTTCTCCCCGGCCAGACAGCGCCCGGTACAGGGTCGTCTCATCGGTATACTCCAGGCTGGCACCCACGGGCAGGCCATAGGCCAGACGGGTGGTCTTGATGCCAAGGGGCTTGATGAGCTTTGCCAGATACATGGCCGTTGCCTCACCTTCAACAGTGGGGTTCATGGCCATGATCACTTCCTTCACTTCACCATCTCCCAGACGGGCCAGCAGTTCCTTGACCGTCAGCTGTTCGGCACCGATGCCATCCATGGGACTGATGAGACCGTGGAGCACATGGTACATTCCATGGTACTCCCGGGTGCGCTCAAACGCCTGCACGTCACGGGGCGTTTCCACCACACAGATGACAGAGCGGTCCCGCTTGGCACTGGCACAGATGGGGCAGAGCTCGGCTTCGGTATAATTCTGGCAGACACGGCAGCGGTGGAGCTTGGTGTGGGCGTTCTGGATCGCACCCGCCAGTGCGGCGGCATCCTGATCCGACATGCTCAGTACCTGATAGGCCATCCGGGTCGCGCCCTTCCGCCCAATGCCCGGAAACTTGCTGAATTCTTCGATCAGCTTTTCCAGCGGGGCTGCATTATAACCCATGGTGCTCCTCCACTTTGATCAAAGACCGGGAATGTTCAGGCCGCCGGTCAGTTTGCCCATTTCGGCCTCGGCAGTCTCATCCACCTGCTTGACGGTTGCATTGACGGCAGCAGCCACCAGGTCTTCCAGCATCTCGATATCATCGGGGTCCACGGCCTCAGGCTTAATGGTGATGCTCAGCACCTCGTGCTTGCCGTTCATCTTCACAGTGACCATCTCACCGGATGCACTGCCGGTGTACTCAGCAGCTTCCAGCTCTGCCTGCTTGGCCTTCATATCTTCCTGCATCTTCTGGGCCTGACGCATCAGGGAGTTCATATCGGGGCGGCCGAAGCCTGCGGGCATTCTTGCTTTCATGGTTGGTTCTCCTTTTATTTATCGTTTTTTGCGTTCACTATCCTCAATCGACACCTCCAGCCCCAGCTGTTCCAGCTTGCGGAGGGATTCCTCGGCGTTGGCCGAAGCGCGATTGACCGTCTTGGATTCATAGGGGCCGATGGGCACCGCCACACCGGACACCTGCGCGATCAGCTTTTTGATGAGCTTCTGGCTTTCCTTGTTGGCGCGGATAAAATCCCGGAAGGTCTTTCCGCCATCGATGAGCACCCGGGTACCATCAAAGTAACCCTTGGACTTTTTCAGGTAGGTGTAGAGCATGGGATCCTGTTCCTGCAGGAGCTTGATGACCTCTGCCCATTGCGGGAAGGGATTGATTCCCTCTGCTGCCACCTTGCGGGGCTTGTTCAGCGCCGGGTCAGCCGTATATTCCGGCTTGGGCTCCGGCTGAGGCTGGGCCGCAGACACTTCCCGTGCAGGAGCCGGAGGTGCTTCTCTCTGCGGCGGCGCAGCCGGAGTCGGCTCGTCCCAGGGGGGCGGAGCCTCCGAAGTCACCGGCGGTTCCTCCGGCAGGGGCGGCAGCTCTTCTTCCGCAGAAGCTGCTGCTTCTACCTTGGGAGGTTCCACGGGCTGAGGTGCCGGTTCCGGCTCAGACTGCTGCATCGGCGCCGGTTCCACAGAGGGTTCCTGCACGGGAGCCGATGCCGCCGGTGCACTTACAAAAGGCTTGACCGGTGCCGACGCAAACGGTCTGGGGGCCTCCTGTGCAGGGACCGCAGGCCGGGCGGCGGGCAGAGCCTGTACCGCCACCTGCTGGGGCTGCTCCGAAAGGCTGAACAGGGCCAGTTCCAGCTCTATCCGCTGGTCACTGCCACGGGTCATGTGCTCCAGAGCGTTGCCCAGAGCCCGGATGGCCCGGATCGCCTCCCGCTGCCCCATCCGGGGGCCTTTTTCTAGATAGAGCTTCTCCTCTTCCGGGGATACACCCGAGAGCAGTGCCTGCCCGCCGGGCAGGGCCGCCAGCATCAGCGCACGGTAATGGGCAATAAGCTCCTCAGTCAGCCGCTTCACATCCACCGACTGCTGACGCAGCTGAGCCAGCTGTGCCAGTGCCGCGGCGGCATCCTGCGCTTCCAGCGCATCCGAAATATGGAACAGATAGCTCCGGTCGGTCACACCTGCCATCCGGCGGACAACGTCCGCATCGATCTTTGCCGTGACACCGGCACAGGTATCCAGAATGGACAGCGCGTCTCGCATGGCACCATCGGCAAGGCGGGAGATGAGCTCCGCCCCCTCGCCGGACAACTCCAGTCCCTCCTGCCCGGCGATGTACTCCACACGCTGGGCGATATCCTCGGGGCCGATGCGGGTAAAATCGTACCGCTGGCACCGGGAAAGGATGGTGGCGGGGACCTTCTGGATCTCCGTGGTCGCCAGAATAAAGATGACGTGGGCGGGCGGCTCCTCCAGCGTTTTCAGCAGGGCGTTGAACGCTGCCGTGGAGAGCATGTGCACCTCGTCGATGATATATACCTTATAATGACAGGCGCTGGGGGTGTAGGCTGTTTCATCACGCAGATCACGGATATCGTCCACGCCGTTGTTGGAGGCCGCGTCCATCTCCACCACGTCCAGAATGCTGCCGTTGTCGATGCCCCTGCAGATCTCGCACTCACCGCAGGGGTCACCGTTCTGGGGATGCAGGCAGTTGACTGCCTTGGCAAAGATCTTGGCACAGGTGGTCTTGCCGGTGCCGCGCACGCCGGTAAACAGATAAGCGTGGCCCACACGGCCTGTGGCGATCTGGTTGCGCAGTGCGGTCACGATGCCGCGCTGGGCCACCACATCCTCAAACCGCTGGGGCCGCCACTTGCGGTACAGGGCTCGATACATCTGCTTCTCCCCTTTCAACAAAAAAGCCGGGCAGCGCTGACGGGGTTTGACCCCCGCCTTGCGTAACTCGGCATACGGATGCAGGCTGACTGAAACGCACGGGGCACACCGCTTAAGGCTGCTTGGTTCCCCACCTGACCTGGTTCACAGCGGCCCCATCGTACAGGGCCCGCATCCGTATGCCGAACCACGCAGCAGGCGCTGTCCGGCATGGCACATTTTGTGCTTGATTATTATAGCATGTTTCAGGGGAGAATGCAAGTATTAAACCTTGCCGACATCGTTTAGGAAAAGCCTTTCTCTGCACAACCTCTCAGTCACGGGCTGAGAGGTTGTGCGAAACTGCACGTTCCCTTATACAGCAAAAGCCCCCTCCGGTGCAAAACCGGAGGGGGCAAAAGCGCTTAATTCACAAATTAAGACTGGCAGGCAGTGATCAGGCTCATCTTGTAGACCTCGTCAGCGTTGCAGCCACGGGACAGGTCGTTGATGGGTGCGTTCAGGCCCTGCAGAATGGGGCCGTAGGCAGCGTAGCCGCCCAGACGCTGAGCGATCTTATAGCCGATGTTGCCGGCCTCGATGCAGGGGAAGATGAAGGTGTTGGCCTGGCCAGCGACCTTGCTGCCCTTGCACTTGACCTGTGCAACTTCGGGAGCAACGGCAGCGTCAAACTGCAGCTCGCCGTCCACAGCCAGCTCGGGGTCCATCTCCTGAGCCTTGATGGTAGCGTCATGGCTCAGAGCAACGGTGCCGCCCTTGCCGGAACCCTTGGTGGAGAAGCTCAGAACTGCGACCTTCGGATCGATGCCGAACAGCTTTGCGGTCTTGGCAGTCTCAACGGCCACCTCAGCCAGCTTTGCGGATGCAGCGATCTTGACCTCGCCGGTAGCCTTATCAACGGTATCGGTGTAATCAATGTTGACAGCGCAGTCGCCCATGGCAATGCGCTTCAGGCCCTCTTCGCCAAAGTCACGGTCCAGAATGAAGCAGGAGCTCACCAGGTGTGCGCCCTTCTTGGTCTTGACCAGCTGCAGAGCGGGGCGGATGGTATCGGCGGTGGAGTAAGTAGCGCCGCCCAGCAGGCAGTCAGCCTTGCCCATCTTGACCAGCATGGTGCCGAAGTAGTTGGACTTCTTCAGCATTGCGGTACACTCTTCAGCGGTCTGCTTGCCCTTGCGCAGCTCGACCATGGTGTTCACCATCTCGTCGAAACCTGCGTAGTTCTCAGGGTCAATGATCTCAGCAGCGGAAATATCAAAATTGCCTGCGGCAGCAGCGGCTTTGCACTCAGCCTCGTTGCCCACCATGACAACCTTCAGAACGCCCTCGGCCAGCAGCTTGCTGGCTGCCTCCAGGATGCGGGGGTCATTGCCCTCGGTAAAAACGATCGTCTTGGGGTTTGCCTTCAGCTGTGCTACCAGCGGTGCGAACATATCAGCCATTGTTGATTACCTCCGAATTAACTATCCAAAATTCACATCCGGGTGCCTGTTGGACACAAGGATGCCTTTCTCTTTTATTCTAGCACACCCGGCAAAAAGTTCAAGACAAAATTGGCTTTTTGTGCTATTATTTTAGGAGAAAACCATTTTTTATTTGTGAATAAATTATCATTCAGCTGCAAGGAGATCAAACTGCTATGGATTGGGATACATTAAAGGCCGAGTGCCTTGCCTGCCGCAGATGTGAGCTGTGCACTGACCGCACCCATGTGGTGTTCGGGCAGGGTGTCCAGACTGCTGAGGTGCTGTTCGTGGGCGAAGGCCCGGGCCAGAGCGAGGACGAGCAGGGCCTGCCCTTTGTGGGCCGCAGCGGCCAGCTGCTGGACAAATACCTGTTTGCCATCGATCTGGACCGGAGCAAAAACTGCTACATTGCCAACATCGTCAAATGCCGCCCGCCCCAGAACCGTGACCCGCTGCCCACCGAGAGCGAGGCCTGTATGCCCTGGCTCCGGGAACAGTTCAAGCTGCTGCAGCCAAAGATCGTGGTCTGCCTGGGCCGCATCGCCTCCCAGCGGATGATCCGCACCGATTTCTCCGTGACCAAGGAGCACGGCACCTTTGTGCAAAAGAACGGCGTGTGGTTCATGGGCACCTTCCACCCCGCCGCCCTGCTCCGGCAGGCGCAGAACAAACCCGCCGCCTTTGCGGATTTTGTGGCCCTGCGGGAGAAGATCCACGAGGTGTGCGGGCACACATATTAACAAGCTCACCCTCTCCGTCATTGCTGTCGCAATGCCACCTCTCCCGAAGGGAGAGGCCTTGGCAGAAAGATGAAGCTCACAAAAACTGCCAAGGGCTCCCACTTTGGGGGAGCTGGCGAGCGGAGCGAGACTGAGAGGGCAAGGCCGTTTCCAAGTATCATCTCCCTTCATTTTTGCATACCCTAAAGCAAAAGTGAGGTGTTCTGATATGAAAACCATCCAAAGCCGTTCCCCCGATTTCTTTCTGGGGGCCACCACACCGGCGGGCTTCAAGGGTTATTTTGAACCGCTGCGCCGGGAGCCCGGGATGCAGATGCTTCTCATCAAAAGCGGGCCGGGATGCGGCAAATCCACCTTGATGAAGCATCTGGCCCAGGCCGCCGAGCAGCAGGGCCAGCGCATCGAAAAGATCCACTGTGCCAGCGACCCGGACAGTCTGGACGGGGTCATCTTCCTCGACCAGAAACGCGCCATCATCGATGCCACCGCGCCCCATGTGGTGGAGCCGGACGCGCCCGGGGCTGATGAGCTGGTGGTGAGCCTGTACCACACCATCGATGCCGGAAAGCTGGCTCCCCACCGGGACGAGGTCAAGGCCCTGTTTGCCCGGAATGCCGCCCTGCGGGGCCGGGCAGCCCGGTATATCGCATCGGCGGGCAGCCTGATGCTGGACAGCCGCCGGGCCGAGGCCTGCAGCGCCAACTTTGAAAAGGTGCGCCGCTACGTCAAGCGGCTCTGCACCCGGCTGCTTCCCCGCACCGAGGGCACCGCCAGCGAGGAGCTGCGGCTGCTCTCAGCCATCACCCCCAAGGGGATGGTATTCTACCGGGGCACGGTGGAAGCGCTGGCCGACCGGTATGTGGTATTCCGGGATGATTACGGGGCGGTCTCCCGCCTGCTGCTGGAACTCATCCGGGCCGAAGCACTGGCCCGGGGCTACCACATCATCACCTGCCCCTGTGCCATGCACCCTGAAGATCAGATCGACCACATCTTCATCCCGGCCCTGCGGCTGGCTTTTTTGACCGACAACCTCTGGCATCCCATCCAGCTGCCCGGCGTGCAGGCCGTGCGCTGCACCCGCTTTGTGGACCGGGAGAACCTGTCCGGCTTCCGCGCCCGCCTGCGCTTCAACGACCGTGCCGCCTCCGAGCTCATCGACCAGGCTGTCGCCCTGATGGCTCAGGCCAAGAACTGCCATGATGAGCTGGAGACTTATTACCGGGCCACCGTGGATTTTGACCAGGTGAATGCTGTTGCAGCAAATTGTCAAAAGATCCTGGGTCTCGGGTAGGCCCTGCTCTGTACAACCTGACTGAAGCGCAGAATCTCAAGAGAAAGGAAGTGAACCCCATGCCTGCCATCCGTCTCTCTGTCCGGGAACTGGTGGAGTTCCTGCTCCGCACCGGCAGCATTGACAGCCGCTTTACCGGCTTTGACCGGGCCAACGAGGGCGCACGCATCCACCGCAGGCTCCAGAAGGCGGAGGGTGAAGGCTACGCCGCCGAGGTGTTCCTCACGGCAGAGCGGACGATGGAGGGAATCGGGTTCACCATCGAGGGCCGTGCCGACGGCATTTTTACCGATGAGGACGGCACGGTGGTCATCGACGAGATCAAGACCACCGCCGCGCCCACCGATGCCATCACGGAGGACATGAACCCCTGCCACTGGGCGCAGGGCATGGTCTACGGGGCCATCTGCGCCGAGCAGCGGGAGCTGGAAACACTGGATGTCCGGCTGACCTATTACCAGATCGACACCGATGAGATCATCCGCTATACCCGGCACTTCTCTGCCGCTGAGCTGGATGCGTTTCTCAACGACTTACTGCGGCAGTATCTTCCCTGGGCACGGCGGCAGCTGGACTGGGTGGAAGCCCGGAACCGGAGCCTTGGGGCCCTGCAATTTCCGTTTCCAGCTTACCGTCCCGGGCAGCGTGCCCTTGCCGGGGAGGTCTATCGCGCCTGTGCTGCGGGCAAGGCAGAGCAGAAGGGCGGTACCCGGCTGTTCTGCCAGGCACCCACCGGCATCGGCAAAACGATGAGTGCCCTCTTCCCTGCCCTGAAAGCCATGGGCGAGGGCACGGGGGAAAAGATCTTCTACCTGACCGCCCGCAACACGACACAGGCCGCTGCTGAGGATGCACTGGCCCGTCTGCGGGCGGCAGACCCGGCGCTTTCCCTGCGCAGCGTGACCCTGACCGCCAAGGAGAAGGCCTGCCTGTGCAAGGATGCTGAGGGCCGTCCCGCCTGCCTGCCGGAAGCCTGCCCCTACGCCAACGGCTACTACGAGCGGCTGAAGGATGCGCTGGCCAACCTGCTGGACAGCGCCGTCCCCTATGACCGGGCCGCCCTGACCGAGACTGCCCGGCGGCACAGGGTCTGCCCCTTTGAGCTGGGGCTGGATCTGAGCGAGTGGTGTGATGTGGTCATCGGAGACTACAACTATCTGTTCGACCCCACCGTGCACCTGCGGCGCTTTTTCGATGCGGCGGGCGACTACATTTTTCTCATCGACGAGGCTCATAACCTGCCGGACCGGGCCAGAGCCATGTACTCGGCGCGGTTCTGCAAGAGCAGCCTGACCGATGCCAGACGGGCCATCGGCAAAGGAAAAAGCGCACTGAAAACTGCGTTGACAAAGGCAGACAAAGGCTTTCTGGAAGCGCGCCGGGCGGTAACGAAGCTGGCCCCCCGCCGGGGTTCAGCACCCACCGAATCGCCGGCAGAGGATCTCGCCCAACAGACCAGCCTTCTGGACGCCGAACCGGCAGAAGCCGTCTTCTCGCTGCCGGAGCCTTTGCTGGCGCAGGATGGCACGGTCTTTTTGCAAGAGCTGCCGAAGGAGCTGCTCCGACTGCTGTTCAGCCTGCAGGCCCCCCTGCAGGACTGGCTGGAGGCCAACCCGGAGGCTGATGCCCACGCCCAGCTGCTGGAGCTCTACTTTGCGGTGCAGGATATCACCCGGGCAGCAGAGCGGTACGACGCGCATTTTGTCACCCAGCTGACAGCCCGGGGCAGCGAGCTGGAATGGGAGCTGCTCTGCCTTGACCCTGCCCCCTTTGTGGATGCCAGCCTTGCCGCCGGGCGGGCTGCAGCACTGTTCAGCGCAACGCTCACCCCGCCGGGCTACTATCGCTCCGTGCTGGGCTGTCCCGATGCCCGGGCTGTGGCACTGGAAAGCCCATTTCCGCCCGAACATCTGGGGCTCTACTGCCTGCCCGGCATCTCCACCCGCTACCGGGATCGGGAGGCCAGTGTGCAGGCCGTCTCAGATGCGCTGGCCGCACTGGCCCGGGCCAAGGTGGGCAACTATCTGGCCTTTTTCCCCAGCTATGCCTATCTGCGGCAGGTATATGAGGACTTCACCGCCCGTTACCCGGACATCGAGACGCTGGCCCAGGAGAGTGGTCTGGACGACGCGGCCCGGGCGGCCTTTCTGGAACAGTTCGGCCCAAGCCCCGCAAAAACACTGCTGGGCTTCGGGGTCATGGGCGGCATCTTCGGCGAGGGCGTGGATCTGGTGGGCGACCGGCTCATCGGGTGTGCCATCGTGGGGGTGGGCCTGCCTCAGGTGAACCCCCGGCAGGAGATCCTGCGCCGTTACTATGACGAGGCGGGCGGCACCGGTTTTGACTACGCCTACCGTTTCCCGGGCATGAACAAGGTGCTGCAGGCAGCGGGCCGGGTCATCCGCACGCAGGAAGACAGGGGCGTGGTGCTTCTGCTGGATGACCGCTTTGCCCGCGCCGAATACACCCGCCTGTTCCCCCGCCACTGGCACCAGCTCCAATACCTGCGCAGCACCACAGAGCTGGAGCAGCAGCTTGCCGCCTTCTGGGCGCTGAACCAATAGAAAAAAGCCTGTCGGCGCAAAAACCGACAGGCTTTTTCTCATGCTCCGGACATTTTCCGGCTCTTACTTCTTTCTGGGCAGGGATCTGCGCAGTTCATCCCAGGCAGTCATCTCCACCAATGTGGTGGCGCGCAGGGCGGCAAACGCTTCATCCAGATACTGCATCTCACTCACCGCGCGCATGGCGTGATCCGAAATGCACCACTTCCCAACGACCGTCTGCGCCATCCAGTAGACCATCCGCTCGGTCTTTTTCCGCTGTTTGGTGCCCTCGCGGTAGCGGTCGGTGTTCTCCGCATCGTTCACGGGTACACCCGCCGCTTTCAGCATCTCACAGCACTCCCAGGCGGCATCCACGATCATCCTGCGCTGTTCCACTGTGGTGCGGGAAAGTTCCCCATCCACCGCATAGCAGGCATAGGCGCAGGGCAGGATAAAGGCGATGTGGCTCTTGAGCCACTCGTCCATATCACTGTAATAGGTCAGCTTGTAATGAGTCCCCTCAAAGGCAGCCTGCAGCCGCAGGCGGAACGCGCCGGACAGGGGTGCGGTTGCGCCGCCGACAGTCATTCCCATCCCCATGTGCACACTGACCAGCCGGTCATGTTCCCGACGGCCCGCATTGTTCTGGAAGCCAAAGGCGATCTTATCCACCGGGCGCTGCATGGCCTGCAGCATCTCCTGCGCATAGGGATCATTGCCCACAAAGATGAAGTACTGGCTCCGATTTGCCTTGAGGATGGGCAGCACATCGGCCAGCTGCCCGGCCTGCACCGTGACAAACACAAGGTCATACACATCCTCGGGGGCCAGCACGTCTATTGTCTGCATCCGATCCACCGTTGTTTTCCGCTGGAGCATGTGGCGGATGGTCAGGCCCTTCTGGTCAATGACTGCCTTCCACTCGCCCCGGGCCAGCAGGGTGACCACATTTTTCTTGTTCTGTGCCAGACTGTGGGCCAGCTGACAGCCCTGAACGCCTGCGCCGTACACCAAGATCCTCATAACGAGATACCTCCTGTTTTGCATGATCAGCCCGGCCAGAAACATCGGGCTGTTACTTTTTCAGGAACGAGAAGAAGCCCTTTTTCTCATAGGGCCGGGTCTGCACGCCGGTCACGGTGTAGCCCGTTTCGGCAATGGCAGCCTTCAGCGCCTCCACATCCACCGGCTGCTCCGAGATGATGACCGTCTCGCCCTTGGTGTGGGAAGAAGTCACCTTGTTCACCCGGGCGGTCTTGCGCACCACATCATTGATGTGGCTCTCACACATACCGCACATCATGCCATCGACCCTCAGGATCGTTTCTACCATTGTTGTCCCCTCCATGCTGTATCTGCGGGCACCCCTGTCAAACTGCACAAGTCCAGCCCGCTGTTTTCGTCATTTTGTTAGTTTCAGCTAACTCGTTGTGGAAACAAAAAGGCTCCTGCCCCGCACAGCGCTGCTCTGCGGAACTTTGCCGATCTGTTTTCAGTTTTATCATACCATACCGGTGGGCAAATTTCAAGCTGCCCGCAAAACCGGCCGGGGGACTTTATCAAAGGGTCAGTTCATGGAAAACAGCGCTGCTTTCCAGCTCTTTCCATTGCATCGTGTTTCCTTCCAGGGTCATGTAGCTGTGGGGGCTGTTCTCTTTGGGGATGCTCACAGAACCCGGGTTCAGGTAAAGATTTCCCTGCCCGAACTCTGTCCAGGCCGGAACATGGGTGTGCCCATGCAGCAGCACATCTCCCGGGGCCAGCGGCGGCAGATTTTTCACATGATAGATATGCCCGTGGGTCGCATAAATGAGCCGCTGCCCCACCGGAAGCACCGCATAATCGGCCAGCACGGGGAATTCCAGCACCATCTGGTCCACCTCGGCATCACAGTTGCCCCGCACGCAGAGCAGCTTCTCCTTTTTCCCGTTCAGCAGGGGGATGACCTCCTTGGGAGCGTACTCTCGGGGCAGGTCGTTGCGGGGGCCGTGGTAGAGCAGGTCGCCCAACAGGAACAGCCGGTCGGCTCCCTCCCGCTCAAAGGCCTCCAGCATTTTGCGGCAGTAGTAAGCCGACCCGTGCAGGTCTGACGCGATCATCCATTTCATGGCAGATCCTCCTTTTGTGCGTTCTGTTCTTATTTTACCGCCGCCGCGCCCCATGTCAAGGGCAAGGGTCCGCTGTAAAAAAGTCATACTTTTATTTTAAAAAGTCCTTGACAAGTATCCCTGTGATGTGGTATCTTTGAACCAATAAAATATCGTGTGGATTTTTACAGCATTCTGCAACTTTTCGCCACACAATGGTACAAAAGCCATTGTGTGGCTTTTGCTTTGCCTTCAAATCCAAATCTGACCCTCAGGAGCAATGAAAATGAACGATACTTTTATGAAAACCAGACCGGTGTTCCCGCTGCTGCTCTCCATGGCCCTGCCCAACGTCATCTCGATGCTGGTGAACAGCCTGTACAACATCGTGGACAGCCTCTTTGTGGCCCAGATCAGCGAGCAGGCCATGACGGCGCTTTCGCTGGTGTTTCCCATCCAGAACTTTGTCAATGCAGTGGCCATCGGCTTCGGCATCGGCATCAATGCCCAGATTGCGCTCTACCTCGGCGCAGGCGACCACGAGAACGCCAACCGGGCCGCCACCCACGGCATGATGTTTTCCCTGCTGCACGGCGTGCTGGGCATGGTCCTCTGCATTGCCATCATGCCCGGCTTCCTGCGCCGCTTCACTACCGATCCCACTCTGGTGGACATGGGCGTGACCTACTCCACCATCGTGTTCCTGTTCTCGCTGGTCAACATGGCAGACCTCGCCTTTGAGAAGATCTTCCAGTCCGTGGGCCGGATGAACGTTGCCATGGTGGCGCTGATCACCGGCTGCGTGACCAACATCGCCCTCGACCCCGTCCTCATCTTCGGCCTTGGGCCGGTGCCCGCCCTGGGCATTGCCGGTGCGGCCCTTGCCACCGGCATCGGGCAGGCCGTTTCCCTTGTGGTCTACCTCTATGTCTACTGCACCACCGAAGTCGCCGTCCGCTTCTCCCGCCGCTGCCTGCGGTTCGATGCCGCCCTTGACGGCAAGCTCTATGCCATCGGCGTACCGGCCATCCTGAATCTGGCCCTGCCCAGCCTGCTGGTCACCTTCCTGAACGGCCTGCTGGCGGTCTACTCCCAGAGCTATGTGACGGTGCTGGGCATCTACTACAAGCTCCAGACCTTCCTTTACCTGCCGGCCAACGGCATCGTGCAGGGGATGCGCCCACTGGTGGGCTACAACTACGGTGCCCGGGAGCATGGCCGTGTGTCCAGGCTCTACAACCTGACACTGGGCCTGAGCGCCGGGATCATGGCCATTGGCACCCTGCTCTGCCTGACCATTGCAGGCCCGCTGATGGGTCTGTTCACCTCTAACCCCGAGACCATCGCCATCGGCCAGACCGCCCTGCGGGTCATCTGCCTGGGATTCATCGTCTCGGCAGTGTCTACCACCTCCTCCGGCGCACTGGAGGGTCTGGGCAAGGGCGTGCCCTCGCTGGTCATCTCCCTCTGCCGCTACATCATCTTCATCATGCCCATTGCGTGGGTGCTGTGCGGCCGCATGGGCCCTACCGGTGTCTGGCACGCCTTCTGGATCACAGAGGCCCTCTCTGCCGTGATCGCCTACGCGGTATATCACAAGGCAGTCCATCAGAAATAACCCTCTCTAACAAAAATTCCCGCTCGATGGAGCGGGAATTTTTTGTTATCATCTCTTCTTTTGTGGAAGGCTGTTCTCAGATCAGGCCCAGAGTTTTGAGCTCCCTTGCCACGCCGTCCTCCGTCACAGCCGGGCAGATGCGGTCGCAGAGCTTTTTCAGGTTGTCAGAGCCATTGGCCATGCAGACGCTGATGCCTACCACATCGGTCATCTGCAGGTCATTGTCGCTGTCGCCAAAGCCGATGGTATCGGCCAGCGAACACCCCAGCTCATCGCAGATGGCCTTGATGCCGGTGCCCTTGTTGAACTTGCGGTTGATGAGCTCCCCGTTGACGATGGCTGACGGGTTATCCCCCAGCCGGGACTCGCAGAAGATGAACTGATCCTCATACAGCTGCTTCGCCTCGGCAAGGCAGGCCTCGTTGGGGGCGATGAACACCACCTTGTAAACCGGCTCCCCGTGGTATTCCTCAATGGGCCGGATGGTCAAGCCATACTCCATCGTTTTGCGCCAGCGCTCGGCCTCGCTGTTCAGCTGCCCCGGCTTGCGTGGGAACAAATGGGCGAACCGCTCGATCATCCTGATGCCGCCGTAAGTATCATCCCGGGCTTCCAGTGTACACTCGGCACCGGCACGCCCCAGCACCTCCCGCAGGCCCTCGACCTGCGCAGGCTCCATGGGAAGATCCACGAGAATTTTCCCATCACAGCCTACATAGCCGCCTGCAGAGCAGACAAAGCCATCGAAACCGTAGGCAAGCAGCGGTTTCGTCATGCGCAGGTTGCGGCCGGTGCACAGAAACACCTTGTGGCCGTTGGCCCGGGCCTGCCGGATGGCCTCCACGGCACTGGTCGGAACGGTCATCTCACCGGGAGGCAGCAAAGTACCGTCAATATCCAGAAAAATCAGTTTTTGCTTCATGGTTTCCTCATTCTTTCACTGCCAGTTCATGGTAAATCCGCGGATCAGCAGACCCACGGCCAGGATCGCCAGCAGTACCAGCAGAACGGTGCGGTTGGCCTGTTTCTGCTTCTGTCTGGCCCGGGCACGGCTGTTCCGGCTGCCGCCCTGCTTCCGGTTCTGGGATCTGCCGCCGGAGCTGCGGCCGCTCGTGTTCTGCTTTGCGCTGCGGCGGGAAGCGCTGCCGGAAGTCCCCTCTTTTTTCCTGCCCGCAGTGCTCTGGCCGGACTTTGCCGCGCGAGGGACTTTCTCTTCCGGGGCTGCCGACGCAATGGGCTTTTTGGCCCCGCAGCGGCTCAGATAATCCTCAGCCAGCCGGTAATACTGGCCCAGCTCACTGGTGCGCAGGGGCGCGCCTGCATATCCTTCTTCCAGTGCTTCCACGGCCTCGTTGAAGAGGATCGCCGCCTGCGCAGCCGCCGTGCGGTCGGAGGCATGGGCCGCTTCATTGCGGGCGGTGCGCACCGCGTTGCAGGCCCGGCGGGCAGCAGCGGGGTGCTCCGTATTGCCCAGCAGATCCAGCGGGCGGGCAGCATCCTTTTCAGGGTCCAGCAGCACCCGCATACACAGGGTGGTATCCAGCTGCTGCCAGCTGTTTCGGCCCGCCAGATCGGGCAGACGGTCATAATATTCGGGGCTCTCCTGCTGGCGGGTGCGGATGTGATCCAGCAGGGCTCCCAGGCTGTGCTCCCCGGGCTTGTTCTCCCAGTGCCAGCGCAGCAGCTTGCGGCTGATCTCATCGCAGGTAGTTTTGATCTCAAAAGCGGTTTGCAGTGCTTCGTCGGGCATAACGTTTCTCCTTCGTACAACCAAAAAACGGAGGAAGCGCAGCCTCCTCCGTCATTCATTTACATCATAAACTGATAATAGACGAAGCCCCACAGCGCAATGCCTGCGCAGACGATGGCGGTGATGGGCGGGACCCAGCGGACGAGGGTCTCGGCAATGCCGTCGCGGCTCTCTTCCGCATCGTCCTCCTCATCGTACTGCTCTACCTCGGGTTCCGGCTGGCGGGCCGGGGCGGCACGGCGGGCAGCAGCAGGCATCACACGGGTGCCCTCGTCATCCACAGCCGCTGCACCGCTGCCGGGGAACGCCGCGCGGGTGGCGGCATCCAGCACCCGGGTAGGCTCTGCTTCCGGAGCAGGGGTGTGTTCCACCGGCGGTGCAAAGCTGGTCGGAGCGCCGACAGGCTCTGCCGGGCGGGCCGTCGGGATGACCCGGGTGGGTTCTGCCTGCACCGGCGCGCTGGCCACGATGCGGGTCGGCTCTTCCTGCGGAGCGGCGCTCGCCACGCGGGTGGCCTCCGCCGCCGGGGTCTGCTCTGCGGGGGCGGCCTTCTGGCCGGGCTGCAGCAGGGTGTTCAGGGCGTTCTGCAGCAGGATGCGGTCACAGCCGCACTCGGTGCAGTAGACCGTGTCCTCTTCCTTCGGGTGGAAGGAACCGCAGGCACAGTACCAGCCGTTCTCGAACACCTGCGGCATATACTTGAGGCCGCTGCGGTTCATCCGGCTTTCCAGTGCCTTTTCCAGCTCCGGACTCAGGCGGCGCGGGGCCGGCAGGCGGACGCGCTTGATGGCATCCAGATGCACGACCTTTTTGCCGCTGTATACGTTCTTCAGGACCACATCCACGCTGGTGATGGCCTTCTGGGTCACGAACACGGCATCGTCCATGCCAAAGCTCTCACCGGGCTTGACCTCGATCTCGCGGTATTCAAAGGCATCCTCACACAGGATGATACCGTCCACACCCTTGCACTTGAAGTGGATCTCCAGTGCAGTCAGGGTGACCTTGGAGATGTTCTTGAAGGTCAGGCAGACTGCGTTCTCGCCGCTGAGCTCGCCCTTGAGCAGCTCCACACAGACGAACTGCACCGGGCTGCCCGGGGTATAATAGTTGGCCCGGGTGCGTGCGACCGGGTTAAAATTTTCCTCCACGACACTCGCTCCCTTCGATCATTCGTTTTCCTGCGGGGCATCCTGCGCCGGGTCGGGCATTTCCTCGCCCAGCACGGCCTGCTCCGCCTGTTCAGCGGGCTCTGCGCTCTCGGCAGGCTCTGCGGTCTCCACCGGGGCTGCCGGTGCGGCGGGTTCCTGTGCAGGCTCGTCACCGTCACGCGGGGGCAGCTTGCCGCCGGCCATCACAGTGTTGAACTCCTGCTCGTTCAGCTTTTCGCGTTCCATCAGAGCCTGTGCCAGCGCATGGAGCTGGTCGATGTGCTCCGTCAGGGTGCGGCGGCAGGTCTCGTAAGCCTCATCGATGATATCCCGCATCTCGCCGTCGATCTCGGCAGCGGTGCTCTCGCTGTAGCCCTTGCCCTGGGTGAAATCACGGCCCAGGAAGGTCTCCTCCTGCGAGGTGCCGTAGACCACAGGGCCCAGGCGCTCGGAGAAGCCGTACTTGGTGATCATCTGGCGGGCAATGTTGGTTGCCTGCTGCAGGTCGTTGGAGGCACCGGTGGAGATATCCTCCAGGATCAGCTGCTCGGCCACACGGCCGCCCAGGCTGGAAACGATATCCTCGAACATCTCACCCTTGGTCACATAGCTGCGATCCTTTTCAGGAAGATACATGGTGTAGCCGCCAGCCTGGCCGCGGGGAATGATGGTGATCTCGTGCACGCGGGGGTGGTGCTTGCAATAGAAGCCTGCCACGGCGTGGCCCGCCTCATGGTAAGCGGTCAGCTTCTTTTCCTCGGCAGTCACAACACGGCTCTTCTTCTCGGGGCCTGCCATGACCTTCATGGAAGCTTCCTCGATATCCTCCATGGTGATGGCCTTGCGGCTGCGGCGGGCAGCCAGCAGAGCGGCCTCATTGACCAGGTTCTCCAGGTCAGCACCCGCAAAGCCCGCGGTGCGCTGTGCGATGACCCTGAGGGAGACATCGGGAGCCAGAGGCTTATTCTTGGTGTGGACCTTGAGGATTTCCTCGCGGCCCTTGACATCGGGCAGGCCCACATAGACCTGACGGTCAAAACGGCCCGGACGGAGCAGTGCCTTATCCAGAATATCGGCACGGTTGGTGGCTGCCATCACGATGACACCATCGTTGGCCTCAAAGCCGTCCATCTCGACCAGCAGCTGGTTCAGAGTCTGCTCCCGCTCGTCGTGACCGCCGCCCAGACCTGCGCCGCGCTGACGGCCCACAGCATCGATCTCATCGATGAAGATGATGCAGGGCATGGTCTTTTTGGCCTTATCAAACAGGTCACGCACACGGGACGCGCCGACACCGACATACATTTCCACGAAATCGGAGCCGGAAATGGAGTAGAAGGGCACCCCTGCCTCACCGGCGCAGGCACGGGCCAGCAGGGTCTTACCGGTACCCGGAGGGCCCACCAGCAGAACGCCGTGGGGGATGCGGGCACCCAGCGTGTTGAACTTGTCGGGGCTCTTGAGGAACTCCACGACCTCCTTCAGCTCTTCTTTTTCCTCGTCCTCACCGGCAACGTCGGCAAAGGTCGCGGTCTTTTTGTTCTCGTGCTCGTCCTTCACCTTGGCCTTGCCCACGTTCATAATACCGCCGCCGCCAGCGCCGCCGCGCATCATGGAGAAGAGCAGGAAGCCGGTGCAGCCCAGCATTCCCAGGTAGAACAGGATCTCCATCCAGGGGATGGACTCCTTCAGGGTGGTGTAATCGTACTCCATGGGCGCGGTCGGGTTGGCTGCGTCGTAGGAATCGATATACTGCTGGACGTTCTCGATAAACACATAGGCGTAGGGCAGCTTGTAGCGCACCGTCACCGTGCCGTCATCGTTTCTGGTCGCCCCCACGGAAGAGGTGGAGGGGGAGAACATATTGCTCAGCAGACCGCCGGAGGCCTGTGTGGCAGCGGTGGCACCTGTGGTTTCGGGCAGCTCCTGCTTGCCCTCCTTCAGCGTCAGGGTGATGATGCTGGTGTTGCGGTCCAGCGTAAAGGCTGTGACCTGATTGTTCTCAAAGTAGTGCACCACAGTCGAGTAGCTCATGGTGGAGCCGCCGGTACTGCTGTCGCTGGTGCCCAGCACCGACCAGATCATCAGAACACCGGCCAGTGCCAGCGCCAGGATCAGGGGATTAAAGCGAGGTCGTTTCGGTTGCAAAAGGGATCAACTCCAGTTCTAATTCGTTTTTGTTATGCGTAGATTTCCGGTTTCAGCACACCCACATAGGGCAGGTTGCGGTATTTCTCATCGTAGTCCAGACCATAGCCCACCACAAACTCGTCCGGCACCTGGAAGCCCTCGTAATCGGGCTGGATGTCGGCCTTGCGGCGGCTGGGCTTGTCGAGAATGGTGCAGATCTTCACGGAATTCGGGTTGCGCATCTTGAGCATGGGCACCAGCTTGGAAAGGGTGACACCGGTATCCAGAATGTCCTCCACGATCAGCACGTCCTTGCCGGACAGGTCGCCGTCCAGATCCTTGATGATCTTGACCAGACCGCTGGTGGTGGTATTGCTGCCGCCGTAGCTGGACACGACCATAAAATCAATGCTGCAGGGGATGGTCACAGCCCGCATCAGGTCGGCCATAAAGACCACCGAACCCTTGAGGATGGAGACGAGGACAAGGTTTCTGCCCTCGTAATCCCTGCTGATCTGTGCACCCAGTTCGGCAACCTTGGCTTTCAGTGCTTCCTCACTGACCAGGATGTTCTTGATATCGTCATTCATGCTCATGGGTTGTTCCTCCATTTTCCAATTCCAACTGCAAGATCTGTACAGTCTCCTCGTCCGGGGCCAGCCCCTCGGCAAAGCCCTCCCCACAGACCCACAGGATCTCGCTGCCCGCCGCCAGAAGCGGCAGGCCCTCTCGTATTCCGGCAGGAATGCCTGCCTCATTCATCCATTTGCGCAGGGGCTTGCTCAGCCCCCGCCCCGCAGGCCGGAACCGGTCTCCCGGTTGACGGGTGCGCAGCATAAGGGCAGAATATAACAAGGTTATTCTAGCATAATCCGCCCGATTTTTTAAGTCTTTTTTATGAACACCCTGTGTTTTTTCTCGAAAACCGCTTACAAAAAGCCGTGTTTTCAGGGTTTGGCCCCCGGGCAAGGCAAATTCTGCCCCATCGGCAGGGGCAAACGGCAGCGAAAACGCCGGGGCCGCAGCCGCTTCCGGCCGGCCCTCTTCCTGCCAGAGCATCCCGCTGCCTGCGCAGAAGCGGACCATATCGGTCAATTGCACCGCCCCGCTCCCCTGCTCCACCAGCTCTGCCAGCAGGCGGATGTACTTTTCCTCGGCATCCCGCACCGGGGCAACAAGGCTGTGGAGCGCTGCTTCCAGAATGAGCGGGTCAGCGCCCTGCAGCGGCTCCAGCCGCCACACTGCCCTGACTTCCGGGGCCTTGTGGGCAGTCTGGGCTGCATCCAGACGTGCGATGGAAAGCAGCTGTTCCGCCTGCCGGGCAAAGTAGGCATCCGCGCGGGCCGCCTTTTCACAGAAGCGGGCCAGATTTTCCTCTGCCGCAGCGTTGACGCTACGCAGGGCCGGAACGGCCCCATGGCGCAGACGGTTGCGAGCATAAGCATCGGACTCGTTCGTCTCGTCCGTCACCCAGCCCTGCTCAAAGGCGGCGCAGAGCGCTTCGGTCTCGGCCCGGGTCAGGCCCAGCAACGGGCGGCAGTAGCCGGGCCGCCCGGGCCGGATACCCCCTGCCCCGTGCAGCCCGGTGCCCCGGGCCAGCCGGAACAGCAGGGTCTCGGCCTGGTCAGTAGCAGTATGGGCCGTTGCAATGCAGTCTATCCCGCCTGCCAGCAGTTGGGCAAAGCAGGCATAGCGGAGTTTGCGGGCCCAGTCCTCCCCGGCATGGGACGGCACAGTCATTCCCACATCTGCCGGGTGGAAAACTGTCAGCGGCACCCCCAGCCGGGCACACTCTGCCCGGACAAAAGCTTCGTCCCGGTCCGCAGTCTCACCCCGCAGGCCATGGTTGACGTGGCAGGCAGAAAGGGTATACTCAAAAGCTTCCCGCAGCTCCAGCAGCACCCGCAGCAGCGCCATGCTGTCGGCCCCGCCCGAAACGGCGGCGCACAGGTGCAGAGCCCGGCCCGGCTCCACAGCCGCAAACAGCTGCTCCTGCCGGGCAAAGCGTTCTACTTTAGCGATCAATTTTGATGTTTCGTCGTTCATCAGCGTTTGAAGTCCACATCCATAAAGCGGGTGTGTGCGCCATCCCAGCCCAGCGGCACCGTGCTGGTCTCGCCGTGGCGGTTCTTTGCCACGATGCACTCTGCGGTATCCGCATCCACCTCTGCCCCATCGGGGTTCTGGCTGGCGTAGTAGGAATCACGGTAAAGGAAAAGAACGCAGTCAGCATCCTGCTCGATAGAACCGGAGTCACGCAGGTCCGACAGCTGGGGCCGGTGAGAAGAGTTGTTGCCCTGCTTCTCCACCGCACGGGACAGCTGAGAAAGTGCGATAATGGGCACATTCATTTCTTTAGCCATGATCTTCAGGTTTCGGGTGATGGAGCTGATCTCCTGCACACGGTTCTCGCTGCGCTGGCCGGTGGTCATCAGCTGCAGGTAGTCGATGACGATCAGGCCCACATTGGGGCGGGTGGGGTCCTGATTGACCCGGCGGATCTTTGCCTTCATCTCGGTGATGGTGATGCCTGAGGTGTCGTCCATATAGATGGGGGCATCGTGGAGCTTTTCCGTTGCCAGTGCCAGATACTCCCAGTCCTCACTGCGAAGAGCGCCGGTACGAAAAGCCTGGCTGTCGATGCCAGCTTCCGCCGAAAGGATGCGGTTGGTCAGCTGCTCCTTGGTCATTTCCAGGCTGAAAATGGCCACCGGCACCTTTTGCTGCATGGCAACGCGGGTGGCGATGTTCAGCGCAAAACTGGTCTTGCCCATACCGGGGCGGGCGGCCAGAATGATGAGGTCGCCGCGGCCCAGGCCGGTCAGGACGGTATCCAGCAGACGGAAGCCGGTGGGGATGCCCTTGTACTTGTCGGCATCCGGGCCGCTGATCTTCTGCAGGTTGGTCAGCGTCTCCACCATGCTGGAGGAAAGCGGGGTCAACGCGCTGGAATCCCGCCCGGAGCGGATCTCGTAGATGCGCTGCTCGGCGTTTTCCAGCAGCAGGTCAGCGTCCGGCTCATCGCCCGCGTCCTGCAGAATGTCCTTGGCAACGCCCATCAGCTGGCGCACCAGATACTTTTCCTGCACGATCTGGGCATAGGCCTTCACATTGGAGATGCTGGGCACCGTCTCGGCCAGACCGGTCAGGTAGACCTTTGCCTCGTCCGCACTGGGGAACACGCCATCGGAGATGACGGCATCCAGCAGGGTGACAAAGTCGATGGTCTGGTCTGCCGTAAACAGGCGCAGCATCTCAGAATAGATCTGGGCGTTCTGCCGGGTGTAGAACATCTCCGGCCGGATGATCTCCACCAGATCGGTCAGGGTCTCGGGCTTGAGCAGCACCGCGCCCAGCACGCTCTGCTCGGCCTGCATATTGTAGGGCAGATTGATGCCCACGCTCTCCAGATTCAGTTCATTGGAATAATGTCGTTGTTCGTTGGGCATGGTTCATCCCCCTCCATACTGGGCCAGTTTCCCAAAACGCCAAAAACGCCCCCTGCTTTCAGGGGGCGCAGATGGCATTTCAATCAGGCCTGTTCTACTTCCACCATGATCTTGAAGGAAGCCACGACACCGACATACAGGCGCACCTTTGCGTTGAACACACCGGCATCCTTGATGTCCTTGGTCTCCAGCTCGATCTTCTTTTTATCAATGGGAGAACCGGCCAGCTGGGCCAGAGCCTCGGCAACTTCCTTGCCGGTGACCTTGCCGTGCAGGCGGCCGGATGCGCCGCCCTTGGCCTTGATGGTCACGGTCTTGCCCTCGATCTTTGCAGCCACAGCCTGTGCGGCGGCCACAGTTTCAGCCTCGTGGAAATCCGCAGCGGCCTCCTTGCCGCGTGCGATATTCACCGCAGAAGCATCGGCCACAGCGGCCAGCTTGCGCGGGAACAGAAAGTTGCGGGCGTAGCCGTCGGAGACCTCATGGATCTCATCCTTCTTGCCAATGCCCTTTACGTCCTGCTTCAGAATCACTTTCATGGTGTTATCCCTCACTTCTCACCGGGGAACCGGTGCAGTTGTTATATTTATAGTATAGCGCATTTGTTGGATTTGGGCAAGGGGCAGGCTCTACTCCATACAACCTCTCCGTCATCATCGCTAGCGCTTGATGCCACCTCCCCTAGTAGGGGAGGCCTTGGCAGAAGATTCATTTTTCGATCGATTCGCCTTTGGCTCTAAAACCACCATCTTCCGCAGAGGCAAAACGTCACGCTAGCAGGGCAAACTGTAGCAATGCGCCATCCCCCGAAAACGTGACGGAATGCCAAGGGCTCCCCTACTAGGGGAGCTGTCGCGGCGAAGCCTGCGACTGAGAGGTTGGAAAGAGCAAGACGTTTCCTTCTGAGCAGTTACCCCAGCTCCCGTGCTGCCGTATCCAATGCTGCTTCGATCACCTTATCCATATCATAATACTTGTACTCACCCAGCCGGCCGCCGAAAATGACGTTCGGCTCGACATCGGCCAACTGCTTGTAGCGGGCGTACAGGGCACCGTTCTTCTCGTCGTTGACGGGATAATACGGCTCATCGCCCGGCTTCCACTCGGCGCTGTATTCCCGGCTGATGACCGTTTTGGGCTGGGTGCCGAACGCAAAATGCTTATGCTCGATGATCCGGGTATAGGGCGTTTCCGCATCGGTATAGTTCACCACGGCGTTGCCCTGGTAGTTGTCGGTGTCCAGCACCTCGGTCTCAAAGCGGACGCTGCGGTACTGCAGGGCCCCCAGCCGGTAGCCGAAGTAGGCATCCACCGGGCCGGTGTAAACCACCTTGTCGGCCAGTGCGTTCAGGTTCTCCCGGTCGGCCAGATAATCCACATTCAGCCGCACCTCGATGCCCTCCAGCATCTTTTCCACCATGGCGGTATAGCCGCCATTGGGGATGCCCTGATACAGCGCGTTGAAGTAGTTGTTGTCGTAGGTAAAGCGGACCGGCAGGCGTTTGATGATGAAAGCCGGCAGTTCGGTGCAGGGGCGGCCCCACTGCTTGCCGGTGTAGCCTTTGATGAGCTTTTCGTAAATGTCCGTACCCACCAGACTGATGGCCTGCTCCTCAAGATTTTTCGGGTCGGTGATGCCCGCTTCCCGCTTCTGCTCCTCGATCTTTGCCTTGGCCTCGGCGGGGGTCACCACCCCCCACATCTTATTGAAGGTGTTCATATTGAAGGGCAGATTGTAGATCTCGCCGTGATAGTTGGCAACGGGGCTGTTGGTGTAGCGGTTGAACTCCGCAAACTGGTTCACATACTGCCACACTGCCTTGCTGCTGGTGTGGAAGATGTGGGCACCATAGCGGTGGACCTGTATGCCCTCCACTTCCTCGGTGTAGATATTCCCGGCAATGTGGCTGCGCTTATCAATGACAAGGCATGTTTTGCCCGCCTTTTTTGCTTGCTGGGCAAACACCGCACCGTAAAGGCCTGCGCCTACGATGAGATAATCGTAATGGTTCATCCCTGCTTCTCCTTTTTTCTGGATTCAGGTTCATTTTTGGAGAGCGGCTTCTTCTGGCTCTCACGGTACTGGTCGATGGCGGTCTGGATGCGTGCCCGGGCTGCCTCGGGGGTGATATGCTTGAGCTGGGCCGCCGCCATGGTCTGGTGGCCGCCGCCGCCCAGACTTTCCATGATGACCTGAACATTGACCGCTCCCAGACTGCGGGCCGAAATATTCACGCCGCTCCCCACCTGCACGGCCACAAAGCTGGCCTCCACATTCTGGATGGTCAGCAGGTCGTTGGCAGCCTGCGCAATGGCCACACGGGCCTCGGGGGGCACCTCGCCGCTCACCGAGATGGCACAGCTGCGGTACATCTGGGCAGCCTCCACAAGGTCTGCCTTGGCGTTGTACTCCACCATGGTCACATCAAAGAGCTGGCGCACCCGCTCCGTCTCCGCACCGTAGCGGCGCAGAGCGGCGGCGGCTTCAAACGTGCGCACGCCGGTGTGCAGGGTGAAGTCCCGGGTATCCAGCATAATGCCCGAGAGCAGCCCCTCTGCCTCCACCCGGCTGGGCTTGTCGTCCCGGTCGCCCACATACTGCAAAAGCTCCGTGACCAGCTCACTGGCCGAGGAGGAGTAGGGCTCGTGGCAGACAAGGTCTGCATGCTCGATGAAGCCCACGCCCTTGCGGTGGTGGTCGATGACAGCCACCTTGCCGCACCTTTCCAGGATCTCCTTACTTTCCACAAGGCCCAGCTGGTATGTATCCACCACCACGCAGAGCGTTTTCTTGGAGATAATGGGCAAAGCCCCCTTGGGGTCGATGAAATCATCCGCCTGCCCGGCCCGGCACAGGGCATCGATCAGGCTGCCCGCCAGCGTGGCATCCCGCCTGACGGCGATCACCGCCGGAACATCGCAGATCTTGCAGATGCGCAGCACGCCCTCGGCAGCGCCGATGGCATCCAGATCGCTCATCCGGTGGCCCATGATGACCACATGGTCCGCCTCCTTGACAAGCCTGACCAGCTGGTCGGCCACGATGCGGCTGCGCACCTTGCTGCGCTTTTCCACGCCGTGGCTCACGCCGCCGTAAAAGGTGAAGCCGTCCGGGGTCATCTCCGCGGCCTGATCGCCGCCGCGGCCCTGCGCCATATCCAGCGCCTGCACGGCCATATCCTGGGCTTCCCGCAGGGTCTTGGCCCCGCGCCCGATGCCAATGGAGATGGACAGGTTCACGCTGGGGTCCAGGGCACGGATCTTATCCAGCACATCGTAGCCGCGCTGGGCATACTGCTCCAGATGGCGCTCTTCCACCACGGCGATATAGCGGCCGCTGGCAACGCGGCGCAGAAAGCCTGTGCCCCGGCCGATCATATCCTCCAGCACCCGGTTGATGCCCTCCAGCAGGCGGGCGCGCTCACTGTCCAGCATATCGCTGAACACATCGTCGTAGCCGTCCACCAGAAACACCATGTAACCCGGGCGGCTGGCCTTATATTCCGTTTCGATCCTGCGCAGGGCAGTTTCCTCATTGAACACAAGCAGCGTCATGCTCTCGCTGCCGCCCGGCACGGTACTGCTGTGCACATTCCACACACCGTCGGCCAGATTGAGCTGCTGCCCCTCCGGGGTGCGGGCCTGTGCGGTGTCCAGGCCGGGCAGCAGCTTCTGTGCCCTGCCTGCAAGCCGGTCCTCGCCGCCCAGCAGCGCCGTGCGGAAGCGGCTGTTGTACCACAGCACCGTCTCGCCAGAAAGCAGAGCCGCCGGCTGAGAGAGGGATTCCAGGCTGTATTGGGTCCTGGAATTTTCAAAGCTGCCGCCAGCCACCCACTTGGCGGTCCAGCGCCGCAGCTGATACCGGAAAACGCAGATGCCGATGCCCCACAGCACCACCAGCACTGCCAGCGCAGGCCAGCCCGCGGGCCGCTGCACCAGAAGCGCCAGTGTCAGCAGTGCACACAGCACTGCCAGCGCGGCGATCAGCATTTCTAACGTCCATCTCGGTTTTTGTTTCATGGAATCTTCTGCCTCCTGGTCTGCCTGCCCCGGCGGGGCGGCTTCCGGCTTATACCTCCATCAGAATGGGGAGGATCATCGGGCTGCGCTTGGTGCGGCGGTAGATATAGCTGCTCAGCGCCTCACGCACCCGGGTCTTGACGCTGTTCCAGTCGCGCACATGCTCTTCCACGCAGCGATCCAGCGCGTTTTCCACAATGCTCTGGGCCCCGTCCATCAGGCTCTCGTTCTCGCGCACATAGACAAAGCCGCGGCTCACAAGGTCAGGCCCGGCCAGCACCTTACCGGTCTTGCTGTCCACGGTGGCCACAATGATGACCAGACCGTCCTCAGAGAGATGCTTGCGGTCACGCAGGACCACATTGCCCACATCGCCCACGCCCAGGCCGTCCACCATCACAGCACCGGCGGTGACAGGCTCGCCCAGTTTGATCTCGTCCCGGCTCAGGATAACGTTGGAGCCGTTCTCGGCAATGAGGATGTTGCTGGTGGGAATGCCCAGAGACGCGGCGGTCAGGGCATGCTTTTTCAGCTGCTTGTACTCGCCGTGCACGGGCAGGAAATACTTGGGTCTGGTCAGGGTGAGCATCAGCTTCTGCTCTTCCTGGCAGGCGTGGCCGGAAACATGGACATCATACATGCTCTCGTAGATGACCTCCGCGCCCAGCAGGAGCAGACCGTTGACGATCTTGGTCACGCTCTTCTCGTTGCCGGGAATGGGGTTGGCGGAGATGATGATGAAGTCGCCGGGGCCCACCCGCACCTGGCGGTGGCTGCAGGAGGCCATGCGGGAAAGAGCGCTCAGGGGCTCGCCCTGGCTGCCGGTGGTGATCAGCACCACCTGCTCCGGCGGGTACTGGTTCAGCTCATCCACGCTGATGAGGGTGCCCTCGGGGATGTGCATATAACCCAGCTCCTGCGCCATGGCAGTGTTATTGACCATGCTGCGGCCGCTGAACGCCACCTTGCGGCCATCCTCCACGGCCAGGTCGATGATCTGCTGGACGCGGTAGATGTTGGACGCAAAGGTCGCAATGATGATACGCTTGTTCCGGGCACGGGCAAACAGGTTGCGGACACCGGCGGCCACCTTCTGCTCCGTGGCAGTAAAGCCCGGGCGCTCGGCGTTGGTGGAATCGCTCAGCAGGGCCAGCACACCCTTCTGACCATACTCCGAAAGGGTGGTCAGGTCGGTCACGCCGCAGGCCAGCGGGGTGTAATCAATCTTGAAGTCGCCGGTCTGGATGATCGTTCCGGCAGGGCTGTCAATGGCAAAGGCCACGGAATCGGGGATGGAGTGGTTGACATGGATGGGCTCCACGGTAAAGCAGCCCAGCTTGATCTTCTGCTTGGGGGTGATCTCCACGAACTTGGTCTTGCCCGCCAGGCCAAACTCTTCCAGCTTGTTCCGGATGAGGCCGCAGGTCAGCCGGGTGCCGTAGATGGGCAGATCAAACTTCTGCAGCAGGTAGGGAATGCTGCCGATGTGGTCTTCGTGGCCGTGGGTGATGAGCAGGCCCTTGATCTTGTCCTTATTCTGCACCACAAAGGTAAAGTCGGGGATGACCATGTCCACGCCGTACATCTCACTGTCCGGGAACACAAGGCCGCAGTCCACAATGATCATATCCCCGTTGCACTCGTACACGGTCATGTTCTTGCCCACTTCACCCAGACCGCCCAGCGGGTAGATGTGGATGGGCACAGCGGCCTCCTTGGGCTGCTGTGCGCGGCGGGGCCGCCGGTTATAATAAGGGCGGCGGGTGCGGGTACGCTTTTCCCCGCCGGATTCACTGTTTCTGTTCGGATTGTTCTGAGCCTGAGCCGGGTTCTGTTCTTTGACCTGTGCCATGCGGTACCTCCAAAATCAATTACAAAACGCAGGCACACCCCTTTGCGAGCGGCCTGTCTGCTGTGAAGGAGCAGCAAACGCACCGCCGCTCCCATCGAAACCATCGTATAGAATTTTTCGCTTCCATGCCCGTTTTCGGCACTGGGATGGCCGGAACGGAGTAATTTCTGCCCTGTCAGTCCATCTGTTCGATGCGACCGCGGCACTGCCCTGTTCCGGCCGGACACACCGCACCGGTGCGCCCCTATACGCATTTTGTTACAAACAGTATAGTATTTCTTGTCCACTTTGTCAATTCAAAGCTTTGCCGGAAAAGCCGGGGATGATACGTTTTCCTCTTGACAGAACCGGAAAAATAGCTCTAAATAGAGGTATCCAAAAATTCAAGTTCCGGGAGAAACAGATGAAACAAGTCGAAGTTTACACCGATGGCGCGTGCAGCGGCAACCCCGGCCCGGGCGGCTGGGGTGCAGTGCTGCGCTACCGCTTCAACGGCAAGGTCTACGAAAAAGAGCTCAGCGGCGGCGATGCTTCCACCACCAACAACCGGATGGAGCTGACCGCCTTTATCGAGGCCCTGCGCCAGCTCAAGGAGCCCTGTGAGGTGCGGCTGTGCTCTGACAGCCAGTACGTCATCAACGGGCTGGAAAAGGGCTGGGCCAGGGGCTGGAAGCGCCGGGGCTGGAAAAAGTCCGACGGCTCCCCTGCCCTGAACCCCGACCTGTGGGAACAGGCATTGGAGCAGGAAGCCCGGCACAAGATCACCTATGTCTGGGTCAAGGGCCACGCAGGCCACCCGGAAAACGAACGCTGCGACCAGCTGGCCGTAGCACAAAGTCAGGCACACGGAGGGAGACAGGGACGATGAGCGATACATTTCTGCCCGGCAGCGGGTTCGATACCTATGAACAGCAGGACAAGGTGCTGGTGGGCCTGTGCGGCGGCACGGGCTGCAAAGCAGCTGTCCGCATTTTACAGCAGCAGGGCTTTGCGGTGATGGGCGCTGTGGTGCGTCTGTGCACCGATGACCCCGTTGTGGATGCCGCCAGGGAAGCCGCCAAGGCTCTGGGCATCGAGTGCATCACCCTGAATGCCAGCGAACTGGCCAGCCAGCTGGCTGAGGAGACCGCTGCCCCGGCCGACCTGCGCTTCCCCGCCCTGCTTGCAGCGGCTGACCGGCTGGGCATCCAGTACATTGCCACCGGCCACCGCGCCCGGGTGGAGACCGGGGCGGACGGCGTGCACGTCCTCTGCCCTGCCGGAATTGCGGACGAGAGTGCCCGGCTTGCCGCCCTGCCGCAGGAGACGCTGGGCCGGCTCATCCTGCCCTTGGGCGATTTCAGCCCCGAGGATGTGGCTGAGATGGCAGCAGAATAAAAAAACAAAAGAGATGCACCCCGCCTTTCTGAAACCGGTTCAGGGAGCGGGGTGCATCTCTTTTTGCTCTGTTTTATTTCATCGTACAACGCTCAATGGAAGTCCTCCGCTTACTTTGCGAAGATCTGGATCCAGTTGTGGCCCCACTGAGAATTGGCATCGTAGTTGTAGCCAAGGCACATATACTTGGCGGCGGGGTCCATGATATTGACACGGTGGCCTTCCGAAGCCATCCAGTCTGCAACGACCTTTTCGGGCGTGGTCTCGCCCCAGGCGGCATTCTCGCCGGTGGCGGTATCAGACACGCCGTACTCCTTCAGCACGGTGAAGCAGTTGGTGCCATCGGGGCGGGTGTGGGAAGCGACCTTTGCCACTTCCTTTGCGCGCTCATCGGCGGCGGCCTGCAGCTTGGCATCGCCCATGGCCAGAGGTGCCAGATTTTCCTTTGCACGCTCAGCGTTGACCAGCGCCAGCACTTCCTGTGCGAAACCGTTCTCACTGGTGCCGCGGGCGTAGGTAAAGATCATCACCCAGTAATTGCCGTACTCGCCGCCCTCGTAGTAGCCAATGCCAACGGAGGTGGCATCCTTGTCCAGCATCCGCTCCTTGAAGAAATCGTAGCGATTCCAAGCGGCGACCACATCCGAAGCATCCTCAGCAGCTGCCCAGTAGTTCTCGCCCACAGAAACATCGTCCACACCGTACTCCGGCAGGATGGTGAACTCGCGGCTGCCATTGGGGCGGTTGTAGGAGTAATTGACGGTAAGTTCTTCTGCACGGGCCTGTGCGGCAGCATTCAGTGCGCTGCTGCCCATGCTCAGAGGAGCCACACCAGCCTGTGCACGCTCTGCGTTGACGAGCTGCAGCAGCTCATCGGCCTTGGAAGCTGCGTGTGCGGGCATTGCCAGAACAAACATCAGGCAGATGAATGCGGCGCAGCAGACCAGATTCTTCAGGACTTTCATCGAAGCGTTACGCATGGTGTTGAACCTCTTTTGTGTTGCCCCATAAAAAAGGTGTCGATTGCTGGTATACTCGGCAATCGACACCTGATGCTTCAGATGAAGGTCACTCAACACCCAATCCCCGCTGTGGAGACCCTCAGGTGATGAGAAGCAACTGGCTGCCATTTTACAGGCCCTATAGCTTTGCGTCACAGCCTTTCGACTGCTTTGCCGAGGATATTCAGTTTTGCGTGCCTTTCTTCTTTTGGGAAGAAATTTGAGAACGAAAAAAGGTGTTGTTCTGCAACACACTCAGCAAAACAACACCTAGAAATTCTAAGCAGGTCGCCCAAAGAAAGATTTCTTTGAGAAGCAGCTGGCTGCCATTTTACAGGCCCTGTAGCTTTGCGTCACAGCCTTTCGACTGTTTTGCCGAGAATATTCAATTCACCTTGAGGAACTGTTCCCATTTCCTCGACATTATCCTACCACATCGGGCAGAACCTGTCAACTGTTTTGGAGCAGCCTTCTCAAAAAATCTGCTTTTTTGAAGAGTTCTTCCGTTATGCCTGCACCTCTGCCGCCTTTTTGCGCAGCTGGTCGAGGTCTGCGGCATCCGGGTGGGCCAGCGCCTTGTCAAAATTCTCGATCAGCATTTCGAGATTGGGCGCATGGTTGGGCTGCTGCAGCATCTTTTCGTACTGCTGGCGCACGGTCATGGGCATCTTGCCCTGGCACATATAGGTTCCAATGACCGTGTTGCTCTCATCCAGCGATTTCTGCACCGCCGCCAGGATCTGCTCGAAATATTCCGCACTGCCGCCAAAGCCTGCGGTGCCGAACAAAAAGACCCGCTTCCCCTTCAGGGTCTGCAAAAAGGCGGTGAGGGTGTCATCGGCATGGCCCTTGTCCGTCCAGAAGCCGATGTAAAGGGTCTCAGCCTCCAGTGCCTCCGGGGCCGGTGCTCCGAAGTAGGTGCACTCATTCTGGGGCAGGCTTGCGCGAAGGGTGTCGGCCAGCAGGCGGGTGTTGCCGGTCTTGCTGCTGAAAACGATGGCGTAGCTCATGGTCATTCTCCTTTATTCTCTTTGAGATCAGATGCTGCCCTGTTCTTTTGCGTTCAGGGCATCATAGATACAGCGGGTGCCCTGATGGGCGATCAGGCCGCCCAGGCACTTCTTGTTGCAGCGGACACAGCGGTGGATCTTTGCCGCATTGCCGCTCTGCAGTTTGTTGACCCAGTTGGGGTCGGCCAGCAGCTGGCGGCACATTGCCGCACACTGGATGCGGCCGCTGGCAAGCTGCTGCTCCACAAAATCGGGGTCGTTCAGGCCGCCCACACCGCAGAGCGGCACGCTGGTATACCGGCGCACCTCATCGCAGAACTTGAGGAAGCAGCCGTTCTCCTTGAACTCGGGGTGGCTGGCCGGCGGGATGGTGTTTTCCAGCGCAGAGTGGTTGGCCAGTGTCACATGGAAGCTGGTCACGCCTGCCTGCACCAGCAGGGGCACGAACACGGCCAGTTCCTCCTCCACCACACCGGCGTTGCCGTAATGGGGGTTCTCCTGCCGGACAGCCAGCTTGTAGTCAATGGCCATGCCGGGCACAGCGGCGTGCACTGCCTTGACAGCTTCCACGGCAAAGCGGGCGCGGCGCTCGGCACTGCCGCCGTATTCATCGGTGCGGTGGTTGAAGATGGCGGAAGAGAAGCTGCCGCACATCCGGTCGCCGTGCACCTGCACCATGTCAAAGCCCGCCTGCTTTGCCAGCACAGCAGCCTTGCCAAAGCCATCGATGATCTGATGGATCTTTTTCTGGGACATCTTGGTGATGTAGGGGCCCACGGCATCGTTCATCCGCTCCCGCAGCTGGTCGGGGGTGATCTTTTTCATCAGCATCCCCGGGATGCACTTGACGATGGACATCATGTCGGTATCGGTCTGGTGGAGCTGGGCGCAGGCCTTGCAGCCGTACTTGTGGGCAGTCTCGCAGATCTGCTGATAGAAGGCAAAGCCCTTTTTGTCAAACAGGGACTTCTCGAACCGGCTCTTGGCCACCGGCACATCGCCGATGATGATCATGGCGCAGCCGCCCTTGGCCAGCCGCTCCATCTCCGCCAGATATTCCTCGTCCGAAAGGCCGAAGGTGGTGGGGGCAAAGATGATGCGGTTCTTCAGCTGCATTCCACCGTAATCAATGGGGCTCAGGATGGTGTCGTACATGTTACACACTCTCTTTCCTCGTCCGTGCTGCCTTTTGCAGCAGGCTCAGGAGCTGGTGCTGTTCCTCTTCGGTCAGCCCGCTCAAATTTTGTGCATCCCAATCAAAAAATACCTGGTGGCAGGTCCGGAATGCTCTCTCACCCGCCGGGGTCAGCCCCAAATGATAACTGCGGCCCTGCTTTTCCCGGGTCATAAAGCCATCTTCCACCAGCTTGATCACGCTGCGCTGGCAGTGGCCCCAGTCCAGGTGCAGGTTTTTGGTCATCTCAGCCGGGGTGCAGCCGGGATGTTTGCCCACGTAGATCACAAAATACATCATGCCAAAGCTCAGGCCAAACTCCTGCAGCTGCTGGGTGGTGTAGGCTGTGAACTGCTTGTAAAACTCCATCACGTAGAAGGATATGGTCGATTGGATCACGCTTTGCATCTCCTTTACTTGACAAGGTCTAGTATAATCGCATTACTTGATAAAGTCAAGTACTTTTTTCAAAAAAATTTCTCCCTGCTCCGTATTTCTGTTTCGGGAGCAGGGAGAGAACGATTCTTTTGCCTCAGACCAGCGGCATGATATTTTCCGGGGCGGCAGCAAGGCAGGCGGGTGCTTTTGGCGGCGGGGCCGCCATTGTCTCCTTGGACACCTTCCACCACAGGCGGGCCTCACCGCCGGGCAGGGTGAAGATCATGTTCCAGTCAAAGGGGTTCTCACTGGTGGAGACAGCCTGCACCGGCAGGCTGTTGGGGGTGCCGGGAGCGCAGGGTGCAAAATCATGGGCGCGGATGCCCACGGCACGGCAGCCCTCGGGCACCGGCAGAGCCACGGTCAGCGGCTGTTCCCAGCCCGCCAGATGAACGGTATGCTCCCCCACCCGGGTGCAGGGCAGAATGTTCTTGCAGCCGGTCAGGCGGGCGGCAGCACAGGTGCGGGGGTCGGCAAAGACCTCCTTGGTCGTGCCTGCCCGAAGCACCTCGCCGCTGTCCATCACGATCATCTCCCTGCACAGGCGGTAGGCCTCGTCCCGGTTGTGGGTCACCAACAGGGCCGTGCCCGCAAACCCGGCCAGCAGGCTGCCCACTTCCCCCTCCACCTCCTCGCGCAGATAACTGTCCAGCGCACTGAATGGCTCGTCCAGCATCAGGATGCGGGGTTTGGCCGCCAGGATGCGGGCCAAGGCGGCACGCTGCTGCTGCCCGCCCGAAAGCGCGCCGGGCAGGCGCTTGGCCAGTTCTTCCAGCCGCATGGCCCGCAATGCCTCGGCACAGGCGGCCCTGCGGGCGGCAGGGTCCTTTTCCTTTTTCAGTGCGCTGAGGATGTTCTGTTCCACGGTCATGTTGGGGAACAGGGCGTAGTTCTGGAACAGCAGACCCACATTGCGCTGCTGGGGCGGCAGGTCGATGCCCTGAGCGCTGTCGAACAGCACCCGGCCATCCAGCACGATGCGTCCCTCGTCCGGCCGGACGATGCCTGCAATGCAGCGCAGGGTCATGCTTTTGCCGCAGCCGGACGCGCCCAGAAGGGCGGTAGCAGTGTCCCCTGCCGTGAACGCAGCGTGGAGGGTAAAACCATCAAACCGCTTGGTCACATTTACTTCCAGGCTCATGTGCGCTTTCCTCCCTGCTTCTGCCTGCGTTCCAGCAGGTTCACTGCCAGCAGCACCACCGCCGAGATAACGATATCCACCAGCACCCACTGCATGGCCCCGGCTTCATCGTTGGTGCGCCAGAGCTGGTAGACCGTGGTTGCAATGGTGGCCGTCTTGCCCGGCGTGTAGCCTGCGATCATGCTGGTGGCACCATATTCGCCCAGCGCACGGGCAAAGGCCAGCACCGTACCGGCCAGAATGCCCTGACGGCAGCAGGGCATCCGCACCCGCCAGAAGATCCAGGTGTTGGAAAGTCCCAGCGTCTGTGCCGACCAGGCCAGCGTTTCGTCAAAACTCTCAAAGGCACCGCGGGCCGTGCGGTACATCAGCGGAAAGGCCACCACGATGGAAGCAAAGATGGCGCTGTACCAGTTCATCACCAGCTTCACGCCGAAATGTTCCATGAAAAAGATGCCCAGCGGCCTTTTTGCGCCGAACAGCAGCAGCAGGAAATATCCCACGACCGTGGGCGGCAGCACCATGGGCAGGGTGAGCACCACATCCAGCACGCCTTTGAGCACGCGCGGGAGCTTTGCAATGTAGTAGGCCGCAAAGATGCCTAAAAAGAACACCGCCGCGCAGCTGATCAGCGCAATGCGCAGGCTATTCCATAAGGGATACCAGTCCATACCATCCCCCCCAGCGGATGCTTACAGTGCGGTGAAGCCGACGCTCTCGAACACGGTCGCAGCCTTGTCGGTGCGCAGGTAAGCCAGGAACTCCTTGGCAGCCTCGGCATGGAGGGCTTTCTTCATCACAGCGGCGGGGTAGATGACCTGGCCGCACATTTCCTTGGTAGCCTCGTCCACGGGGGTCAGACCGGCGCTGTACGCATCGGTGCAGTAAACGACACCGGCATCCACGCTGGCCTCGCTGACCTGGGTGGTGACTTCCTTGACGTTGGAACCGTAGGTGATGACACCGGCAGCAGCCAGAGCTGCCTCATCCAGATCATAGTAAGCCAGGATCTTCTGGGTGTACTGACCCACGGGCACATCGCTGTTGCCCATGCAGAACAGGATATCCTCTGCCTTCAGGTGCTCGGCCAGGCTGTCGAAGCTGTCAATCCCCTTGTCGCTGCCCTCAGGCACACAGAGCACGACCTTGTTCTCCAGCAGATCCACACGGCTTTCGGCATCCACAAAGTCCAGGCCCTCGGTGTTTCCCTCAGCGGAAGCGGTGCTGTCCAGCTGGTTCATCTGCTTCTGACCAGCGGAGATGAACAGGTCGCAGTCCGCCCCCTCCTGGATCTGGGTCTTGAGGGTTCCGGAAGAGTCAAAGTTGAAGCTGAAGGTCACGCCGGGGTTCTCTGCGGAGTAGGTCTCGGCAATGGCGTTCAGGGTCTCGGTCAGGGAGGCGGCAGCAAAAACGATCAGCTCCACGCTCTCGCCGGAGGCAGCCTCAGAGGAGGCGGCAGCGGAGGATGCGGTGGCAGATGCAGTGCTGCTGGAGGAGCCGCCGCAGGCGGTCAGAACAGCAGATGCGGATGCGATGCCGGCAGCGCACAGGAAGCCGCGGCGGGAGATCATAGTTTTCATAGTCTTGCTCCTTACAGTGGGTATGCTTTTGTTGTACTTTTATTTTCACGCCCGGCACCAAAAGCAACGCCTCGGCGGTGAAACAGGCTTATTTGCGGGCGCACTCGCCGTCCAGCCCGGCGGCAATGCGCACCCCGTGCTCCAGGCTGGGCAGGATGTACTCCAGATTCTCCTTCACGGCCTTGGGGCTGCCGGGCAGGTTGACGATAAGGGTCTTGCCCCGCAGCACGCTGGCGGCACGGCTGAGCATCCCGCGCGGGGTGATGCTCAGGCTGTGGTAACGCATGGCCTCAGCAATGCCGGGGGCGTTGCGGTCCGCTACGGCATAGGTGGCTTCCGGGGTGATATCCCGGGGGGCAAAGCCGGTGCCGCCGGTGGTCAGGATCAGGTTGACCTGACGGCCATCGGCCAGCCGGATGAGCTGTGCTTTCAGGGCCTTTGCCTCATCGGGCAGGATCATGGTCTCCTCCACCTGATAGCCTGCAGCGGTGAGCATCTCCACGATCAGGGGGCCGCTCTTGTCCTCCCGCTCGCCCCGGCTGCCCTTGTCGGAAAGGGTGATGACGGCAGCGCGCAGGGGCGGATTCTCCGGCGGGGGCAGCAGGGTCACCTCATCCCCCACATGGATCTCGCCGCCATGCAGCACCCGGGCAAACACGCCCTCCCGGGGCATGATGCACTCGCCGGTCTTCTGCTTGATGACGCAGTCGTTGTGGCACTCTTTGCCGATCTGGGTCATTTCCAGCACCACGTCCCCGATGGCGAAGCGGCTGGTCACGGGCAGATTGCGGAAATCGTAGCCCTCCACCACCAGATTCTCGCCAAAGGCACCGTAGTCCACCCAGATCTTTTTGCGGAAGTTCTCGATCTTTTCGGCACTCAGCAGGCTGACCTGACGGTGCCAGTTCCCGCCGTGGGCATCGGTCTCAATGCCCCATTCCGGGGTCAGGCGTGCGCTTTCCACTTCGGTCTTGACCGTGCCACGCTGGGGGCTGGTGCAGATCGCCAGAAGTTTTCCCATAAATTTATCCTCCAATTCGGTACATACCCCGGGTCGCGGGGATGTCCTGTTTCAATTCAAAATGATGTTCCTGGGGCTTTTCCCAGATGGTGGTACGGATGGCAGTCAGCAGCGCTTCGTCAGACGCGCCACTGCGCAGCAGGGCTTTCAGGTCACATCCGGCCTCACTGGCAAGGCAGGGGCGCAGAAAGCCCTGACTGGTCAACCGCACCCGGTTGCAGGAGGCGCAGAACTTGCCGTGGACAGCGGCAATGAAGCCGATGTCCCCTTTCCAGCCCGGCACGGTGTAATAGACCGCCGGGCCGTCGCCCAGCGCGGCACATGCTGCCCCGGGCAGCGGGGCCAGCTCCGGCCAGCGCCTGCGGAAGCGGGTCAGCAGTTCCGGGCCGGAGATACAGGGCATGGCCGCCCCGTAGCCGATGGGCATCATCTCGATGAACCGCACCTGCAGGGGCTTGTCCTGTGCCAGAGCGGCCAGCGCTTCCAGCTCACCCTCGTTTACGCCCACCTGGGGCACGCAGTTCAGCTTGACCGGGATGCCGCTTTCCAGCGCGGCATGGATGCCTGCCTGCACGGCGGCAAATTCATCCCGGGCCGTGATCTTTGCAAACAGGGCGGGGTCCAGCGTATCCAGACTGATGTTCACGCTGTCCAGCCCGGCCTCCAGCAGGGCAGGCAGCTGCTGCTCCAACAGGACGGCGTTGGTGGTCATGGTGACCTTCCGGATGCCGGGGATGGCTTTCAGCCCCTTGACCAGCTGCTCCACGCCCTTGCGCACCAGCGGTTCGCCGCCGGTGACCCGCACGGTATCCACCCCGCACCGGGCAAACAGGGCGGCAAGGCGCAGGAATTCTTCGTAGGTCAGGATATCCTCCCGTTCCAGCTTGTCCACGCCATCCGGCATACAGTAGCGGCAGCGCAGGTTGCACAGGTCGGTCACGGAAAGGCGGAGATAATGGATATTGCGGCCCTTGGAATCAAACATAGCCGCCCTCCGCCCGGATATAATGTCCGCTCTTGCCGCCGGTCTTTTCCACCAGATGGATCTCGCCCAGCTCCATGCCCTTATCCACGGCCTTGCACATGTCATAGATGGTGAGCAGGGCGGTGGAAACGCCGGTCAGGGCCTCCATTTCCACGCCGGTCACGCCGCTGGTCTTGACCGTGCAGCGTGCTTCCACAGCCCGGCGCTCGGGCAGCAGCTCAAACTCGATCTGCACCTTGGTCAGCGGCAGCGGGTGGCACAGAGGGATCAGCTCGCTGGTGCGCTTGGTGGCCATGATGCCGGCTACCCGGGCCACGCCCAGCACATCGCCCTTTTTCACGGTGCCGCTCTGCACGGCGGCAAAGGCATCCGCATTCATGGTAATGATGCCGTGGGCCGTGGCCTCCCGGGCCGTGACGGGCTTTTCGCTCACGTCCACCATCACGGCGTTTCCGGCGGCATCAAAGTGGGTCAGATTATTTTCACTCATATTTTTTCACCTTAGTTAAGCTCCCCCTTCGGGGGAGCTGGCAAAGCCGAAAGGCTTTGGCTGAGAGGGTTTCAGCAGTGTCCGAAGCCGCAATTGGGCCAGTGGCACTCGGCGCAGCCCAGGCAGAGGCCGCCCTCGCCCAGACGGGCGATATCCTCGGCGGTGATGGGGTCATCGGCCAGCAGGCGGGGCAGCAGTAGGTCAAAAATGGTGCGCTTGGCGTACATCACACAGCCGGGCAGACCGCAGACCGGCACACCGTCCAGATAGCTGACCAGGAACATGGCACCGGGCAGCACCGGCGCGCCGTAGGTAATAATTTCAGCCCCGGTGTTCCTGATGGCCAGCGGGGTGCGGTCGTCCGGGTCCACGCTCATGCCGCCGGTGGTAAAGATCAGTTCACAGCCTGCAGCCTTTGCTTCCAGAATGGCGGCCGTGATGCCCGCCGGGTCATCGTCGCAGACCTTGTGGAAGGCCATCTCACAGCCATACACCGCCAGCTTTTGCTCGAGGATGGGAGTAAACTTGTCCTCAATGCGGCCCTTGAACACCTCGCTGCCGGTGGTGATAACGGCAAACTTCTTCTGGTGGAAGGGCAGCACGTTCAGGATGGGCTTCGGCCCGGCAGCAGCCTGCATGGCCTCCATCTTCTCCTGCTCAATGACCAGCGGGATGATGCGGGTACCAGCCAGCTTGGCTCCCTTTTTCACAGGCAGGTCGCCGTGGATCGTGGCGATCATCATCTGGGGGGTGCTGTTCACCGCCAGCAGGGCCCTGCGGTCGATCTTAAGCAGACCGTCGCAGTCGGCGATCAGTTCGATCTTGCCCTCCCGGGGCTCGGTGCCGTGGATATTCTGACCGGCAGCGGCCTTGTAGAGCAGGGCAGCAGCTTCATCCTCGTGGAGGATGCCGGGCTTTTTCTCCCAGACATAGAGGTTTTCCTTGCCGATGCTCAGCAGCACCGGAATATCCTCAGGCTGAATGATGTGGCCCTTTTTGAAGCGGGCCCCCTTGAATTCACCCGGGATGATCTGGGTGATATCGTGGCAGAGCACCTGCCCTGCCGCGTCTTCGGTACGGATCAGTTTCATGGTTTCTTCCTCCCCCTGTTACAATGCAGGCATCTGTGCAGCGATCCAGTCGGCCAGCGCTGCGGGCTCGTCCAGTGCAAAATCCGCGCCCGGAACATCCCCCACGATGGCCAGCGGCTCAAAGGAGACAGGCTCCTCCGAGACAGCCTTGCGCACCACCTCGATCTTGGGCCAGCCGCTCTCCTTGAAGCCCTCCATCAGCACCAGATCATAGCCGTGGCGCTCAAACAGGGCCAGCAGATCCTGCTCGTTCAGGCGGAATTCCTCCGTCAGCAGGTAGCGGCTGCCCGAAAAGACCGCCACGCCCTCGGCCCCGGCCTCCCGCAGGCGGAAGCTGTCGGTGCCCGGCACGTCGGGGGTGAAATCGTGGCCGTCATGCTTGATGACACCCACCTTCAGGCCCCGTGCCCGCAGCAGGGGGATGAGTTTTTCCAACAAAGTCGTTTTGCCGCTGTTGTGCGCACCGCTCACGGCCAGCACAGCCGGGCGTTTCAGGCTCAGCTCGGCAGCAAGCGCCTGTTTCTTTTCACTGTACAAAGTTCAGTACCTCCACTTCTTCGCCCGGAGCCACCGGGCCGCTGCCCGCAGGCAGCTCCACCAGGCAGTTGCAGCCCATCATGGCCGACAGACTGCCCGAGGAATGCGCCTCCGCGTTGCCCTCGCCGGGGATCTCCACCAGGCCGCCCAGCGCTCTGGCCCGCAGGAAGCGGGTTCCCTTGCTGGGCTTGGAAAAGCCGGTGGTCAGCCTGCCCCGGGTGTGCACCGGGATGCAGTCCTCTTCCCGCCGCCCTGCGGCCCGCAGCAGGGCCGGAACGGCATACTGCTCCAGCGTGGCAGCAGCGGCAAAGGGATTGCCGGACAGGCAGAACACCAGCTTTTCTCCCACCTGTGCAGCGATCATGGGGCTGCCGGGCTTCTGGGCCACCCCGGCAAAAACAGGCTCCGCGTGCAGCATTTCCAGCACTGTGGGCAGGTAGTCCTTCTGCCCCACCGAAACACCGCCGCTGGTGATCACCGCATCACACCGGGTAAGCAGATCCTGCATCCGGGCGGCGATCTCCTCCGGGTCATCCGAGCAGTGGGTGCGCTCCACGGCAAAGCCCAGCTGCCGCAGGCGGGCGGCATTCTGGATCCCGTTGGCATCGTAGATCTTGCCGGGAGCCCAGGCCTCGCCCGCTTCCAGCAGCTCACTGCCAGTGGCAAGCACGCCCACGGTCAGGGGGCGAAAGACCTCGGCATCCGGGATGCCCTGACCGGCCAGCACACCGATGTGCGCCGGGGTCAGCACAGTTCCGGCAGCGGCAATGGGGGTACCGGCGGCGATGTCCTCACCCCGGAACACCACATTGGCGTTGGGCTGGAGCCGGGCGTAAATGCGCACCTGCTCTTCCCCGCTGTCGGTCAACTCCTGCATCAGAACGCAGTCCGCGCCCGGGGGCAGGGGTGCACCGGTCATAATGCGGGCAGCACACCCGGCAGGCAGGGCAGCGGCGGGGGCATCCCCGGCGTAGAGCTTCATCACCACCGGCAGGGTGACAGGGGTCTTCTCCCCCGCCCCGGCCGTGTCAGCACTGTGAAGGGCATAGCCATCCAGAGGGCTCCGGTCAAAAGGGGGCTGATCCATCCGGGCACACAGGTCCCGGGCTGCGATCCGCCCACAGGCATCATCCAGCGGCACCCGCTCCGTGGCAGGCACCGGGAGAGCCGCAGCAGCATCCAGCACCCGGCGCAGGGCCTGGGCTGGCGTGCAAAAAGGCTGTTTCATTGCAAAAATCCTCCATCGCTCCCCGGGGCACAGTTTGCCCGCTATGGCCCGGACAAACTCCCGGGGAGATCTCTTTTCGATCGGCAGGTGAAAAAAAGCGGAGACGTTCTGACCGAAAATCAAAACGCCCCCGCAAAAAACCGAACATGGCCCGGAGCGGCAGCCTGCAGGCCGCCACGCCGAGGGAGCCGCTTCCTTTTCCGCTGTTGCAGCAGCGGGAGGGAGGCAACGCTCCGGAACGGTGGATGGGAGGAGTTCTTTTTTTCAAATTGCAGCGTTTCTTCTGCGGGAAGGCGGCCGGGTTTCCCCTGCCACCCTTGAATGCCGGCGTTGGCCCTTAGCATTGCGGCGCGGTGTCCTGCCCCCTGCGGGGTTTAGACAGCCTTGCTCAAAGAAGCTCTTGTACCCTATTCAATTGTGTATGATCTTTTAGTCGCAGAAATCATCCACGTCGCTGATGGCTTTTGCATAGCGGCGGGTGAGGTGCTGGGTGGAGAAGAGGAACCGCTCGTTCTGATTGTTGGTCAGCTCTTCGATGTCGGCAAACTCCGGCCTGCCCTGCATGGTCTTCCAGGTCTGCTCGATCTCCTCCGGCGCAAGGCCGTAGGGGGAGCGCTGGAAATACTTCAGCGGGGTGGCACTGGGGTAGACCCGTGCGTTGAAGCGCACCATCTCAGCAAACATGACACAGAGGTCTTTGTCCTCAATGAGCTGGGCGATCATGGCGTAGTTGTCGCTCATGTTGGCATTGGAGTAATAGTAGGTATCCTTTGCGCCTGCACGGACAACGATATCCTCACACTGGGGGTCCTGCGGCATCTGAGCCAGCAGCTCATCGGCGTTCTCCACCTCACTGACCAGCAGTGCGTGGGGCGTGACAAGCGCGGCGGCGCTGCGGGAACGGATGTAACCGGCCAGCTCCTGCGCGGGGGTCAGCTCCGGCAGCTCCGGCGCGGTCTGGGTGGGCTGATCCGCAAAGGGATCGTTTTCAGCCTCCGGCTCACCGGCCAGAAAATCCAGCAGCTGAGGCTTTGCGGCCTCGTCCTGCACAGTTTCGGCGGCTTCGGGTGCGGCCCCGGCAGCCTGCATTGCTGCAAGCTCTGCGGTCTCCCGCTCCACGGCGGCGATCACATCCTCGCCGGTCTTGGCGGCGCTGCCGTCAAAGCTGCTGCCCGTTTCCTTCAGGCGGCGGGCCGTCTCGCTGGCGGCATTGATGTCGAACACCTCTGCCTTGGGCTTTTTCTTAGCGGCCAGCTCTGCCTTCTGCAGGTCCAGAACGGCCTGCTCCGGGTCCACGCTGCTGTCCACAGTGGTGGTGTAGCCGGGTTTACGTCTGCCAAACAACATGACGATCGTTCCTCTTTCTATGGGATTTATTCAGCTGCTGCGGTGTTCTGGGCGTAGATGCCGCGCTTTTCCAGATCATCGGCCATGTCAGCCAGATCATACTTCTCCAGCGTCTCGCGGGTGGGCACACCGGTGGTGCGGTCCCAGCCGAAGACGTCGTAGAACAGATCCTTTGCCTTCTCCATGTCGGCGCGGTCCAGCTTGGTGGTGCCTTCCTCGAATGCCTTGAAGTCGGGGTCCTTATCGAACACCCAATCACAGATGGCATCGTGCTCCTGACGCAGGTTTGCGCTGCCGCAGTTCTGCTGGAAGCTGATGGCGGTCATCGCGCGCAGCATCTGGGTGATGCGGGCACCGTCCTCCTGCAGATCGGCCTGGGTATAGGTCTCGCCGGTAACAGCAGTCATAAAGTCTGCCTGCAGATCCAGGTCGCCGTGGTACTCGCGCTCCTTGGAGGGAGACTGGGTCATGGGCCACATCCAGTTGCACAGGGTGGCGGAGTCGTGGAAGTTCTTGTCGTTGACGCAGTATGCAGCCAGCTTTGCCTTGTTCTCGTTGATGGGAGTGTAGGCCTTGGCCTTATCGTAGCAGCCCTCGCCGAAGAAGTCCTCCATGACCTTCTTGGTCACCTCATAGGGAGCACCGGAGCCGGTCTCGCAGACGATCTCGTGAATCATGCAGTCGCGGTTGTAGACGAGGTTGTACAGCATGCCCACCTGCCATGCCTCAGCAGGGCCGTGGTGGTTGGGGAAGCCGTTGTAGATCAGGTTGGAGTTGGTGGCACCATCGTTGCGGTCCAGCCAGCTCTTGGGCAGGCCGAACTTCTCCATCATGGCCAGGGTGCCCTTGGCGATCACGGACAGGTCGCCCTCACCGTAAGCCATGCGGCGGATCAGCTCAACCTCCCAGCGGGGATCGCCAGCCTTCTCCCACTCCCAGGGCAGAGAGTCGTACTCAGCCTCGCTGATGTACTTGGTGGCCTCTTCGCGGGGCATCCGCAGGATCCACAGCAGGTCGCGGTTCAGGTTGCCGTAGTTGTCCCACAGGCCCATATCGTCCACAGCATGAGACCATGCCAGGTTGATGACCATGGTGCCGTCGCCCTCGTACTTGAAATCGTGCACGCCGTCCGGATAGACGCGGGTGCCGTACAGCACGGGCATACAGGTGTTGGAGTTGTGGGTGGGCAGGTCGTAATCGGCCAGCGGATCCACATCGTACTCAGTGTAGCAGCGGATGGGGCAGGAGGAGCAGCCGCCGTTCTTCACGGTGTACTCGGCAGCCGGAGCGCCGAAGTCGAAGTAGCCCTTGAAGCAGCGCAGAGCTACCTTGTTGATATCGTTGTAGGGCTGCTCGCCGGTATCCACGGGGCCGCCGGGAGCCTTCTTCCACATACGGCCGGGAGCGCCGGACCAGCGGTTCTTGCCGGAGGTGGCGCTGTACTCTGCCCAGCTCTGGGGCTGTGCGGGCACATTGTGGTTGTTGTTGCCGCCGATCAGGTTGCCCATCATGTAGTTGGAGAGCTCCAGCACCTTCTTGGGGTCAGCCACCTTGACGCTGCCGGTGCCGCGGATGGCCAGGCCCTTCAGCTTCTTGTTGCCCATGGCAGCGCCCAGACCGGCACCGCCGGAGTTGCCGAAGCTGGTGTTCAGGGTAGAGTAATCCACCAGGTTCTCACCGGCAGGGCCGATGGAAGCAGTCTCGAACTCACGGCCGTTCTGCTCCACCATCCACTTGTTGGCAGCAAAGGTACCCTTGCCCCAGATCTCGCTTGCGTCCTCCAGAGAAACTTCGCCGTCCTCGATGCGCAGGTAGACGGGCTTTTCGGAGATGCCGCTGACAACGATGCCGTCGTAACCGGCATACTTCAGCATGGAGCCGATGTGGCCGCCCATGTGTGCGTCAATGATGGAGTGGCCCTTGGACCAGGTAGAACGGAAGGTCACGTTCATACGGCCGGAGCAGGGCACGCCGGCACCGGTCAGGGGGCCGACACCAAAGATGACCAGAGCCTTCTCGTCATAGGGGTCCAGCTCCATGGGAGCTTCCTCGTACATAATGCGGTAGGCCATGCCCATACCGCCGATATATTTATGGTATTTTGCGTCGTCCTGGGTGGTGATCTCACCGGTGGTCAGGTTGACGCGCAGGATCTTGCCTGCCCAGCCATAGGTTTCAGCCATTGTTGTTCCTCCTTACAGGTCCTTGTAAGCAGCCTGTGCTGCGCTGGTAACGGCATCCCAGTCCACGATGGACAGAGCGCCGGACGGGCAGCCCGCCACGCAGGCACCGCAGGCGATGCACTTGGAGGACTTGCCGGTCTCGGGGTTGACGGTGGGCATGTGCCAGGGGCAGGCCTCCACGCAGGCACCGCAGCCGATGCACTTGTCGGTATCGACCACGCGGATGCCCTGCTCATTGGTGATAATGGCCTTCTGGGGGCATGCATTGCCACAGGCGGGATCCTCACACTGGCGGCAGGTATCCGGGAAGTAGACAAAGCAGTTGTCGGTGCCGGACAGCAGACCGTTGCCGTCGCCGTCCAGATTCAGGCGGCGCTGGATCTTGACACGGCTGATGTAGGAAGAGCACACGCCGTCGTTGGTCAGGGTGCAGTTGATCTCGCACCGCTGGCAGCCGGTGCACAGGTCAGCATTGACCACCAGCAGACCCTGGGGCAGTGCCCAGGTCGCCACAGCACCGGCGTCCACCTGCTTCTGAGAGCAGCCAAAGAGGGACAGCATAGATGCGGAAAGGGTGAGTCCTGCAAGGCTCTTGCCCGAGATCTTCATAAATTGACGGCGGGTCATGTCAGCCGTCAGAAAATCAGTTTTTGCCATAGGTTTCCATTCCTCCGTGAGGTCACTCTGCGCAGAGCACCTCGGTTACATAGAAATAAGAATTGTTGACGATGTCCGTGACCGCCGTGGACGTAATGGTTGCACCGGAAAGCGCATCCACCTGGGTCATGTCAGCGCTGACCGTGTCGGCCGCACTGCCCTGGGTGGTCAGATCAGCGGCCTGCAGCTTGTACTCGGCCTGCTTTTCAGCGGACCAGTCTGCATAAGGCACTGCCTGTTTCTCGCCGTCCTGCGCGCTCTTGCTCAGGCACGCCGCGTACAGCTTGCGCCGTGCCACAGCCTCAGCACTGTTGTCCATCGGGGGGATGAGCGCGTCGTCCATCGGCTGGCCGTTCAGGGCCGAGAGGGTCAGCCCGGCTTCATACATCTTCCGGGTAGCCTCGGCCTCCGGGGAGGTATCGCCCGCACGCCATGCGGCGGGGTCGAAGGCCTCAGCGGGGGCAGCGTCGGTCTCGGCGCTGCCTGCGGCAGCAAAAGCCGTGCCGGTGGCCGGGTCGGTCACAGTGTAGCGCTTGTCTGCCAGCGTGAAGGGAGCTGCGCCCTGGTACTGGGCCGTGAACTCCGGGTTCTCACACTGAGCGCCCAGGCTGTCGGTCTCGGCCTGTGCCAGGATCTTCACATCCAGCACATTGCCGTCGCGGTCCAGCGTCACACCGGCCTGCACCTCGCTCTGGAAGCCCTGCTTGCTGCCCACCACATAATACGTGGTGTCATCCAGCTGGTACACCGCGCTCACACCATAGGTGGCAGCGTCGGCATCTGCCAGCGGCAGGGCCGTTCCGGCCACCGTGGTGCGGCTGTGCATCAGCCCGCCAAGGCCAAGCGCCATGGCAAGCGTTGCCGCACCCATGGCCGCATAGCCGGGCAGCCGCCTGCGCCACAAGGACTGCGGCGCATGATTTGCCTGCTTCAATTGTATCACCTGCCTGTTTGATTCAGCTGTGCCCGGAACTCCCGGGCACGAAAACAGCCGTTCCACCTGCTGCAACAGTGCGGAACGGTTTCTTCGTTATAAGAATAACATCTTTTCCATCGGTTAGTCAACGCATACGCACAAACAAAGCCCTACAATTGCTCTCAAAAGCTCTTGCCTCCTGGTGAAATCATTTCTTTTGCCGGATGAACAGTTTCAATCCATATTCCTCTGCCAGCTCCAGCGACTGTACCGTGGGCATACTCTTGCTCACCAGCGCGGGCACACCGGCCCGGATGGCCTTGCGCACCATATCCACCGGCACCCGGCCGCTGGTAAAAAGCACACACTCCGCCAGCGGCACACCCTCTGTCAGGGCGCAGCCCACGGCCTTGTCCAGCGCGTTGTGGCGGCCCAGATCCTCGCATCGGTACAAGATCTTGCCCGCACGCAGCAGCAGGCAGCTGTGCACGGCATGGGTGGCACGGTAGAGCGGCAGGCCCTGCCCCATGGCATCGGCCAGCGCATCCACCCATGCGGCAGGGATCTCCCGCTGAGGCACCGGGGCCAGCGGCGGCAGCCGCACCGGGCTGGCCAGCGTCAGGTTATCGGTGCAGCAGCTGGGCACCTCCTGCCCTGCCTGTTCCGCTGCCGCCAGCGGGTGGCGCAGCTGAACGCTTATTTTGAGGCCCTGCGCGCAGACGGCCACCCGCTCCACCTCGTCAGCAGAGTTGATCCAGCCCTCGGTCAGCAGGCGGCCCAGCGCCAGCTGCGGCAGCAGCTCCGGCGTGCAGACCACCCGGAAGGCTGGCTGTTCGTTGACCAGAATGGCCGCGGCGTGCTCTGCCGCCAGTGTCCGCTCGGTGCCATCGGGCATCCGGACGCTCTCTGCCCCCGGTGCTGCACCGAATTGATCCATGATCTGCATTGGGTGTTCCTCCCCTGTCCGTTTTACTCTGCCCCTATTGTAACACGCTTTTGCTCCGCTGAAAAGCGCCTGTGCCCTCTGGAACAAACTGCCGATCCGTGTCGTTTCCATTTTTCCCGGCTTTGTGATATACTACTGTAAAATGACAGAACCATATCCCAGTACCGAGGTGGAATCCAAATTGAAGCATCTCTTCCGCTCCCTCACGCGGGCACACCGGGCCTACAAGGACGCCCGGAACCATGCCCTGACCCTGCTGCACCGGGCCTCCGCTGCCGTTCTGACAGCCGTGCTGGTGTACAAAGCCCTGACCTATCTTTTGTTTCTGCCCGCCATGAATGGCATCTGGTCGCTGACACTGCGCTGTTCGCCGGTGAACTACCTGACCAACAACAGCGCGCATCAAATTTTTACCTCCCCGACCATTTCAGGCGGGATCGTGCTCATCGTCCTTCTGGCGGCGTGCTGGAACCTGTACGGCTTTTCCATCCTCCTGCACGGGTTTGCGCTGGCCCGCCGGGGCGAAACACTGCGTCCTGTTTCCCTGTTCGTCCGGTCGCTGGGGGATATCCGCCACGTCCTGCTCCCCAAGAACTGGCCCATCCTGCTTTACTGCGCCCTGCTCATACCCTTTACAGATGTATTCGTGACCTACAACTATATCTCTCAGCTGGCCGTGCCGGAGTACATCCTTGGGCTTGTCCGGGCAAAGCCGCTCTATCTGGTGCTTTTTCTTCTCATTCTGGGTGCGGCGTTCCTGTTCACCCTGTTCTGGGTTCTGGTGCTCCCCCTCTTTACGCTGGAACGCAAAAGCCTGTGGGAAGCCGTTCAGGAGAGCGCAGCCCATGTCAAAACACAGCTGCCCCGGCTGGCCGGTGTGCTGCTGCGGTGGAACCTCAGTGCGCTGGTCCGGTCTGTTCTGGTCTTTTTCGGAGCTTTCCTGCTGGTTTACAGTGTGGCGGCGCTGATCGGACTGCGGAGCACCCGCGCCATGCTGCTGCTCGCCCGTGCGCTGTATCTGTTGGAGATCCCCTTCTTCGGCTTTTTGCTGGATTGCAAGGTCACCACGGCCCAGTGCACCATCATCGCATTCCTCTACGATCGCTGCCGTGACTGCCCGCCGGAAAAGCTGCCGGAGGGCAAACCGCACCGCTTTGGCGGCTGGCCCCTGCTCACCGCTGCGGTGGCCGGGGTCACGCTGGCCACCGGGCTGACGGCAGTCTACCTCTATGCCCTGCCCCAGGACGATGCCCTGCTCACCGCCGTGGGCGGCGTGACCCCACTGGTCACCTTCCACCGGGGCGACTGCACCGTGGCCCCGGAAAACACCCTTCCCGCCTTCCGGTCGGCCATCCTCAAGGGCGGCGACCGCATCGAGCTGGATGTGCAGATGACCAGCGACGGCGTGGTCGTGGTGACCCACGATTCAAACCTGAAACGCTGCACCGGCAAAAACGCAAAAGTCTATGATCTGACCTATGCCGAGGTGGCACAGCTGGACGCGGGCCGCTGGTTCAGCAGCCGCTTTGCCGACACCCGGATCCCCACCCTGGAACAGGTGCTGCAGCTCTGCCGGGGCCGCATCGGCCTGAACGTGGAGATCAAGCCCAGCGCCGCCACCCCTGCTCTGGAGGCTGAGACTGTACGCCTGCTGCGGGAATACGGCTTCGACAGCTCCAACTGCGTCATCACCTCCCAGAGCTACGAGACCCTGCACAAGGTCAAGGCGCTGGCCCCTGAGTACCCCACCGGCTACATTCTGGCTCTGGGCGTAGGCAACTACTACGACCTGCCCGATGCCGACTTTTTCAGCGTGGAGACCACCTTTATCACCTCCGGCATGGTCAACGCCGTCCATCTGCGGGGCAAGACCGTCTCTGCCTGGACCATCGACCGCGAAAAGGTCGCTACCCACATGCTGGAGCTGGGTGTGGACGACCTCATCACCGACAAGCCCGACATGGTGCAGGACCTGCTGGCCCGGAACCAGCAGGTGGATGACAGCCTGATCGACTTCCGTGACCTGCTCAACGCCCTGCTCCACCCGGAGCAGCCTGCCGACTCCTCTGATGACGCGGAGGAGACCATCACCGATGCCGTGGAAGACCCGGAGGAGTTCGTGGACGCGGCGTAACACAGCCCCTTTCTCTTGCGGCATCATTGATCCAACGGTCTGTAAAAGCAAAACATCCCCGCACGGCCTGCCGAAACAGGAAGTGCGGGGATGCCTTTTTGTTCAGAGGAATGGGTTATAGAACCTTCCAAAGCGGATGGTCACGGTCAGGCTGATGAGCAGCAGAACCGCGCCCACGCCCAGGGCAACGAAGTCCCGCCGGGCAAAGGGGCGCTGGGTATACCAGGTGCGCTTGCTGTTCTTGCCGAAGCCGCGCAGCTCCATCGCGTTAGAGATGGTGTCGATGCGGTTCAGGCTGGTCAGGATGAGCGGCAGCAGGATGTTGACAGAGTTCTTCATCCGCTTGAAGAAAGGCTCCTTTTTGCCCAGCTCCACACCGCGGGCCTGCTGGGCCTGGCTGATGCTGTGGTAGTCGCGCTGGATATCGGGGATGTAGCGCAGGGCAATGGCCACCGAATAGCCGACCTTATACGAGATGCCGATGCTGTTCAGGCTGGCAGCAAACTCGCTGGGGTCGGTGGCAGAGATAAAGAGGATGGCCACCGGCAGGGCCACAAAATATTTCAGGCTGATGTTGACCATGTAGAACAGCTGTTCCGCTGTCAGGTCATACCGCCAGAACAGGTGGCAGAGCACCGTGCGGGTGCCGTACAGGGTGGTACCCTGATTGGGATCGAACAGGAAGATGAACAGGTTGTTCAGCAGCAGGAACACCAGCATGAAGGTCATCATAAACCGGACTTCCCGGAATTTGATCCGGCTCAGCCTGAAGGCCAGCAGGCTGACCACCAACAGGCCCAGCAGCACCCAGGTGTTGTAGGTGATCATGCTGGCAAAGGTGAACAGCAGGAAGAACGCCAGCTTGGTGGTTCCGGTCATCTTGTGGACGACACTCTCCCGGGGGAGATAATTCAAAACAGTCTTAGCAGCCACCCTCTCTCACCTCCCGGTCCTGCTCAATAAAGCGTTCTACAAATTCCTGCGCGGGCGCAATGCCGCAGCGGTTGGCCAGCGTGTACAGGCTGGTCTCCTTCAGGGCCGCCTGTTCCACCAGCGCAGGGTCACACAGAACGGCGGCCGCGGTGCGGTCGGCAATGAGCCGTCCGTCGCAGAACACCAGTGCGCGGCGGGTGTATTCCAGCATCAGGTGCATGTCATGGGTGATCATCACCACCGTCACACCCCGGGCATTCAGGCCCCGCAGGAACTCCATGATGTCGGTATAGTGCCGGAAATCCTGCCCGGCAGTGGGCTCATCCAGAAGGATAAGTTCCGGGTCAAGCACCAGCACGCTGGCAATGGTCACCCGCTTTTTCTGGCCGAAGCTCAGTGCCGAGATTGGCCAGTTCCGGAAAGGATACAGGCCGCAGACCCTGAGGGTCGCCTCCACCTTTTCCCGGATCTGTTCCTCGGTCAGGCCGGAGCGCTGCAGACCCAGAGCCACCTCATCGTAGATCATGGTCTTGGAGATCATCTGGTTGGGGTTCTGCATCACATAGCCGATGTGCTGGGCGCGGCGGCGGATGTTCTCCTCAGCCAGCGGCTTGCCGTTCAGGAAGATTTCGCCCGCATCCGGGGTCTCGAAGCCGCAGATGAGCTTGGAGAGGGTGGATTTGCCCGCGCCGTTCCGGCCCACGATGCTCACCATCTCCCCCTTGCCGATCGAGAAGCTGACATCCCGCAGGGTCTGCTGGCCCTTCTGATAACCAAAGCTCAGGCCCTTTACCTCCAGCAGCGACTCCCGTTCCGGCTGCGCGGCGGGCCGGGGCCGGGCCGTGAACCAGTCCCGGAGCTTTTGGGTGTCGGTATCGTCCAGCACAAGGCTGTCCACATGGGCGGGGTGCTTGTCCGGAGTGATATCCACCCCGGCATAGCGCAGAGCCGTGACATACAGCGGCTCCCGGATGCCGTTTTCCGCCAGCAGGCTGCCCGAGAGCAGCTCGTCCGGGCGCAGGTCTGCCAGAATGGTGCCGCCGTTCACCAGCACGATGCGGTCCACGTTCCGCCAGAGCACATCCTCCAGCCGGTGCTCGATGATGAGCACTGTGGTGTCAGTCTTTTTCTGGATCTCGTCGATCAATTCAATGGCCTGCTTTCCGGTGGCGGGATCGAGGTTGGCCAGCGGCTCATCGAAGAGCAGGATCCTGACCTGATCCACCATCACGCCCGCCAGGCTCACCCGCTGCTTCTGCCCGCCCGAAAGCTCGTGCGGTGCATAGCCGAGATGGTTCTCGATGCCCACCAGCTCGGCGGCATGGCGAGTGATGGCGTGCATCTCATCCTGCGGGGTGCAGCTGTTTTCCAGTGCAAAGGCAATGTCCTCGCCCACGGTCAGCCCGATGAACTGGCCATCCGGGTCCTGTAGCACCGTGCCCACATGGGCCGAAAGCTCAAAGAGGCTGCTGTGAGGCGCATCCACACCGTCTACGGTCAGGGTGCCGGTGCACGCGCCGGGGTTGGAAAACGGGTTCAGCCCGTTGATGCACCCCGCCAGCGTACTCTTGCCGCTGCCGGAGGGGCCCGCAATGAGCACCCGTTCACCCGGGTAGATCTCCAGATCGATATCGGTCAGGGTGGGGCGCTTCTGGGCGCGGTACTGGAAGGAAAAGTTGCGGAATGAGATGATGGGTTTACGTTCTGCCATGGGTATGGTACCTCAGCTGTTCATCAAAAAAGCCTTTCCAACGGGCCGGACGGCGCAGATGGAAAGGCCGGGTTTCATGCGGGGATCACTCCTGATCCAGAGAGCCCTTCTTGGCGATGGTTCTGGTGTAAGCCAGCACCAGCAGGCCGCCCACCACCACAGCGGTGATACTGTTGGACACTGCGGCAAATGCACCCTGTGCAAACACCTTCTTGACGGGCTCGGCGTAGATGGCAATATCCAGCACGGGGGCCACCAGGACCCAGGCCAGCAGATGGGCCACGATATTGGCCAGCGCAAACAAAGCTGCCTGCTTCTTGCTGAACTCGCCTTCCTGCAGGTTCAGCTTCTTGGAGAACAGGCCCACCACAACGCCCACAAAGGCGGAGGCGATGACCCAGCTCCACCAGGGGCTGCCGCCCCAGGACAGGTCGATGAGGGTGTGGCCGATGAAGCCGATCAGGCCGCCGGCCACGGGGCCGTACATGGCAGCCAGCAGGGCCAGAACGGCGTACTGCAGGCTGATGTTGGTGTTGGGCACCGGGCTGGGAATGGCCACAAAACGCCCCAGAACAAAGAACAATGCCGCGCCGATACCGACAGCGACAACGGGCTTGATGCTGCTGTTGTTATTTTTCATATTCTCTCTCCTCTTTTATTCCGCGGATGCGGGGTTTCTTGCAAGGCATCGTTAGTATACGACACCCTCTTGAGCCTTGTCAATGGACAATCCGCCCGCTTTGCAGAAAAAAGGCTGCTTTCCTGCATTTGGGGGCGAATGCCTTCCCGCCCTGTGCAGCAAAAAAGAGCACCCGCGCCTGCCGGAGCGGATGCCCTGTAAATGCTGATTCGGTTTTGGCCCAAACCTTAGTTCTTAGCGGTCAGGCTGAAGGTGCTCAGGGTCTGGAAGGTGGTCACGATAACATTGATGTTGTTGACGATGGAGCTGCCTGCGGAGAACACGCGGGCGATGTAGTTGAACAGCTTGCCAACGTTCAGGAACACGTCCCAAGCGGTAGCCTCGGTGGTTGCGCCACCCTGCAGGTACACCATTTCGTTCTCATCGATCGCAGCAAAGCTAGCGGGCATTTTGATCTCATTGTTCATCATAACGGGGATTCCTCTCTTTCAAATCAATCTATACTTACCGTCTGCACCAAACCAAGTACACCGGCACCAGAACCAGACCGTGGTTCCTCCGACAGGAACGGGCAGGGGCACGAGTTCCGCATTCCCTCCGGAATTGTTCCCATATATAGGTTATACGATAAATATTCGGATTTGTCAATCGAATTTCCGGAATTTTTACCATTCTGAGCCAAAAGTGGATACCCACAACGCGGAACACCTGCCATTTCGACAGCTTTCCACAAAATATCCGCTGCCGCACGATCCCCGGGCGCGAAAAACTCCTTCGTCTGCACGTCAGCACACAGATCCGTTCCGCCCTGCGGCATTTCCCGGGCAAAAATCCGGCAAAAAATGCCCCCGCGCCCCCTACACAAACCGGAATGGTTGTGCTATGATAAGGCTGAAAAATCGGTTTGGCAAAGCCAACCGCAAGGAGATGTCTTGGATGTCTGATCTGATGGAAACATTACGGCAGGAGGGCATCAGCCCCGACCTGCTGCGCGCTGTGGAAGAATACCGCGCCGCCCACGCTCTGCCCGAGGCCCTGCGCCCCCGCATCCCGGCTTCCGGCTTTACCTATTATGGCCGGGAGGTCTGGGAGCAGGCACTGGCGGCCCTGCTCTGCGGCGAAAACCTGCTGCTGGCTGGCGGCAAGGCCACCGGCAAAAATGTGCTGGCTGAAAATCTGGCCGCCGCCTTTGGCCGCCCCGCATGGGACATTTCATTCCATGTGAACATGGATGCAGCCTCCCTCATCGGCATGGACACCTTTGTGGATGGGGCGGTCACCTTCCGGCCCGGGCCGGTCTACCGCTGTGCCCAGTGCGGCGGCTTCGGCGTGCTGGACGAGATCAACATGGCCAAAAACGAGGCCCTGGCCGTCCTCCACGCCGTGCTGGACTTCCGCCGTGCCATTGATGTGCCCGGCTACGAGCGCATCCCGCTGGCCGAAGAGACCCGCTTCATCGCCACCATGAACTATGGCTACGCAGGCACCCGGGAGCTGAACGAGGCCCTGACTTCCCGCTTTGCAGTCATCCAGATGCCCACCATCACAGAGGAAAACCTTGAAAAACTGCTGCGGGCCCAGTTTGCCGACCTGACGGACAAATATGTGCACCAGTTTGCTCTGCTCTTCCTCGACCTGCAAAAGAAATGCGACAGCGCCGAGATTTCCACCAAAGCGCTGGATCTGCGCGGAATGCTGGACGCTCTGCGCCTGATGCGCCGGGGCGTGGCTGCGGGGCCTGCGCTGGACATGGGCATCACCAACAAGGCCTTTGATTCCTACGAGCAGGGGCTGATCCGGGACGTGATCGCCGCCCGCATCCCGGCCAGCCTGACGGCTGAAAAGCTGTTTCGCTGATGGATGCCCGGAGTTATACCGCCGAGGAGCGGCGGGCCGCCAATCAGGTGTGGGCGGCGGCGGGAGCCTACGGCTTTGAGCCGCTTTTCCTGGCCCGCAACACCGACGGCACGATCGATTTTTATATGAACTGTGTCGTGGGGCTGGTGCACAAATACTATGGTGACGACCTGCTCCGCGACCTTTTTGCCACATGGGACGGCGATCTCCGGGAGAGCCAGCTGGACGATCTGACATGGCTCTACCTCGAAAGCGCGGTCTATCTGCTGGAGCTGCCCCGCCGCCCGGTCCTTTCCGAGCTGCGCCGGGCCCACGCGGACTATTTCTTCGGCATCCAGTACAAGCTTTCGCGGCAGGAGTGGATGGCAAAAAATCAGCTGGTCTACACCATGCAGGCTGACCGCTGGCGCACCGTACAGGGCAGGCATCCCCCTGTGATGACCCCCTACGAGAGCCGGCTGGCAGAGGCACTTTCTCCCTCCCAACCGCCCCAGCCCGGCCAGCTCAAGGGTGAGCTGCTGGGCCTGTTTGCAAGGTTTGCCCTGTTTGACGGCAAGATCCGGCACAAAGTGGGGCTTCATCTGCATCTGGAGGGGCTGCTGGCCTCTCTTGCCACCAAAACGCTGCCCACCCAGATGATCAAGACCGACCGTCTGACCGTGGAGCACTCCGGTTCCGTGGAGGCGGGCGGCTCCGGCCCCACGGCAGACAAGCGGCTGGCCCACATCACCCTGCGGCAGAATGCCGCCGAGGACCGCGCCTACATTGAAAGCTGCTTTGGTCGTTCCCTCTACCCGCCCGAGCGTCTGCGCAAGGCCGAGCAGGCGCTCTGCACCGGGGCGCACCTCGGGTGCCGCCTCTGGTTTGCCTCCGGCGTGCCCAGCCCGGAACAGGCCCCCACACCGGAGGCAAAGCACCTGGCCGAGCAGGCTCAGCTGCAGGCCGACCGCAACCGCGCCTACTACGCCAAAAACCGGGCGCTTCACCGCAGCGTGGTGCTCCGGCTCACCGAGCAGATCCGCAACTGCATTCTGGTCCACCAGCAGCCCAATGCCCGGATCGCCCGCAGCGGCGCTCTGGACCCGGAGCGGGTCTGGCGCGCTCCCCTTCTGAACGACAGCCGGGTGTTCCGCTGTGCCGAAGAGGAGAATCAGCCCTCCTTCACCGTGGACCTGCTGCTGGACGCTTCGGCTTCCCGGCTCCACTGTCAGGAGGTCATTGCGGCGCAGGGCACGATCCTGGCCCAGAGCCTTGCCGCCTGCGGCATCCCGGTGCGGGTCAGCAGCTTCTGCAGCCTGCGGGGCTATACGGTTCTGCGGGTGCTCAAGGGTTTTGCGGACAAAAGCCTGCAGGGGACCGACCAGTATTTTGCATCGGGCTGGAACCGTGACGGCCTTGCCCTGCGGGCGGCAGGCGATCTGGTCAGCTTTGACCCCGGTCCCGCACCCCGGCATCTGCTCATCCTGCTGACGGATGCTTCCCCCAACGACAGCCGCCGTGTGCCGCCCAGCCCGGAACAACCGCTGGGTTGTGATTACGGCGGCTCCTACGGCGTGGACGATGCCGCTGCTGAGGTACGCGACCTGCAGCGCAGGGGTCTGCGTGTTTCTGCCGTGTTCATGGGCGAGGACAGCTCCAGCCACGATGCAGAACGCATCTACGGCAAAAATCTCGCCCGCATCCGAGGCATGGATCAGCTGGCACGCGCCGCCGGGCGGCTCATCCAGAATGAGATCCGGGAGCTGGGCGATTGAATCCTGCCACCACAAAAGGCTTCTCCGATGGGAGAAGCCTTTTCCATTTACAACCAATTCGTTTGTCCGCATTCCTGGATTTCCAAAATATTTTGGTTTTTGTCAAACTTATAGTTGTATTTCGTTGTTGCATGTGCTATAATGCAGGCAGAGAACAACCGATGGATGGTTTCCGACACATCATCCAAAACCAGAGAGGAGACCCGCTATGGATGCCAGCCGCTATTTTGAAGAGATGCACCGTGCCATGTCCGCACAAAAAAACAATTCTTCCCTGCTCCTGACCGTCAAGGTACAGGACCTGGGCGGCGCTGATGCCTATCTGGAGCTGCGGCAGTCTCCCAATGGCCGCGCCCGGGTGTTTTACTCCACCATGGGCCGCCGCAACCTGAACTTCCAGCTGTTCCGCAAGGGCTGGCAGCTCTGCCACAACGCATCCGGCGAGATGACAGGGCAATTCCCCACCCGGGCCGAAAACCTGCTGGACAGCGCGGACTTTTCCGCCTGCATCCGGGATGACACCCTGGACGCGGGCCGTACTGAAATCATTCTGCGGGAGCTGCGCCGCGCGGCAGGCACCTCCCGCTCCTGCCTGCCTCAATCTGCCCGGGAAGGTGCCATGATCACCGTGGAGAGCTTTGTGGGCCGGGGCGGCGAGTGGAATTACTGGTCCACCCGTGCCGCCGACTGCCTGCCCATTGCGGCAATCCTCTGCTGGCTGGGCGATTTTCTGGCCGGAACGGAGCGGCGCACCCTGCAATCCAGCCCTGAAGCCATGGCACTGGCCGCCCGATGGCAGGCCGAACTCGCCTCCCCCTTTGCGCAGCCGACTGACTGCGTCCAGCGCCCTGCCCGCACAGCTTCGCCTTCCGCGCCCCGCCGTGCCGCGCAGCAGGTGCAGAATCCCCGCTGGCAGAGCATCCTTGCCGTGCTTGCAACCGTATAAAAACAACAGGCGGTGCCGAAAATCTCCGGCACCGCCTGTTGTTTTCTGTTTTACTGTGCGGATGCGGCATCCACCACATGGCCCACCAGCACAGAGGTGGTCACTGTGCCTACACCGCCGGGCACCGGGGTGACAGCCTCCACGATGGGTTCTGCCTCATCAAAGCGGACATCGCCGCAGAGCTTGCCCCCTTCGTTGACGTGGATGCCCACATCCACCACGACCTGACCTTCCCGCAGGCAATCGGCCCCGATGGCTCCCCGCCTTCCCATGGCGACCACCAGCACATCGGCCTCCCGGCAGAGGGCGGGCAGGTCCCGGGTGCGGGAATTGCAGAGGGTCACGGTGGCGTTCTCCCGGTCCAGCATCATGGCAGCGGGCTTGCCCACCACCAGGCTGCGGCCCACGACCACGGCCCGTTTGCCGGACAGCGGCACGTTGTAGTATTTCAGGATCTCAAGGCAGGCCTGCGCCGTGCAGGGCGGATAACCGATGGGCATATTGGTGAACACACCGGCCATCGAGCCGTCCGTGATACCGTCCACGTCCTTTTCCGGGGCAAGCGCCTCCTGGACCCTGCGGTCATCGAACCGCTTTGGCAGGGGCCGGAAGATCAGGCACCCGTGAACCGATGCATCCCCATTGATCTGCCGGATCACATCCAGCAGTTCCTCCTGCGTAACATCTTCCGCCAGATGGAACTGCCGCACCTCCACGCCAACCTTACCGCACCGGGTGACGATCCCCTTTTCATAAGAAATGTCATCCTCCCGCGCGCCGACCCGTACCACAGCCAGTGTGGGCACGATACCCTTTTCCTTCAGCGCGGCACAGCGCGCGGCGTTTGCTTCGTTCATGGCGGCCACCACGGGCGCACCCTTCAAGATCTGAGCCATTTTCTTCTCCCCTCACTCATTTGATACAGTCTGATAGACCCTGTCAGCCTGCGGCACAAACTCGGCCAGCAGCTGTTCCGCTCTGGCCTCCAGCGCATCCGCATGGGCTTTGTCTGCCATCAGGCGGGTGTTGACCTTCACGTTCAGCCCCGCCGCCTGCATGGCTGCCTTGCAGAACAGCGCCGCGCATCCGGCATCGGAACGGGCCAGCACGCTGCCCTTTTCGGCGTACTCTGCGGCCAGTGCGATGCCCTCACCGCAGGCAGTCATCACCTCCAGCGGCACGGCGCAGGCTCTGTCCAGTGCCTTTTCCAGCACCGCGGCCTTGTGGGCCTGCTGTTCCGGAGTCTCTTTCGGCAGCTTGTAGGCCGCCGCAACAGGCAGAAAGGCCTCCGCGTCGGCCTGTACCAGCACTTCCAGCCGCTTGCGCAGGGCCTCGGCCCGGACATTCAGGGCAGCGATGTCCGCTTCCACGGCAGCATATTTCTTTTTGCCCACGGTCAGGCTGCCCACCATGCTGCCCAGCGCCACACCGGCCGCGCCCACCAGCGCCGAAGCGCCGCCGCCGCCCGGAGCCGCCGCCTTGCTGGCCAGTTCCTCCAGAAAACCTTCACAGCTCAAATTTATCAGTTCCACGATATACTTTCCTCTCTGTTACAAATCCATCCAGCCGCCGGTCCTGTTCATCTGCAGCCGCTTCCGGCACCCGCTGGGCCTCAAAGGCCACGCCCAGCGTCACGGCGTTCCGGCACCTGGGCAGATAGCGGTCATAGTAGCCCTTGCCCATGCCCACCCTGCGGCAGGCCGCATCAAAGGCAGTGCAGGGCACCAGCACCAGATCAAGCGCCTCCGGCCGGATGAGCGCCGCCCGTTCCAGAGCCGGTGTGCGGATGCCGTAAGCCCCCACCTCCCAGCCGTCCGGCCCCGGCACGGCGGCGGTCAGGGTAAAGTGTTCCCCACAGACCGGATAGGCCACCGTTTTGCCCAGCCGGGCCGCCTGCTCTGCCAGCACAGCAAGATCCACCTCCCCGCCAAAAGCAGCGTAGAGCAGCAGGTTCTCTGCCTTTTGGAAGCAGGGCATGGCCAGAATGCGGGCACAGATGGCTGCATTGGCCGCCGCTCTTTCTGCCTGCGGCAGACTCCTGCGGGCCATGATGCCCGCCCGGCGCTGCGCTGCTTTCCGGTCCCGGATCTCCATTGACACTTCTCTCCCCTGAAATTTCATACCCACTCAATATATCTGAAATGCGGAAGAATTGCAAGAGCATGGCTGGAAAATAACCGCAAAATAGGCTATAATGGTGCAGAACAAACCAAAAAGGAGAACGATTATGCTCATTTATCTGCTGCGTCACGGCCAGACGGAGTACAACGCGCAAAAACGATATCAGGGCCAGCGGGACATCCCCCTTTCCGCCGCGGGCATCGCCCAGCTGCGGCAGGCAGATTTTGCACCGGAGGTGGTCTATGTCACCCCGCTGCAGCGCACCGCCCAGACGGCGCGGGTGTTCTTTCCCAGGGCAAAGCTTATTCCGGTGGACGGGCTGAAGGAGATGAACTTCGGCCGGTTCGAGGGCCAGCCCTTCGTACAGGTGGAGCAGGACCCGGAGTATCTGGCATGGGTGCAGGAAAACGAGCACGCCGCCCACCCGGACGGGGAGCGCAGGAGCGATTTCTGCAACAGGGTGTGCAAAACGCTGGCCGACCTCATTGACAAGGCCCTTGCCGAAGGGCAGGAACGGCTGGTCATCGTGGCCCACGGCGGCACACAAATGGCTGCACTGGAGCGGTTTGGCGTGCCCCGCCGCAGCTTTCCCGACTGGTGCGGCCCCAACGCGGGCGGCTATGTGCTGGATGCCCGGGACTGGCCGGAGCAGCACATCCTGCACCTGGTGGAGACCGTGCAGTACACCAAGGAGAACGGATGATGGAACAGGGCCTGCTGCATCTCTACTGGGGCGACGGCAAGGGGAAGACCACCGCCGCCATGGGCCTTGCCCTCCGCGCACTGGGCAGCGGCAAACGGGTTGTCATCGTGCAGTTCCTCAAGGGCGGGCAGAGCGGCGAGATCCCTCTGCTGGCCCAGCTGGGGGCAAAAATTTTCCGGGGCAAGGGCGGGCAGAAGTTCGTGTTCCAGATGAACGAAGCGGAAAAGGCCGCTGCCCGGGCCGTGCAGAACGAAACCCTGACCGCCGCACTGGCCGAGCCTGCCGACCTGCTTATTCTAGATGAGGCTGGTTCGGCCTGGGAGCTGGACATGGTGGACAAAGACCTGCTCCGGCGGGCCGTTCTGGAGCGTCCCGCCGCGCAGGAATGCGTGCTGACCGCCCACAAGGCCCCGCAGTGGATGCTGGATGCCGCCGACTACTCCACCGAGATGAAATGCTGCCGCCACCCCTACCAGAAGGGCATCAAGGCGCGCAAAGGCATCGAATACTAAAAATGCCCGGAGAACCGCAGCTTTCAGCGGCCCTCCGGGCGTTTTTGTGTTTACTGTTTTGCGATGATATCGCGGCTGGCCGCCAGCAGGCCAAGGGCCAGCGCAGCGCTCAGGATGTCGGCCACAGCCTGAGCCATCAGCACGCCCTGATACTGGAACAGATGTACGCAGACCACCAGTGCCAACAGAAACACCACGCCCTGACGGCTGATGGAGAGCAGGAAGGACGGTATGATTTTACCAGTTGCCTGGAACAGCACCGTGAGCAGGAGCACCACGCCGCCAAAGGCTGCGGTGTAGACCTGCCAGCGGAGCATCTGCGCACCCGTGGCGATCATCCCGGCATCCTGCACGAAGAGCCGCATCAGTGCCCCGGAATTCAGGCAGAGGATGAGGGACAGCACCACGGCGATGGAGACGAGGAAGGTCAGACAGAAGCGGATGAGCTTGCGCATCACGTCCCGCTTTTTTGCGCCGTACAGGTAACCGAATAGTGGGATGCCGCCGAACGAGAAGCCCACCAGCACCAGCTGGGCGATCATGCTCACCTTGCTGGCAATGCCCATGGCGGCAATTTTGTCGTTGCCGTAGGGCAAGAGGAACTGGTTCATCACAATGACAGTCAGGCTCTGCATCAGGTTGCTCAGCGCGGCAGTAACACCCACGCCCAAAATCTGCTGCAGCTCCCTGCCCGTGACGTGGCACTGGGACAGCTTGACAGACAGGCAGCGGCTCTTTTTGTGGAGCAGCCACAGGAAGTACAGGTCGCTGCACAGGTAGCCCACAATGGTGGCAATGGCCGCACCTCTTGCGCCCCAGCCCACTGTGGTGATGAGGATGGGATCGAGGATGATATTGATGACCGTGCCGCCGATGCTGCCGATCATGGACTGGGTGGCCATGCCCTCGCAGCGAACGAGGTTGGAATGGATAAAGTTCAGCACCGTGGCCGGGGCACCAATGGCAAGCACGGTGTAATAGGCCTGTGCGTGCGGCATCGTCTCAGAAGTCGCACCCAGAATGCCCAGCAGCGGGACGCGGAACAGCATCATCAGGGCTGCCAACACCACGCCCGTGGTCAGGGCCACATAGAAGCAGAACGAGCTGACCCGGCCGGTGCCCTCACGGTCGTCCTGTCCCAGCAGGCGGGAAATGAGTGAGCTGCCGCCCTGGCCGTAGATGTTGCCAAAGGCCATGAGGGCTGTGAACACCGGCGCACAGAGCGAAACACCCGCAATCAGCGCCGTATCGTTGGACTGCGCAATGAAAAAGGTATCGGCAAGGTTATACACCACGCTCACCATCAGGCCGAACACCGAGGGCAGCGCCATCTTGAAATAGGTGCGGTACAGATGATCGAGATCAAAAATAGAATCCATTGGTTTTTTCCTCCACTTTCGTCCCTATTATAAAGGTTTTGCTTGCATTTGTTTGTGACACATGGCACAATGAAACAAAAGAAATGAGGTGAACTCATGCAGGAAATTCGTGACCCAGCCTGTCTGGAAACGCTGTACCGGAAGCTGGAACTTTCCTCCCGGACCAGCACAGCAAAACGCCCGCGCAGGAGCTTTCCTGTGCGGGCGCTGCATTTCCTTTTGTGTTTTACCGCACCAACAGCAGCAGCCAGGCGGATGCCACAGCCTGCAGGATGAGCCAGCGGGCCACGACCTGCTCATCGCTCCAGCCCAGACGCTTGCGCACATGGTCGTGCAGCGGGGTCAGGGTGTTCTTGAGGATGGAGATGTGCAAAAACCGCTTGAAGCTGATCTTCAGGATGCCCAGGCTGCCGTCCACAATGAACACCAGCGCGGCCAGCAGAAAGGCGAAGGGATGGCTGCTCTTGAGGGCCAGGACGGCCAGGAAGAAGCCCATGGCGCGGCTGCCCGCGTCACCCATCAGCAGGGTGGAAGGCTTGGCGTTCTGCCACAGGTAGGCCAGCAGGGCACCAATGAACACGATGCCGGCGGTGGCGTAATCCCCCAGCTCTTCCCAGTAGGCCAGCAGGAAGGTGCCGATGCTGACCACGGCAAGGCTGGCGGAAAGGCCGTCCACGCCATCGGTGCAGTTGACCACATTGATGCTGGCCCAGATCAGGACGATGATCAGGATAAGGTAGACGGCATAGGGCAGGCTGAAGCTCCAGCTCAGGAAGTTGACCTCCGTGCCGTTGAAGTTCAGGTAGGTCACGCCCGCCACAACGGCGATGACCAGATCGATCAGGCCCTTTTTGTACTCGTTCCAGGCGGTCTCGGCGGCATCGTCAAAATAGCCGGAGAGCATGGACGCAATGAGCAGGACGGTGTAGATGACATACTCTGCTTTAAAGGGCACCACGGCCAGCGTGACCAGTGCAATGCAGAGCACGAAGATAAGGCCGGAACCCCGGGCCTTGCCCTTGGAGAGTTCGCCGTTCACGGCAAACGCGCGGCCATGGTCGTGGGGGAGCTTATCGTGGAACACCGAGTCCATCAGCGCGGTCAGCGCAAATGCAAGCAGAAAGCCCAGCGCATCCACGGTGCGCGGGTTGCCAGAAAGCAGTTGAAGCATAGTTTTTTTCCTCTTTCCCGGAGCGGCAGAGGCCGTTCCTGTTCTTTCACGGCTGGATACAAATGAAGTGTATCACGGCCGGGCCAAAAAATCAATCTCTGGGGCAATGGCTCCCCCATGGGCTGATGGGTTGACATTTTTCGCCCCCCTGTCTATAATGGATGGACAAACGCCCTTTCGAGGGTATTTTTTTGTCTCACAGGAAAATCGGAGAAAAAGGAGAAGACATGAAACTTTCACTTGAACAGCTTTCGGCCCGGATGCGGCAGGGTGAGACCATCCCCTCCCGCCAGACGGCCCAGGTGGCTCTGGCGCTGAGCATCCCCTCCATTCTGGAGCAGCTGGTGGTCACTGCCATGGGATACATCGACGCTGCCATGGTGGGCCACATCGGTGCAGAAGCTACTGCTTCCATCGGCATCGTCAGCTCCAGCACCTGGCTGCTCCACGGTGTTCTGGTGGGCCTGTACACTGCCCTCTCCATTCAGATCGCCCAGTATCTGGGGGCCGACCGGCAGGATGATGCCCGCAGCGTGCTACGGCAGGCCATGCTTTTCAATGTGATCCTGGGCGTGGGTGCCGCCCTCTTCGGCCTGGGCATCAGCCCCTTTCTGCCGGGGTGGCTGGGAGCTGACCCCTCCCTGCGGGCAAACGCTACAGCCTACTTTGCCATCTGGTCAGCGGCGCTGCCCTTCACCATGGCCATGGGCCTGTACCTCTCCATCCTCCGTGCAGCAGGCAACGCCCTGACCGCCAGCCTCATCAGCGTGCTGGTCTGCGTGCTGGATGCCATCTTCAACTTCTTCCTCATCAACCCCACCCGGACGCTGTGGGGCATCACCGTCTGGGGTGCCGGGCTGGGTGTGCCCGGCGCAGCCCTGGGCACCGCCCTGGCCACTGTGGTGGGCGGCCTGCTGGCTTTGGCCATCCTGCTGCTGCGGGACGGCCCCCTCTGCATCCGGAAGCCTGCCCCCTGGAAGATCACCCGCTCCTGCCTGCGGAACCTGCTGTGGGTGGGCGTACCTCTGGCGGGAGAACGTGCCGCCATCTCTCTGGCGCAGGTGGTGTTAGTGCGCATCGTGGCCGGCCTGGGTACCGTGGCCATTGCCGCCAACAGCCTGGCTGTCAACGCCGAGGGCCTGTGCTACATGGCGGGCTACGGCATCCAGAGCGCAGCTGTCACCCTCATCGGCCAGGCCGTGGGTGCCAACCGGAAGGATATGGCCAAGCGGTTTGCCTGGCTGTGCACCGGCCTTGGCATGGGGGTCATGGCCCTTTCCGGCGTTGGCCTGTGGATCTTTGCCCCGGCCCTGATGAGCCTTTTCACCACCGATGCGGCTGTCATCGCTCTGGGTGCTCAGGTTTTGCGCATCGAAGCCTGGGCCGAACCCATGTTCGGTGCCTCCATCGTGGCCAGCGGTGCCATGCAGGGTGCGGGCGACAGCACCTCCTGTTTTGTGCTGAACATATTCAGCATGTGGTGCATCCGGCTGACGCTGGCGTTCCTGCTGGCTCCCCGGCTGGGCCTGATGGGCGTTTGGGGTGCCATGTGCTGCGAACTGAGCATCCGGGGCCTGCTGTTCCTTATCCGCCTTGCCCGGGGCAAGTGGCTGGAAAAGGGCGCGCTGTCTTAAATCAAATCGATAAAAGCAAAAAAGAAAGGACGCTCTCGCGTCCTTTCTTTTTTATCACTCACTTCCGGCCATGCAGGATGGGAGAGAGCGGCTTATAGATCAACATGCAGAGCAGGGCATCCAGCAGGCCCTTGACCAGAGTGAAGGGCATATTGAAGATGACCAGGCACTTGATAAGGCTGTTGGCAGAGGGCAGAATGGCCTGATACATACCCAGGATGGCTTCCAGCGGCATGTGGTAGAACTTGACGTAGGCCGGGTAGGTGATGAAGTAGTTGGACGGCACACTGAACAGGGCCATGGCCACGGCACCGGCCACGGCACCGATGATGGCGTTCTTGCGGCTCTTGTGGTGCTTGTAGAGGTAACCGGCCAGAGCGGAGAACACCGCACCCAGCATGAAGTTGCACAGCTCACCCACCAGCGCGGTAGAGGTGCCCTTGATGACCACATGGAGCAGGTTCTTCATAAAGCTGATGATCACACCGTACACCGGGCCAAGGGCAAAGGCACCCAGCAGAGCGGGCAGGTCGGAGAAGTCCATCTTGACGAAGGACGGGATGAGCATCGGGAGCGGGAACTCGATGAACATCAGGATAAAGGCCACCGCGCTGAGCATGGCGGCAACGGTCAGGTTGCGGGTCGTGTTTTTCTTCATGGTAATATCCTCCCGGGGCGTTTTTGCCCCAAATCATAGATTGGAAAGCCCCTTTCGCGTGGTTCGGAACCGGGAAGACAATCAAAAACGCGCCCTGCCGCAGCAAACACTGCAACAGGGCGCGTAGACAAATCGTATTGCCTGCCGTTTCTTGCATCCGGACTATACCGTTGGCCCCGGAGTCTCACCGGGTCAGCACCCTTGCGGGTGGTCGCGGGCTGTACCGCCAGTGGGGAATCTCACCCCGCCCTGAAACGAACTTTCTGGCCAAGAGTATAACGCGGCTGCTCCGCCTTGTCAACCCCTTTTTTATTTGCCCTGCACGGGCCGGATATGGTATACTGTGGGACAGGATGTTACAATTTCTGATACAAGGAGCTTTTTGCCATGATTTTTACCGTTCGTGACCTCGGGTTCGAGATCGGGCCTTTTTTGCTGGAGGGCTGGTGGGCGCTGGCTGCCCGGGCTGTCTGCGCCGCTGTCATCGTTTTTGCGGGGCTTCTGCTCGGCTGGCTGCTGCGCCGGAAGATCTTTCCTGCTCTGCAGGCCCGCAGCTGGCACTTTGCCGCCACGCCCATCCTCCTGCGCAGCTTACAGGGCCCTTTGGAGCGGATGGCCTTTTACAGCGGCCTGTATCTGGCCCTGACCAGCCTGCCGTGGGCCATTCCGGGCCTGACAAAGTTTCTGTTCACGGCCTATAAGATCGCAGCGACCCTCCTGTTCTGCCAGGGCCTGTACAACGCTTCTGAGGTAGCCGACCTGCTGCTGGCCTCCTGCAGCCCGGAGATCCGGAGCAATAAGACCCTGCGCTCCCTGCTGGACACCACCTACAAAGTGCTGGTCATCATTCTGGGTGTTGCCACCTGCGCGCAGATCGTCGGCTTCCCCATCGGCAGCATCGTAGCCGGTGCCGGTCTTGTGGGCCTGACCATCTCGCTGGCCGCGCAGGAAAGCGCCAGCAACCTGTTCAGCGGCATCGTCATCCTGCTGGACAAACCCTTTTCCATCGGCGACTGGATCACCGTGGGCAATGTGGAGGGCGAGGTCATCGACATCAACTTCCGCTCCACCCGCATCCGCTCCATGGACCACAGCGTGGTCATTATCACCAACAGCCAGATCTGCGCCTCCACTGTCCAGAACGCGGCCCTGCGCACCATGCGGCCCTATAAATTCACCCTTGGTGTCACCTACGGCACCACCCGTGCCCAGCTGGAAAAGCTGATGGTTGACCTGCAGGCCATGCTGGACAACAGCCCTTACACCAACAAGGGCACCAACATCGTCCGGCTGACCAGCTTTGGCGATTCCAGCATCAACATCCTCATCTCGGCCTACCTGACCACCAACGTCTATGCCACCTTCCTGCAGCAGCAGAACGACCTGAATCTGAACATCATGGACGTGATGCAGGCAGACGGCGTGGACTTCGCCTTCCCCTCCACCAGCGTCTACATCGAAAAGAATTGAGCATACCAGAACGCCCCCTGTGTGCCTGCTGCGGCGCACAGGGGGCGTTTTTGTCATACGTCATTCCCGGGTCCTGATCTCAATCGTTCTGCCGCCAAGATTTTCATAGACGCGGTGGGAGACAGAGAGCACCGTGCGGCCCGCGGAGGCACGGCGCAGAGCCTCCAGCACGCGGGCCTCGGTTTCGGCATCCAGATTGGCGGTGATCTCATCCAGCAGCAGCACGGCGGGATCTGCAGCGGCGGCACGGGCAATGGACAGCAGCTGCCACTCGCCCTGCGAGAAGATGCCCTCGGTACAGACGGTGTCATAGCCCTCCGGCAGAGCCCGGATGGCAGCATCGATCCCGGCCAGTGCGGCGGCATCCCTTGCCATTTTCCCGGTGATCTGCGGGTCTCCCAGCGTGATCTGTTCCAGCACGGTGCCCGGCACGCGGGAGAAATGCTGTTCCACACAGCCGATGCAGGTGCGGCGCTCCCGGTCGGTGATGTCCCCCACCTTCACGCCGCCGATGGTCACCGTACCGGTCTCCGGCTGATACAGGCCCAGCAGGAGCTTGAACACGGTGCTCTTGCCCGCACCGGTGCGGCCCACCAGCGTGACCTGCTCCCCCTGTTTCACGGTCATGGAAAAATCCTTCAGAACGTGCCGTTCCCCATAGCCGAAGGTGACGTGCGCAAATTCCACATCGCCCCGGGCAGCCTCCCTGCGCGCGGGAGGGATCGTGCGCTCCGGCTGGTCGAGAAAGGCATCGATGCGCCTGACACCCGCCATGGCCGACTGGATGGTCTGAATCTCCATGCCCAGGCTCTCGATGGGGGCGAAGATGCGGGAGATGTAGTTGATGACGGCCACCGAAGTGCCAACCGACATACCGAACAGGGTCAGGAGCTGTGCGTTCCCCGAAGCGGAGAGCAGCATCACGATGCCGACCACAGCAGCATTCAGCAGCAGCACCACCGGCGAATAGACGGCATCATAAAAATTGGTGCGCTCCATGGCGGCATAGCTGTCACCGATGCACCGGTCATACCGGCGCTCCATGTAATCCTCCAGCCCCAGCGCCCGGATGGTGCGGATGTTGTGCAGAGTCTCGGGCACCTGCCCGGAGACTGCGGCGACCGCGCGGCGGTTGTCCAGCTGCGCGGCCAGCATCCGCTTCTGGACATGACGGGTGAACACGGCAAACAGCGGCAGCACCAGCAGCAGGATCAGCGCAAGGCCGGTGTTTTTCACCGCAATGACCCCCATGATGGAGATGATGCGGCAGGCATCTGCTGCCATGCTGATGATGCCGGAAGTGAACAGGGCTTCCACTGTGTCCACATCGCCCGAAAAGCGGGCGGCCACCTCGCCGGGATTCTGCTCTGCCAGTGTACCGGCGGGCAGGCGGCTCAGCTTCCGGGACATCTCCGAGCGCAGGGCATGGGTCATCCTCTGGCCAAAGAGCACCAGCAGGCTTTCTTGCGCCGAGGTGAGCACGCCTTCCAGTGCAAGGCTGCCGAAGTAGAGCAGCACGGCCAGAAAGGGCAGCGGGAGGCCTGCGGTCAGACGGTCGATGACCCGGGCCAGCAGCAGGGGCGGCAGCAGGGATGCCGCCACCGAAGCCGCCACGCACAGCACCGTACCCACCGTGAGAAGGCGGTGCGAAGCCGCTGCCATCCGGACGGCAGCAAACACGCCGTGATCATTTTTCTTTTTCATGTTCATGCGCCCTCTCCCCCTTTCAGGCCGGTCTGGCTTTCATACAGCTGGCGGTAGACCGGAACCGCTGCCATCAGCTCCTCGTGGGTGCCAACGGTGGTTCTGCCGCCCTCCATAAAGATGATCTGCTGCATCTGCGGAAAATGGTACAGCCGGTGGGAGATCAGGAACACCACCTTATCCCTGGCATACGCCTGCAGCTCGGCAAAGATCGCATCCTCGGTGCTGCGATCCAGAGCCGAGAAGGGATCATCCAGCACCAGCACCGGGCGGGGATGGGCCAGCGTCCGGGCCAGTGCCAGACGCTGTGCCTGCCCGCCGGAAAGGCGGGTGCCCCCGCTGCCGATGACCGTCTCCGTGCCCTTTTCCATGGCCAGCACTTCCTCCTTCAGGGCAGCGGCTGCAAGCCACGGCATGGCATCCTGTTCGCTGCCGCAGAGAACATTATTCTGCACGGTGTCGGCGCTCAGTTCCGGGTCATGGCCCAGATACCCGACCGTGGCGGCGATCTGGCGCGGGGTCAGGGTGGAAAGTTCCCTGCCGCCAAAGCAGACCGAGCCTTGATAGGGTGCTTCACAAAGAAACACACGGCCAAGGGTGGATTTTCCGCAGGCGACCGGGCCGGTGATGCCGATGATATCGCCGGGGTGGGCCGTCAGGCTCAGGCCGGAAAAGACAGGCTCTTCGCCATAGGAGAAGGCGAGTTCTTTCAGCGTCACATCCTGTGCCGCCGGGATCTGCAGGGCATCCAGCTGCTCGGGTGTTTTCATCAGGGGTCTGATGCGCTTCCAGGAGACCTCTGCCTTTTGCACCGCGTTGAAGAGCTTGGCCACCTTGGAGGATTTGACCACCAGCTTGGTAAAACAGGAGAGGAAGGTGGTGAAGGCGGCGATATCCCAGCTGCTCCAGCCGGTGCCCAGCACATTCTTTGCGCCGAACCACAGGATGAAGAGGGTCCCTGCCTCGGATGCCGCCAGATAAAGCGGCGGCAGCGCGGACTGCCACACGTTGTTCCGCACGGCAGTCTTTTCGTAAAGGCTCAGGGCCTCCTCGTATTTTTCCATCCGGGCCTCCTCGCAGCCGTAGATGCGGTAGGTCACGGCATTCCGGGCACGATCCAGCGTGGCACTGCTCAGGGCACCGGCGGCCTTTTTATAGGCCGCACCGGCACGCTGCACCGGCTTTTTCATCCCTGCCGCGCAGACATAGGACACGGGAGTAAAAAGCAGGCCCAGGATCGCCAGCCGCCAATCGTATACCAGCAGCATGACCGCATAGCCCGCCAGCGCCACACCGGTGTCGAACACCTCCGTGGTGAACTTGCGCATTCCCTCCACACAGTCGTCCACATCGGAGATGGCTTTGGTCATCAGTTCACCGGCCCCCTCTTTTTCCAGCGCTGCCCGGCTTTGCCGCACCAGATTGGCGTACAGGATGCCCTTCATCCGGCGGTTGATGTTGTTGGCAAAGCGGCGCACATAAAAACGTTTGATGAAGCGCGCCGCCTGCACCAGCAGTGTGACCGCAATGTAGGCCAGCACCAGCAGCGCCATTTGGGCAGCAGTCTCACTGCCGCCCAGGATATCCGCCAGGCACTGGGCCAACCGGCCCTCGAACCACGGCGCGGCCAGCAGACCGATGTTATAGACAAGGCCCGAAAGGGTCACAAGGAGCAGCGGGAACCACTCCACCCTGAAATAGGAGAGGACCCGGTCCGGGCGGAATGATTTATCTTTTTTCATGGGGCATTTTACCTCCTGCGGGTGTTCCATTCAGTATACCACGGTACAAAAAGCATCTGGACAGCTTTGTTCAAAAAAAAGCCATGACAGCAGGAACAAAATGCAAGATCATTGCAATGGTCACCGCTGTCATGGCGATCGGTTTTCTTTGTATGAAAAATGCTCCCATCGGCAGGATCTGCATTGCAGTGGTGTGGGTCTGCCATCTTCTGTATTTCACCTTGCGGGTCAAGACCATCAAGCCCACAGAGCAGATTCAGGAAAGTGCAGAATAGATCCCACCCTGGATACCATCAGATTGCAGGCATCCATGGCCCGCAGGGATACAGTTGCGTTCTTATCGGTTCACGAAATTCAGCGCCAGCACAAGCAGCAGCATGTGTACCGGGTAAAAGGCGTAGCAGGCATACTGGAACGGTTTGCTGTGGCAGCCCTGCCGCCCGCGATACAGCCAGATGGGCACCAGCGCCAGCAGCGCAAGCCCCTGCTGACACAGCTCAAACTCCATGCCGAACAGCCGGATGGGGTACATCAGCCCGCCCAGAAGCACCACGTTGATCCAGTACAGGGTCAGCACCTGTCCCAGCAGGCACCACCATTTCCGGCCCCGGAAAATGTAAAAAGCGAACACGGTCAGCACACCGGCACCGTAGTAATCTGTCATGCCCAGCGTTCCCAGCAGCGCCCCTGCTGCTGCCACTGCGGCGCACACCGGCAGCGAGACCCAGAGCTTTTGCTTTTTGCGCACCGTTTCCATCAGATGCACCCCCAGAAGCCCCAGCAGCAGCGTCCAGATCACGTTCTGATGCACCGGGTAGAACCAAGTGCCGCCGTACATCAGGTCAAAGGGGATCTCCGAAAGCAGGGCAAACAAAAGCAGCCGCAGGGTGTATTTTTTCAGGTCATGGGTGTGGAAATAACCCTCCACGGCCATAAACGCAAAGATGGGAAACGCCAGCCGCCCGGCACAGGTCAGCCAGTCCTGCGCCGGCAGAAGGGTCGCCCACAGGTGATCCATCAGCATCAGCGCCATAGCAATGATATGAAGTGCTGCTGCACTCAGGTCAATGCAATTTGCGGCAGCGGGACGAATCGGTTTGGTTGACATGATCATACCTCGTCTTTGTCTAAATTCAGTTGCTTTGTCTGGAATACGAACGACTCCCTCCAAGAATTGCAGCCCCGGCAGTTTTTTACCGCCGGGGCTGCAGCACTTCATCACTTATCCCTCCGGTTTTGCACCGGCCATTTTGGATACGGCAAGCATCCAGGGCAGCTTCTGCCATTTGCTCTGCCTGCAAAATGGGGGATGCAGTGCACCCGCCCCGCAGGCGGAAAAATGCTCCCGCAGCAGTCTGCGGGGCAAATTCAGAAAGGGTGGCTTGCCTGCCTGCCCATGGAGACGTAAGCACAAAAGCAGGAATGCGGGAAAGGGCAAAGGACGGTTTCGGCGGAAAAGCGTCTGGCGGTGGCGGAAAAGCCGAGCGCAAGATTTTTTTCATATTATGCTGGCTCGTAGGGTGAGCCGGACCGAAACTTCCTTGCGGAAATGTGCAGCGTTATCGTTCATCTGCACCTGAACCGGCAGCCGCGCCCCCGGCGCTTGCCGCACCCAAAATGGCCGGTTGGCGGCGTGTCACCCTTTGGCGTTTTCCAGATAGGTCTCAAATGCTTCGGCAAAGCTGGCGTTCACATCAAAGGGAACTGCATAGTCCACACGGGAGGTCACAAGGCACAGGTCGATCCGGTTGGAGGTCTCGTCCGCCTGCCGGTTCAGCTTGCCCAGAGCAGCATGGATGACCTTGCGGTCATAGTTGATGGTGGTCACCCGCTTCACATCACAGCGGTAGGCGATCTGGTTGCCCTCCGCATTGAAACGGTAGCCGGTGCCGCCGCCGGAAAGCAGCTGCTCGGAGCTGCGCAGGTCATTCATTCGCTTGAAGGTGCGCGCCACGCTCTGCCGCGCAGCGTTCAGACTGACCTCGCTGTCCATATCCATGTCCAGCGCATCCTTTGCCTTGCGGATGGCAGCGAACAGGCGGCCCTTCTCCTCCAGCAGATAGAGCATGAACCGGGCAATGTCGGTGATCTGCTGGGCATATTCAGTCTGGGGCAGGTCCAGGATCGTCTCGTCCTCAGCCTCTGCCATGACCTTGTGGCGCAGATAGGTGTTGGCCACCTTGGTCACGTTGGAATCGCAGTCCAGAATACCCTGGGCCTCGTCCAAAAGGGACTGCAACTTGTTCTGATAGCGGAATGCTTCTTTCAGATTCATTGTATCCACCTCGTTTTGTCTTGGTCGCTGTGCGTTCCCGTCTGTTTTCCTCTATTGAACCATATTTTCCGGCAAAACACAAGCCGCCCACCAAAAGTGCATCAAAATGCAAAGCGCCCCAACATGTTCTTTACTACACGTTGGAGCGCTATTTTCTGGAGCAGGATACGGGACTCGAACCCGGCCAAGAGCTGCCGTGGGAGGATACGCCGTAGCATTTTTGACGAAAATACGCCGTTTTGAAAAACCGATATTCACCGGTGGCGTTTGATGCTCACGCTTTACCAGAAAAAGTGGGTTACTAAAGTGGGTTACCGCAATATTTTCTGAAGCACTGATTCCAGCGCGGCAGTGGTCTCCTTTTCTTCGCCCTCGATCAGATGGGCGTAGATACCGTAGGTGTCCATTTGGCGGGAGTGACCGACCAAAGGCTTTACAGCACCTTCCGGTAGCGTCTTGGCCATGCTCACAAAGGTATGCCGCAGATTATACGGCGGAACGTAGGAAAGTCCGTTGACCTCACAGTAGCGCTTCCAGCGGTGTCGGAAGGTGTTCTCTGAGTTGATGCCGAACACTGAGTCTGACCCACCTGTCAGCAGACGCTGCGCGGCCAGAATCTCCTCCGCCGTCGGAGTCAACTGTACCGCACGAAGGGCGTTGTCATTTTTGCCCCGGGTCACTTCCCCTCTGGAATTGATGGCCCGGTGAATCTGGATCACAGAGCCTTTTACATCCCTCCAATGCAGGCCGATCATCTCCCCCGGGCGCATCCCGGTGACCGCGCTGAACCGGTATGCGTTGATATAAGGATCTGGCACGGTCATCCCACGCCACAGGGTGGTATCAATGGCAAAGAGAATTCTCAGATCTTCCGGTTGCAAGATGGTCTTTTCCCTCGACCTGGCCCCCTTCGGCACGTGTAGCGATTCCGGGTATAGCGTGGACATTTTGCCCAGTCTCATCCACTTGCAGAACGCCCGGAGATCAGCGCACATGGAACGGAGATATTTTCGACTCAAGCCACCCGCATAGCCACGGTTCACCGCAGTCTGCATCTGTGCCTCGGTCAGATCTTCAACCCGGCGGCGACCGATTACCGGTTTAACCCAAACTTTCCAGCGGCTTTCTACCGGTTCCCAGTTCGAGCGGCTGGTCGTCAGCTTCAGTTCCCCGATCCATTGCACGTAAACATTCTCCACCAGCACCCGCGTATTTGCGATGCCGTCATCCAGCCAGGCATCGGTTTTGCGATTTGCCTCACGCTGTCCCGTCCTGCCCGGTGTAGCTGACGTGAACGCTCTCCGCTCCCCGTTCTTCTGCACTTTGATCTGCCAGCGCTGTTGCTTTTCCATCCAGACAGCCGTATTTGTTCTTTTTCCCATATAAACACCTCCGAAAGACAGGTACACTTTGACAAGCCCAGCCGGAGGTGCTACAATACAGATGTCTGGTCTGTGTATCACCTTCCGGGTGAGCCTGATCTATCTAAACGCTCTCGGTGCGCCAACACCGGGGGCGTTTTTGCATTTTCAGGCACGGGCAGCAGGTCGCTACCCACGCAACAAAATTCTAGTTGTTTGCAACATTCAGTCGCATACAAACCTGCGCAACGTTTGTAGTCACGAAAAAGTGAGTGTTCATGCGGGTTTTTAGGCAAAACATACTGAAACATACTCAAACCCTTATCCTGACCCTAAATAGAAGAAAATAAGAATATATACACGCGCGAGTGCGCTTGATGCACGCCCGCGTAAGGTTTATAAGAATTTCTGTATGCTTTGTTTCAGGTTGCCCACGCCCCGGGAGGGAGGTCAGTAGACCTTCCGGCACTCGATCACCCGGCCCAGAACCTGCACCGGCGTTTTCTTCAGGTCATACACCTGCGGCTGGTGCACCGGGTTGGAGCTACGGGGTGTCAGGATCACAAGGTTCCCCTCCTGCCGGAAGGTCTTTACCGTGGCCTCGTCGCCGTTCACTAGCACCACCGCGATCTCGCCATTCTCCACTTCAGGCTGCTCGCGCACCAGGATCTGATCGCCATCATTCATCCCCGCAGCGTTCATGCTATCGCCCCGGATGTTCAGCCAAAAATATTTTGCACCGTCGGTCTGCCGGATCGGAATATAACCCTCAATGTTCTCCTCGGCATACATGGGCAGTCCCGCCCGGACTGTCCCCAGCAGCGGCGCTACCTGTGCCACGTTGCACGGTGTAGCTCCCACTCTCTGCTTCCAGTCAGCGCTCTCGTGGCTTTTCGCCACGGGGGCGTTTTTGTTTTCATCGAGCAACTGGTCAACCGTAATATGGAAATAATCCGCCACTTTTTGTAGCTGCGCCACCTGCGGGGTTCGCCCCAGGTTCTTCCAGGTTGACACCGTGCCCTTACTGATACCCAGCTCTATGGCCACGGCAGAGGGGCTTTTTCCCACGGACTTGCAAAGCTGGCGATACTTGTCATAAAACATAGTTTACCTCCATAGACTTTGTGCAAATCGTCAAAGTTCAATAAAATGCACTTTTAGGGCTTGAAAAGTCTACTCGGATGAACTATACTGTGCACAGCGGTTCACGAAAATAGACTTTAAGCTCAACTTCACAACCTGAGTATACCATAAGGGTTTATTTTTGTAAACACTTTTTTGCAAAGAAAGGAGTACATTTACATGAACCTATCCTGGCAAGCTGAGGTTTTCGCGATGATGAAGGACAACAACATCAGCCGCAGCGACCTCGCCGAAGCCGCAGGTGTCACCCCAGAGTACGTCAGTATGGTGCTGAACAAGCGGCGCAACCCCGCAGGCGCGGAGAACACCTTCAGAGCAGCCATCCAGAAGCTGCTGACCGAAAAGGAGTGACCGCCATGACACCGAGCACGCCACTGGGCAGCTTTCATCAGAGCCCCTTCTGGCGGCTGCGGGCAAGATTCCGGGACTACGGGCTGTTCGATTCCGAGCTTGCACAGGCCACCGGGATCGCCCAGTCAACTCTCAGCCGCCGGATGCGGGGCACGATGCCCTGGACATCCGACGAGATCAAGACCATCTGCCGGGTGCTGAACATCCCGCAGGAGCAGGTCGGGGCTTACTTCTTCCCCGACATCGAAAAGGAGGAATCACAGTGAAAAAGATCACGATCACCGGCAGCATTGCGCTGCTCGCTCTCATCGGGGCGGTCAAGGTGGCGCAGGGAGCCTGCACGGTCGCAGCACACGCCCTGACCCAGTGGGGCAGCTGGAGCTCGACAGAAGCTGCCCAGGCGGCTCCGTTCCTGGTATTTGCCCTGGCTGCAGGCTTGGCCTTATCGTTACACAGCCTGCTGACTGACAATGAGCGGTACAAGCGCCAGAGCTACGGCAAGGTAGACTGCACAGCCTACCGGCAGAACCGCGAACAGGAGGACTGAGCATGTTTTCTGACAAGAGACGCGGAGACATCTGGTGGATGAGTGACACCCACCGCAAACCGGCAGACACCTGCCTGATCCGGGGCGACCGACCGGTGATCGTGGTCAGCAGCGACAGCGCCAACCAGACCGGCAGCACGGCGACGGTGGTTCCCATGACCTCCAGCCCCGCAAGGCTGGCCCGGGGCGACGGATTCTGCGACAACGTCCTTCTTCTGGGCTACGGTGAGCCGAGCATGGCCCTGCCGAGGCAGGTACACGGCGCAGACCGAGCCGATCTGCAGCAGTACCTCGGCCACCTGACCGACGCGGACATGCGCCGCCTCGATGCAGCGCTCCGGAGCGCGCTCGGATTATGACCTGGTACACGGTATACGAGGCTTCGACCGAGGAGGTCATCGCCAGCGGTACCGGCCCGCAATGTGCCAAAGCCCTGGGTATGACAATGGGGGTCTTTTACAGCACAGTCAGCCATGCCCGGGCAGGCATTAGCAGCAAGTACACATTCTACGTTGAAAAGCTGAAAAAGGAGGATTTTTCAGAATGAAAACGATCAAAGTCAAGTTGACCTTCACCGAGCCGCTGCTCGGCACCTGGCCTGCCAACCCGAACGTGGCCCGCGAGTACATCGCATCCAAGGGCCCCGACGCTTCCACCATCGAGGATGAGGTGGCCGCCCTGGGCGCAGATGCCGCAGCCGATAGGGCAATGACAGTATTCCCCCGCAACGAGGCGGGGCAGCCGATCTTATACGATTACCAGCTCAAGGGGTTCTTTAAGGACTCCTGCGGTATGCTGGGGCGCATCGGCGGCAAAGACGAGAAGGGCAAGAAGAAAGCAGTGAACGAATCCGGCAAGCTGACAGCCTACAAGAAGATCATCGACGGCCTGATTTTTGTCGGGCCCCGCCAGATCCCTCTGATCCTCAGCGGAGAGATGACCGAGTGCCAGCGCCCCCTGCGGGCCCAGACAGCCCAGGGCGAACGCGTGAGCCTTGCCAACTCCGAGCAGATTCCAGCTGGTTCGACCTGCGAGTTCGAGATCACCTGCATGGACGATGCCCACGAAAAAGCGGTGATGGAGTGGCTGGATTACGGCAAGCTCCGGGGCCTGGGCCAGTGGCGCAACTCTGGTAAAGGCCGCTTCACCTACGAGATTCTCGGCTGACTGCAAAGGCATTGGGCTGCCGTGCGACGCAACGGCAAGGAAATGCCCGGCCCGGCATGGCAACGGCAACGGATGGCATTGCCCAGATATGCGACGGCAAAGCACTGCTGTGGAAGCATAGCAACGGCAAGGCATGGCGAGGCTTCGTATTGCAAAGGCAAGGCATGACTTTGTATGGCAAAGGCATTGCGACGGGATGCTTCGCTCTGCAAAGGCTCGGCATAACATGGCTTGGCGACGGCATGGCTTAGCGGCGTAAAGTAGCGCAAAGGAGATGCTTGGATTCGTGGTGCGACGCGGTGGCAAAGGCTTGGCTCTGCGCTGAACAGCAATGGCATAGCATCGCGACGCGAAGATTGGCTTAGCAAAGGCATGGCAGCGCGACGATGGCGAGGCGTGGCAATGGCAAAGATACAGCTCCGAACTGCAAAGCGTAGATTCAACAGAATCTTTTTATAAAAGGAGCATGACTATGAACTTCACACTGACTATCAGCGGCGAAACCCCAGCCGAACTGCTGGACACCCTGACCCAGCTGGGCGGCATGACCATCAACGTCAACACCTCACCCAACGGCGGGGTCGAGACCCACACCATGACCGCAGCCGAGCTTCCCCGGCACACCTCTCCGCTGCCCCAGAGCGAGCCTGTGCAGCAGCCGGACAAGCCCAAGGCGCAGACCACCGCCAAAGCCAAAAAGCCCACACGGGAGCCCGCAGTCGCCCCTGCGGAGGAGCCTGCAAACCCTACGAGTGCACCTGCCCAGAATGCGGGTGCTGCTGCGACTACGACCGCCCCTGCTGCCCCCTCTGCACCTCCGGCAACAGCGACCACCCCGGCGGTTGCAAACGGCTCCGTCACTGACCCCGCCATGCTGAACAAGATCCGTGATCTGGCCCGCAGCCTGATCGTGGCTGGCAAGCGGGCAGGGGTTCAGGCGGCCATCAAAGCCACCGGTGCTGCATCCATCTCTAAGCTGCCGCCTGACAGCTACACCAGCGTCTGGGAGGAGCTGCTCAAGCTGAAAGACGAGGTGGACGCAAATGCCTCCAATTAAACACGCTCTGCTGGGGGCCTCCAGTGCGGCCCGGTGGATCGCCTGTCCGCCCAGCGCCCGGGCCACCGAGAATCTGCCCGGGGAGACCAGCAAGTACGCCGAAGAGGGCACACAGGCGCACGAGGTATGTGAAACTGCGCTCCGTCACAAGCTCAAAGACTGGGAGAACGGAAAACCCTTTAACTTGCTAACCGACTGGGTGCATCAACCGACACTGACAGAGATGGTCAACGCCGCCAACCAATACGTGGAGTTTGTGTACCTCCAGTGGGGGCTTTACCTCCACCAGCCCGAGGTGTTCATCGAGCAGGAGGTGGACGTGAGCCAGTGGGTGCCCGGCGGCTTCGGCACCTGCGACTGCCTGCTGATCGGCGACGGCATCCTGCACATCATCGACTTCAAGTACGGGCAGGGCGTGCCGGTGAACCCGGAGCGCAACCCGCAGCTCATGTACTACGCCCTCGGTGCCTACGCCCTGTTTGAGGGCATCGAGGAGGTCAGCACAGTGCGCCTGAGCATCGTACAGCCCCGGATGCAGGAGGAGCCCCAGACCTGGGTGGTTTCCCTGGCCGACCTTCTCACCTGGGCACGGGAGGTGCTGCAGCCTGCCGCTGAAATGGCATGGAAGGGCAAGGGCGAGTTCTGCACCGGCCCCCACTGCCGCTTCTGCAAGGCACACCCTGCCTGCCGGGCATGGAAGGACAAGTACGGCCCGCTGGCCGGATTTGAGCCTTACCCGGAACCCGCTACACTCTCTGACGAGGAGCTGGGCGAGTGGCTGCAGAAGCTGGAAGGTCTGGCCGCCTACGCCAGGGATCTGGAAGAGTACGCCCAGCAGGCGCTGATGGAGGGCCGCACCCTACCCGGATGGAAGCTGGTACAGGGCCGCAGCACCCGCAAGTGGACAGACCAAGATGCCGCCTTCCGGCAGATGCAGGCAGACGGCATCGACGAGGCCATGCTGTACACACGCACACCCATCACGCTGACCGTGGCCGAGAAGATGATCGGCAAAAAGAGGTTTGCCGAAACCATGTCGGCCTTTATCACCAGGGCCCCGGGGGCTCCAAAGCTGGCACAGGCCAGTGACCCCCGCCCCGCCTACGACCGTTTAGAGGGCTTCAAGCCCGAGGAGGACTAACCATGAACACCAACGAAGTTATCATTCCCTGCCGTCTGTCTTACGCCAACATCTGGGAGCCCAAGCAGGTGAACGGCACCGGCGACCCCAAGTACAGCTGCTGCCTGCTCATTAAGAAGAGTGACACCAACGCCCTGGCCGCCATCCGCAAGGCCATCGAGGCCATCAAGACCGACCCCGCATCCCTGGCAAAGTGGGGTGGCAAGCTGCCGCCCAAGCTGAAAGAGCCCCTGCGTGACGGTGACGAGGAGAAGGACGACGAGAACTACGCAGGCTGCTGGTTCATCAACGCCAACGCCAACGCAGACCGCCGTCCCCGGATCATCGACCGGGCCTGCAACGAAGTGCTGGATCAGGACGAGGTGTACAGCGGCTGCTACGCCAAGGTCAAGGTCGGCTTCTTCTCCTACAGCGCCAGCGGCAACCGGGGCATCGGCGCAGGGCTGGAAGTCATCCAGAAGATCCGCGACGGCGAGCGCCTGAGCGGAGGCAACAGCCTGGACGGCTTCGAGGTGCTGACCGACGAGGACGACGATTTTCTGAACTGAGTATCACCCACCGGAGGCTCCGCACAACGGGCCTCCGGCCTTTTTGAAAGGAGGCAGCCGTGAAGAAACCGATCATCACGGTGGATATAGAAACCTACTCGCCGCAGGACATCGCCAAGGTCGGTGCCTACCGATACGCCCAAGACCCAGACTTTCAGATCCTGCTGCTGGGCTATGTCAACGAAGATCTGGACACTCCAACGGTCATCGACCTGACAACCTGGCCAGACACGGCACATTTCCTTCGGGAGCAGCTGCCGTGGCTGCTGGATGCCAGCTACACCAAGCGGGCGCACAATGCTGCGTTTGAGTGGTGGTGCTTGTCGGAGGCCATGGGCCTGAGCTGGGGACAGCGGGTGCTCTGGCTGCAGCAGTGGGAATGCAGCATGATCCACGCCCTCTACTGCGGCCTGCCCGCCCAGCTGGGTGCGCTGGGTCAGGTACTGCAGCAGCCGGAGGATGCCCTCAAGATGAAAGAGGGCAAGGCGCTGATCACTTACTTCTGTAAACCCTGCAAGCCCACAAAGCGCAACGGCGGGCGCACCCGCAACTTGCCTCAGCACGACCCCGACAAGTGGCGGCTGTTCTGCAAGTACAACGGCCAGGACGTGATCGCAGAGCGGGCCAACGACCAGAAGCTGGCCCCCTGGCCGGTTCCCGAGAGCATTATGCAGCAGTGGCGGGAGGATGTGGAGATGAACGCCCGGGGCGTGGCCGTGGATATGGCCCTGGTAAAGGGGGCCCTCGCCTGCTCTGCGCTGATCACGGAGGAGCAGACCGCTGAGAGCAAGACACTGACCGGGCTGGCCAACCCCGGCAGCCGTGCCCAGCTCCTCGGCTGGCTCCACAACCGGGGCATAGAGCTGCCGGGTCTGACAAAAGAGGATGTGACCCACGCGCTGGCCGGAGAGCTGCCCAGCGACGTGCGCAGGGTGCTGGAGCTCCGGCAGCAGCTGGGCAAGACCAGCAACACCAAGTACGAGACCATCGCAGCCAGCGCGGGCCCTGACCACCGGGTGCGTGGCACCCTGCAATTCTACGGGGCCAACCGGACAGGGCGCTGGGCCGGGCGGCTGCTTCAGGTGCAGAACCTGCCCCGCACTTACCTCGACCATCAAGCTGAGTGGCGCAGCGTTGTAAAGCTACACGACCCCGAGGCGTTAGCTTTGCTGACCGACAATGTGTCCGACACTCTGAGCCAGCTGATCCGCACAGCGCTGGTGCCCGGCAAAGGGTGCACCTTCGTAGATGCCGACTTCTCGGCCATCGAGGCCCGGCTGATCGCATGGCTGGCCGGTGAGGAGTGGGTGCTGGACGTTTTCCGCACCACCGGCAAGATCTACGAGGCCACCGCAGCCCGCATCTTCGGCGTGCCCTTCGACAGCATCGTCAAGGGCAACCCCAACTACAAGTACCGCCAGCGCGGCAAAGTAGCAACGCTGGCCCTGGGCTACCAGGGCGGTGTCGGGGCTATGAAGCGGATGGGCGGCGATCAGCTGGGCCTGGACGACGACGGCCTGATGGACATCGTCCGGCGCTGGCGCAGGCAGAACCCCAGCATCTGCAAGCTCTGGGACACGATGCAGAAAGCCGCCGTGCACACCATCCGCACCGGCAGGACTACCGTACCCCGGGCAGGAGTGACGCTCCGCAAGGAGCTGGCCCTCGGGTTCCCCTTCCCGTTTCTGACCATGCAGCTGCCCAGCGGGCGCAAGCTCTTCTACGCCGACCCCGGCACCACGCCGGATGACCGCATTACTTATAAGGAGTGGGACACGGGCAGCTGGCGGGAAGCCGAGACCTACGGTGGCAAGTTGACCGAGAACCTCACCCAAGCTGTGGGCCGGGATTGCCTGGCTTTCGCGCTGGACAACCTCCGACGGGCTGGGTACCAGGTGGTGTTCCACGTCCACGACGAGGTCATCATCGAGCTGCCGACCACGCAGGACGCAGAGGCCGCGCTGGACAACGTGGTACGCATTATGAGCATTGTGCCGCCCTGGGCCGAGGGGCTGCCCCTGAACGCGGCAGGCTGGCACGGTGACTTCTTTACAAAGGACTGAGGACGATGAACGCAACGACATTTGAAAAGGCGGCGGTGTACGCCGTCGCCCAGGACACTGCGCTGACCCGGCTCCAATCAGAGCGCGATGCCCTTCAGGACGCACATCGAATCAAGGAGGCGCATGGCGTGACACTGGCGATGCAGATTCTGCGCCGGATGGAAGTACATATAATCCCGCAGGCCGAATGGAGGGAAAGCAGACGATGAGCAAGACTTATCCACCCGACAACTCAGGTGTGTGCCCCTGCACCTGCGGGGCCCTGCCCTACGGTGTCGGGGTGAGGACTGACGGGACGGTCGGGCTGACCAAGTACCGCAAGAGCAGCAGGTACGCAGCCGACGGAGGCTGGTCGGTGGTCTGCACCCGCTGCGGCAGGGTCGGCGAGCGCGGCAGCACGCAGATTGATGCAAAGGCCAGATGGAACGCGCACCGCTTCCGCTATGGCCCGCTGAAGGAGGAGGACAAATGAGCGCTACACCAATTGAGATCAGCGTGGGCGGCAGCCGATGGGCATCCAGCTGGGCGCAGGATCTTATGACCTGGGAGGACTTCACCGAAAGCCTGTCGGCCCGGATGTACAACAACGCCAGCACTGAGACCCACGCCGAGTACATGGCCCTGTCCAAGGCAGAGCAGGACAAGCGCAAGGACGTGGGCGGCTTTGTGGGCGGCAGCCTGCGGGACGGCCTGCGCCGCCGCGGCTGCTGCACCGGGCGCAGCCTGATCACGCTGGACATGGACGGCTGCGCCCCCGGCAGCACACAGCAGTGGGTGGCCGCCATCAAGGCCCTGGGCACAGCAGCGGTCTATTCCACCCGGAAGCACGACCCGGAGCACCCACGGCTGCGGGCCATCTTCCCCACCGACCGCGTGATGCAGCCAGAGGAGTACCAGCCCTGCGCCCGAATGGTGGCCCAGATGCTCGACCCCACCATGCAGGTGTTCGACAAAACCACCTTTGAAGCCGAGCGCCTGATGTACTGGCCCAGCCGCAGCAGCGACAGCCAGTGGGTCTGCGAGGCCACCGAGGACGGTGACCGGATCAGCGTGGACGACACCCTCTGGCTTTACGAGGACTGGCACGACGTGCGCCAATGGCCCGCCTGCTCCGCTGAGACGGTCAAGCTGCCCGGCGGCAAGCAGGCCGACCCCACCGCCAAGCAGGGCGTGGTGGGCGCTTTCTGCCGGACTTACGACGTGCCCGCAGCGATTGAGAAGTTTCTCCCCGGTGTGTACGTGGATGCAGGCGCAGGCCGCCTGACCTACGCCGCAGGCAGCACCGCGGCGGGCGCGGTGCTTTACGACAAAGGCAACTTCATCTACAGCCACCACAGCACCGACCCCGCAGGCGGCAAGCTGCTGAATGCCTGGGATTTGGTGCGAATCCACCTCTTCGGTCAGCTGGATGCCGATGCCGCGCCGGGCACACCCGCAGCGTCCCTCCCCAGCTGGCAACAGATGCGGGCCCTGGCCGAGAACGACGGCCCCACAGCGGCCCTGCTGCGGCAGGAGACCGTAGACCACGCGATGGAGGGCTTCGAGCCGCTGCCCGAGGAGGACACCGACCCGGATAAGTGGCAGGAAAAGCTCGACCGCACCCAGAAGGGCGCGATTGCCTGCACCATTCAAAATGCTTGGCTCATCCTCGAGCACGACCCGGTGCTCAAAGGCCGGATCTGGTCGGATACCTTCTCGGAGCGGCTGCGGTGCAAGGGCCCCTTCCCCTGGAGCGACAAGACCCAGGAGCGGGACTGGAGCGACGAGGACGACGCTGGCGTGCGCTGGTATCTGGAGACGGCCTACCACTTCAGTGGGGTCAATAAAGCCGCCGACGCGGTGGCGCTGACCGGAGGCCGCCACGCCAAAGACCCGGTGCGGGAGTACCTGAGCGGGCTTACATGGGACGGCACCGAGCGGCTGGACACTCTGTTCATCGACTACTTAGGCGCGGAGGACAGCAGCTACACTCGCGCGGTCACCAGGAAGATGTTCGTTGCTGCGGTGGCCCGGTGTTTCCGCCCAGGCTGCAAGTTCGACCAGATCTGCATCCTCAGCGGCAAGCAGGGCATCGGCAAGAGCCTGCTCCTCAGCCGGATGGGCAAGGAGTGGTTCAACGACAGCATCACCAGCTTCGACGGCAAGGAGGCCCGGGAGAACCTGCGGGGTGTCTGGATCGTAGAGCTGGGCGAAATGACGGCTTTCAGCAGGAGCGAATCCGAGGCAGCCAAGCAGTTCCTGAGCCAGACGGAGGACAGATACCGGGCCGCTTATGGCCGGAGGACGGTGCAGTACCCCCGCAGGTGTGTGTTCTTCGGCACCTCCAACAGCTCCGATTTTCTCCGCGATGCCACCGGCAACCGCCGATACTGGCCCATAGATTGCAGCTATGAACGGCGCACACGGGTCGTTCACGACGATCTGACCCCCGCAGAAGTGGATCAGCTGTGGGCCGAAGCAGTGGCCCGATTCAACGCGGGAGAGGAGCTGATCCTCCGGGATGAGCTGCAAAAGGCCGCTCTGGCAGAGCAGCAGGCGCACACCGAGCGCGACCCCTGGGAGGGCAGCATTCTCGATTTTCTGGACAAGCCCCTCCCTCTGGACTGGGCCAAGCGCACCATCGACGAGCGGGTCTGCTGGTGGGAGAACGGCCCTGCAGACCCTGCCACTGCCACCCAGCAGCGCACCTCGATCTGCGTCAACGAGGTCTGGCGAGAGGTGCTCGACAGCACCGGGAAGGCCCCCGACCGGCAGCAGTCCAAGCGCATTGCAGCCGTGCTGAATAGCCTCCCGGGGTGGGCTCCGGGCAAGTACCCCCAGCGCTGCGGGCCCTACGGAATGCAGCGTATCTGGCGCAGAAAATCGGAGTAACTACCCGCCCAAAAACGAGCATACAGAACCCACCGAAACCGCTTTGAAAAACATACTGAACATACAGAGCAGGTCGGCGAAACCGAGCATACAGAGAACTCGGCAAACATTAAGAGAACCGAAGAAAACAAGAGCCGCAGCAGCGGTCAAAACATACACAACATACAGCCAACATACAAAGGCCAAAAAGTTTGTATGCACGAAAAAGCGAGCATCCATGCGGGTTTTCAGGCCAAAACATACTCAACATACACACTTTTTCTCTTTAAAGGGAAAAATCAAAGGAAATAAGAGCGCACGCGCATACACGTGAGAGCTTTATATTCTTCGCGTGAGGGTTTTATAGGATTTGAGTATGTTTGTATGTTCAGCCCAAGCACGAAAGGAGAAACTAAAATGCCGACAAATAAGCCCCTCGAGAAGAGCATCGAAAACGTCCTGCGCAAGGCCGTGGAGGCCGAGGGAGGTTTGTGCCTGAAGTGGGTGTGTCCCGGACACAGAGGTGTACCTGACCGGATGATCCTCTTCCCCGGCGGCATCATCGCCTTTGTGGAACTCAAGCGACCCGGGGCAAAGGTCAAGGCGGGAGGATTGCAGGAGTGGTGGCGAGAGAAGATCCAGAGCTTTGGCTTCCCATGCCACGAGGTTAACGACAAATACCAAGCGCAGCAGTTGGCCGCAGACCTCAGCGCCGAGAGCCTCCGGCGGCAGACGGAAGATGAAGAGGCTATGAAAGCATGGCACTTCATCGGAGACCACAGCGAAGGGCCTGACGATGAGGAGAGCGACGACTGACACGCTGCCCTAAAAGAAACGGAGGTCAAAGCAATGCAGCAGTTTCACCCGCACCCGTATCAGCAGGCGGGCATCGAAGCGATCCTCGAGAAGCCCGGGGTGGCGCTCTGGATGGAGATGGGCCTGGGCAAGACGGTGGTCACGTTGACCGCCATCGACCAGCTGATCTACGACCGGCTGGAGATCAGCAGAGCGCTCATCATCGCCCCGAAGAAAGTAGCCGAAGCCACCTGGCAGGATGAGGCAGAGAAATGGGAGCACCTGCAGCATCTGCGCATTTCCACCGTGCTGGGCACAGAGAAGCAGCGCAAAGCCGCACTGGAAGCCCCAGCGGATATTTACATCATCAACCGCGAGAACGTCCCCTGGCTGGTTCACACACTGGGCCGGGGCTGGAACTTTGACATGGTGGTTCTGGACGAGGCATCCAGCTTCAAGAACCACGCCGCCCAGCGGTTCAAAGCCCTCAAGGCGGTGCGTCCCCGCATCCACAAAGTGGTCGAGTTGACCGGCACGCCAAGGCCCAACAGCCTGCTCGACCTCTGGGCCCAGATCTACCTGCTCGACCAGGGGGAGCGGCTGGGGCGGTACATCACCCACTACCGCAAGAACTACTTCTGGCCCACCGAGTACAGCTACGAGCCCCGGGACGGTGCCGCCGAGACGGTGGAGAGCCGCATCAAGGACATCGTCCTGAGCTTCAAAGCCGCCGACCACCTGACCCTGCCGGAGAAGATCATCGACGACATCCCGGTGGTGCTGGACAAGCCCGCCAAGGCGGCCTACCGGAAGCTGGAGAAGAACTACCTGCTGGAGGTGGATGGCGAGACCATCACCACCCAGCAGGCGGCCACCCTGACCGGCAAACTGCTCCAGCTGTGCAACGGCAGCCTGTACGACGAGGACGGCACGGTGCACCAGATTCACCGGTGCAAGCTGGATGCTTTCGACGAGCTCATCGACGCGCTGGACGGCCAGAGAGCCCTCGTGTTTTACGGTTTCCGCTTCGACGAGGAGCAGCTCACCGAGACCCTGAAAGCCCGCCACAAGAGCCTCAGATTCGCCGTGCTGCGCTCCGGGCAGGATGCCGCAGACTGGAACGCAGGAAAGCTGGACGTTCTGCTGGCCCAGCCCGCCAGCTGCGCCTACGGACTGAACCTGCAGCAGGGCGGTCACCACCTGATCTGGTACAGCCTGCCCTGGAGCCTGGAGCTTTACGCCCAGGGCGAAGCACGGCTCTACCGCCAGGGCCAGACCCAGAGCGTCATCGTCCACCGGCTGATCGTCAAGGGCGGTGCCGACGAGATGGTGGTCAAGGCACTGAACCGCAAGGACACTGACCAGAACAGCCTGATGCAGGCCGTCAAGACCCACATCAAGGCGGCGCAGAGAGGAGACAGCAAGTGAGTATTCGGGCATTCCGCAGACTTCCCCGCGCCCAGCGGCGGGGCTTCATTGACACGATCACCGACCCGCTGACCCGCCGGGCCTTCGAGATCGTTTTTCTCGGGCCGGGCAAGGTCAGCTGGCAAAAAGCGGCACTGCTCTACGGTGGCGGCATATCCCCTGAGACCTTGCGGGTCTGGGCCTGGAAGGAGCTGCAGCGCCTCTGAGAGCCGCGCAGCACCCAAGGCGGCAAACTTCCCGCAACGCACTCAAGAGCCCCGCACAGAAGCCCGCAGGGGCCGCTGTGCGCAAGTCATAACGTTTTCACAGCAAAACCCATGCTATGCTCTTCTGGATAACACACAGGAGGACAGAGCATGGGTTTTTCTAACGAGAGGATGAGGACAGGGCAGCTGGTGAACTGGTTCCTGCTGGACGGCCTCGAGCTGACCCCGGCGGGATACCCTGTCACCCAGGCCCTGTCACTGCCCTTCGGGGTTGACCACCTGATCGGCTTCAACGAGCTTCTGACCTGCAAGCACCCGGAGAACGCAGGCGTGCACTTTTTCCTCGATGACTACCAGTTCGAGCGATTCTGGAGGATGCCGGAGCGGTACCTCTACGCGCTGGAGAAGTGCCCGCTGGTCATCGGCCCGGACTTCTCGCTTTACACCGACTTCCCCGCGCCCATCCAGCACTGGAACCACTACCGGAACCAGCTGCTGACCGCATGGCTTCAGCACAACGGTGTCTGCGCCATTCCCACCGCAAGCTGGTCGGACGAGGACAGCTTCCGCTGGTGCTTCGACGGCATCAGCAAGGGCGGCGCAGTGGCTGTGAGCACGGTGGGATGCCTGGTGCACAAGGACGCATTGCAAGGGCTCCTGCGCGGCGTGGCGGAGCTGATCCGGCAGACCGAGCCGGAGGAGCTGCTGGTCTACGGCAAAGTGCCGCAGGAGATGGCAGCGATGCTCCGGGAGCACAACGTGTCCTGGCAGGCATTCCCACACAGCATGGCGGCCCGCGTCAGGGCCAGAGGGGAGGCGCAGTAATGGGCGGCAGAGGCAGCAGCATGAAAGGTTCCCAGGGCATGGGGGGCGGCGCAGGAGCGCCCGCAGCAGCCGCACAGGCAATGCCCGCGATTCAGGCGGCACCTGCTGTTCAGGCAGCACCGGCAGTTCAAGCAGCGCCCCAGCAGGCAGGCCCGCCCACCGGTGCAAACGGCTTCGGCCACCTGACACCGCAGCAGGTCTCCGCGATGGAGAGCGCCGCACAGCGGCAGATGATGCGTGACCCGGCACTGGCAGCAGGCGTGACCGACTACATCAACCCGGTCATGCAGAGCAACGGCAAGGCGTTGAGCCAGAACGCCAACTGGGCAGCGGCCAACGGGCTGCCCCTGACCAAGCGGCAGCAGGCCATGATGGACGCAGTGGACAAGCTGGCAAAGCCCATCGGGCAGGAAACCACCCTGTACCGCGCCGACCACGACGATTTCCTGAAGCGCCTGAAGATCAACAACTACCAGAGCATGAGTGACAGCCAGCTGCGCAAGGCGCTGGTGGGCAAGACATGGACGAACGACTGTCTGGAGTCCACGGCCTACGACAGCCGGGACAACCCCTTCTGGCCGCAGCCTGGCGGCAGGCGAAGCACTGGCAAGCATGGTCAGGGCGGCTCCGTTTCCGGCAACCGTGAGGTGCTGATCCGGTATCACACCGCCAAGAGCACCCGGGCGGCGTTCATCCAGCCCAGCCAGTCGGAAGCCGTTCTGGCCGTTGGCACACACCACAAAATCACCGGTGTCCGGTCTACCCGCACCGGGCCCTCGCACACCCTCGGCTCCGGCAAGCGCGTGATTGAACTGGAAATCGAAGTGTGGTAAAATTAAATTGGAGGTATCTCACTATGGCGAAAATTTCCGCACAGAAGTTGAAAGAGATCGAAGCCGCAGAGCAGAAGTTCCGGCCTCTTGACACCCCGAAAACGAGCCGCCCCTTCCCCAATCTGGGCATGGAGAAGCCCGCAGCCAAGAAGAAAGCCACCAAGGCGAAACCCAAGAAAAAGTAAGTCATAACGTTTTGCCCCCGCTTTTCATGTTACTCTTGACCGAGAAATTCACGGCCAAGGGAGGATTCACATGGGAGGCAGAGGCGGAAGCATGGGCGGCAGCCACGGCATGGGTGGAGGCGGCAGCGCAGGCGGTGCAGCGAAAGCACCGGCGCAGGCTGCACCCCAGACCCGCCAGCAGCAGCTGCTGACACAGATCAAGAGCAACCTGGCGGCCCTGATGCAGATGAGCGATCAGGATGCGCTGGATACGGTCAAAGCGATTGCTGCGCAGCCCATCGCAACGGATGGCTCCCAGAATGACACCTTCTGTCAACGATGGTTGAATGCCACCGGACTGGCAAACGAGATGCCCGAGGTTCTGGACGATGTGGCATTCGGCAAGGCCCGCCGCAAAGCAGGCGCGAACAAACTGTACCACAGCGATAAGTCCACCGACGGAACCTCGGCTTCCGCCGTAAAAACTCTGAAGCAATTGCAAACAGGCAGTACGGCGTATGCCTCGTTTGGCACTCATGGAAGCGGTACTTATCTCGATACCAGTGCTGTCAGCAATGCGAGGTACTATGCAGGAGCAAATGGTTCTCAGGTCAAGCTGTTCCTGAACAGAAATGCAAAGGTCGCAACCTTTTCTGAACTGTTTCAGGCGCAGACCGACTTCCAGAACAAGCACCCGAAAACATACAAGTACCTCATGGGCAACCACACCGGTACGCAGTGGGGAGCCAGTGAATTAAAAACCATCTGGCTGACAAGTTCCGGGTACAATGTATACGATGCCGGGCAATACAAGGTTGCATATAGCCGTAAAGCCTTAACCATCTGCAAGACAGTTAAGAGCAGACAGCAGGTTGTGCACGGGGGAATCGACTGGTAAAGGAGTTCAAGCATGAAGAAGATTGAAAAGGCTACGCTGAATGCAGAAACGCTGATTCAGGCCCGTATTGAACAGCTTAAGAAACAGGGCATGACCTCCAGAAACGCTAACGAGTGCGCCCCCATGGAATGGGATGCGCACACTGGCCGCATTGAAAAGCGTGATCTTCCGGACAACTGGAAGGACCCCTATCCGGCTCTGGAAAAGGCTCTCAAAGCACCCAAAGCTAAGCCCAAGACCACCAAGGCGAAAGCCAAAAAGTAAGTCATAACGTTTTTACCCTAGGCTCTCTGGTACAATGGCCAGAGAGCCTATTTTTATTTGTCCGGAGGGATTGCATGGAGAGCGTGAAGCACCAAATCGAGTACAAACGGCTGGACGAAATCCGCCCCTATGACAATAACCCCCGGCGCAATGACGAGGCCGCAAAAGCCGTCGCCAACAGCATCAAAGAGTTTGGCTTCCAGTCCCCCATCATCGTGGACAGGGACGGCGTGATCATCGCAGGGCACACCCGGTACAAGGCCGCCCGGAGGCTCAAGTTGCAGGAAGTGCCGGTCATTGTTGCAGCAGAGCTCGACCCGGAAAAGGTCAAGGCTCTGCGCATCGCAGACAACTCCACCGGCGAGGTCGCCGAGTGGGACTTGCAGCTTCTGGTGCAGGAGCTGACCGGCATCGACTACGACATGGCCGACTTTGGCCTGAACCTCCAGATCAAGATCGATGAGGAAGTCAAAGAGGATGACTTCACCGCAGAGCCCCCGGAGCAGCCGGTCACCCAGCGGGGTGACATCTGGCTGCTGGGCGACCACCGGGTCATGTGCGGCGACAGCACCAGCCCGCAGGACGTGGAGCAGCTCATGGACGGTCAGCTGGCTGATCTGCTGCTCACCGACCCGCCCTACAACGTGAACTATCAGGGCTCGAACGGCAAGAAGATCGAGAACGACAACATGGCAGAAAGCCAGTTCCGGCAGTTCCTGCTTCAGGCATATAGTCGGGCCTTTGAGGCCTGCCGCACCGGTGCCAGCGCGTACATATTCCACGCAGACACGGAGGGCGAGGCCTTCCGGGCCATGTTCCGGGAGGCAGGCTGGGGCCTGCACGGATGTCTGGTCTGGGTCAAGAACAGCCTCGTTCTCGGCCACAGCGACTACCAGTGGCAGCACGAGCCCTGCCTGTATGGCTGGAAGCCCGGCGCAAACCACTACTTTGTCAACGACCGCAGCCAGACCACTGTCATCGACGACGCAAAGCCGGACGACCTGCGGCACATGAAGAAAGACCAGCTGCTGGAGTGGGCCATCAAAGCCCAGGAGCTGCTGACCCAGAAGCCCAGCAGCGTGATCCGCTGCGACAAGCCGCCCCGCAATGCAGAGCACCCCACCATGAAGCCGGTAGTGCTCTGCGGCAGGTTGATCAAAAACAGCTCCCTGCCTGGGCAGACCGTGCTCGATCTGTTCGGCGGCAGCGGTTCTACGCTGATCGCTTGTGAGCAGCTGAGCCGGAAGTGCTACACCATGGAGTACGACCCGCGCTATGTGGACGTGATCGTCCAGCGCTGGGAGGACTTCACCGGTGAAAAGGCCGTCCGTCTGAAATAACCATTCCCCTGCCGGGGCCGGTTTTCTACTCCTTTCCCGCCCCGGCATTTTTCATAGCCAAAACGGTGCACACTCGGGTCATCCTCCGCCCGTAGGGTTCCTCCAGAGTGGAACCAGTGTGCGCCGTTTTCTCATACGGAGGTGAAACCTTGGCACGAGAATCCCAAATCGGAAAATGGAACAGCCCCAGCGGGCTGCTGCGCCTGCAGCGGCTGGCAATGCACGGCCTGACGCAGGCGGAGATCTGCGAGCAGATCGGCGTGCCGGTGCGCACTTTCCGGCGCTGGTGCACGCAAGACCCACGCATCAAGCAGGCAATCAGCGTAGGCGCAGAGGCAGCGCTGGCCAGCGTGGAGAACGCCCTGTTCAAGAAAGCCCAGAGTGGAGACCTGGGCGCAATGTGCTTCTTTTTGAAAAACCGTGACCCCGAGCACTGGAGCGAGCACCCAGAGCTGCGCGGCTACGATGGAAAGGTGGTGTTCGTGGATGACATACCAAAGACGGCAGCCCCCAAACCTGCTCAAGCAGCAGCTGAAACTCAGCAGCCTGATCATCCCTGAATACTACGCCGCCCACACCGCCATCTGGTCAGGTGAGTATAACGAGTATCTGGGCGATGGTGGGCGCGGCAGCTTGAAGTCCACCTTTGCAGCCACCGAAGTGGTGCTGCTCGTCATGCGGGTGCCGAACATCCACGCGGTCGTCCTGCGCAAGGTCGGCAACACCATTGCCACCAGCGTCTGGCCGGAGTACAACCGCGTGATTGACCGGATGGGCATCCGGCATCTCTGGAAGCAGACCAAGAAGCCATACACTCTGACCTATGTTCCCACCGGGCAGACCATCCAGTTCTACGGTCTGGACGACCCCGGCAAGTTGAAATCCATCGCTGTTCCGTTTGGCTATTTCGGTGTGATGCACTTTGAAGAGTTCGACCAGTACGACGGCCCCGAAGAGATACGAAACGTAGAGCAGTCGGTGTTCCGTGGTGGCCCCTTCAGCTTTTCTTTCAAGACCTTCAACTCGCCCGCCATGGCGCGGCATTGGGTCAACCGGTACAAGCGGGAGGCAAAGCCGAAGCAGTTCCGGCATCACACCACCTACCTGACCACCCCGCCCGAGTGGCTGGGCCCCCGCTTCTACGATGACGCAGAGACCCTGAAGCAGCGCGACCCGGTGGCCTACGCCCACGAGTATCTGGGCGAGGTCGTGGGCTGTGGCACTGCCGTGTTTGAGAATCTGGAGCTGCGGCCCATCACCAGTGAGGAGATCGCAGGCTTCGACCGCCGCTACTACGGCCTGGACTTCGGCTGGTATCCCGACCCGAACCACTTCGGCGGCATGGCCTATCAGCACGCCCAGCAGACCCTGTACATCTTCGAGGAGCACAGGGCACAGAAGGAGACCGATGCCCAACTGGCCGAGGCCCTGCGCCGACACCTGCACGACGAGATCATCGGCGATAGTGCGGCCAATCGCTCAATCGCTACACTGCGCGATCTGGGCTTTGACCGGCTGCGGGGCTGCCGGAAGTACGCAGCACACGGCGGCACGTCCGTCACCGACGGCATGAAGTGGCTGCAAAGCCGCGCAAAGATCGTCATTGACCCCCAGCGCTGTCCGTGGACGGCCCGGGAGTTTTCCGAGTATGAGTACGCCATCGACAAAAAGACCGGCGACGTGATGCCGGGGTATGTTGATGCAGCGAACCACAGCATCGATATGACACGCTACGCCATGGAGCCCGTCTGGCAAAAGAGAGGTGTTCAAAACGCATGATAAACCACGCAGATATTGAGAATATCATCGGTTGCAAGACCCTTGTCACTGACCGGATGCAGCGTGCTATCGAGGATTGGTACGATGCAGCCATCAACGGCCTGCCGCTGGACAAGAACCCGGAGACCCTGACCCTCGACCTGCCCGCGCTGATCTGCGCCGAGCTGGCCCGGCTGACGACACTCGAGCTGGAAGCCACAGTGGAGGGCAGTGACCGCGCGGATTGGATCAACACCCGGCTGCAGCGGGTGCTCACGCCCCGCAAACGGCGCATTTTTACGGTGGCGCTGGCCCTGGGCAGCGGCATCTGGAAACCCTACCAGAGCGGCAACAAGCTGGGCATCTCTTTTGCAAACGCAACCCGGTACTTCCCGGTCGCCCACGATGTCGAGGGCAGTTTGACCGAGGGCGTGTTCATCGACACCATCCAGGAGGACGACAGCTACTACCACCGTTTGGAGTGGATGCACGTTCTGGAGCGCCGACAGGATCTGCGAGATGCCGAGCTGGCGCAACTGGAGGACTATGACCTCGCAGCACCTACACAGTTTCCCTGCATCAAGGTGGTAAACCTTGCCTTCCGCAGTGCGACCCAGGACAGCCTCGGCAGCCCGGAGGATCTGAGCATCCGCCCGGAGTGGGACGAGATCGAGCCGGTAGCCTATCTGACCGGGCAGGAGACGCTGCCCGTGGGCTATTTCGTGACCCCTATCGTCAACAGCGTTGACCCCGACAGTGAGCTGGGGGCCGCCATGTTCGAGCCCGCCCGCAGGCAGATCATTGATGCCGACGAGCAGTACACCCGGCTGGACTGGGAGTACGAGGGCGGAGAGCTGGCCGTGGACACCGACGAGAAGTTCCTCAAGCCCAGCGCCACCGGGCAGCAGCTCTCCAAGGCGCAGGCGCTGAAGGAATACGGCGTACCGCCGGAAGCCATTGACCACACTGCCCCGCACCACAGAGAGCGGCTGTTCCACGGCATCAACGTCAACACCGGCATCACCGACAGCACCCCTTTCTATCAGGTGTTCTCCCCCGCCCTGCGGGACGGAAGCTACCTGACCGGTCTGAACCAGTATCTGCGCAACGTGGAAAGCCATGCAGGCCTGAGCTTTGGTGTGATCTCGCAGGTAGCGGACGTAGAAAAGACCGCCACCGAGATTGTCAACAGCAAGCAGAAGCTGTACGCCACGGTGTCCGACCTTCAGGCAGCACTGGAGGACGCGCTGCGAGGGCTGATCAGTGCCTTAGACTACTGGGCCGACCACATCCCCGGAGCGCCGGGCAAGGGCAAGCTGAACATCGCCTTCAAGTGGGATGACAGCATCATCCTCGACCGGCTCACCGAGATGGCCCAGTGGCAGCAGGAGGTCAGCATGGGTCTCCGCAGCAAGGCAGAGTACCGGATGCACTTCTTTGGTGAAGATGAGGAGACCGCTACACAGGCAGTGCAGGCCATTCAGCAGGAGGCCGGGGCTGCGGATATCTTGAAGGGAGTGCTGGACAATGGCGACGGCTAAAACCAATAAGGCCCTGCAGGCCGAGCGGATGGCGCAGGCAGCTGACCGGCTGGATTTTCTGGCAGCCAACGCCCGCATTTTGCGAGACCCCGCCGTGTGGGGTCAGTACCACGAGGCGGTGTACACTGCAGAGCTTCTGGGCTTCACGGTGACCCAGACAGGCGGCAAGCATGAGGTGCGCCCATGTTGACACCGGACGAGGTCAACGGCTATGCCGGGCTCATGGCAGCACCGTGGGACGAGCTGAGCGAGCGCATCCTGCGTGACATGGTGCGCCGGATCGTCAAGACCGGCAGCGTTACGGCAACCGCACAATGGCAAAGCTACCGCGCCCAGGCGCTGGGAGCCAGCCGTGCATACCTCCTCCAGCAGATGCAGACCATCATACAGCAGCTGGGGCCCCAGGAGGCCGCTGTGTTTGCCCAGGCAATGAAACAGGCCTACGGCATCGACGTGCAGGATGCAGCCGCAGCGGGCCGCTCTCTGGCCCCTCTTGGCGAGAGTGAAGAGGCCCAGCAGATCATCCAGAGCGGCTATCGGCGCACCATGAACACCCTGTACAATCTGACCCAGACCCGGGCCGTGATGGGCAACCAGAACATGGTGGAGACCACCCAGCGGCAGCTGGCGTATTACCTCGACATGGCCCACGCCGATGCCGTCAGCGGAGCGTTCAGCTCGGACGATTCTGCCAGGCGGGCGCTCAACGAGCTGGCGGCCAAGGGCGTGGGGGCCATCACCTATCCCAGCGGCCACATGGACAGTCTGGATGTGGTGGTTCTTCGGGCCACCCGCACCGGTATCAACCAAACCGCCGGAGAGATCACCCGCTTTAACGCGGATCAGTTGGAGTGCGACCTGATGGAGCTGGATGCCCACGTTGGTGCACGCACCGGTGACGGCGGGCAGAACCTGACAAACCACAGCTGGTGGCAGGGCCAGATTGTCAGCCGGAGCGGCAAGCACGGCTACCTCTCACTGGACGACATCGGCTACGGAGACGTGCGCGGCTTTATGGGGGCCAACTGCTCTCACAACTGGAGCATGTACTGGGAGGGCGCAAGTGTGCGAAGCTACACGCCCGAGAGGCTGGCCGCAATCAACGCAGCTACTGTAACCTACAACGGCAAGGAGATCGGACGGTACAAAGCAACCCAGATGCAGCGTGCCCAGGAGCGCCAGATCAGGGCTGACAAGCGGGCCTTTCTCGTAGCCAAGGAAAGCGGCCAGAAGGACACAGAAAAGGCCGCAGCGGCAAAGCTGGCGGCCTCCCGAGGCAAGCTGAAGGACTTCCTCCAGCAGACCGGGCTCAAGCAGTACCAACTGCGAGAAAGCGTGCCTGGCTTTGGCCGCAGCGAGGCCTCCAGCGCAGCAGCCCAGGCGAGAAAATGAGCCGTGCTGGACTTTCTGAAAAGGCCGTGTTATACTTCAGGCCAGAATAAAGGAGGTCTCACCCTATGAAAATCAAGAACCGTATCCGGGCAGGCATCGTCCTGCTCGCGCTGGCCGTCAGCTTGACCGCCTGTGGCAGCAGCGCTTCCAGCACTGCAAGCAGCGTGGCATCCAGCGTCCCGGCCAGTTCCGTGGCCGAGAGCACCGCACCAGAGACAGAACCCGCCAGCACAGAATCCTCGCCGCTGGATGGCATCAGCTTTAGAGCGGATAAAGTCCGGAATGATACCACCGGGAAATGGCGTATTTCGCTGATCGCAGAGAACATCGACATGAGCGAGTATGCCCTGGACTACTACAAGCAATATTTCACGGACGACAGCGAGATTCACTTCATCGTCAACTTCAACTACAACACGACCACCAAAATCATGGTGATGGGCGGCGACCTGGACGTAACCGTACAGGAGTACGTTGCCAAGGAAGAGCACGACGCAAAGATGCTGGGCAGCGGAACTGTGCTGGCCGAATATTTTGTGAACATCGAAACCGGCGAGCTCGAGAAAGTCCGATAAATAAAACAGCGAAAACGCCCTGAAGGAATGCACCTCCATAAAGCGCACATACGAACTCAATGTGCGGCTCATCAAGATGTGTTTCGTGATGACAGTAGAAAGGCCCGTAGGTTAAACGCCTACGGGCCTTTTCTGTTACTTATTTACCGGCTCTGCGTAACCCATCAGCCCTATAATACACCATCCGCTGAATATACGCAGAATCATCAGCAATGGCTCGCACAGAAGTATTATTGGACTGAATCTGAAATGCGCCAAGTATAAATTTTTGCAAGCTATCCACGCTATACTTCTGCACATTCACGCCGAAAAAATTAACCAGTATATCAATGACGGTTTCTTCGTGCTGTGAAAACTGACACGGATAAACCTTATGCTCTGGAATGAAGTACACCCAGAAAGTAAACCGCATCTTGTCGTATCCCGCTTTCAAGTCGAGGCAAACCGTATCTGTTTTCAAAAACCGAATCGCCTGATCCGTCAGCCGATTCAGCTCCCGTTCTCCGATGGTACATCCATCCGGGAATAGTTCTTCCATGAACTGCTGAAAACGCTGATCCCCAGATTTCCCGTCAAACACATCATGCCAAACTGAGCCGTACTCCTTCACCAGTTCTTCTTTTCGCTCAAAAAGAATTGTACAGGCCAGCTTAACAAAGTTTGCAGGCGAATCGACCTTAAAATGTAAAGATTCCATCATTTCACCCCTTATACATCCCTACCGATTGAATGGTATGCGAACCAGTGACCGCGCCGCTCAGCCTGACCCTCGTGCCAGAACTGACCGCCCATCTCCGCACGGAATCCACGCATCACTGATCGCCTCCCTTATAGTCCACCACGTAGCCGTTATACACGAAGTGCTCTGCCGCCATGGCAGCATCCAGAATCCGGTCTGCATACTCGGCAGCCTCCTCCGGGCTCTTGGTTCCGAGGGAGGCCCACTGGACACCCATCTTCACCGGGGTACCCTGCCGAGCAAAGTTGCAGTTGTGGATCTGGATGCCGTCCTCCGCAGAGAACTGCGCCTGAAGTGCATCCAGCGCTTCGCCGTACACCTTCCAGTTGACTTTCTTCATAGATCAGCCCTCCTCAATTTGCCTTAATCAGAATGCCGTTGTCCAATGCGAACCACACACCATCGTCCTTCTGCACGGTCTTGCAACCCTGTGCCCGGAGCAGCTCCCGCATCTTCGACAGCTGGTGCTCGGTGCACTGCATCCAGAAGAATCCGGCGAAGTTGAACCACTCGCTGCTCTGGATATTGACGTGCTGGGCTTCCGCATAAATGCGGTTGAATGCGCTTGTTTTCATAGATCAGCCCTCCTTTACCAGTTCATAGTGTTTGATGCTGCCGTCCACGAATCTCCGGCCCTGCAGGATCTCCACGCTCTGGAGCAGGAACTCGAGGTGGGCCATATCGATGGCCCCGCAGGAGCCGGGGTCACGGAGCAGCTGCTCGGCCAGCGCGTCCTGCATTGTGACGGTGTAGCAGGTCTCCCCGACGATCTTCTCACCGTTCTCGATCTCTGCGGTGTCGTAAGTGATGTTCAGCTTCTTCATGGTTACCATTCTCCTTTCGCAGCTGCCTGGGCGATTGCCCGTTCTTCCTTCTCTTCGTCGAATGCCGCAGCGAACATCTGCAGCGCCTGGGTCTTGGTGATGGGCCCGAACTCCTTCACGAAGTAGGTGAAGGTGCGGTCATCCCAGCACTCGACGTAGCCATCGCCGCCCTTGGTATAGTTTGCCTTGGCCAGTGCGATGAACTCCTCGTAGGTCAATGCACGCTCTTTCATGGTTCAGTCCTCCTTGCTGTTGTACTCGTCGGTGTCCCGGCTGGATTCGCCCATCAGGAACACCCGATGCTTGTTGTTGTCATCCCGCAGCCAGTCACCGCCCAGAGCAGCGATGGTGAAGAGCATCCCCTGATACTGCCCAGCGGCAGTCACCCGAGTGCTGTCATCCAAGTCCTGCCGGTGCATGAGGCCCCACTGAGTATCCAGCCCAAGGGTTACGGTGCCCAGGTGGCGGCGCAGTTCATCTTTCTTCATGGCTCAACCCTCCTTCTCATCCATCCTGCGGAGATCCTCGCAGATTGCGTCTGCCTCTTCTTCGGAGAGGTCGTACTCCGCTACAAGCTCGTCCCGGTCTTCTGCCCGCCAGCCGCCGTCATACAGCGCCGCTGCGGATGCCCAATCATCACATCTCATTTTTCGTTTTCCTCCGTTATTTTTATTCCAAAACCCTTTCGGTGGCTGTATGTTACCTCTGCATGGAAACAAAGTCAAGTTGTTTTTGATTTATTTTTTAATTTCTTTTTGTTGTTGACTTTTGCCCCGGCAAGTCATATCCTTGTGGCAGAAAGGAGTGACCCAAGATGACCACATCAAGCCGAGTAAAGGCTCTTCTGGAGCTGACCGAGACCGACCAGAACACCTTCGCCGCCGCTTTCGGGATGACCACCCCGCAGGCCATGAGCAACAAGCTGAGACGGGACAGCTGGTCGGCCAGAGACCTCGCCAAGGCCGCCGCCCTCTGCGGCGCAAAGCTGGCGTTCATCCTCCCGGACGGCTCCCAGCTTATCCTCGCACCGGACGAGGAGTGACCGCTACACCGCAAAACGCCCCGCGCTGAAGAGGACAAACCTCCCGGCGCGGGGCATTTTACTTGCATACAGTTGCAACAAAATTCTAGTTTGTCGCAACATTCAGTGCAATACAAACTCTGTAGTCACGAAAAAGTGAGTGTTCATGCGGGTTTTCAGGCCAAAACATACAATGTCTACTCAAACTCTTATCCTGACCCTGAATAGAAGAAAATAAGAATACATACACGCGAGGGCACGCTTGATGCCCGCCCGCGTAGGGTTTATAGGAATTTCTGTATGCTTTGTTTCAGGTACGCAGCGCTCAAGTCGTAACGTTTTGGGCCCCTGGTTTGTGATACGATAATCCCAGATTACACCACGCGCCCGGTGTATAAGCGGCGCAGAGGGCACCGCGACCGGCAGCGCGAAACATCTGCTGTACGCCCTCCGGGAGGTAAAACCATGAAACGTGAGGATTTGAGAGCCATCGAGGGTCTGACCGAGGAGCAGATCAACGAGATCATGCGCCTGCACGGGCAGGACGCAGCCACCTACCAGGCCACTGTACAGGGCCTGCAGGCGCAGCTGGCCACCGCCCAGCAGGGACTGGCCGCCTTTGATGGCGTGGATGTCAACGACCTGCGCAGTCAGATCACCAACCTGACGAACCAGCTGAACACCCAGGCTGCCGAGTACGCATTCAACAACGTGCTGCGCAGCGCTGCCCGGGAGGCAGGCGCTCTGGATGAGGCGGACGTGATCCAGCTGCTGCCGGACAGAGCTACACTGCGTGAGAGCAAGAATCAGGCGGAGGATGTCAAGCAGGCATTCGCTGATCTCAAATCCCGCAAGCCGTACCTCTTCCAGCAGGGCTCCCCCGCCCCGCAGGATGGCGGCTCCGAACCGCAGCCGGGCAACGAGCCCCAGGGCAACCCGATCATCGTCCCGAAGCCCCGCAGCCAGGGTGGCAGTGCACAGCCCACCCTGCAGGAGTTTCTCCAGATGACCGGTGCCGAGCGCATGGCCCTGCGCACCCGCAACCCGGCGCTTTTCCAGCAGCTCTCCACACTGGTGAGGGCTGCACGACACTAACGAGGTAATGAGATATGCCTATCACCGGCACTTTTGGCGGCTTCCCGTTTGACCCCGAGGTCTATCAGGGCTTCGTAGATCAGGAAGCCACCTTCTCCGATTCCATCCTTGCATCCGGCATTCTGGCCAACGACCAGAGCATGGCCTCCGCCCTGGACAACGGCGGCGTGCAGGGTACCATCCGCTTTTACAACCCCCTCGACCCCGATCAGGACGCTCCTCTGGTGCGCGACGGCGTGGCCGACAACGTGCCCACCGAGATCTCCGGCGGCAAGCAGAGCTGGATTCGTATCGACCGCATGAAGGCCTGGAAAGCCACCGAGCTGACCCGTGAGCTGACCGCGGCTGATCCTATGGCTGCTGTGGCCCGCAACACTGGCCGCTACTGGCGCATGTACAAGCAGGGCCTGCTGGTCAAGCTGGTCAACGCCGCTCTGGGCGTTACCGGCCTGGAGAACCACTCCCTGACCGTCAAGACCGGCGGCGTGACCGCAAACCAGCTGATCGACGTGCAGCAGAGCGCCCTGGGCGATTTCTCCGGCAAGTTCGGCCTGCTGGTGGTGCACTCCAAGATCATGGCCGAGTATAAGAAGCTGGGCCTGCTGAACTACAATAAGTACACCATCACCAATGTGCTCCAGAAGGAAGTCAGCCTGCCCACCATCAACGGCCTGGTCGTCATCGAGAACGACCGCGGCACCGATGACGGCACCAACTACAACACCTTCCTGCTGGGTCAGGGTTCCGTTCTGACCGCAAACCCCAAGGTCATCTCCCCGGACACCACCGAGTACGATGCAGCCAAGGCAGGCGGTACGGACATCCTGTACAACAACCGCGCCTTCATCCTGCACCCCAACGGTCTGAGCTTCGATGCGGATAAGATTGCTAAGGAGACCCCCACCGACGCAGAGTTCACCACTTCCACCAACTGGAAGTTGAAGTTTGACCACAAGAACGTCCGCATGGGTAAGATCATCATTCCCAAGGCGAACTTTGCCGAGGCGTAACCTATGGACAGCTGGCTGACCTACTCCGATTTCAAGGAGAAGTACCCAGACAGCAGTCTGACTGAGCCGCAGTTCACGCCAATGGCCATCGACGCGGCGCTCTTCATCGAGAACGCTACACGTTGGTGCGCCAGCATCGCAGCTGAGCCGGAGCAGACAGAGCTTCTGGCCCTGTGCCAGGCCCGGCTGGTGGCCCTCTCAGAAGAGGTCAGCGCCAGCTGGGACGGTGTGACCAGCGTCAGCAACCACGGGTACACTGAGAGCTATGCATCCGGGCTGGATATGCAATCCTACCTCGGCGCACGGCAGCAGCAGATCGTGGAGCAGACCCTGAGCGCCCCGGTTACCCGCTGGATGCTGTACCAGGGCGGCGTGTACCACCCGCCCCGCAGACGCTGAAGGGAGGTCAACCGATGCGAAAGCCTCTCGGCGCAGACCAGACTGTCACCATCACTCACATCATCCGCAAGGGCACTGTGAGCAAGAGCTACACCACAGTACTGTCCGGTGTCAGCTGTCGTGAAGTCAGCAGCGCTCACGTAGAGACCCCCGGCTTTGCCCGGCAGGAGCAGACTTCGTTCTGCATCTTTCCCGGCCACACCACAGCAGCCCCCTCCGGGGCTGCTGAGAGCCCCAATCCGGCTGGCAGCACGTTCCTCACCCCCGAGGCATTCAAGGCCGCAGAGGCCGCGCTCCGGGGCCGTCAGTGGACAGTAGCGCTGGAGGACAAGGTGCTTCTGCCAAGCGGGCGCACCGGGACGGTAACGTGCGTCCAGGACAACCGCAGCGGACGTTGCCCTCACTGGTATGTGGAGGTGAGCTGATGGCCAACCCTCTGCTGAAGATCAACCAGCCCGCAGATGTCAAGCTGGGGCAGAAGGGCAGCCTGAACCTCGGCATCTGCTGGAAAGCAGACCTCGCCGGGCGGTACACGGAAGCCTTTGAACGGCTCCAGAAGGAGGCCGACGGCGAATTTGTCCGGCTGGTAAAACCATACATCCCCCTGCGCACCGGCGCTCTGGCAGGCAGCACGAACGATCATACCGTTCTCGGCAGTGGGCAGATCGTGCAGGCCACGCCCTACGCCGCCGCCCAGTACTACCGGCTGCCCTGTGGCCGGGGCGTGCGGGAGGACGGACGAGGCCCCCACTGGGGCGAACGTTGTGTCAATGACCACGGGCAGGAGTTCATCTCCTTTGTCAAGGCCAGAGCGCAGAAGGAGCTGAAATGAACGAAACCAAGACCCCTGACATTCAGGCCATGCTGGAATGGCTGGCCTCCTGCCCGCTTGCCGCTTCTCTGAACGACGGCGATGTGGCGTTCTCCATCGACTATCTGGGCGCAGAGCCCTGTCAGTTCTCCCTGGAGAGCACCCCGACCGCGCCGATTCTGGAGCAGTACATCAGGGGCAGCTTGAGGGCCAAGAACTACGTCTTGGCTTCTCGGATGAGCTACACCCAGAACGTGGTGGAGCAGGCCGCGAACAGCTCCTTCTGGGACGACTTCGCCGACTGGGTGGAGACGCAGACCTCCGCGCAGAACCTGCCCAAGCTGGCAGGTGATAAAAAGGCTGAAGCCGTGGTGTGCCTTTCCCCGGGGTACATCCTGAACCAGGATGCCAACACCTGCCGATTCCAAATTCAGCTTCAACTTCAATACTATCAGGAAGGGAGATAACCCTATGACTGTTTCCGAAACCCTGACCGCGCTCAAGACCAAGAAGGGCATCGTGCCCAGCGCGGACTACTCCGGCACCGAAAAGGCCGATGATTTCATCTTTGCAATCCAGACCGATGCCTCCGCCCAGACCAAGGAGAGCGACTGGATCGTGTTTGCAGAGCGTGTCAAGGAGCACTCCGGTGCCCTGAACGCTTCCACCGAGGACGTGGCCTATATCCGTGCAGGCACTGTCACCGAGAAGGGCGAGACCCAGCGCACCTTCTCCCTGAACGGTAACCGCTGCGTGGGCGATCCTGCGCAGGATTTCCTGCTCTCCCACAAGGTTAAGTTCGGCTCCGGCACTGAGGTGGTTTTCCCCTACATCTACTTCAGCGCAAAGACCGGCAAGGGCGAGAAGGGCGAAGCCGCCTTCATCGTCAATGCTGATGCCAGCGGCTCCGCCAGCAACTCTGCAGGTTTTGCCTGCGATGTGAAGGGCGTAGGCGTTCCGGCTGAGTTCAACTACCTGACCGTAGCCGCAGCAGGCTAACCCCCCGATTTTCAATGATTCATACAGCCCTCGTTCCCGGTGAACGGGGGCCCTTTTTGTAGCAGGAGGACTTCTATGATCATCAACGGTATCGAGTTTGATTTTTCCACCCTGAACGCCAACGACGTGGATCGGATGCTGGCTGCACAGACCCGGCAGCAGGAACGTGCTCGGACGGAGGGCAGCCGCTACACCCCCGAAAATGATTACTCTGCCTGGCTGCGCTTCCAGTGCCGCATCTTTATGGACTATCTGGATGAGGTTCTGGGCGAGGGTGCTTCTGAGAAGCTGGGGCTGGACGGCAGCAACTTCAATGCCTGCCTGACGGTCAGCAAGGCCTTTGCCGAGGCCATGGCCGCAGAAAAGGCCAGTGCCAGCGCGCTGATCCACCCCACCGAGGAGCGGGCGCAGGTTTCGGCAGCACAGGTTTCGGCAGCACAGGTTTCGGCAGCACAGGCCATCCCTTCCCCCATGAACCGTGAGCAGCGCCGGGCCGCAGCCAAGGCACATCCCGCCGTGGTGGATTTCCGGGCACAGGAAGCGGCAAAAGCCGCCCGCCGTGCCCAGCTGAAGGCAGAACTTGAGGCACTGGACAATGCATGACCTGCTGACGGACACCCTGCCCACCGAGTGGGAGGGCCGCGCCATCGACCCTGACTTCCGGCCCATGATCTGGCTGCTGATCCGCACCCGCCGCGCCAAGACTGACGAGGACAGCGCCCGGATGATTTGTGAAGCCGTTCAGCGGTTCTTTGTAGAGCCGGTGCCCGGAGTGCAGTACCAGGAAGCCTTTGAATCTCTGGTGCGCTTCTGCCAGGGCGGCGGCCCCGAGGACGAGGAGCGCACCGGGACTGGCAGCAGCAGCGACCTACAGGACGAGCCTGTGCTGGACTACCGGTGCGATGCTGACTACATCGTGGGGGCCTTTCAGCAGGCCTACGGCATCGACCTGACCGCTGACAAGGTGCACTGGTGGCGCTTCAAAGCACTGCTTCATGCCCTGCCGCCGGAAACGTCGCTGGGCAAGATCGTGGAGATCCGGGGCAAGGACACCTCCGGCATGGACAGAGCCGACCGGGACTACTACGAGACCCTGAAAGAGCGTTTTGCCCTGCCGGATGGGCTGAAGGGGGTGAAGCGGCGCGAAACCCTGCAAGAGCACGAGGACGCTTTCCTCGACCGCTTCGGTTGATTCCCGCGCCCCGGTGCCCTGCCCCTTCTGCGGCAGAGCGCTGCCCGTGTGGGCGGCTCCCGATGCCTGCGCCCACGGTTTGTGGGTGAAATGTAAGAACCCCGCATGTAAGCGGGAGGTAGAAATCAAGTTATAGCAGCCTGTGCCCCTGTGCCCGTGCTCCGAATGAGAGGTGGACACAGTGGCGGACTACAGTATTACCGGCGATACCCGGCTGGACGCAAGCGGCTTCAATAAGGGCCTGAGCGCGATGTCGGTAGCCGCAGGCAATTTGATCTCCGGGCTGACGCAAGCTGCCACCGGAAAGCTGACAGCGCTGGCAAAAACCTCTGTCGGTGTCGGCATGAGTTTCCAGTCCTCGATGTCCCAGGTGGCTGCCACCATGGGCGTGGGTGTGGATCAGATCCAGAGCCTGACGGACAAGGCCAAGGAGATGGGCAGCACTACAGCGTTCACTGCTACACAGGCAGCGGACGCTCTGAACTATCTGGCGCTTGCTGGCTACGATGCCAACAAGGCTGCTGAGGTGCTGCCCAGCGTCCTGAACCTGGCCGCAGCGGGCGGCATGGATCTGGCCTATGCGTCCGATCTTGTCACCGATGCTATGGCCTCGCTGAACCTCGAGGCCAACAAGCAGAATGTGGACGAGTTCGGCAACAAGCTGGCTAAGGCGGCCAGCAGGGCGAATGCAGATGTCAGTCAGCTGGGCGAAGCTATCCTGACGGTTGGCGGCACCGCCGCCAACCTGAAGGGCGGCACCACGGAGCTCACCACCGCCCTGGGCCTGCTGGCAAACGTCGGCATCAAGGGCGCAGAGGGCGGCACGCACCTGCGCAACATCATACTGTCCCTGCAGTCCCCCACCGATGATGCCACCAAGCTCATGGAGCAGCTGGGCCTGCAGGTGTACGATGCGCAGGGCAATATGCGCGGCCTGGACGACATCCTGACCGACCTGAGCGGCTCTCTGGCTGGATTGACACAGGGGCAGAAGGACAGCGTCATCAACGCGCTGTTCAACAAGACCGACCTCGCAGCCGTCAACGGCCTGTTGGCGGCGCAGGGTGAGCAGTGGGAGTCACTGGCCCAGCAGATCGACGCAGCGGGCGAGGCAGCCGGTGACTCCGGCGCTATGGCCCAGATGGCAGAGACACAGCTGGACAACCTGCAGGGCTCCGTCACCATCATGCAGAGCGCCCTGGAGGGCCTGCAGCTGGGTATTTACGACTATCTGGAGCCCAGCCTGAACGAGGCAGCCAAGTGGGGCTCCGAATGCTTCTCTACCCTGACAAAGGCCCTGTCTGAGGGTGGCCCCGAGGCGATGCTTCAGGCAGCGGGTCAGATCATCTCCGATCTGTCCGCCAGCGTGACTGCGCAGCTGCCGGGGCTGGCAACCTCCGGCACAGAGATCATCGTTCAGCTTGCAGAGGATATCGTAGCAGCTACACCTGCAATGCTTGATGCTGCTGCCGGTGTGATGGCTGCTCTGGTACAGGGCATCGTTGATAACCTTCCCTCGTTGATTGACAGTGCCACAAAGGTCATCGTTCAGTTCACCCACTATCTGTCAGACCATGCAGGAGACCTGATGGACGCGGGCATCCAGCTGCTGGAACAGCTCATCATCGGCATCACCGACAACCTGCCCCAGCTGATCACAGCAGCGGCGGAATTGATCGCAAAGTTCTCTGCCGCGCTGATTTCCCATCTGCCAGATCTGCTGAACTGTGGCGCGGCCCTGCTGACCACTCTGGTAGACGGCATCATCCGCAGCATCGAGAACCTGGGCGAAGCCGCCCTCGCCTGCATCGCTAAGCTGACCGGCGTGTGGGATGGCAGTATGGATGAGTGGGGCCACATCGGCGAGAACATCGTCACCGGCCTGCTGAACGGCATCACCGAGATGTGGGACACGCTGGTGTCCACAGTCAAGGGCAAAGTCAACGGCATGGTAAGCACCGTCAAGAACGTGCTGGGCATCCACTCGCCCTCGAAGGTGTTCACCGAGATCGGCGAAAACGTCACGCAGGGCCTTGTCAACGGCATCAATACCGGTGCACCGGCGGCAGAGCAGGCCATCCAGAACATTGCCCAGACCCTCTCCACCAACGGGCCGGATTTTGCTACCGTAGGAGCTACCATCACGGAGCAGTTCCGCACCAAGCTGGACGAGGGGTGGGCGCAGATCCAGTCCGACATCCAGACGGATGCGCTGGGGGCCATCGAGACGCTGGCCAACGCCCTGAAAAACGGTGACCTCGAACAGCTGGGTCTGTGGGCGGCTTCCTACTTCTGGCAGGCCTGCACCAAGGAGCAGCAGACCCAGATCAACAGCATCGCTCTGGGGGCCCTGAACCAGCTGGGCAGTGCCCTTTCCGGCGTGTTCGGGAACCTGAGCCAGTTAGCCATGGGTCTGGTGGCGCAGTTCGTGCCTGCCGCAGCCAGCGCCACAGCCGGGCAGACCGCCCTGAACGTGGCCATGGACGCGAACCCGATTTTGCTCGTCATCTCCCTCATCGGGATGCTGGTGGGTGCCCTGCTGAACCTCTCCGGTAAAAACAAGGATGTGGCCAACGGCTTCCAGTCTGTCTGGGCGGGCGTTGAGGACTTTATGAGCTACATCTTCGAGGGCCTGATGCGCATCGTGGCGGCGGGTATCGAGGGCTTTGTCATCCTCATCAACGGCCTCATCGGCCTGTATAACTCCGTGGCGTGGCTCTGGGGCGACCATGTGGATTACATCAGCAATCCAGCCTGGAACTTTGCCAACCAAATTGCCGCCGACCGCAAGGCCCGGCAGGCTGAGCGGAAGAAGCAGCAGGAAGCTGCCAACAACCCCAGCAGCTCCGGCACTTCCGCCAACTCCCAGAAGGTCATCGAGAGCATGACCGACACCAGCAAGACCACCAGAGCAGACGGCAGCACCGTGACCACCAAGGTGCTCACCGAGAAGCTGCAGGATGAGACCGGCAAGATCACCCAGAGGGTGACCAAGACCGTCACCGAGGCAGGTACCAAGTTGGTGGACGGCGTGGAGCGCTCCTACAAGACCGTGACCACCTATGTGGACGGCATCCAGACCAAGGTGGAGCGCAGTCTGGATGACATCACCAAGACCACCACAGGCACAAAACCTGGCTCCACCACGCCGACGGCCCCCACCCCGGACAAAGACCTGACCGATGCTGTGGAGGCCAACACCGAGGCCCTGCTGGCCGCAAACAGCAAGCTGGCCGAGATGGTGCGGCAGGCCAACACGCTGGTGCTGTCTGACAACATGGCCATCAGCCGGTCTGTGGCCGCTTCCGGCACGGCACAGGTGGCCGCAGCCGCCAACCAGTACCACCGGGAGGGCGACACCAACATCATCCAAAATATCTACTCCAAGGCCCAGACGGCGGCAGATCTCCAGCGGGAAGCACGCTGGGAAGCCGACCGGGCCAAGGCCCAGAAACGATGAAAGGAGGGCTCCACAATGCCATTCAGAAAAGACCATTTGCAGCTGGTCACGGATGCCGGGGCCACTCTCGACATCGGGTGGGCTTACGGCACGCCCTACTCCCTCGACCCCATCAATGGCGTAGACGTGGACGTGCAGACCGCACAGGGCGTGAACCAGGTGGGCGTGAGCGTGGAGCGCCAGAGCGTGGCCGGGGTGAGCCGTGAGCTCATCATCCACTGCCACAGCTCCCACGGCGATGCGGATGCGGAATTACTGCTGGAAAAGCTGCCCTATTTCACCAGCGGCACAATGTACTTCGAGGATAAATACTTCTGCCGTTTTGTGCTTTCCAAGACCCCCTACACAAAGAGCATCCACCCCTACCCGGTGCTGGATTTCATGCTCTTCTGCCCCAAGCCCTTCTGGTACAACTTGCAGGCTCAGAGCTTCTGCATCAACGGCTTTGTGCCCAGCTTCAGGCTGCCGGTCAACTACTCCACGCCCCACCGGTTCGGCGTGCGCACCTCCATCGGCTGGCTGAACGCCTATAACCCCGGGGCGCTGGCAGTGCCCTTCACGGCCACCCTCAAGAGCGACGGCGCAGTGGTCAACCCCACCGTGCTGAACATCATCACAGGCCAAAGCATCCGCATCCTGACCACCCTGACCCCGGGGCAGGTCATCGAGATCTACCGCACCACCACCGACAAGCTGGCCGTCAAGCGGACAGAGGACGGCACGGAGGAGAACATTTTCGCCCTGCTGGACGAGGACAGCGACCTGCTGGAGCTGGCCCCCGGGGACAACTTACTCAAAGCCACCGCCGACAGCGGCGAGACCAGCCTGCAGGTGACGGTGCGCTTTTACCCCATGGTTTCGGGCATTCTGCCGGAGGTGATCGCATGACGCTGGATGTACTGGATGAACTAACTCTTGCTCGGCTGGGCCGGGTGGAGGTGTGGGTGAGCCTTTACTGGGACGAACCCTACAACACCGATGGTGAGTTCACGCTGGAAGTCAGACCCACGGAAGAGAATCTGTCCCTTCTCCGGGAGGGCCGCTGGCTGCGCCGCGCCGACAGCGACGTGCCCATGCGCATCTGCCACCGGAGCAACGAGAACGCCGACAGCAATCTGGTGGTCACCGGCTTCCCGGGCACATGGATCTTCACCAAGCGGGCCTGCACCGCCATCGTGAAGAACGAAAACGCGGAAGCCGCCATGCGCAGGCTGATCAGTGCCATGCAGCCGTGGCCCAAGCTGGAGCTGGGGGAACTGGTGGGCTTCGACACCACCTACACCGCCCAGACCTCCGGCGGCAGCATCATGGACTACCTGATGACCATCGGCGCGGCCTGCGACCTGGGCTTCCGGGTGCGGCTGGCAGGCAAGAACGCAGATAAAAAGCTGCTGTTCGAGGTCTATCGGCCCACCGCCGACCCCAACAACAGATTCAGCACAAAATGGGGCAACCTGCAGCAGGCCGCGTGGGCCTTTGGTGACAGCGACTATGCAAACGTCGCCGTGGTGCAGGGGGCCGGTGAGGGCGAGAACCGGGCCACCGTGACCGTGGGCCTGACCGATGCCACCGGAGCCGACCGGCGGGAGCTCTATGTGGATGCCCGGGATGTGCAGCCGGACGAGGAAAAGGGCGAGACCAGCAGGAGCGAAGCCTACCTCGAACGGCTCATGGCCCGGGGCACCAACAAACTGCTGGAACAGCTGCGCACCGGCTCCATTGAGCTGACCATCGATGCCGAGGGCCTTTCCCCCGGCGACGTGGCCTTCTGCACCATCCCGGAGCTGGGCTACAAGGCCACCGTCCGGGTGGCCGATGTCATCACCCAAAGCCAGAGCGACAGCACCACCCGCACCGTGCGGCTGGGTACGCCGGTCTGGCGCAAGCTAAGGAGATGATCTTTTGAGCAAAATCGTTTTATATCCCGCCAACGACTGCGACTTCGATGCCGCAGACGTGGCGGCCTACCTTGCGGGCCTCACCTCGGGTGTGTTTAGCGGAGCTGAGGACTTCCCGGTGACAGCCGCAGGCGGGCTGAAGGTCACCGTGGGGGCGGGCCGTGGCTGGGTGCACCCCAGCCGATTCACCGGCTACTCCATCACCAAGCGGGAGGCCGACACCCTGGCCCTGCCGCTGGCCGACCCGTCTCTCCCCCGCATCGATCTAATCGTCATGCGCTATGATGCCGGTGCCAGAGCCGCCAGCCTGCAGGTGCTGCAGGGTACGGCATCCAGCACACCTACGGCCCCGGCCATCTCCCGCACCGAGCTGATCTACGACCTCTGCCTTGCCGAGATCACCCGCCCGGCAGGCTCCACCGCCGTCACCACCGGCCAGATCACCGACACCCGGCTGGACGAGAAGCTCTGCGGCATCGTGCGGGACGGTGTGACCGGTATCCCCACCGACGAGCTGCTGGCCGCTGCCAGGGAGCGCATCAACGCACTGGAGGAGAAAGCTACCAGCAGTGCCGCTGCCGCCAAGGACAGCGCGGAGGCAGCCAAAAGCAGCGAGACCAAGTCCGCCGCCAGCGAGAAGAACGCCAAGGACAGCGAGACCAACGCCCAGCGGGCCCTGCAGGACACGGAGACGGAGCACACCGCCGCCTTGCAGGACATCGCACGGGCCCGCACCACGGCCCTGAACGACGTGGCGGCCTCCACCAAAACGGCCACCGCTGCGGCAAACACTGCCACCCAGCAGGCCACCGCCGCTGCGGGGAGTGCTTCCACCGCCGTCACCAAGGCCGGTGAGGCATCCACCAGCGCGGGGGCGGCAAAGAACGATGCCGACCGGGCAGAGAAAGCCAGTACCAACGCGGCCAATGCGGCCACCGATGCCGTGAAGCAGGCCAAGGAAGCCGGAACCTTTGATGGCCAGTCGGCCTATGCGCTGGCTGTTCAGCTGGGATACACGGGCAGTGAAGCCGCATGGATTGCCAGCCTGAAAGGCGCAAAGGGCGACAAAGGAGATACCGGTGAGCAGGGCCCCAGGGGTGCTACCGGGGCTACCGGCCCGCAGGGGCCGCAAGGGCCCACCGGTGCAACAGGCGCTACCGGCCCACGGGGGCCGCAAGGCCCGCAAGGCCCGGCGGGTGCTTCAGCGGTAGCGGCCAGCGGCAGTAATTGGGTAAGATTTTCAGATGGTACGCAGATATGCTGGGGAACCAATTACAGTGGGAGGGTGGATTTTCCTGTGTCTTTTGCTAATACAAATTATACACCTGTTGGGTCACTGGATGTTCTGTATCCTGAGAACTATAATTTTGGTTTGGAAGACGTTAGTACAACCGGCATGCGTATTAACACCTCTGGTGGAAATGCAAAAGTCCATTGGATTGCATTTGGTCGTTGGAAGTGAGGTGAACGTAAATGGAGATCAAACCCGGAACAAAAATCCTGAAGCCGGTTATTACGCAGGAAGAATGCGACACCTATTCTGCCGTTGTGGATGCCATTACCGCCCACAATGCAGCGGCTGCCGTTGGTGAGGCTCTGTGGAGCATGGACGACCAGCCGGAGGCTTACGTTGTGGTGGAGGCAGGCACGCAGCCAGACCCTGCCGATACACCGAAGCCGACCCCTACACTGGAGGAGCGGCTTGCTACGATGGAGAGCGCCCAGGCAGATGCCGATGCGCTGAACGTTGACCAGGCCTATCGGCTGACGCTGCTGGAACTGGGGATCACTGAGTAAAACCCTCTGCCAAGAGGACGATAACATTTTTAAGATGGGGCACTGCCCCGGAAAGGACAAACCTATGTTGTACCGTACCTGTAAACGCATGATCGAACGCGGCAATCTGGAGGGCATGAGCACCAAGCTGGATGTTTTCTATGCCGCAAGCAAGTTGACTGATGACGAGTACAAGGAGCTGACCGAGCTGCTGGCCGAGAAGGAGGCGCAGAATGCCCAGAACAATACTTGACGTTTCCCGCTGGCAAGGCAGCATCAACTGGGACAAGGTCAAGGCCAGCGGCAAAATCGACGGCGTGATGCTGCGGGTGCTGGGCAGCAAGGACGGCAAGCCCTACGTTGACCCGGCCTTCGAGCGCAACTATGCCGCGTGCACGGCGCGGGGCATCCCGGTGGGCGGATATTACTACACCTGTGCGGTCACGCAGCGGCAGACGGAGGAGGAGCTGGCCGCCCTCAAAACAGCTCTCCGGGGCAAAACGTTCCAGCTGCCCCTTGCCATCGATGTGGAGGACCCCCGCCTGCGCTCCATGGCCCCCGCAAAGCTGTCCGCCCGCGTGGCCGAAGCCGCTGCCCAACTAGAAGCGTGGGGGCTGTATGCAATGGTGTACACCTACACCAATTTCGCGGACACCGCCCTCGACATGGAAGCCCTTGCTGCTTACGATCTGTGGATCGCGGACTACCGCGGCAAGCGCCCCGCCCGCCGCCACGGCATGTGGCAGTACACAAGCAGCGGCAAGATCCACGGCGTGAGCGGCCCGGTAGACCTGAGCCATGCGTATAAGGACTACGCCACCATTATCCAGCGGGCCGGGCTGACGAAAGTGAGAGGAGCATAAGTGATGAGCAAGAAGTTTTTTATCAGCCAGCCTATGAACGGCCTATCGGACGAGCAGGTGCTGCAGGAGCGTGCCGCAGTGATCGGGAAGGCA